>Ga0307515_10012067_pt1 | contig 16305 bp, 13 predicted proteins | sample 17_EM_MG_FD_194513 | JGI IMG/M metagenome (GOLD analysis project Ga0307515, IMG submission 194513) | Populus trichocarpa ectomycorrhiza microbial communities from riparian zone in the Pacific Northwest, United States - 17_EM | ecosystem: Host-associated > Plants > Roots > Unclassified | place...
GCGCAGGCCGTAGGTGCCCTCCACCTCCAGGTTGCTGACGACCAGGATCTGCTGCAGCGCGAAGGCCACGCGCTGGCGCAGCTGGTCGGGCTGGTTGACGGCGTTGCGGTAGAAGTCCCACAGCAGCGGATGGCTTGAAAAGGCGTCGCGCCAGCAGTTGTCACCCTTGTTGGCGGCCTGGTCGCAAAAGCCCACGCCGGTGGTGTCGATGTGCACGGCGCTCGTGCCGCCCGAGGTGTAGCGCGAGGCCTGCGGAAGCTGCAGCTGGGCCTGCACCCAGGACGCGGCGCTCTGCGTGCGCATCTGTGCGACCAGGCCCTCCGTCGCGCCAAAGCTGGCCTGCGAGGCCAGGCGGACGGCGTCGCGCTGGGTCATGGGCGGCACGGTGGCTGCGGCAGGGGGCGGCGTCGTGTCGGCGCCGGTGGAGGTGGTCGTCGGACTGCTGCCACCGCCGCCTCCGCCACCACCACCACCGCAGCCGGCCAGCAGCACAAGTGAAATGACCCACGCGCTGGCGGGCCCGGCCCGGCGGGGGAGGGTGAAGGGCGTGATGGTCAGGCGCATCGTCGTCGGGCAGCGAGGTGTGGCGGCGGCGGATGATGACTGCGTCCAGGCAACTGCGGTAACGCCACGTTGCGACGAGTCCGTCGGCTTACCAGTCGCAACAAGCCTCGCCTTGAATCTCGCCAACTCGTGATATCGAGCACGGCCGGCCGGGTGGCAATAACTGCTTACCTCGCGGCACCGGTCTCGCGCCATCATGGGCCATGCTCCGCCGCACGCTCGCTCTCTCCTTGGTCACCTTGATCGTGGCATGTGGCGGGGGTGGAGGCGGCGCCGGGACCGGCACGCCGCCGCTGGCCTCGCCCGCACCGGTCGCCGCCGCGCGCGCCACGGCCCAGCCCGTGCCGCTTACCAACCCCTGGGGCTTGGCGGCCTTGCCGGACGGCAGCTGGCTGGTCACCCAGCGCACCGCCGGCCTCGTGCGCGTGGCCGCCGACTACTCCAGCCGCCAGACCGTCAGCGGCGCGCCGGTGGTGGACACGGCCGGCCAGGGCGGCCTGCTCGACGTCGCACTGGACCCGGACTACGCCAGCAATGCGACCGTCTACCTCAGCTACTCGGAGCCCGGCAGCGGTGCCGAGGCGGGCAGGGCCGGCACGGCGGTCGCGCGGGCGCAGCTGGTTGGCAATGCGCTGCAGGGGCTGACGGTCATCTTCCGCCAGGCGCCCAAGGTCAGCGGCAGCGGTCACTACGGCTCGCGGCTGGTGTTCGGGCGCGACAAGACGCTCTTCATCACGCTGGGCGAACGCCAGCTCGGCAGCCCCGCGCAGGACGTGGCGCAGACGCTGGGCAAGGTCGTGCGCATCAACCGCGACGGCAGCATTCCGAGCGACAACCCGAGCTTCGGCGCCAGCGCGCGGCCGGGCCTGTGGAGCATGGGCCACCGCAACCCGCAGGGCGCGGCCCTGCATCCGACGACGGGCGAACTCTGGGTCAGTGAGCACGGCTCCCAGGGCGGTGACGAGATCAACATCGCCCGCGCCGGCGCCAATCACGGCTGGCCGCTGGTGAGCTATGGCTGCAACTACGGCGACCCGGTCGGCACGGCCTGCGCCATTGGCGGCGGCACGCATGCGCCGCGCTTCGTCGAGCCGCTGACCTGGTGGGTGCCGATCTCCATCGCGCCGGCCGGCATCGCCTTCTACAGCGGTGCCATGTTCCCGGAGTGGCAGGGCAGCCTCTTCGTCGGCGCGCTGGCCGGCCAGGCGCTGTGGCGGCTGACGCTGTCAGGCGACACTGTCGTCAGCCGCGAGCAGCTCTTTGCCGACCTCGGCGAGCGCATCCGCGCCGTCAAGCCGGCCGCCGACGGCGCTCTGCTGCTGTTGACCGACAGCGGCAAGCTGCTGCGCGTGGCCCGCTGAACTACGGGTCGAGCGCCGGGCCGCTCCCAAGCCGGCCCTCCTGGCGATGTGCTTGCGGCTCAACGCCGCAAGCATCGCCGTCCCCTCGGGGGACCGGTCAACGTACTCGTTGGACGAGGGGCTTCAGTCAACAAGGAACGCCCGTGACCTGGGCCTTGCACGACGCACTGTCCAGTTGCAGCACCAGGCCGTCCGAGGCGCGGCCGGTGAGGCGCAGCAGCTTGTAGTCGCCCACCACCAGCGGCAGGATGCCTATGGTGGCACTCAGGCGCGCCGCCTTGGCGGTGCCGGGCAGTTCCAGGTCGACCAGCTTGACGCTGCAGGCGGCGTCCAGCATGCAGAGCTGGGCGCGGGTCATGGCGACGTCGGCGCGCGGAAAGGTCCAGGTGGGCCCGTAGCTGAGCTTGACGTTGACGGCCCCCTTCAGGTCGACCAGTGCCGTCGCGGACGTGGGCGCCAGCGCCGGCCAGGGTTGGCTGCTCATGGCGGCGGTGGCGATGGGCAACTGGCCGGCCACGGTGACGCTGATGGCGTCGCCGTCGGCGCCGCCCAGTGGCACGGAGCAGGCGCTGTCGCTGAAGAGGTCGATCTTCAGCGCCCGGCCGGCGCGCGCGAAGTTGCGCGCCGTCGCGTCACCTGCGGCGCCGGCGGGCACGGGCAGGGTGATGATGTCGGCGCCGCGCGTCGCGCCGCTGGCGGCGCTGAGGCTGGGCGTCGCGATGGTGCTGCTGAGGCTCCACAGGCTCAGGTAGCGGCCGGTGCCGTGCGGCTTGAACAGGGCCAGCGTCACGTCGGCGCCGCTGGTGTCCTTCTGGCTGGCGCGAGCGCAGCGCAGGTTGCCGAGGGCGGGGATGGCGATGTCGAGAAAGCGGGCGTAGACGTCGGGCGTCGTCGGCGAGTCGATGCGCCGGGCCAGCACGAGGCGGGCCTTGGCGCTGGCCTGCACCTCCAGGCGGTTGCCGAGGAACTTCCAGCCGTCGCCATGCTTGACGGCCGCCTGGTCGATGCCCAGGGGCCGCTGCAGCACCCACGGCGTCTTGTTGGTCGCGTCCGTCGGGTCCTGGATGCTGACCTGGTAGACGAAGCTGACGCGGCAGACCGGATCGCCCAGGCCGATGCCGAATTCGCAGCGGTCCACATTCGTGGGCAGCAGCTTGCCGCCGAACTGCTTTTCGGTCTCGCCGAACGCGCCGGGCAGCACGCCGGCCATGCGAAAGCACAGCACCTGCGAGGCCAGATCGGGGCCGCCGGCCACCTGCGTGTCGGTGGAGATGCGCACGTTGGTGTCGAAGTGGGGAAGCAGGCCGCTCACGCAGCCGGCCTCGGTGGCCATGCCGGCCGCCATGCCGGTGAACAGCGTGCTCAGGCCCGGCAGCTCCAGCGAGGCGGCTGCGGCGTCGACGCTGATGCTGCCTTGCTGGGGCGCGCCCGGCTCAAGATAGGCGACGCCGGCGCCCAAGCGCGAGCCGAGGGTGACGTAGGGCTTGGTGTCGACGCCGTAGCCCGGCGCGACGGCGTCCAGCAACAGGTCCTGGCCAGTGTGCGAATTGGGTGTCAGCTCACCGGTCAGCAGGTCGAAGTCGCTGGCCAGGCCGGCATAGGACAGAGCCGGTGCCACGGCAGCGCGCACCTGCGTGTGGGCCGCAGCGATGTCGGCATCGGTCAGCCCCCGGGCGGCCTGGCCCTCCTTCATTAGCGCATCGGGCGCCACGCCACTGGCCAGCACCGTGATCGCGCTGGTCAGCGGCGTCAGGTTCACCGTGCCGCCCACGTTCGTCGCGCCCCACAGGCACACCGGCTTGTCGCCGACCGTGCCGCAGGCCTCGATGCGGTAGGGGATGACGTTGCCCAGCGGGATGGGGCCGTAGGCGCCGGTCGTGGGCGCCACGGCCGTGTTCGTGAAGGTGAGGGCCTTGCCGGTCGCGTCCAGTACGCGCACCGTGCCGTTGGTCAGCGCCAGACCGGCTGCAGCGACACCGGAGACCGCTGCTGCCGACGGCGGTGGTGGCGGCGGCGGAGGCGGGGGTGGAGGAGGCGTGCCCGGTGTCGGCGCGGGGGAGCCGGGCGTGGGGGCTGGCGAGCCGGGTGTCGGCGTGGGCGTCGGCATCGGCAGCGGGCTGGGCGTGGCCACCGGCGGCGGGACCGGCGTGCCGGTCTCGCCCGGCGACGAACTGCCGCCGCCGCCGCAGGCGGCCAGGGCCAGGGCCATGGGCCAGGCATAGGCCGAGCGCCAGCGCGGGGCCGGCGGTGGGGTCAGCGGGGGGAGGGCAGTGGTATCAGCGTCAGGCATCCGGTCAGCCGCTTGGGGGCGGCGCAACGGTCAGGGTATGCACTGACTTTAGGCCGCCGGCCCGACCCGCTATGCCTGGAACTGCGGGCCTGGCGTGGCGTTTTGCGCTGGATAGGGCCTGCTAACGCTGCGGCAACGGGCCGCGTTGAGGCCAGAAAGGCCGCGAGCAAGGCACAAAGCGGAGCCGGGTTGCACACCCGCCGAGCATTTGCAACGCCGCGCGCGGCCTTTCTGGCTACAACCCGAAGGGAAGGCCCGCCGCCAGTGGCCACTCGGCGTTGCATCGCTAGCCCGCATGCGAGTGCGGGCTACCGCTGCGCCTTGATTGACCCCTGCCGGCGGGCCTTCGCGACCCATTGCCGCAGCGTTAGCGGGCCCTAGTCGCGGTGGCCGTGCCCATGGCCGCGACCGCGGTCATGGTCGTGATGGTGGTGGTGCTGCCGGTCGTCGTCACGGCGCACGACGACCGTGCGGCGGTACCAGCCGTCGTCCACGAAGTAGACCGGCGCGCCGCAGGCACCGTAGGCATTGCAGTGGTGGCGCCAGTCGCGGCGGTGCTCGGGCGGCGCCCACAAGTAGACCGGTTCGCGGTAGACCTGGCGGCCGACGTAGACCGGCTGCTGTGCGATCAGCACCGGCTGCGGGTAGCGGCCGATGTCGACGCGGCCATAGACGCCGGGCTGGCTGAAGCCGATGGACACGCCGACGTCAGCCGCGCTTGCAGGCAAGGCGGCCAAGCCGGCTAGGCCGAGCAGGGCGGGTGCGATCCAGCCGGTGAGGGAGGGTTGGTGGATGGTCATGTCGTGCTCCTTTGCTTGTGCGTATTGAACGCGCGGCGACCGCAGCGGTTGGCGGCCGAGCTGTAACAAATGGCAGACAAGCCTTTGTCCTACAAGGCCGACCCCGTGTGGCTGACGCCGTCGGACCGGGGGCGGCTTCAAGCTTTCCCGTCTTTATCGAACAAACTATTGATGAGCGACCCCCTGTACCCGGACGTCATGGAGCAGGCTTTGGCACAGAACGCGCGCCTTCTGGAGCGCTGCAGCCGGCTGGCCGGTCTCGGCGCCTGGGAATGGCAGGCCGACACCGAGGCTCTGGTGCTGTCCGACTCGGCCTGCGACCTGCTCGGCCTGGCCGCTGCGCGGGTGCCGACGCTTGCTGGCCTGCTGGAACGCTTCGGTCCCGATGGCGCCGCGATGCTGGACGCTGCATTGCGCCGCGCGGCGGCTGAGGGGCTGGGGTGGGACGTCGAACTGCCTTGCGACGCTGGCGAGCGCGGCCCCCGCGTGCTGCGTGTCGTCGGCGGGCGGGACGGCGAGGCTGGGCTCGGGCGCGTGGGCGTCGTCATGCAGGACGTGACCGAGCCGGCCGCCGTGCGCGCTGAGCTGGAGCGCACGCTTGAGCGCCTGGACCTGGCCACGCATGGCGGCGGCATCGGCGTGTGGGAGCTGGACCTGCAGCATTCCCGCCAGGGCGAGCTGACCTGGGACGACGCCATGTGGCGCTTGCATGGCGAAGCGACGCACGGCCAGCGCATCACGCCCGCCGCCTGGCAGCGGCGCGTGCATCCGCAGGACCGCCGCGCAGCGCTGCAATCCCTGCGCGATGCCCGGGATGGCAATCCGCAGTTCGACGGCGAATGGCGGGTGGTGTGGCCCGATGGCAGCCTCCACGTGCTGCGCGGTTCGGGCCGTGTGTTGCGCGACGGCAGCGGCCAAGCCCTGCGCCTGTCCGGTGTCTGCTGGGACGTCAGCGAGGAGCGCCGCCTGCAGCAGCAGCTCGAAGAGCAGCACGAGCTGCTGGAGGTGACGCTGCAGTCCATCGCCGACGCCGTGCTGACCACCGATGCCCATGGCCGCGTGACCTGGCTCAACCCGGTGGCGCAGCGGCTGACGGGCTGGACGGCCGAGGAGGCGCGCGGCCAGCCAGCCAGCCGCGTCTTCCAGCCGCGCCGCGAGGACGGCCAGGAACCTCTGCCCGACCCGGTGCAGCAATGCCTGAGCAGCGGCCAGCCGGCCAAGCTACCGCCCGGCGCCGTGCTGCAGGCGCGCGACGGCGAGCAGCGCGCCGTGGACGACTCGGTCGCGCCCATCCGCGGCAAGGCCGGTCATGTGTTCGGCACAGTGCTGGTGTTCCGCGATGTGACGCAGCAGCGCCGCCAGTTCGACGAGATACGCTGGCGCGCCAGCCACGACAGCCTGACCGGCCTCGTCAACCGCGCCGAGTTCGGCCAGCGCCTGGCGCGCACCTTCGAGCGCGCCAGGCGCGACGACAGCCAACACGCGCTGCTGGCGTTTGACCTGGACCGCTTCAAGCTCGTCAACGACCACTGCGGCCACGCCGCCGGCGACGAGGTGCTGCGCGAAGTGGCCCGCCGGCTGGAGGCCGGCGTGCGCGGCCGCGACACGGTGGCGCGGCTGGGCGGCGACGAGTTCGCGGCCATCCTGGAGAACTGCGCGCCGGACGAGGCCCTGCACGTCGCGCAGAAGCTCTGCGACGCGCTGGACCAGTACCGCTACACGCAGGACGGGCAGAACTTCCGCATCGGCGCCAGCATCGGCGTGGCGCCGCTGGACGGCCGCTGGCCCGACGCCGAGGCCGCGCTGCGCGAGGCGGATGCCTGTTGCATGATCGCCAAGGAGCAGGGCCGCAACCGCGTCCACGTCTGGGCGCCCGACGACGCGACGCTGCGCTCCCACCAGAGCGAGCACCGCTGGGCCACCCGGCTGCAGCAGGCGCTGGACGAAGAACGCTTCGAGCTCGACCTGCAGCGCGTGCTGCCGGCGCAAGGCCTGGAGGACGACGGCCGCTTGCGCGGCGAGCTGCTACTGCGCCTGCGCGAGCGCGACGGTAGCCGCGTGCAGCCCGCCGCCTTCATGCCCGCCGCAGAGCGCTTTCACTTCGCACCACGCATCGACCGCTGGGTGCTGCGCCAGGCCGTGGCCCTGCTGCAGCGCGAAGGTGCGCCGGACATCGCCTCGCTGTCGGTCAACCTGTCGGGCCTGACGCTGCAGGACGCGGCCTTCCACGAGGAAGCCAGGGCGCTGCTCACGGCGCTTGGCCCCAAGCGCGCGCGCGCCCTGTGCCTGGAGATCACCGAGACGGCCGTCATCACGCGGCTGACCGACGCCGCCCGCTTCATCACGCAGATGCGCGCCCTGGGTGCGCGCATCGCGCTGGACGATTTCGGCGCGGGCGCGTCGTCGTACAGCTACCTGAAGGCGCTGCCGGTGGACGTGCTTAAGATCGACGGCCAGTTCATCCGCTCGCTGATGACCGACCCGCTGGATCAGGTGGCCGTGCGCAGCTTCGTGGACGTCGCCCGGACCCTGGGCCTGACGACGGTGGCCGAATGCGTGGAGACGCCCGACGTGCTGCTGGAGGTGGTGCGCCTAGGCGTGGGCGAGGTGCAGGGCTTCCTGCTGCACCGCCCCGAGCCGGTGGCCGGGTTGCTGGCGGCGGCGCTGGAGCCGGAGCCGGTGTCGGGCTAGCTAGCGCGTCGCCTGGGGCGCCGGTGGCTTGGGGGCGGTCGGCGCGGCAACGGCCACCACGGGTTGCGAGGCTGCGGGCGCGTCCCTGCCGTCCGCCACGGCGCGCAACGAGACCTGCAGGCCGCGCGATAGCTGCTGCTCCCAGGCCGCCAGCGTGGTGCCCGCCGCGTGCATGGCGCCGCTGAGCTGCACGTCCAGCGGGCGGGGGTCCTCGGCCATGCCGAGTGCGCCGCTGGCGACCAAGCCGCCGATGGCCGCGATGGCAATCAGCACGTTCAGGCCGCGGCGTTCGCGGGACGTGGGCAGGCCGTCGCCGTCATGGAACGACAGGCGCAGCTGCTGCAGATGGGTCAGCCAGCCCTCGGAACGCGGTGATTTAGGGAGCCACATGGCGGGCCTCCGTGCTGAAGATTTGAGGCCAGTTTGGCGTTGCTGGCGCGGCCGCCACGTCGGCGCCGGCAGACTTGGCCTGTAGGACTTCAGGCGGCTCGTTCGGCGGCGGGCTCGGCGTCTGTCGCGGGCTCGGCCCGGCTTGGCAGGCGCGCCAGCACCAGCGTGCCGCGGCCGGGTGCCGACAGCAGCTGCAGCGTGCCGCCCATGCTCTCGATGCGGTAGCGCATGCCCAGCAGGCCGTGGTGGCCAGCGCCGACGGCATCGGGGTTGAAGCCCTGGCCGTCGTCGCGGATGTGCAGCTGCTGCCAGCCGTCGGCCTCGCCCAGCGACACGCGCACGTGCTTGGCCTTGGCGTGGCGCAGCACATTGGTGAGCGCCTCCTGCACCATGCGGTACAGGGCCAGGCGGTCACCGTCTGAGGTGGCCGTTTCGGTCAGATCCAGTTCGATCTTCAGGCCGGAGCGCTGGGCGAACTCCTGCGTCAGGATCTCCAGCGCCGGGATCAGGCCCAGGTTGGACAGCGCCGAGGGGCGCAGGTCTTCGATGATGCGGCGCTTCAGCGCGATGCCCTGGTCGAGCAGCTCGCTCATGTGCTTGAGGCGCTCGTCGATGTCGAGCGCCGTTTTGGTCATGCGGCGGATGCGGGCGACGTCAAGCTTGGCGGCCGTCAGCAGCGCACCGAGTTCGTCGTGCAGCTCACGTGCCAGGTGGGCGCGTTCGTCCTCGCGCACGTTCTGCAGGTGATGGGCCAGCTCAGTCAGCTCGGCGGTGCGGCGGGCCACCTCCCGGTCCAGCCGGTCGCGCTCCCGGGCCAGCTCCTGCGAATGCTGGCGGCGGGCGTTGTGCAAGGCTTCGTTGCGGCGCAGGAAGATGGCCAGGCCGAAGAGGCTGAGCACGGTCAGGCCATGCACGCCCAGCCGACCGTAGGTCAGCGAGCGGTAGACGGCGTCGCGCTCCAGTGCGATCTGGCCCAGCTCGTGGCGGTCCAGCTGGCCGACGGCATCGCGCACGGCCATCATCTTCTCGCGGCCGATGTCGGATTCCACCAGCCCCTTCCAGGCCGGCTCGTTGCCCTGCCGGTACAGCTGTATGACCAGTTGCAGCTCCGAGAGCTTCTCGTTGGCGCGCAGGCTGGCGTCGGCCACGAGGGCCGCCCACTCGGAGCTTTCGTACTGGCCGCGCAGCCGCTGCAGCACGGCAGGAAGCTCACGCTCGGCGAGTTGCACGGGGGCGAGGTAGTTGTCGCGGCCGGTCAGCAGGAAGCCGCGCTGGGCGGTCTCGGCGCTGGTGAGCAGTTCGCGCAGGCGCAGGCTGTCGTCGCGGGCGAGATGGCGGGCCCGGGACTGGGCGAGGGCCTGGTCGGCGCCCCAGAAGGCGGCCTCGCTGACACCCATGACGGCGGCGGCGGCCAGCGCGGCGCAGGCCACGGCGATGCCGCGATGCCGGCTTGAGCCCACCAACAGCCAGGGGTCGAGATGACGCAGGACCATGTGCCGCTCAGCTCGCTGCGGCAGCAGGGCGTGGAGCAGCGACGTGTTCGGCCAGCTCGGCGCAGTAGGCGATGAGGTCGTCCAGCTCGCGGCTCTTGTCGAACACGCGCTCCGCGCCGAGGCTGGCGCAGCGCCGGCGCATTTCCTCAGTGGCGTAGTTGGTCAGCACGACGCGCCGGGCACGCAAGCCGAGCTTCTGCGCCGCCTGCAGAACACCCAGGCCGGTGCCGGAGCGCAGGAAGATGTCGACGATGAAGAGGTCAGCATTGGCGTCGGGGTCCCGGCTCATCCAGCGCACTGCGCTGGCCTCATCGGCAACGGAGCCGACCACCTCGACCTGGGCGAGCTCTTCGAGCGTGGCGACCAGGTTCTCCAGGATGACCGGGCTGTCCTCGACGATGAAGGCTTTGAGTGCAGGCATGGTCGACGGCAGCGGTGGGGCGTGATTGGGGCCGAGTATGAACTGCTTCGGCGCTGCGCCGATGGCGCCGGCAGCGCGTCGCGCTGTAGGACGGGTCCTAGGCGCGACGGGTTTGGGTGTCAGCTCTTGACGGCGATGTCGTTGCGGACCGCCACGACGCCCGAGGTCTCGCGCGCCAGCTTCTCGGCGACCGAACGCTCCTCGTAACTCTTGGCGAAGCCCGACAGTTGCACGGTGCCCTTCAGCGTCTCGACGCTGATGGACATGGCACTGACGGTCGGGTCGGCGGCGAACTTGGCCTTGACGCGCGTCGTCAGCGCGGCGTCGTCGACGTAGGCACCGACGGTTTCCTGCTTGCGGGCGACGGCGCAACCGCTGGTGGCACCGAGCGTGGCGACGAGGGCGGCGGCGAGGGCCAGGGTCAGAACGGGTTTGTTGGTCAGCATTTGAAGCTCCTTGTGTAGCTTGGTGGCGGCCCTGGGGCCGTGCAGCCACTATCGGAGCAGCGGGCATGCGGTGGGATAGTCCCGTGGCGGGGCGGCTTGTCGGACACGGCTGTCATCGTTGTAGGACACCCGCCTCTGCCGCCCGGCCTGAGGGACTGCTACGCTGAGCCGTCACTCAAACATCGGGCCCATCATGATCCGCATCGGTATCGTCGACGACCACGCCATCGTGCGCACCGGACTGCGCCAGTTCCTGTCCGACCATGTCGACCTGCGCGTCACCGGCGAAGGCGCCAGCGGCCACGAGGCGCTGGAGATGGCGCGGCGCGGCGACGTCGACGTGCTGCTGCTGGACATCTCCATGCCCGACCAGAGCGGCGTGGACGCGCTGGCGGCCATCAAGGCGCGCTTCCCCGAGCTGCCGGTGCTCATCCTCAGCGGCTTCCCCGAGGCGCACTACGCGACCACGCTGCTGCGCCAGGGTGCCAGCGGTTATCTGAACAAGGAATGCGACCCGGAGGAGATCGCCAATGCGATCCGGCTGGTGTCGCGCGGCCGGCGCTACATCAGCCCGGCCGTGGCCGAGCAACTGGCCGACAGCGTCGTCGGCGGCGCGGGCGGTGGGGCGTCCGACAAGCCCATGCATGAGTTGTTGTCGGAACGCGAGTTCCAGGTCTTCCTGCGCCTGGCCCAGGGCGAGACCGTGGGCCACATTGCCGAGGCCCTGTTCCTCAGTGTGAAGACCGTCAGCACCTACCGCACACGCGTGCTGGAGAAGCTCAAGCTGGCGACCAACAGCGACCTGACGTACTACGCCCTTAAGAATGGGCTGATCCAGTAAGGGAAACGCCCGCCGCGGCGATGCCGGGGCGGGCGCTTTGTTCAGCACGTCGGGGCCGATGACCCGACGGTTGAGCGGCTCAGTCGTAGGCGCGGGCGTCCTGCGTGTCGCCCAGCGTCCAAGGCAGTGCGGACTCGTAGCCCAGATCCGGGTCGACCGACGACGAGGTCTCGGCCGGCGACCACCAGCGCGTCAGCGACGACAGCAGCGGGCGGCTCGTCTGGGCGGCCGGCATCGCGGGCTCGGAATGGGTGCTGAGGTCGGCCATCAAGTGCTCCAGTGATGTGATGTCGCCATCAAGGATCGTGGCAGTGCGTGCGCTTTCGCATCGGCGGGCGGCGCCTCGGTGTGTCGGAGAAGGCCGACACGGCGCTCAAAAAAACCGTGAGGCGCCGGGCAGGGCGGCTTGGCCACAATGTGCCCGTCCAAGGGAGAACAAGATGAGATGGAAAGCTGCGGCCCGGCTGAGCCTGGTCGCGTCGTTGTTTTGCGCGGGCCTCGCGGCTGCGGCAGACAAGGTGCCGGCCAAGCCCGTCGCCAGACCCACCGCCAAGGTGGCGCCCAAGCCGGCGGCCGCCGTGCCGGCGCCGCCAGCGGCTGCGGCCTCCGCGCCCGCCCCCGCGACGGCTGTCCCCGAAGGGGCCGTGACGGAACTCAACCGGGTCTTCAAGAACAGCGTGACGCCGCGCTTCGCCGTGCGGGCGGATGACCGGCTGGACCCCGACATGCGAGCGGCGGCCGAAGCCATGCAGGCGCAACACCTGCCGCGCGTGCGAGCGCTGATGGACCGCTGGATGCTCGAGGAGTTGCAGCAGCCCGACCCGTCGCGCGCCTTCAAACGCATGTTGGCCCGGCTGAGCAACGAGTTCGCGATCTGGGGGCGTGACAGCACCGGCCCGGCTCAGGACGCCGCACTCGCCCAGGCCTTGCAGATGCCAGGCATGTGCCGCCCCGTGGGCGCCTACGCCAGCGAACTCGTGTTACGGCTGGGGCGCCTGCGTGGCCTGCCGCCCGAGGTGCGCCAGCAGGCGGTGCAGGCCGAGCGCGAGCTGCTGGCACGCTGGGGCCAGCCCCGCCAGGTCAGCGACGCCGACCCGCTGGCGGCCGAGGAGACGCTGCTTCAGCTGCGCGCCACCGGCCAGGCGCCGAAGAAGCCGCTGCCGCCGCTGTTGGCGTACTACTACCTGGGCGAAGTCGATGACAACCGCCGCGATCCGCTGCTGATGGAGTCGACGACGCGCTGTGCGCTGCATCATTGGGCCGGCGCGGATCCGGCGCAGTTTCGTGCCGCGATGGCCATGGACGCCGCAGACGTGGCCATGCTCAAGCGCAGCGATGCCGGCCGTCCGATGGCCGACGACAACCCGTATCCCAGTTTGGCCAGCTACTTTGGTGTGCAGGGCGTGGTCACGCTGGACGGTGAGGTCAACGCTGACGGGCGCCTGGTGCGGCCCAGGATCGGCAAGCGTGACCTGAGCGTGCCAGGCATCCGCGATGCGCGCCCTTTTGCGTTCGAGGGTGCGCTGGATCTGGCGACGCTGGCCAAGGCCGGCGGGATGGACTGGTCGGTGTGGGCCCCCAAGCAGGGCGTGAAGAAGGTGCGGCGGGAATTCGACTGGAGCCTCAAATGAGCGTGAAGCACAAGCTGCTGGCCTGGGCGCTGGCGCTCCTGCAGGGCCTGGCCCTGGCGCAGGTGAGCGCGCCAACCGCGTCGCCCGTGCTGGCTGAGAACATCGAGGACCAGGCGGCGGACGCGATGTTCTGGGGCGACTGGGACGAGCTCGAACGGCTTTTCGCCGCCGCGCGTAGCGACATGCGGCGTGCGCGGGAAGGCAACCTGGCCGTCTGCAGCTTCGGCGTCGGCGTGAATCGCGATTACAGCGATGAATCGCTGGCCTATCACGACGCTCGCGTTGCCGGCACGCTGGACTGGGTGCGTCGCCGGCCCGACCTGCCGCTGGCCCACGCCGTGCATCTGAAAGCCTTGGTGGCACTGGCCTGGTTCCATCGCGGCCGAGGCTTTGCCAAGACGGTGTCCGAGCAGCGCTTCGCGGACTTCCGCGCCAGCTTGAACGAAGCCCTGGCCTACGCGAAGGCGAATGCGGCGGTGATGACGCGCGACAACTACCATGTCCCGGCGCTGTTGTCCGTGATGCTGGGTTTGAATGTCGACGCCGAGCGGCAGCTGGAGGTCGCGCGCAGGAACATGCGCAAGGACGCGTCGGACGAATGCCTCTACCGCGTCGCGCTTGCCAGCCTGCTGCCCAAGTGGGGCGGTGATCCGCGCCAGATGGAGGCCTGGATTCGCGAATCCATGCGCGGCCAGCCCGAGGCCGTGGCGTTGACGCGCTACGCACGGCTGTACAGCGAAGCTTCGGCAGCCGACTACGCGCAGGGGCTGTTCGAGAACAGTTTGGCGCGCTGGCCGCTGATGCGCGACGGCCTGCGCGCCATCCTGAAGGAGTCGCCCGACAGTCGCTACTGGAAGGGGCGGCTGGCCTACTTTGCCTGCATGGTGAAGGACCGCGAAGTTGCCGTGCCGGCGCTGGAGGCCATCGAGGCCAACCCCGAGTTCGATGCCTGGGGCGACACTGGCCAGCGCAACTACCAGGCCTGCAAGCGCTGGGCGCTGCAAAGTTAGGCCAACGAGCAATCCAGGATCTGCGCTGCCTGCGGCACGGCCTGCGTGCCGAGCAGCCGGCCGCTGCCGCCGAAGCGTGTGGCGATGAAGGCGTCGGCCGTGACGGTGGACGACTGCTCGCGCATCAGCAGCGCCTGTGCGCACAGCACCAGGCCTTGGGCGACGCGGCGGGCTTGCGGTTCCAGCGTTGCGGGGTCTCCCGTCAGCAGTTGGCGAAGAGCCTGCGCTTCGACCTGCACCGGCTTGTCTGAACTGGCGGCGAAGTCGTCGAGCAGCGCCAGCGCCACCTGAGGCTCGCGGGCCACCGCGCGCAGCACGTCTAGCGCCATCACATTGCCTGAGCCTTCCCAGATGGAGTTGACCGGCGCCTCGCGATACAGGCGCGCGAGCACGCCGTCTTCCACATAGCCGTTACCGCCCAGCAGCTCCATCGCCTCGCCGGTGCATTCGATGGCGCGCTTGCAGACCCAGAGCTTGGCGGCCGGCGTCATCAGGCGCTGCCAGGCGGGCTCGCCCTGCTCGAAGCCCTGGGCCAGACGCAGCATCAGGCGCATCGCGGCCTCGCTTTCCAGCGCGAGGTCGGCCAGCACGGTCTGCATCAGCGGCTGCTCGGCCAGGTGGCGGCCAAAGGCCGAGCGCTCGCGGGCGTTGTGCAGGGCATGGACCAGGCCGGCGCGCAGCAGCGCTGCGCTGCCGATGACGCAGTTCAGCCGCGTGTAGCCGGCCATCTCGATCAGCGTCGGGATGCCGCGGCCTTCATCGCCCAGGCGCTGCGCCCAGGCACCGTGGAACTCGACCTCGCTGCTCGCGTTGCTGCGGTTGCCGAGCTTGTCTTTCAGGCGCATGACCTGGACGGCGTTGCGCGTGCCGTCGGGCGTGTAGCGCGGCAGCCAGAAGCAGGTGGGCCCGGCGTCGGTGCGGGCGAGCACGAGGTGGGCGTCGCTCGTCGGCGCGGAAAAGAACCACTTGTGGCCGGTGATCGCGCTGCTGCCGTCCGGCTGCTGCGTGGCGGTGGTCGTCACGCGGCGCAGGTCGGAGCCGCCCTGCTTCTCGGTCATGCCCATGCCGACCCAGATGGACGCCTTGTCGGCGATGGGCGCGTCGCGCGGGTCGTGCTCGCGGCTGAAGAACTTGTCGCGCAGCGGCGCGAACAGCTCGGATTGCCTGGCCAGCAGGGGAACAGCGGCCTGCGTCATCGTCGCGGGGCACAGCGAGCCGGCCTCCACCTGACCGTGCAGGTAGCAGCCCGCGGCGAACCTGGTCCAGCGTCCGGGCGTGTCGGTGGCGAAGACGTCGGCCACCAGGCCCTGGCGGCGGTACATGGCCAGCAGCGCGTGCCAGCTCGGGTGGAAATCGACGGCGTCGATGCGGCGGCCGCGCGCGTCGAGCTGGCGCAGCGTGGGACCCGAGCGGTTGGCGTCGCGGGCGAGTTGGGCGGTCTCGGCGCTGCCGAGCTCGGCGCCGTAGGCCGTCAGCGGCTCGACGGCCTGAGGTGCTGCGCTGCGCAATGCGGCGAGCAGGGCGGGGTCGCTCGTGAGGAGGTTCTGACCGACCCACTCGTCAACGAGGTTGTCGGCCGAGGCCATCAGTCGGCGACTCCGGGTTCGGCCATCAGTTGGCCGCGGCCGGCGCGCTGGGCTTCGTAGAGCGCCGTCTCGCCGCGGCGTTGCAGGTCGGGCAAGCCGCGGTCGCCGGGGCGCAGCTTGGCCCAGCCGGCGCTGAAGGACAGCGGCATGCCCAGCTCCGCCGGTGCGCGCTCGGCTACGGCCTTGCGCAGCCGGGCATCGAGCGCCTGCGGGCCTTCCGGCAGGCAGCGCGCCATCAGCACGCCGAACTGCTCGCCGGTCAGGCGGCCGGCCAGGTCGCCCAGGCGCATCTGGGCCTGCACGCAGCTGGCGAACAGGGTCAGCGCGCGGTCGGCAAAGTCCGCACCGCGTTCGGACTGCAGCGTGGCGAAGTCATCCATGTCCAGCACGACGAGGGCGAGCGGTTCGTCGTAGCGGCGCGCCATGGAGATCATGTCGACCGAGCGCGCCGTGAAGGCCGCGTGGTCGGTGAGGCCGGTCAGGCCGTCGGTCTGGGCCAGGCGGGCCAAATCGGCCTCGGTCTGGCCGCGCCAGGCCAGCAGCAGCATGGGCAGGGTCAGCAGCAGCGCGAGCTGACCGGCCAGGGCCAGCAGCAGGTCGGGCCAGGGCGTGCCAGCGCCGAGGCCCAGGCCCAGCAGCGTGGTGGCGGCGCGGTAGAGCATGGCGGCCAGCAGCGGCAGCACGGCGGCCAGGCCGAGCAGACGCCAGCGCCGGCTGTTCAGGCCTTGCAACACGGCGCTGCGGCCGGGCAGCGTCAGCGCCACGCCCAGCCAGATGAGCT
>Ga0307515_10012068_pt1 | contig 16304 bp, 7 predicted proteins | sample 17_EM_MG_FD_194513 | JGI IMG/M metagenome (GOLD analysis project Ga0307515, IMG submission 194513) | Populus trichocarpa ectomycorrhiza microbial communities from riparian zone in the Pacific Northwest, United States - 17_EM | ecosystem: Host-associated > Plants > Roots > Unclassified | place...
TTTTTTTAACCAAACACATTAAACTACTTTTTCTTCAACCTCAATTTCAACCACAGTTTTAACCAAACACCTATTTTTTCAAACCAACTTCAACTAAAAGTACTTTTTATAAAACAATTTTTTTCAAACCACAACCACAAAAGCTACCGCAATACCAAACACACACCAAGTCTCAACCTTCCACGCAACCCCTCCGTCAACGTTATATATAACGGAGATTCCCCTCCTAGCTGTCACTTGTTGAGAGTGCCCAGCCCCCCCACAGTAATATCTTTCAAACTATTTTTATATTTTAATTTAATTTAATTCCGTCTCAGATAATACTGACCAAAAAGAGACCAACAGGGGCCTCCTCTTTTGCCACGTGTGAAGCTAAGTTTTCTTTTTAATGCTTATTACTCTCTACGTGGCAAAAACCTAAAAAGAAACAGACTGCCAGTTTCTGTTTCTTAAAAAAAAAAAAGAGCTGAAAAAGTGCTTATCAGGATAAGTTGGGACACCTGCTTCGGCTCGAATGAAAACTTGCAACAACTTACGAATTGTCCGCGTTTCTCCAAATGACCAATATGCCCTTCATCAAACCTCTTAATTTTAGATCCGTGAGTGAGGATCCCTGCCATTTGATTGGATAATGAAGTACGTAAAAAGAAAAAAAAATCGTTTTTTAACTAAATATTGCAAAAAAAATTATTTTTTATACTGGTAAGAAAAATATTTGTCAAACCAACACAAAGCTTCTTCTCTTCTGTGTTGCGCTGTCGAGCCAATTTTTTTAAAAAATATAAAAATTAGACTGTTTCAAATAATGCATCGTTACATTATTGAGAATAATATAACTTTAATTTCTCAAGTGATTACATTGTTTTTATGTCTACAATTTTTTTTAATAAATTGTGAACGCTGTTTTCTAAGATATTTTTATAAATTGTGCTAATTTCACTAATAATTGTTTTGGCATGCCTTGATTTTAAAAAACTCTAAAAAAATGACACGTGAAAAAAATTCTAATAAGAGGCAAGTTATTCATATTTCAGACTGATCTGTTTGGGAACGAGGTTGGCACCGCGTTTTATAAAAATTTAATTTTTTTTGCTAAAAATTAATTTTTTATATGTGTTTTGGATCGTTTTGATGTATTGATCTAAAAAATAATTTTTTAAAAAATAAAAAACATCATTTTGATGCATTTCAGCATGAAAAACACTTTGAAAAGCAACGACAACGACACTCCCAAATAGACCAAATCATTTTTGATGCATTAAAAAAAATCATTTTGATGTACTAATTTAAGACTAACAAAAAAATTATTTGCTATGTGATACACCATAGATAGCAAAAAAAAAATAAAAAAATAAAAAGAAAAATACTTTTAATATGAAGAAAAAAATATGAATGTTGGATTTCCACATTTTATATAGTTATATTTTAGGTGTTATTTGAAATTGTGTTTTGCATTTTATGAGTGTTTTTTGTTTTAAAATTAATATTTTTGTTTTTTTAATAATTTTGATATGCTGATATTAAAAATATTTTTTTTAAATAAAAAAATTATTTTAATAAATAAAAGTGAAAAACATCTTAAAAACAATCATTACCATACTCTTAAATATTCTCTTAATTAATTATGATGTTTTTTTTAATGTTTAATATGAATATGTGATCTTACCTCTCTTATTTTTATAAAAGCACTACAAAATTTTTGTATTTGTTGGTTAATGTCTTTCAATTCATAACAACGAAATTTCCCAGTTCGTTTTTCAATTAAATAAGCAAAAATTTAATAAGCTCTCGAAATTCTTAATGAATTTGAATCACCAAATTGCTATTATTCAACTTTTTATGGGAAGAAACTGCTGCTTGATATGGATACATTGCTGAGTATCTATTTCTGATGAATGAATTAAATTTACAGGTGAAAGGAAAGAAAATAACAGCCAATTCTTTCTACAAAGTCAAATACAAGATTAAAGAATTTAATATTATCAAACCAATCTTTATCTGTGTAACAACTGATAAATGAGTTTGGTGTTTATATTACTATTCAAGATTCAAATGCTAATAGAAATTGTGGGAAAAAAAATCTTGCGAGTATACCTGCTCAAATAGCATGAAATTCAGAATTGTATTCAAATCTTATGGAAAAGATACTTTGATTATTGGTTGCGAACTATGAATTTCCTTTTCTGATCCACAATAACAAAACACAGCCAGTAATTGAAGGATTCATCAACCTGAAAGATTCGAGCAATGCGCATACTGGATTCATTTGATAATATATTGTTTAGATTTAATATTATTTGGATTTAGTTACACATACCATAATTAGAGGCTATATTTTCAGTGAGTTTCCATCAATATAAATTCTGTATCTGAAGGGATTTTTACGTGGTGACAACTATAGCAATTAGCATGGCCTATACATGCAAACAGAATTCAAATAGATGGGTCAAAAACAACACCACGAAACAAATTCAAAAAGAAAAAAAATAGCAGAGAGAGAGCCCGATGTTTTTCTCAGTCGTGTGGATGATAGAATGCCAAAGAAGGGTAAACCAATCATGAAGAACCGGTCTTGAGGTAGTTTCCATGACTGGCTATAGCAAGTCATTTGGAAGAACTAACCGATAGGTCCCGTGACCAAGGGTCAATGGTATAAGAACTGGGGTTTAAGCAAAACTTCGGGTGGTTTTAGAGGGTTTTGCAATCACAGAGAGAGAGAGAGAGAGCAGAGGTTTTTTTTTTTATATTTTTTAGTAAGAGAGAGAGAGATAAAATTGGATCAACGTTTTTTTGGTGAAAGGAAAATATGGGATAGAAAATGAGAGAAAGAAAGTGTCGTGTAAGGGACAAGACGATTGTGTTCTTCTTCTTCTTTGATCTTTGCATTTTCTTCTAAATTTTCTCTCAGAATCTTCTTCTTCCTGCAAAGGGAAAAAAAGGGGTCGACTTTGAACCGAAAAAAGAAGAGAATTTTGGCTGTTCAATAAGAGGTGAGTGACCATTTGGATTATTTTGTGGATTTTGTTTCACCAATTGTCTGAAAGTTTGGTGTTTTGAAGAGTTTTTTCTGGTGACACTGTGCTTTGTTTTGTTTGGTTGATGTAAAATGGGATTTTGACGGAAAACTCGAAGCAAGAATGACTCCTACATGAATCCAAGTTCTGAACTTTTTTTTTTCTCTCATTTTCCTCTTGTAATCTTGAAACTTCAAGTGGGTTTCTTTTCTTGCTCTGATCATCTCTCTCCCTCCCTGTTCTTTCATGGATTTGCGTTTCAATCGACAATTCTGTTTTCAACATATTTTCGATCTGAGATTTCTTGAGTGATTTATCGTTGCTAAATTTTTTTTTTCTTTTCAAAAATAAAGAATTTCTCCTTTTAACTTAAGGTGATGATAAAGATTCATTTTTTAACAAGTTTTTGGTTCTTAATGGTTGATCCTTGTTGAAGGTCTTAGATCCTCTGGATTCATCTGGTCTGAATAGCTCTCAATTCCTTCTTGAGTGTCTGAATTTCAGTTTTCGGGATTTTGTTACTTGGATCCTTTTTATCAGGGTTTTGTTGTGGTTTTAGTTTATTTTATTTTTTTTTAAAAAATTAATCATTTTCCTCATCGAACAGTGAAAATTTTGATGTCCCGATTATGACATCAAGTCTCGATATTTTTTTGGTCGTTTTTATGTATAAATCTTGGTTTTAGTTTATTGATCCCTGAGAATTTCTCATGCCTTTTCCTCGTGACAATTTTCCTCAATTTTTTTTCCTGGTTTATCCGGTTATTTATTTTTGTGTACTTGCTGTTTGTGGTTAGATCATGAGGATATGATTAGGTAATTTTTCCAAGTTTTGTGCTTGTGTGTGGTGGATTCTGTATGGATTGAGTTGGGTTGCAAGGGATAAGACCCTAAAAATAATGATCAGATGCCAAAATTCTGATGCAAGTTTGCAATTCACAAATCCAGTGTTTATTCATACCAGGACAAAAAAATTCTGATTATTGCAAACAGCACCTGTATGCAGTGACCCTTGTTTGTTGAGAATTTGCACGCAGGATTGATCTTTTGTTTGATGCTGGTTTATGGGTTTCATTTTAAACTGTGTATCGTGCGATTTTCTGGTAGAGAGAACTTTTTTCATCATGGCTTTTTTTTTTCCTCTTCTTTTTAAAGTTTAATTTCTGGTGTTGAGTTTGTAGCCATGGGTTTTTGGCTTTGTACCTAATTGTCAGTTTTATATTCTATTCATTGGATAAGTCATCTCTTGATGATCTCATTCATATTTGTTGCCAGGGTTTTATCGTTGGGGTTTGAAAGCTTGAGTGATTGGGCAAATTGTGCATTTTTGAAAATTTGAACCACAAATGCTGTTACTCTGTACGTGATGTGTCCCTGGTATGATCTCTGAGTATGGTGTTGCGGAAGAGATTAGATTACGGATTCAATGGCTATCAGGTTCCTCACATGCCCCGAGCTACCAGATCAGCTAGGGTAACGTACTCTCTACTCTCTTGTGATGCCAGATGTTCCAATTATGTTTTTCCTTACCTTTTATTTTCCCTCTGTTGCCAAAACTCAGTCTTTTTTTGTTTTGTTTAGAGGAGGCGTTCCTTTAAGAAGAAACATGAAGAGAATCAGATGTGTGCATTTGACTTATTGGCCATTGTAGCTGGAAAGTTATTGCTTGATAAAGAAAGTGCTCCCAGTTCTAGTAATACATCAGCGGACAAAGATCAGTGTGCAGTTGTTAATAGTGCTGTAAAATATGAATGGCAGGATGAAGAAAAACCTTTGAAAGTAGAAGCTTGTGATCAGGGAAGTGCTGCCAGGAATTTCTTTGTTTCTGATCTATCACAAGTTCATGGACAAGGTTGCAGTTCCAAAGAATCTCTTGTCATTCAGAATAACCTCAATTTAAGATTAGCTTCTGCACTAACAAAGTCAGACTGTGCAGGGAGGTCCAATGCTGAGAAGTTGAGAAATGACAAAAGCAAGAATGATATAGGTACTTTTGCCAGCAAAGTAGAGGGAGTTTCCTCCGAGTACAGAGAATTTGGTGACTGTAAATTAGAGGTTGAAACCAAAAGAGCAGTGAAAGATGAGCCTGGTAAGTCTGGGGTGGTGCTAAGCAGCACTGCGGCTAACATGTGCAGTTTAGAGGATCCTGTGGTTCTGGATGCAAAACCTCCTGCACTGGCCAGTTTGGACAGTTGTGCCAAGGTGCCTCTGTGTAGGAACCATATTCCCAATAGTTCTTATCCCACAAATCAGGATGATGTAAATGTAGTTAGTAGAGATGATGACGATAACTCCTCTGGGTGCACTCACCCTATCACCAAAAAAAAATTCTTTAGGCCAGCACCACGTATCGGAGATCGAAGAATCAGGAAAATTTTGGCTTCTAAATACTGGAAAGTAGCTCCAAAATTCAAGGATGCTACAGTTTCTAACTCTGGTAAGTAGTTTTATGTTCCAGCTGATTTATGTTTCTTGTTTGCATTACAATCCAAGATAAATTGTTTGTTGTTTTTTAATGCAAATCTTCTGATGCGTCTAGATGGGGATTTGAAGCCTGTTTTCCACAAGAGGAAGAACTATTACAGACAACAAAGGTCTGAAAGGCTATATCCTTTCAAAAAAAGGAAGCACTATGCCTATAGTTCACCATCAAATCTTGACGGGGGACTAAGTTGCGAGTTTGTATCTGATTCACCTCGAAAGGGCAGCAATGGAGATGCGTCTGGTTCCTGTTCAAGGATGCATGGAGGTCTCTTTACTTGATTTTTGTTCTGATATTTGCATCAGATTCTGGGATTTATTGCCCTTTGTTAGCATTTGCTAAAAAAATCCTCGTTCTTAAACAGTGACTGGGGCATCATCTTCATTTGTGGCTCAACACACTTCATTCCAACCCAGGGATTCTCATGGTATGAGAACCTTTAATGGAGGGGCATCATCTTCATTTGTGGGTCAACGCACTTCATTCCAACCTAGGGATTGTCACGGTACGAGGACCTTTAATGGATTGATTGATATGTACTCTTTTGACTTAATTGGTGAGGATCTTACGAGAAGGTGTCTTTCCTTTTCCTCAGTGAAGCTCAGGATCAAGTCTTTCAGGGTGCCAGAGCTTCTTGTTGAGATTCCAGAAAGTTCAACTGTTGGCTTATTGAGGGTATCAATCATTGACTACAACAATTACGATAATTGCATTTTCCTTGCCCTTCTTAGTTGCATATATAGGTATATGTAGACAAGAAATTGCATATGCATGCTCAAGTTTTATTGTCTGTACAGCCCAGGTGTGTTGTCAAGACTTGCAACATTGTTGGCATGTATCTGTTTTTACGTTTATATGTGTTTATTCATGCTCTATATTACCCAATCCTCTGATGGGTCATGTGATAACAATTTGCTATGTGAATTGTAGATCTCTTTCATCAGATAATTGACCTCTAGTGTGTATTCTAATGATATGTGTTTTGTAGAGGACGGTAATGGAGGCTGTGACTGCTATACTTGGTGGTGGTTTACGTGTTGGTGTACTTCTTCAAGGAAAGAAGGTTAGGGACGACAACAAAACTTTATTGCAGACCGGGATTTCTCACAATAACCAGTTGGATTCTTTGGGTTTTTGCTTGGAGCCTAATCCTTCACAAACCCCCCCTTCTTTGTGTCCTGAAGATTCTCCCTTTCTACTTCAATGTGACACACCAGACCCTATAAGCAGGTAATTGGAAAGTACTCTGACCTACTTAGAAATCAGCCTTTCAGGTTTTAAGAAGTAGCCTTTCTTTTTTTCTTTAATTTTTGGGAGACAAACCACAAGAAATGAAGACCGAGAAACCCTAGTCAATTTGCACCCAAAACTGTTTTTACCTTAGAGTCAAGAATGCAAAGCTACTTGCTGTCATTGATGTTCCTACGGACCTCAGAGTGGACTTCTGTAGTACTTTCAGATGTGTTAATTGGTGGCTTTGTTTATGATGTTTAAGCAGATTGACATAAGGTAAGTTGATTTGTAAAGAAATAGTCCGATGCTAAGGAGAGTTAAAGGCAATATTGTTTTTACATTGCATGATAATTATTGGTATAATTTATGTTTCTAATAGGATTGAGACAGTGTAGCAGATTATGGTGTCGTTGAATTCGGACTCTTTGGCTTCACCCAAATCCAAAGAGATCAACTCAATTGCTAATCAGCTTATGGTTTAATGCTCTTTACCAGGTGTCCTCCCACTGCTGGTGTGGTGTGTCAGGGCATTTGTACTGGTTCTCCAGAGCCCCATGCGAACAATTTAGGGAATTGTATTGAAAGTGACCGTGATTCAGCATCCTCTCCTACTGACACTTCAATGGACAAAAGCACAAATTCAAAAGCGCTAGTTGCAGTACCAGCTATGAAAGTAGAGGCGCTAGCTGTGGTTCCAGCACACCAGAAATCCAAACAATCCGAGATTGTGCAGCGCCGAATTCGTCGACCTTTCTCCGTTGCTGAAGTTGAAGCATTGGTTCAAGCAGTTGAGAAACTTGGAACTGGAAGGTATGATTGGATTGATAATGTTTCACTTGGCCTGGTACAGAGCTTGATCAAAATGTTGTCTCAGTCTTAGCACCTTTATGTGCATGCCAGTTTAGAACATGATTTTCTCTCTTGCATTACAATTCTTTATAAAATGAAAATTTTAATGTTCTTATTGATCTGCAGGTGGCGTGATGTTAAACTGCGAGCCTTTGATAATGCAAAGCATCGGACATATGTGGATTTGAAGGTGGGTTTTATTTTCTCACCTTGATACAAATTTACTACAGTACAGTTTGCGATGGTCAGGTATTTACTCTTCGTGCATATTGGACGTTCTGTTTCTTTACTGAATTGGATTTCTTGTCAGATATTTGGTTGTTACTTTGAGGGTGTTTGATTGTTCCTAGATTGCATTATTTTAAGTAAGCTCTCTCAAAATTCAAAAATGTCAGACTTTATGGCCTGGGTCCACCCACAATGGCACGTAGCTAGTTTAATATGTTCAACAAATAGTTGCTTGTATAACAGTTAAATGATCAGTTAGGGCTTTTCACCTTTCTAGGTTTATGTCCCACGAGGAGTCTCAATTCTAATCTTAGACGATGTCTCTTTGTACACTTTTCTTCTGCTTGTCTCTCCTCTCCTCCTCACCTGTCCTCGTGGCTAACATGCCCTTGCATAATTACACCCTCTCCACTTTTGTGTTGCACAAGTTTTCGACATCTCAGATGGCTCAATTGAATCGTCCTGGAAAGGAAAAGGTCAACTCGAGAAGCTCTTTGTATTCTAATGGCAGATTGCTTGAAGAGTACAGGTTGTCATGTGCATGTGGTTTTATTTGTTGATGGGTGTTTTTTGATGGTACAGGATAAATGGAAAACACTGGTGCACACGGCAAGAATATCCCCTCAGCAAAGGAGGGGAGAGCCTGTTCCCCAGGAACTCTTAGACAGGGTCTTAACTGCCCATGCTTACTGGTCCCAGCAGCAAGCCGACCAACAGTTCAAACACCAGCATGCAGAGACTTGCCTTCTCCTCTGAGAGCTGGCGGAACATGTTGAACGAAGCCTAGACTAGTGGATTCAGAAGGATTTCTAATTAATTTTTTTTCTTTATTGTGTGTATTTTTGTGATCATCGTGTAAAAAGTTGATGACAAGGGAGAAGTGTTGAAGCAAATCTATGTAATATTCTTGTGCTCTCCGCCATTCTTTTCCTGCTTGGGAAGTTTGGCCCTTGTAAATGGTCAATGGAATAAGAGCTTCCTAACACAAATCATTATGAAAAAGTAATTTGAGTAATTGTCATTCAACATGATAGAATCGGCACTAAATCACATTCAAATTAAGTTAATTCAATGTGATTAGGATATGGTTTCAATCCAAATTTATGTTAGTAACAAAAAATCAGTAGGTATTTTCTTTTTTCCTGTTATATTTTTGGTAGTGTTGCGTGGATTGACCCGTATTGGCTTCTTCAAATGTTGCAAAATTGGATGATCAACCAGACCTCCATTAATACACTCTTACTATATAGTTGTCCCGTCTTTCATTGTGGGTGCAACTGAATTTTTTGTAACGTAAAAAATAGATACTCATACACTGTTAATGTATGTTAAAGAAAGAGAGAAAATTCATGACTTGATATTATAAAAAGAAAATTATCGATAGTCAATCTCTAAGAATCCAACATATAATAATGAAATTGAAAAAAAAATCAATTAACAAAAAAAAATCTAAAAAAATAAAGAACCAGCAAATCCAGGTGGTCAAAACTCGCGAGCGGGATAACCCAATAGAAGGATAAACAATGGGTTGACTCGTGACTCGGGTGATCCAGGGTTTAGGATGGGCAGGTTGGGTTTCAAAAGAAATTTAAGGAGAATTAACCCGGTGTGAAACGATTAAAAACACGTGTTGACATGTGACCTGGTCAAACCGTGGAAAACCTAGTCGAAATCGGGTCAAAATTCGTTGACTATTTTTCTTATTTTATTTTTAAAATAGTATCATTTTTACTTTTTTATAAAATAACAAAAATTATTTGACCTGGGTTTACTTGAGTCAACCCACCTGACACATGACCCGATATTCCAGAAAATGAGAGGGCAACCTAAAGTTTTGAATTAAATGGAAAAAAAAAAAAATCAAAGTAGCATAAGAATCCAAAACAATAATTAAAATCAAGAGAATGTGAACCAAATTTGAAAAATAAAAAACCAAGATCATGGATCCAAGGATGATATTGAAAACAAATTAAAATTTAAAAAAAGGATTAAGAATCAAAATTAGAAATTAAAATATTGAGGGCTTAACCTTAAATATCATCAAACTTTAAATTGAAGGGTAAAATTGAAAAGAAAAATTAAATTAACAAAAAAAATCCAAAACAAAAAATAAAAATCAAGAGAATGAGAACCAAAATTGAAAAAAAAAATAAAAACCAAGATTATGGATCAAAGGATGAGATTAAAAACAAATTAAAATTTGATAAAAGAGCTAAGAATCAAACCTTGAAATCAAATATTGAGGGCCGACCTTAAATATCATCAAATTTTGAATTGAATTGTGAAATTGAAAAGAAAAATTAAATTTACAAAAGAATCCGAATAAAAATTAAAAATTAAGAGAATGAGAACTAAACTTGAAGAAATTAAAAATTAAGATTATAGATCTAATGATGAAATTAAAAATAAATTAAAATATGATAAAAAGCTAAGAATCAAATTTCAAAATAAAAACATTTAGAGCCAAATATAAAATTTAATAAAATAAGAGGACAAATTTGATTTTTTTCATGGCCAACATGAAATTCAATGGGGAGGAGAAAGAGAATACGAAAAGAAAAAGAAGGGGCAACCAATGACAAATCATTGTTGAAAACACCACATGCGTCGCCACACGTGGAATAAAGCGTCATGGAGCTTTAAACGCTATAGTAGAATCTGGCGTTTTTCAATTGGATAGTGGCTCACATGCCATCAACTTTTTTTTTTTTAATAATTTTTAAAAATTGATAAATATTAAATCTCTCCTAGCCCAACTTAATAATAACAATAATAATAGGAAAACCTATAGGAAATGACAGAAACACCCTTGGACCAAAACTCGCAAACTTGATCGTGAGACCAAGATATCCCCATAAAAAATAAATCAAAACAAAATACAAAGTTCAATTACTAACCGACCTAGTGTTGAATAATGAAACTAAAAAAAAAAATCAATTAAAAAAAACATAAAAAACAATCCGAATAAACCCGTTAAGCACTATTTTCAGATCACGAGACCAAAATAACATAAAAATAAATAAATAAATAAAACAAATCACAAAAACTAATTATATATCAACTTAATATTAATTAAAAAAAACCCAAGTTATTCATGTTATTCCACCAAATAAAAACAAAACACACTAAATAAATAATAAATAATGTCCTGTGAGAAGAATAAAAGTAAAACTCATGACTCTTTTAGTTTAGAGACAGGGTGAGAGACTCACGTGTATCAATCGTTAAATTGTCGGCCCCACAATTCTTATTGGCAACCAAAATACTGGTGTTTACGTCAACATAATGAATTAATGCTTGCGTGTGTTGGAAAATGGAGTCCTTCGATTCGGGTTTTATGCCCAGTACCTTTATCACAGAAATATGCACACGTTTTGGAATCTTCATCATCATCATTTATTTATTTGTTTTTCCCTGAAAGTTTTCATTCTATGACTTGGTGTCATGGGACCACAAAAAGGAAAGGTTAAGAAGGTCCAAGATGGATTTCTAATGAAAGAAGTTCAACGTTTTGATTGTAGTTTTTTTAAATTAATTTTAAAAGTTGGTTCTAAGTATAGACTCGAAACTTTGAACTTTCCATGGATTTAATTCAAGGTTAAGGAAGATTGAAGCTTGATGTCAATATCCATGACTAAAACTAAGTTTGAAAGTAATGAAACCGACAACATAAAATCTCCATCTCGATAAGAGAGAAAGTCGAAGATGACAGAAATATATATTTAGAGCCTTATTTAAAGAAAAAAACAAAGTTTGTGGTTTTGTAAAAACGAAACTACATCGTTTGGTTCCCTTGGATTGAAACCTGCAACCCTGGCTGGGTCCGGTGACTGCGCTTATATTATTACCAAACAGAACCGGGCGTCCCCATTGCCGCGAAGTCCGTGGAAGCCCGAGAAACGCATCAATCAGTAGAGTGGCTGCTGCAAGTAACTCATCATCACTCCATTAATGCCCCGTCGGGTCTAATATTGAGCCACGTGTAAAAGACAATGACTCACTTCGGTGTTCATCCTGTTATTGCAAGTTGGTGAAACAAGCAGTTGCTACAACATGGGAGATGTGATTGATGGGCCAAGGAGGCAAGTCTACAGTCATACCGGCAATGGCCGGTATAATTTACATATTGGGACTCATATTTTCCGGACCCAAATAGGTAAAGAAGATATTATAGATTGATTGTCCTCCTCCTTTTATCAAGGAAAGCGCACCGTCACTCATTTGCCACTCAGTCCGCGCCGCCCTTGATCTTATTCTTCCTTCCTTTCTTTCTTACCAGGGTTGACTCCGTTTCTCAGGTATGTCATATTCTCGCTTTTACTCTTTGTTTATTTTAGCTTATTACCTGAGATTTCGGGTCCTGTAATAATTGTATTCTTTATGGGGCTTGTCACTCTTTACAAATTACTGTCCCTCACTGTTTTTTATGTTTTACTTGTGGTTAGTTTTAGTTAATGAAAAAGATTGAAATTTTATATGTTTAAAGAGCTCAAAAGACTACTAATTCTTGTATACTGATTCAGTTGTTTTGGGGCTTGATAATAGATGGGTTCGGATTCTCGTTTCACTGAGTTCCCTGGTTCTAATAAATTTGAGGATGAGATCGTGTTTCCGGATTCAAATCAGTATCACAATGTTTCTAATGGATTCAAGTTCGAAGATTTAGACTTCGACTGTGTAGAAAATCCACTTGTTTTGCCTGACCCAGATCCGGGTGCTTTGTCGTCGATCACAGCCATCGATGAAGATTCTCCTTCTGATGATAATGACTCGGAGAATCTCCTCAAGTACATAAACCAGATGCTTATGGAAGAGGACATGGAAGAGAAGCCCTGTATGTTTCATGACCCGTTGGCACTTCAAGCTGCTGAGAGATCGCTTTATGATATTCTTGGTGAGAAGAACCAGCCATCCTTACCCCATGACTCTCCTTCGTATGGTGACCAGTTTTTGGTTGATAGCCCGGATGATGTTTTTTGGAGTAGCCGCAGTGATTATAGCAGCAATAAAAGTTCCTTTTCTAATTCTGTCAGCTCGGTAGATCCTCAAGGGAATGGTGAATTTGGGGAATTCAAACCGTTGTTTATGCAAACGCCTCTTCCTAATAATTTTGTTTTTCATTCTGCTGCAAATTTCAGTTCAGAATCATCATTCAAATTACACAATGGGTTAGCAAGTAATGGCGATAGTGCCACGAAGCCCTCTGCGGGTAACATTGTGGCACCAAATTTGTTCAGTGACAGTGATTTGGCGTTACAGTTCAAGAGAGGTGTAGAGGAAGCTAGTAAGTTCCTTCCTAAGGGCAATCCACTGATTATTGATTTGGAGACCAGTGCACTGGCTCCAGAGATGAATAGAGATGCCCCGGAGGTGGCGGTGAAGGCCGAGAAGGAAGACAGGGAGTTTTTCCCCGAATGGTTGACGGGAAAGAAGAATCATGAGCGGGAGGATGAGGATTTTGAGGAAGAAAGAAGTAACAAGCAGTCTGCAGTTCATGTAGATGAGAGCGAACTGTCAGAGATGTTTGATATGTTAGTAGGAGTTGGGGAAGGATGCCGACCTCCTGGGTGTATACTTGATCAGGCTGAACAGTGTGAATCAAGCAAGACAGTGCGGCAGAATGGGCAAACAAAGGGATCCAGTGGTAGCAAGACTCGGGCTAAGAGACAAGGAAATAACAAGGAAGTTGTTGATTTGAGGACTCTTCTAGTTCTATGTGCACAAGCAGTCTCCTCAAATGATCGCAGAGCCGCTAATGAACTACTGAAGCAGATCAGGCAGCACTCTTCACCTCTCGGTGATGGGTCTCAGAGGCTGGCTAATTGTTTTGCTAATGGCCTCGAAGCACGTTTGGCTGGAACTGGTACCCAGATATATACGGCACTGTCTACTGAAAAATGGTCGGCTGTGGATATGTTGAAAGCTTATCAAGCTTATGTTTCAGCTTGCCCATTCAAGAAGATGGCAATCATCTTTGCAAACCATAACATAATGAAAGTAGCCGAGAAGGCATCGACACTTCATATAATAGATTTTGGTATATTGTATGGTTTCCAGTGGCCTCCCCTCATTTATCGCCTCTCAAGGAAACCAGGTGGGCCTCCCATACTGCGCATTACAGGAATAGAGCTTCCCCAAAGTGGTTTCCGGCCAGCAGAGAGAGTTCAAGAGACAGGTCGTCGCTTGGTAAAGTACTGTGAGCGCTATAATGTTCCATTTGAGTACAACCCCATAGCTCAGAAATGGGATACCATCCAAATTGATGACCTGAAGATCAATCACGATGAAGTTCTCGCTGTAAATTGTCTCTTTAGATTTAAAAATCTGCTTGATGAAACAGTTGTAGTTAACAGTCCCCGGAATGCTGTTCTGAACTTAATCAGTAAGACAAAACCAGATATATTTATCCATGCTATTGTCAATGGATCGTACAATGCTCCTTTTTTTGTCACAAGGTTCAGGGAGACACTGTTCCATTTCTCTGCATTGTTTGATATGTTGGATAGTAATATGCCCCGTGAAGATGAGATGAGGTTGAAGTTTGAAAAAGAGTTCTATGGTCGGGAGGTAATGAATGTCATAGCATGTGAGGGCTCTGAGAGGGTTGAAAGACCTGAGACTTACAAGCAATGGCAGGTTCGGAACATGAGAGCTGGGCTGAAGCAACTTCCCTTGGACCCTCATGTCATAAAGAATTTGAAGTGTAAGGTGAAGGTTAGGTACCATGAAGATTTTGAGGTCGATGGAGATGGCCACTGGATGCGACAGGGATGGAAAGGACGGACTATCATTGCATCCTCTGCCTGGATTCCTGCATAGGAATGAGACGGCTTGTTTCTGAGAGCTCACCTCCAAAAGTTGGCAGACAAGGGGGTTTTTCTTAGTTAATGCAGTCCATGCTAGATGAAAGGGGAGCCAAAGTTATCCTTGGACATTTTCTGTATACGCTGGAGAATATTGGGCTTACCGAGGCTTATAATGAACGGGAGGGAGGGCTCATGTAGCAGATTGTGGTTGCCGTTTAGGTTTGCAGCATACTACACCCTACTGTCTGGGAAGTTTCTGTACTACTCAGAGACGTCATAGTGTCACGCGATTTTCTTGTATATTACAATCCTCTCTCAAGCCTGAACTGTCGAGTTTATTAGCAGCTGGTAGCTTTATCTTATTGTTCTCTTGTACTTTTTAACACAATAGATGGTGAACTGTCATTTAGCCAAAGCTTTTGCAGTTTGGTGTGATCTTGCCTTGATAAGCATTTTCTTCTACCTTGTTTCTTTTGCGTGTTACATTCATCACAAATGTATTATGGTTACCTTAAGATTGGAGCTGGCTGTTGCATAATTTAACCAAGGTTGCTGGTCATTAGAGAAGTTTTGATATCAGTAACATGTCGGCTGTGTTTACTGTCCAAAATCCAGGAAATCATGGGCCTTAAGACCCCGGTTTATTAATCCTCAGGGTTATTTGACAAGCTACATGCCCAGAAGCATTCTGTTTTTCTGTTCTGTCTGCAGTTTTATTGACAGGGTTTTTCCTAATTAGTAATCATTGCTCATTAGATTATTTCTGGTCAATGATTCACAACATTGGCTGGCTTGAATGGTAAGTAAACACTGATGGATCGTTTATCGTTACTTAATTAAGTCAAAAAAATAAATATCCAGAACTACTAAACAATAATGGTCCTAGGAATCGTGACCGATGGCTAAGTCTACCCAGATACAGGGATTAGATTCAATGTTTCAGCAATAGTGGAGAGCATTTTCGTGGGATTTGTATTGTTTAATCAGTAGCTGCTGCCTTCTTTGAACATTCCAAGGTAAAAGAAAATGCTTGAAAGATGACAATCTATTTAATTAATTGAATGCTTCTCTTCCCATCTAATTTATGTGGTTTTACTCGGAAGAGGTCGCCCTCAACAAGCTGCAGAATTCGAAGACTAAACGATCGTCAATGTGGGGTTGAACAGGGACCAAGCAACCGCATCGATGCTTTTGTCCATAACAGCATTTATTTACATTTTACAGGATCGATTTTCGATTTGCTGGACCCATGGAGACTAAAAAGTTCATCCTCGCAATCCTCTCTCTTAATCCAGCAAGTTCTACGGATCTGTTTTGAGCTAAAATTGCTCAGACAGGAACTAGTATTGGATGTCGCAGGTAAATTCATGCTCCTTCGAGGCAATTGAGCATGGCTCCAATGATCGAGAAACTAGCAATTAATTATTGTTAGTGCTTGGAATTTAATTGGCAATTAAAATTAATCAACTAAAAAGCAGTATCTGACAAATAATCATGACTCTTGATTAAAGGGATTCACCTGGTTCAAGTTGTACCACTGAAGTGTCCCAAGACAAGAGCCGAACTTTTTTTTTTTGTTTATCCGGGGTGTTTGGGCCAGCTTACGCGCACCATAACTAATCCCCGGATCCACTGAACACCCTGCAAGCCCAGTAAACAGGTAAGACACCGCGAGGATAACAAACATGCACG
>Ga0307515_10012069_pt1 | contig 16303 bp, 14 predicted proteins | sample 17_EM_MG_FD_194513 | JGI IMG/M metagenome (GOLD analysis project Ga0307515, IMG submission 194513) | Populus trichocarpa ectomycorrhiza microbial communities from riparian zone in the Pacific Northwest, United States - 17_EM | ecosystem: Host-associated > Plants > Roots > Unclassified | place...
GCGTGCTGCTGGAGACGCTCTCGATCGCGCAGGCCGTGAAGGCCTGCGGCGGCATCGTGATCGCGCAGGTCGAGCGCATCGTGAAGACCGGCTCGCTGCATCCCAAGTCGGTGAAGATTCCCGGGCTGGTGGTCGACCACCTGGTGATCGGCAAGCCCGAGAACCACATGCAGACCATCACCACGCAGTACAACCCGGCGCTGAACGGCGACATCCGCGTGCCGGTGAACGCGCTGCCGCCGATGGCGCTCGATGCGCGCAAGGTGATCGCGCGCCGCGCGGCGGCTGAGCTGGCGCGCGGCGCGGTGGTCAACCTCGGCATCGGCGTGCCGGCCGGTGTGTCGGCGGTGGCGAACGAAGAAGGCCTGGCCGACGCGTTCGAGCTCAGCGTCGAGAGCGGCGTGAACGGCGGCGTTCCGCAGATGGGTGGCGACTTCGGCCTCTCGCTCAACGCCGAATCGATCATCGAGCAGCCGCTGCAGTTCAACTTCTACGACGGCGGCGGCATCGACGTGAGCTGCCTGGGCCTCGCGCAGGCCGACCTGCACGGCAACGTGAACGTCAGCAAGTTCAGCGGCCGGCCGGTGGGCTGCGGCGGCTTCGTCAACATCACGCAGAGCGCGAAGAAGCTGGTGTTCTGCGGCACCTTCACGGCCGATGGGCTGGAGCTCGAGGTGGGCAACGGCACGCTCAAGATCGTCAAGGAAGGCGCGGTGAAGAAGTTCATTGCCCAGGTCGAGCAGATCACTTTCAACGGCCGAGAATCGGTGCGCCGAAAGCAGCAGGTGATGTTCATCACCGAGCGCGCGGTGTTTACGCTCGGCGAGCAGGGCCTGGAGCTGACGGAGATCGCCCCCGGCGTCGACCTCGAGCGCGACGTGCTGGCGCACATGGACTTTCAGCCCATCGTGAAGAACCTGAAGCCGATGGACCCGCGGCTGTTCTCGGCGCAATGGGGCGGGCTGGCCGAGGCGATGGACAAGCCGCTCGTCTGAGGCTCTTGGAGTCTGCCGTTGACGCGCGCCGGCGCGTCAACAGCTCAGCGCGTCATGCATCAACGCGTCAGCGCATCAAGCCCGCTTGCGGCAGCGCGCCACCTTGTGCAGCAGCTCCACCAGCATCGCCCGCTCGGCGGCGCTGAGGGTTGAGAGTGCCTCGCTCTCGCCTTCCAGCAGCCGGTTGACCGACTTGCGCGCCAGCGCGGCGCCCGCCGTCGTGGCGCGGATGTGCTGGGCCCGAGCATCGGTGCTGCTGCGCTCGCGCTTGACCAGCCCGCGCTTCTCCAGCCGATCGATCCACACCGTGATGTTCGGTGGCGTCACCGCCAGCGCGCGGGCGAGCTGCCGCGCCGACACGTCCGGGTTTTCGTGGATCAGGCTCAGCATCGTGAACTCAACGGGCCGCAGCTCGAAGGGTTCGCCGACCCGCTCAGTGAAGACCTGGAGTGTCGTGATTGCGGCCTGCGCGAGTTGGTAGCCCACGATGTGGTGCATGCCGGCCTCGTTGAGCCGGGCAAGAGGTGTCTGGTCGTCTGGGTGTGCGCTCATGGCGCGATTGTCGCGCGCCGCGGCACGCCGAATGCTCCTGTCGACGCCGGCCAAACAAGTGAATCGAATGAATGATCCGGCAGGCGCCGGTACAGAGGGATTACCCGGTTCATTCCGCAAAACTGATTCACTACATTAACTATTCAGGCGGTCGTGCTCACCCACAAGAACCGTCACCAGTCAGTCCAACACAAGGAGACAGTCAGATGAAATGGAACACTCAGCGCGGGCACGTGCTCGCTCTTGCGTCGCTGCCGGCGCTGCTGATCGTCAGCGCCTGTGGTGGCAACGATGACGACGCGCCCACCACGCCCGCCCTGCCTCGTCTGAGCGCCGCCACGCCGGCTGCTCTGTCCGGCACCTGTGCCGGCCTCGCCGCCAAGTTGACGACCTTGGCCAACACCACCATCACCGCGACGACCGATGTGCCCGCCGGCACCTTGACGGTCGGCGGCCAGCCCGTGGCCGAGCACTGCCAGGTCACCGGCTCAATGTTCCCGCGCGTCGGCACCGACGGCAACAACTACGCCATCGGCTTCGAGATGCGTTTGCCGCTGAACTGGAACGGTCGCTTTTTCTACCAGGCCAACGGCGGCATCGACGGCAATGTCGTCACCGCCACCGGCGGCGTGAACGGTGGCCCCGGTTTGACGAACGCGCTGGCACAAGGCTTCGCAGTGATCAGCTCCGACGCCGGCCACAGCGGCTCGCTCGGCCCCAACTTCGGCATCGACCCGCAGGCCCGCCTCGACTACGGCTACCAGGCCGTGCAGAAGCTGACGCCGATGGCCAAGAGCTTGATCCAGACGGCTTATGGCAAGGCCCCCGACCGCTCGTACATCGGCGGCTGCTCGAACGGCGGGCGCCACACCATGGTGGCCATGGCCCGCATCGCCGACCAGTACGACGGCTACCTCGCCGGGGCCCCGGGCTACAACCTGCCCAAGGCGGCCATCGCCAACATCTTCGGCGCCCAGCGCTATGCGTCGGTGGCCACCGACCCGGCCGACCTGTCGACCGCGTTCACGCCGGCCGAGCGCGCCACCGTTGCGACCGCGGTGCTCGCCAAGTGCGACGCGCTCGACGGCAGCACCGACGGCCTGGTGCAAGACGTCGAAGCCTGCCGCACCGCGTTCAACTTCAAGACCGACGTGCCCACCTGCGCCGGCGCACGCGACGGCACCTGCCTGTCGGCCGCGCAGAAAACCGCGATCGAGCCGATCTTCACCGGCGCGACCACGAGCACGGGCACCTCGTTCTACGCGAGCTTCCCGTACGACCCGGGTGTGGCGAGCAGCGGCATCCCGTTCTGGGAGTTCATTGCACCGGTGGCACTCGACACCGGTGGCGTGGGGCAGATCTGGAAGGTGCCCCCCGAGCCGGTGGCCGGCTTCAATGGTCCGGCCTTCGCGCTCGGCATGAACATCGACACGGCACTCGGCTGGATCACCGCGACGGATGCGACCTACACCGAATCGGCCATGAGCTTCATGACACCGCCCACCCCGACCAACCTGGCCACGCTGAAGAACCGCGGCGCGAAGGTGATGGTCTATCACGGCGTCGCCGACCCGATCTTCTCGGTAGACGACACCAAGGCCTGGTACACCGGGCTCACCGCGGCCAACAGCGGCGATGCGAGCAACTTCGCGCGCTTCTACCGCGTGCCCGGCATGGCCCACTGCGCCGGTGGCCCGGCCACCGACCAGTTCGACATGCTCACGCCGCTGGTCGCCTGGGTGGAGCAAGGCCAGGTGCCCGAAGCCGTGGTCGCCACGGCGCGCGGTGCCGGCAATGCCGCTGCCGTCAATGCCGATCTGCCAGCCGGCTGGTCTGCCAGCCGCACCCGCCCGCTGTGCCCGTATCCGCAGGTGGCTCGCTACAACGGCAGTGGCGACGTCGAGGCGGCAGCCAGCTTCAGCTGCAAGTGACACGGGTGCTGTGACCGTGTGAGTGATGGTGAGTGATGGAGTGGCCCGCGCGATGCGCGGGCCTTTTTTCTTGCTGCCTCAGTTCTGCCGCTTCAGCGTGCGGGTCAATCCAGGAAAGCCGGCGCCTGCGGCAGCTTCGCGAACGCCGCCGGGTCGTGCTGCACGATCACGCGGGCATGCAAGTTCTTCGCGATGCGCTCGATGCGCGCCATCGACGCCAGCGTGCCGGCCCGGCTCGCGTTGACCGTGGGCACGAGCTGCTTGCGGCGCGCTTCGTCCGAGAGATAGAGGTCGCCCGACAACAGCACCGCGCCCGTCTTGCTCAGCCGCAATAGCAGCACCGCGCTGCCCGGCGTGTGCCCTGGCGCATGGAGGATGCGCACGCGCCCGTCGCCGAAGACATCGTGGTCGCCATCGATCCACTGCACCTTGGCCTGCGCCGACGCGCTGAACCATTGCGGCTGCATGCTCACGTGCGCCGGCTCGGCCTTCGCCCACGCGAACTCGCTGCGGTCGAGGAGCCATGTCGATTGCGCGAACTGGTTGGCGTTGCCGACATGGTCGAAGTGCAGGTGCGAGAAGGCGATGAAGTTCACGTCAGCGGGCGTGATGCCGAGCACCTGCAGCTGCTGCGGCAACGGCGGCGCGGGTGTGATGCGGAATCCGGGCAACTGCGTGGGCTCGCCTGGCGGCAGGCCGGCGTCCCACAACAGCCAGCCCTTGGGATGCTTGACCAGAAAGCATGGGTCGGCCAGCTCGGCCGGGTGGCCGTCGAGCTCACCGGTGTCCGAGGCGACACCGACGTCGTCGAAATGCGCGTGGCCGCAGTCGAAGGTGTAGAGACGGAGATCGTCTTGCGCCGCCGCGGCGAGTGGTGCGAACACCAGCGCAAGGCGCAGCAGGTGGCGAAGGAACATCGGGTTCATGGTGCGAACGGCTGAGTGAGGGTGTGATCACTGTGCGGGCGCCAAGCCGGTTGATAAAGCCTGCTATGGTGGTTTGATTCGAAACCATTGGTGTGGAATCGTGGACAAGATCGACAGCATGCGGGCCTTCGTGCGCGTGGCCGAACTGGGCAGCTTTGCCGCCGCCGCGAAGGCGCTCGACATCTCGCCGACGATGGCGGCCAAGCACGTGCAGGAGATCGAGTCGCGCCTCGGCGCCCGCCTGCTCCACCGCACCACGCGGCGGCAAAGCCTCACAGAGGTCGGCCGCATCTACCTCGAGCGCAGCAAAGGCCTGCTGGCCGACTTCGACGCTGCCGAGGCCTCTGCCACCGAGCTGCTGGCCGAGCCGCGCGGCGTGCTGCGCGTGACCGCGCCGGTGGTGCTGGGCACGCACGGCCTGGCTCCCTTGCTTGGCGAGTTCATGGCGCTGTGCCCGCAGGTCAGCGTGGAGCTGGCGCTGCATGACCGCGTGGTCGACCTCGTCGACGAAGGATTCGACGTGGCGCTGCGTTCGGGCCCCTTGCCCGACTCCGGGTTTGTCGCAAGGCCGCTCGCGCCGCTGCGCATGCTGCTGTGCGCCTCGCCCGCTTACCTGCGCCAGCACGGCACGCCGCGCACGCCGGCCGATCTGGCGAAACACGAGTGCCTCGGCTTCGCGCATTGGGTGCACAAGGACCGCTGGCGCCTGGTCGGCCCGGCCGGCGAGGAACGAGCGGCGGTGAAAGGGCGGCTGCAGATCAACAACGGCGAGGCGCTGCGGCAGGCCGCGCTGGCGGGCGCCGGCATCCTGATGCAGTCCGACATGCTGCTCGCCGACGACCTGGCGGCCAAGCGCCTGCTGCGCGTGCTGCCCAAGCACGCACCCCCCGCGCGCGAGGCCCACCTGCTGTACCTGCCCGACCGGCGCCCGCGGCCCAAGCTGCAGCGCTTCGTCGACTTTGTGCTGGAGCGGCTCGGGCCGAAGCGGGCACGGTGACAACCCGGGGGTGCAGCGCAGGCATCGGCTGGCAAACTGCCTCATGCACGCGCGCCGCATCGGCCGCCACCGGAGCCTCCTCATGTCAATCCGTCTCAAAGCCACGCTGGTCACCGCTCTCTGCGCGCTCGGCCTCACCGCCCACGCCCAGCAGAAGCCGCCGATCAAGGTCGGCTTCATGCTGCCCTACACCGGCACCTACGCCAGCCTGGGCAACATGATCGAGAACGGCTTCAAGCTCTACGTGCAGGAGCAGGGCGGCAAGCTGGGTGGGCGCGAGCTGCAGTACTTCAAGGTGGATGACGAGTCCGAGCCGTCCAAGGCCACCGACAACGTCAACAAGCTGATCAAGCGCGACCAGGTCGACGTGCTGGTCGGCACGGTGCACAGCGGCGTGGCCCTCGCGATGGCACGCGCCGCGAAAGAGAACAACACGCTGCTGATCGTGCCCAACGCCGGCGCCGACGCGATCACCGGCCCGCTGTGCGCACCGAACATCGTGCGCAGCTCGTTCAGCAACTGGCAGCCGGGTTATGCCGCCGGCGTAGTCGCCTCGCAAAAAGGCTACAAGCGCGCGATGACCATCACCTGGAACTACGCCGCAGGCGGCGAGACGGTGAAGGGCTTTGCCGAAGCCTTCGAGAAGGGCGGCGGCAAGGTGCTGAAGGACCTGACGCTGCCGTTCCCGAACGTCGAGTTCCAGGCGCTGCTGACCGAGATCGCTTCGCAGAAGCCCGACGTGGTGTTCGCGTTCTTCGCGGGCGGCGGCGCGGTGAAGTTCGTCAAGGACTACGCCGCCGCTGGCCTCAACAAGACCGTGCCGCTGGTGGCCTCGGGCTTCCTGACCGACGGCACGCTCGAGGCCCAGGGCGACAGCGCGCAAGGCATCCTGACCGCGCTGCACTACGCCGACAACCTCGACACGCCGCGCAACAACGCCTTCCGCAAGAGCTTCGCGCTGACCTACAAGACCAATGCGGATGTCTACGCGGTGCAGGGCTACGACGCCGCGCAGATCCTCGCCGCCGGCCTCAATGCCGTGAAGGGTGACCTGGCGCAGCGGGACGCGCTCACCGCCGCAATGCGCAAGACCAGCGTCGACAGCCCGCGCGGCAAGTTCACCCTCTCGCCTGCCGGCAACCCGGTGCAGGACATCTACGTGCGCGAGGTGAAAGGCAAGTACAACGAATCGCGCGGCGTGGCCGCCAAGGCGCTGGCCGACCCGGCGCGCGGCTGCAAGCTTTGATGACGGCCCCCCAGTCGCTTCGCTCCTGCCCCCAAGGGGCGCAGTCCGGCTTGGGGCGGCCCGGCGCCGGACTGGTCCACCGTAGTCCTCAAAAGTAATCAGTCGACCTTCAGCCCGAGGTCTTTCACGAGCCCACCGAAGCGCTCAGGCTCCCTCACGTGGCGCTCTGAAAATTCTTCGCGGCTCATCGGCGCCGGCTCGGCGCCCAGCAGCTTGATGGCGTCGGTCACGGCCGGCAGTTGCAACGCCTTGTTGATCTCGGCGTGCAGGCGCGTCACCACCGCGGGCGGCGTGCCGGCGGGTGCGTAGATGCCGAACAGCGAGTCGGCATCGAAACCCGCCAAGCCCGCCTCGGCCAGTGTGGGCACCTCGGGGAACATCGGCGAGCGCTTGCTGCTGCCTACGGCCAATAGCTTGAGCTTGCCATCCTTCACATGCTTGAGGCCGGGGCCCGGGTCGAACCAGAACTGCAGCTGGCCGCCCAGCACGTCGGTGAGCGCCGGACCGGCGCCCTTGTAGGGCACGTGGGTCGCATCGATCTTCGCCATGCGCTTGAGCATCTCGCCAGCGAGGTGCGGCGAACTGCCTTGCCCCGGTGAGCCGAAGCTCAGCTTGCCGGGGTTGGCGCGCGCGTAAGCGATGAACTCCTGCACGTTGGTCACCGGCAGCGACGGGTTGGCTTCCAGGAACACCAGCACCCGTGAGACCGCGGCCACCGAGACCAAGTCTTTCTCGGGGTTGAAGCCCATGTTGCTGTAGATCAGCGGGTTGATGGTGATCGCGCCGCCCGAGCTCATCAGCAGCGTGTAGCCGTCGTTCGGCGACTTGGCCACTTCGCCGGAGCCGAGGTTGCCGCCGGCACCCGGCTTGTTGTCGATGATGACCGGCTGCTGCAGCGCTTGTGAAAGCTGCGGGCCGAGCGCGCGTGCGATCACGTCGGCCGCACCGCCGGGCGCGAAGTTCACGACCAAGCGGATGGGTTTGGCGGGCCAGGTCGGCTGCGCCCATACGGGGGCGGTGAGCAGCAGGCTGGAGAGCAGGGCGAGGCTTATGCGGCGCCTGGTGTGGTTGAGGTTCATGCTTGTCTCCTTGTTTTGATCTTTATCTCAATGTTGCGAAGGTGCTCGCTGGGTCACGCCACCTCCACCTCCACCAGCACCGGCCTGGGTGAACGCAGCGCCGCCTGCAGCGCATCGCGCAAGCCCTCGGCCTGGTCCACATGCACGCCCTCGCACCCTTGGCCGCGCGCGAGCGATACGAAGTCGATGTCGGGCAACTCGGTGCCTTCCACCGCGGCGCCCGGCGCATAGCCGAACACAGTGGCGAAGTCCTGCAGTGCGGCGTAGCGCCGGTTCTTCAGGATGACGAAGGTGATGGGCAGCTTCAGCTGCGCTGCGCTCCACAGCGCCTGGATCGAATACATGGCCGAGCCGTCACCGATCAGCCCGATCACCTTGGTCTGCGGCTTGGCGAGCGCGATGCCCACGGCGGCCGGCATGCTGTGCCCCAGGCCACCGCTGCACATGGTGTAGAAGGTTTCGCTGCGCGTGATGGGCAGGTAGGCCTGCATCACCGAGCGCGCACTCGGCGCCTCTTCGACCACGATGCTTTCTGGATCGCGCAGCTCGGCCAGTGACTGCAGCACGTAGGCGACCGACATGCGCTCGCCGTTCACCGGCGGCTCCGCACGCGGCACCTTGCTGCGTGGTGGCGGCAGCGGGCGCGCGGGCGGTGCCGGCCGCGCGAGCAGATCGAGCAGGCCGAGGCGGATGCTGCCCACCGCCGCCGTGCCCTCGGGCGCCCACGCGGCGATGGCCGGGTCTTCGATCAGCTGGCACAGCGCAGCGCCCGGCGGCAGGTGCGGGCCCGTGCCTTCGACGTGGTAGGTGAAGGCCGGCGCGCCGATGGCAAACACCAGGTCGTGGCCGGCGAGGGCCTGCACGATCTTCTCGCGCATCGCCGGCAGGAAGCCGGCGAACAGGCGGTGGTCTTCCGGGAAGCCGCATCGGCCCGACATCGGCGCGACGAACACGCCGGCGTTGTGGCGCTCGGCGAGCTGCACCGCTTCGTTCCACGCGCCGCTGCGGTCGACCGCGGCACCGATCACGAAGGCCGGGCGCTGGCTTGCATCGAGCGCCGCGCCGATCAGCTCCAGCACCGCCGGGTCGGGCCGCGCTTGCGTACTCACCACGCGCTCGGCGACGAGCGGTGCGGGCTGGTCCCAGTCGTCGGCCGGCACCGACACGAACACCGGGCCACGCGGCTCCTGCATCGCGATGTAGTACGCGCGGGCGATGGCCAGCGGCACGTCTTCGGCGCGCGCCGGCTCGCAGCTCCACTTCACGTAGGGCTTGGGCAGCTCGGTCGCCTGGTTCGAGAACAGGAAGGGATCGAAAGGCAGGATGGAGCGCGCCTGCTGCCCCGCGGTGATGACCAGCGGCGTTCGGTTCTTGTGCGCAGTGAAGATGTTACCCATCGCGTGGCCCACGCCCGCCGCCGAATGCAGGTTCACGAAGGCGGCGTTGCGCGTGGCCTGCGCGTGGCCGTCGGCCATGCCCACCACCACGGCCTCCTGCAGGCCCAGCACGTAGCGAAAGTCCGCCGGGAAGTCGCGGAACAGCGGCAGCTCGGTCGAGCCCGGGTTGCCGAAGATCGAGGTCATGCCGAAGCGGCGCAGCAGGTCGAGCACCGCGTCGCGCACGGTGGTGGTGGGGGATGGGGTTGTTGGCAAGAACGTGTCTCCGTGGCGTGTGTGTGGCGTGGGCAAGGCCAGTATTACGATCGACAGCTCATCCAGCAATGCGATAGACCGTCTAAGTCATATCCACGCCATGCATATCAACGACCTCGACATGAACTTGCTGCGCGTGTTCGATGCGGTCTACCGCACTCGCAACGTGAGCCGCGCCGCCGAGGTGCTGGCCTTGTCGCAGCCGGCCACCAGCCAGGCCCTCACACGGCTGCGCCTGCTGCTGAAAGATGCGCTCTTCGTGCGCGGGGCCGGCGGCGTGTCGCCCACGCCCAAGGCCGACCGCCTGGCGCAGGCGGTGCGCACCGCCATCAGCACGGTGGAGGCTGCGCTCAGCGAGGCCGAGCAGTTCGACCCAGCGTCGTCGCAGAAGATCTTTCGCTTTCACCTGAGCGACATCGGCGAGGCGCGCTTTCTGCCCGCGTTGATGGCCGCCTTGCACCGCAACGCACCCGGTGTGCGTGTGCAGAGCTCACCGCTGCCGCATGGGGACATTTCGGCCGCGCTCGACAGCGGGCGGCTCGACTTCGCCATCGGCTTCTTGCCATCGGTGCACGACACGCAACACGTCGAGCTACTGCACGACTGCTATGTGGTGCTGCTGCGCAGCGGACACCCCGTGTTCGACAAGAAGCCCACCCACGCGATCGGCCTCAAGCAGCTCGCCAAGCTGGAGTACGTGGCCGTGCGCTCGCACGCCGAGACGCTGCGCATCCTGCAACTACTGCGGCTGGAAGACCGGCTGCGGCTGACGGCCTCGCACTTCCTCGCGCTGCCTGCCATCGTGCGCAGCACCGACCTCGGCGCGGTGATGCCGAAGGAGATCGCGTCCGGCTTTGCCGCCGGTGGCGGCTACACCCTGGTCGAACCGCGCTTGCCGCTGCGCAACTTCACCGTCTCGCTGCACTGGAGCCGGCGATTCGATGCCGACCCGGCGCTCGCATGGATGCGCGAGCTGCTGGTGGGTTTGTTCAGGGGTTCGTGACCGGCGGCATCACAGGGTTCGGCGCGTACTTGTCGCCCACCTGTTCGCGCAGTGGGTGCGTGTCGTAGACGATGTGCATGCTGGCGATGCGGTCGCTGCCTGGCCGGAAGCCGAACACGTCGACGCAGGTGAAGTCGACCAGCCGGCCATCACTCAGCGTCCAGTCGTAGCGGAAGTAGGCCGCCACGCGCATGGCGTCGTCCGCCGGCTGCACCGAGGCGAACAGGTCGATCAGCGTGATCACGCTCTGGCTCGATGCCTGCGCCAGCTTGGGAAAGAAGTCTCGCGCCGTCATGGTGCCGAGAAACGGGGAGTGCACGACGCCGTCGTCTTCGAAAGTGGCAATCAGTCCGGCGGTGTGGCTTGCGTGCAGGTGCTGCAGGTAGGTGCGCACCGTGTCGAGTTGGCGTTGACTCATCGTGGGCTCCTTGCGATTCCTTGGGTTCAGGGATCGAATCGTTCCAGACCCCGCGCCCGCCCACAAGTCAGAATGGCCACCAATCCATCAGTGTCGTTTATGAATCTGCGCTACCTGCACTACCTCAGGCTGGTGATCGAGCATGGCAGCTTCGCGGCGGCGGCGCAGGCCGGCGGCGTGTCGCAGCCTGCGATCAGCCACGGCATGAAGCAGCTCCAGCGTCAGTTCGACACTCCTCTGTTCATGGCTTCCGGGCGCAGGCTGCTGCCCACCGAAGCGGCCTTGCAGGCAGCGCAGAAAAGCGTGGATCTCGCCGAGCGCGTCGATGCCATTGCGGTAAAGAGAGCAACCCCGGTCCATCGCGACACGCTGCGCGTCGGCGTGACCCCATCGGCCGCCCTGGTGTGTGGCCCGGCTTTGCACGCCGGCTGGTGCGAAGGGCACCCGCGCAGGCGCCTGGACCTGTTCAGCGCCGATGAAGGGCGCATGCTGGCCGGCTTGCAAGGTGGCGAACTCGACCTGGTGATCTCACCGCTGCCTCGTGGCCATGGCGCCGCCGGCTTGACGTGCCAGCCGCTGTACCAGATCACGCCGCTGGCTTATGCCCGCCGCGGCCACCCTCTGGCCAGGGCGCAATCGCTGGTCGAGCTGCAGGCTGCCTCGTGGGCCATCGTGGGGCCGAGCGTGAGCGGGCCGGTGCACGTGCTGCAAGAGGCCTTTGCCATTCGCCGGATGAGGCCGCCGCGCGTGGCCGCCTCGTGCCCCGATTTCGCAAGCCTTCTGCACCTGATGGCCCACACTGACTTGCTGGGCGTGCTGCCGCACCCCGCCTTGCTGGACAGTGCGCCGAAGGGGCAGTTCGTGCCGCTTCGTTTGCGCGAGACACTCCCGCTTTACGAGATGCATCTGTTCACGCGGACGCGGTCGCGCAGGCCCGTCGAGGCGGTCATCGCGGCGCTGCAGCAGGCGCTGTTGAAGAACGCTTCGTAGATCAGTGCCGCCCTCAGTTACCTCGGCTTTGCACCAACCCTTTTGGCCTGTAAATTGCTTTACATTCCGCGAATCTGATTGGAACCTTGTTTTCATGATCGCTCCGCCCTCTGACGGTTGGGCCGGCCGCTTTGCCGGGCTGCCGGTACTCCAGCAAGTCGCTGCCCGCATCCCTGCGATGCCGGCGGCATTGACGCGCATGGGGCAGGCGGTGCTCGCGCATCCGTTTCGGGCGGCCACGCTCAACATCGATGAATTCGCCGGCGAAGTGTCGGTGTCCATCGCCACTGCCAACCGCTTTGCTCGCGCGATGGGCTTTGCCGGCTACCCGCAGTTCCGGGCCGAGCTGGCGCGCGGCTTCGAGGCCATTCTGGCGCCGGTCGAAAGCCTGCGCAGCAACCTGCAGAAAACCGCCAGCACACAGCAGGCCATGGCCGCGTCGATGCAGGAGTCGCTCGTCAACCTCGAGCGCACGGTGCAGGCCTTGCAGCGCCAGCCGTGCGAGCAGGCCGTCAAACTGATCTCGCAGGCCGACCAGGTCTTGACGCTCGGCTGGGGCAGCAGCGCCTACCTCGCGGGCTTGTTGCAGCACGAGCTGGAGCCCTACTGCCCGCGGGTCGGCAGTCTCGCGCAAGCGGGCGGGCCGTCGCACGCCGCGCGGCAGCTGGTCAAGCGCGGGCCTCGCGACCTGCTCATCGCGCTGGCGTTCCCGCGCTACGTCGAGGACACCATTGTGCTGACCCGGCTCGCACACGAGCGCGGCGTGAAGGTGCTGGCTTTGACCGACGAACCCACCTCGCCGCTGGTGCCGCTGGCCGACGTCACCTTGTATGCGCACGTCAACCGCCAGATCGCATCGACCTCGAACGCCACCGTGCTCGCCTTGCTCGAAGCACTGGTGGCCGCGCTCGCGCACCGCACCGAAGGCGCCGTGCAGCGCGCCGAGCAGATGGCGCACGGCGTGCTGCCCTGGCTGCAGGTCGACCGCAGCAGCGGCCCGGCGCCAGCAGGCAAACGACGGGCGCCCAGGCAAACGCCGAGCCCGCGCCGCAGGAACATTGCATGAGCACGAACCAAACGCACACAGCGCGAGCCGTGATCGCGATCCACGGCGGGGCCGGCACGCTCTCGCGATCGGCGATCTCGGCCGAGCAGCAGGCCCGCTATCGCGCCGCACTCGACGAGATTCTCCGCAGCGCGCAGGCGCTGCTCGCCAACGGTGCGAACGCGCTCGACGTCGTCACCGAGGCGGTGCGCCAGCTCGAGGAATGCCCCTTATTCAACGCCGGCCGCGGCGCCGTCTACACCGCCGATGCGCAGCATGAGCTCGATGCCTGCGTGATGCGCGGCAGTGACCTCGCCGCCGGCGCAGTGGCCGGCGTGCGCACGCTGCGCAACCCGGTGCTCGCGGCCCGCGCCGTGCTCGATGCCGCCGGCCCCGTGCTGTTGATCGGGCCGGGCGCCGAGCGCTTTGCGGCCGGTCGCGGCTGCGAGATCGTCGCCCCCGACTGGTTCGGCACGCCCGAGCGGCTGGCACAACTGCATGCCATGCAGGCCACCGGCGGCTCGGCGCTGGATCACGACGCTGCGCGAATCGCTGGCAGCTCAAGCCATGCCACCCCGCTCGACGAGCGCGACAAGTTCGGCACCGTCGGTGCCGTGGCACTCGATGCGCACGGCCACCTGGCCGCTGCCACCTCCACCGGCGGCATGACCAACAAGAGCCCCGGCCGTGTCGGCGATTCCCCGCTGGTCGGCGCCGGTTGTTATGCGAATGACCGCACGGTGGCGGTGTCGTGCACCGGTGTCGGAGAGGCCTTCATCCGCGCGCTGGCGGGGCACGACGTGTCGGCGTTGATCGAGTACGCCGGGCTGCCGTTGCATGAAGCGGCTCGCCGCGTGGTGATGGACAAGCTGCCGCCGCTCGGCGGGCGCGGCGGGCTGATCGCGGTGGACGCGCACGGCCACGTCACGCTGCCCTTCAACACCGAAGGCATGTACCGCGGCTGGGCGCGCGTCGGCGAGACGCCGGTGTCCGCCATCTATGCCGACGAGCCGGGGCCGCAAGCATGAAATGCACGATACCGACGCGGACCGAGCGCCGGGCCGCTCCCAAGCCGGTCCCCGCAAGCCGCGAGACGCGGCTTGCACTCCGGCCGTCCAAGCCCGCGCAGGCGGGCTTGGAGCCGCGGCTGTCGTTCCCCTCGGGGGATCGAACGGCGTACCCGCCGGTCGAGGGGTCGTCATGACACGCCGCGTGCTCGACGTGCGGAATCTCAGTGTCAGCTTCGGCGTCGAAGCCGGCCGCCTGCAGGCGGTGCGCGCGCTCGACTTCCATGTCGACGCCGGCGAGACGCTCGCGATCGTCGGCGAGTCGGGCTCGGGCAAGTCGGTCTCGTCGCTGGCGCTGATGCGCCTGGTCGAGCACGGCGGCGGCCGCATCGACAGCGGCGAGATGTGGCTCACTCGCCGCGACGGCGAGCGTGTCGATCTGGCGCAGGCCGATTCGCGCCGCATGCGCGCGCTGCGCGGTGCCGATCTGGCGATGGTGTTCCAGGAGCCGATGACCTCGCTGAACCCGGTCTTCACCGTTGGGCAGCAGGTGGCCGAGTCGATCCAGCTGCACCAGGGCCAGTCACAGCGGCAGGCGATGGCCGAGGCGCTGCGCCTGTTCGACCTGGTGCGCATCCCCGAGGCGCGCGAGGTGCTGGGCCGCCACCCGCACCAGCTCTCGGGCGGCATGCGCCAGCGCGTGATGATCGCGATGGCGCTGGCTTGCCGGCCCACGCTGCTGATCGCCGACGAGCCGACCACCGCGCTCGACGTGACCATCCAGGCACAGATCCTCGCGCTGATCCAGCAGCTGCAGCACGAGCTGTCGATGGGCGTGATCTTCATCACCCACGACATGGGCGTGGTGGCCGAGATCGCCGACCGCGTGCTGGTGATGCGCCGCGGTGACAAGGTCGAGGAGGGCGAGTGCCGCGCGCTCTTTGCCCAGCCAACGCAGCCCTACACGCAAGCCCTGCTGGCCGCCGTGCCGCAACTCGGCGCGATGACGGGCCAGGCGCTGCCTGCGCGTTTCGCTTTGCCGGGTGATGCACAAGAGGGCGCCGTCACCATGCCCGACAGCGTGCGCGACGACCTCGCGCCCGTGCTCACGGTGCAGGGCCTCGTCACGCGCTTCCCGCTGCACAGCGGCGTGTTCGGCCGCGTGAAGCGCCAGGTGCATGCGGTCGAGCAGATCAGCTTCGAGCTGAAGGCCGGCGAGACGCTGGCACTGGTGGGCGAATCGGGCTGCGGCAAGTCGACCACCGGCCGCTCGCTCGCGCGACTGGTCGCGCCGCTGGCTGGCCGCGTCGAGGTGGCGGGGCGCGACATCGCGCCGCTGCACGGTGCCGCATTGCAGGCCTTGCGCCGCGACATCCAGTTCGTCTTTCAGGACCCGTACGCCTCGCTCGACCCACGCCTGACCGTGGGCTATGGCGTGATGGAACCGCTGCTGATCCACAAGCTGATGCCGCGCGCCGAGGCCGAAGAGCGCGTGCGCTGGCTGCTGGCCAAGGTGGGCCTGCCGCCCGAGGCGGCGCATCGCTATCCGCATGAGTTCTCGGGTGGCCAGCGACAGCGCATCGCGATTGCGCGCGCACTCGCGCTGAACCCGAAGGTGGTGATCGCCGACGAGGCGGTGTCGGCGCTCGACGTGTCGATCCGCGCGCAGATCGTCAACCTGCTGCTCGATCTGCAGCAGGAGTTCGGCATGGCCTACCTCTTCATCTCGCACGACATGGCGGTGGTCGAGCGCATCAGCCACCGCGTGGCGGTGATGTACCTGGGTCAGATCGTCGAGATCGGCCCGCGCCGCGCGGTGTTCGAGAATCCGCAGCATGCGTACACGCGCCGGTTGATGTCGGCCGTGCCGGTGGCCGACCCGACGCGCCGTCGCAAGCGCGAGCTGCTATCCGACGAGATCGCGAGCCCCGTGCGCGCGATCGGCGACCTGCCCACAGTGGCGCCGCTGCAGCAGGTGGCGCCGGGGCACTTCGTGGCCCGCCATCCGGTCGGCGGGGCCTACTGATTTCGAAGACGATATGCCGTACACGAACATCCGTACCCAGACACCTTAGACGTTCCAGCAAGGAGAACATTGATGAACCGACAACGCCTCTCTCATCTCGCCCTAGCCTTTGCGGCCATGGGCGCTGCTTTCGCTGCCCATGCGGCCAAGGACATCACCGTGGCAGTGGCATCCACCTTCACCACCACCGACCCCTACGACGCCAACGACACGCTGTCGCAGGCCGTCGCCAAGTCGTTCTACCAAGGTCTGTACGGCTTCGACAAGGACATGAAGATGGTGCCGGTGCTGGCCGAGAGCTACACCGCTAGCAAGGACGGCCTGGTCTACACCGTCAAGCTCAAGACCGGCATCAAGTTCCACGACAACACGCCCTTCAACGCCGAGGCGGTGAAGGCCACCTTCGACCGCGTCACCAACCCCGACAACAAGCTCA
>Ga0307515_10012070_pt1 | contig 16303 bp, 19 predicted proteins | sample 17_EM_MG_FD_194513 | JGI IMG/M metagenome (GOLD analysis project Ga0307515, IMG submission 194513) | Populus trichocarpa ectomycorrhiza microbial communities from riparian zone in the Pacific Northwest, United States - 17_EM | ecosystem: Host-associated > Plants > Roots > Unclassified | place...
CGACCCGTCGCCTGGGCGACGGGTAGCGTGTAATTCTCCGTCAGAGTGTACGAGGTTCCGTCAGAGCCGTCAGAGCCGTCCGGAACACCCGGGTGTTTCAGACGGAAATTAGGGTCGTTGCTGATGGAGGACTGGCAACCATTGGATAATTTCGATAATGCTGAATGGATTCGTTGGCAGTGGGTGGAGATGTTTTTGAAGAAATGTCCAAGCGAAATTCGGGAGGGGAGGAAAAAGGGAAGGTGAGGCAACAATTGACCGGCGACGAATATGGGTGAGCATGTGGGCCAAAACGAGAGAAGTAACCTCCCAGAGTTGCCAAATACATCGTTCATTGTTGGGATTCGCTGGGTGTCCAATGGCAAGGATATGGTTCTAGCCCCCAAACAACTCCAAGCCTCATATACAGATGTGAGGCACTGGGAGGAGCTGATTGATTTCATCAACAAAAACGGAGGCCCAAAAGAGCCATACATTCTTACCCTGATGTTCAAGTGCACCTTGGAGCAGGATGAATTGGAAGAAGAAGATATGGGATTATATACACATGGGCAAATGATGAATCACCCCATATATGAGGCAGATTTCGGACAACTGTTGCCATTCAAATGCTTTCAAGTTGAAAGTTGGACAGGATCTGAAAATATTCTTCGGAGAAATGAGGAGAGCTACAGGGAAGGAGATTGCCGAGCACGTAATGAGACCAGTGAAGGTAATCCCCACTAGCCATGTTAAGGCTAGATGTGTGCAACAGCTAATCATTATGCATAGACTTTGGAAGGTTCTGAAGAGGGTGGAAGAGAGGAGGGGGAGGAGGACAGTGGGCAAGAGAATGATACTTGTATTAATGTAAGTTCTGATTGAAAGAATAGAATTCATTATATTCCATCCACAAATATTCGTTCCAATGATTGCATGTCTGTGAAATACGAAACATTGAGATGAATTTCAGGTGCACCGGAGTATGAGCCCATCTGCCAAGCCTATATTAGAGCGACTGAAAGAGATCATTGAGGACGAAAACAAAACAAACAAAGGTTCAAGGGAAGCTCAGGAGCAAGTGGAAGATGGTGAGGAGGTCCTCAATCCAGATAATATGAGTTCAGTAGTGAATACTGTTCTCAATATAACCAACAACCAATTTGACCATGAGTGTCTGGATGATGCAGTCTGGCTGCTGAATGCCCTTCCATTTTGCCAATCAACAGCGGACCGTGTCCCAGGCCACAACTATTCTATTCCAGGCCTGCCCGGAACGAAGGTTTTGGCGCACCAGGCTTGGGCCATATGGTTCGTTGTGAGGAGGTGGGTTTGAGATGCTGATATACCAGGAGCGCTGGTGGCTGATGAAATGAGACTTGGCAAGACTTTCACCTTGGTGGCAGCAACAATGATATGCAAACTGCTGACTGAGAAAGTTGTAATGGGGTTACCACTGTCGATTTTGTGAGGGAATAACCTTGAGAAGTGGGTGAATACGGCACAGAACGACATTCACAGGATCATCGGTGAAGAACGGGAGTGGTATCCGTTGCGGAGACAGCATTCAGTGCCCCACCTCCTCAAAGAGATCCTGACAACACCAGCACAGGGGCATCCAGCGCTTACATCAGCCGTTGAACCAATCCTGGCGGTGACAATGCCTGGAGTTCCAGAGACGTTCAAGAGTATCATCGATGAGATGACATACGGATCCGATTTCAAGCTCATTAACTTGTTGCACATGGAAAATGCAAACCTCACCAACAAGGATCTAAACACCAGTAATGACGAGCCGGAAAACCGATGGAATATCCACCTTGTTTCATATGATACGTTGACATCCAGAGCGAAACCATCAAGTTACAGCCAACTCTCATGCTGTGCATGTAGTTTTGGCATTTGGGATGAGTCCCATCGGTACAAGACCAAAAACGGTGTGGGCTGGCAAATTGCGATCAAAGCGAAAATTGGATTCAAACTTGAGGTCACAGCTACGCCGGGATTCCAATCACTCAATGACTTGTGGTATCAGACGATGTGGCTGTTTCCAGGTACGCCAGATGATCCAGAGGATGAAACATTGATGGAAAGGCATGGTGCAGAGGCATTGTATTGCACTGTGAAGAGTTTGATGCATCCAATCCGGACTGATGAGGAAGTAGCTCAACAGGAAGCGGCGCACCGGACGATTCAGATTGCAAGTCCTTGGACGATAAGGAGGTGGACGGAATCGAAACTGGCCAATTGAAATTCACTCGTTTGGATATTCAACGAGAATGCACACCTGATTGATCCCGAGTGGACTGAGGACGAGCAAGCAACAGTGAAGGCCCTGGTGAAGAGATACACTTCATGGGGTGCTTCTGGAGCATGGATGGTTAATTGATGGTGGCTTGCATGCTTTTCATTACAGTTGGGAGTCACCGAGGATCACAATGACGTTTCTAGAAAATTGTATGACGAATGGCCTCTCGATACCCGGGTGGATTGTCCGATTTTCCGAACGCTGAGGGAGCAATTTCTGCCAATGCTTGTCAACGGAGCTGCAGAGTATGCTGAACCTGACCAAGACGACACATCAAGATAAGCGCTCCTTCCGGAACAAGAGAGAAATGAACATGCACTCCCCAGTGCACCTCCACAAAAGACAGTACTATTTTGTCCTCTTTCTGGCCGAGTTCGTCAGCTGAAGTTGTAGCTAACCAAGTATTTTGCGGATCATTTGGAGATATTCCACATGTATCCAGAAATGGGCAATGATGAACGTACAGAAATGCAGCTCCAATTCCAGGATTCACGAAATCTCTCTGTAAACATAACTACACCCAAAGTGGGTGGGACAGGCCTAAATCTTACAGCAGCAAACCATGCAGTAATAACTCAGAAGTTCTAGGTATTGAATGAGCAGCAGCAGGCATTTGCAGAAGTTGTCCGGCTAAGGTAAAATAGAGCACCACAAACATGGTTACCGAATATGGGTCCTGGTGGCTATGATAACTGCACGAGTGATCTCCATCAACTCTCTGGAGTGGCCCAAATGAGAGTCTTGCATGGCTTGATGGGTCGACCAAACATCTGGATGACGATGATTTTCCGGATTCTGGAGTGTCGTGAGGACCATACAAAGCTGCTGACAAAGAGTGGAGACAACATGTTGCAGTCTGATGAATCATCATCATAGATTGTTAGGACAAATTATCAACGTACGCCTCTTTAGAAATTTAACCACCATAATCTTCTTAACTGATACAAATAGTCAAAAAGATCGTTTGGAAGGCACACTATACTGCATAAAGAAATCCTGTCTCTCTACCATTTTGAAGTGAATCAAAGTTTGATGTGCGAATTTTTGTGTGAAATCAGTAATGGCTACAGTAGGATTTCGTTGGCGTTCTTGATTATTATTAATGACCAACATTAGATGAAGTCAATAGATAAGCCACATTACAAGTTCCCGGCTGGCCTATCTCAAGATAAATGGCGTGAGTCGAATGTTGAGAATAATGCAGTGAGGGTCTTCGAATCATACATCAGTTGCCAATTTTAGGTTCACCGGAAACCTGAGGCCACGTATGCATTTCGAAAGCAAATGATTGACACAAGCATAATTCAACCACTTTCACGTACACCGGAGAATTGTCGGTGTCTGTGATGAATCTCGTTACGCCACATCAGGTGCTGAAACTTTGCCAATCTCATTTGGCAATAAAATCAATCGAGGCGATGTTGAGTAGCAGTGTCTGGGTACGAGACATCGGCTCGCTGGTTCAGACAATGCCGCAAAACGTTTCTGGCATACGGTCGAATTTCAGGTGCACCGGAGAATTCTCAGCATCTGTCTGCCAGCGAAAGCTACAGCTTAGCCTTGAATACCTGAGCCGTGTCTCAGTATCCAACACTCTGGGATGCTGGGCTGTGGTGTGCCTGAACTTCTATGAAATGCCAGCGAAAGCTGCGGCTATGCCATGAATAAGTGAGCCCGTGCATCAAATTCTGACACAAGTCCCAATACGGCGTAGACTGTCTGTATTGCCAAATCGGATCAGCAAATATGCTGTGCTGGATCTGTCATAACGATATGCCCATGATTCTCCAGTGGACTGGAACTTCGATCATAGGCCAGTAAAAGCAGCGGCTTTGGCACAAATTTGTGAGCCGGTGTCACATATTCTGGCACAAGTATTCAATATCGCTTAGACTGTCTTGATTGCCAATAGGATTGGCAAATATGCAGTGATCAATTGATGATAACGATATGTAGGCAGGACTCCACAGTGCACCTCAACTTTGATCAGATGCCAGCAGACGCTGCGGCTTTGCCAGGAATAAGAGAGCCGTGTCTCGTATTCTGCCCCAAGTACTCAATCTGGCTTACACTGTCTTGTTGCCAAATATGATTGGCAAATATGCTGTGCTGGATCTATCATAATGGGACTCCAGCTATTTCCTGGCCTATGATTGAAGTTCAGGCACAACTGAAATCTGCAATCCTGTCCAGAATGACATTCTTGGATTTGTATGAAGCCAACTTTGACATGCTGCGACTCATTCTAGATGTATCATTCCTGCCCAGGCACGCCTCAAGAGTGACAAATAAGCCACCAAAGCGCATGTATCCCAGTTCTTAGTGCACATTACATTTTATTTTGCTTCATTTTCATCATGTTTTCTTCGACTTTGAATCCGTGGACGCTGTGCACCCAGAGTGTCATCTATCAAGACACTTCAGGTTTAGGTGCAGGCAGTTCATCTCGCTCAGCCTCTTCTAATATACGAATCTATGCTTGATTGGTATGTGAAGGCTGCCGCTGAAATGCCTTGAGCTGACAGCTTTCTGTGTCCTGTCCGTTGGAGGATGGTAGCCCTGCCGAACTTAACCACAAATTCCCAGACCTAGCAAATTAGTTACCACACTAAACTCGATATTGACAGAGTAGTATGTTTGGACCTATGCTTCGAAATCCTAAAATAGCTTCTGCAAGTTCGGGCTCTGTCAAAAGAGCTAGAGCATGAGAGTGAGCATCTCCAAAGAGAGATTCTGCTCTGCAACTCTGCAAGCTGGCTGGCAACTACCGCTCACCCACGTACCGCACTTACTCAAAGAGGCCTAAGTTCTGTATGCTTTGAATGCAGACTTAACTCAATTCTGTTTAAATTTATGTTTGGGCTGCCAAAACTCGTATCTGAAAATAGATTATGTGAATGGATTCCCAACAAGCGAAGAGTTCGAAGAGAGAGTTATGACAGCATTGAGTTAAGGGAAGACAGCTTCGAAGAGTGCTATTAACAGTCAGAGTAAGGCGAGCTTGCATTCCCAGCGATTGAATTCAAGTATAACCATGTAAACTTCGGTGCACCTCAATTCCCGGGACTGCATGCATTCAATCATCATTCCTTTGCCAGCTGAGAGATGACGTCTTACCATGCATTCATACCAGTATAGCATATAGCTGTAATCCCCAAAATATATCTTGAGTCAACATCGTAGTAGTGAGACTCACAATGAATATGAGATTCATCGGTGTGCAACTTACTAGATTTTAGGTGCAAAATCAGAACGTGAGTGAGTATTTATGACGCATTTGTTAGCAATCTTGGCATCGACGAGTGCCTGAATCAATAAGATTACCCCTGAATCATCCATCGTACCTTACCATTCTTTCTCTACACCTGTATCTCTCCTTTGTGTATGAAATTCCCCCCCTCCTCCATTTACTCCAACATTGGTATGAAGTATATTCTGCATACATGGTGCAGATGAGCGCATGAAAGGGAAGTTATGCTTACGAAATTGCCCTATCAACCACTAACTTAGCTGCAGCATACTAATACAATAGAATATTGTGAAAATACGTGTGTCCTGCCAGTGGATATACCACATACGGAGATTCATATTTCCCCTCAATCCATAACACACTCAGTATGAGCCATTGCAACTCGGCAGTCACTCACCTGGTCCCAGATCTATCAGAGTTCTGCGGATTCTCGATGCTGCACCAACGCTATGCCAAGCGGTCACGTCAAATGCTCGAACATTCACGCATAATTACTACATTTAGAGGAGTCATATGCCAGGGCACATGTGTTCATTCAGGTTCTCAGTGCTCCATTTGACAAGCACCAAGAGTTAGTGAGTTAATGTCGTGAGTTTTCTTGCGGTGCATCAGGTGCTATTCTATGTGCGTTGACTTTAGCCAACCTCCAATTCTTGCATCCATAAAGAGTGTTGTTGAGAGCAGATGCTCACATTTGGCATGAGGAATCCGGCTATTCCAGCCCACCTGACAAGGAATCCATCATTCCTGGTGCACCTGACAACATCCGAAATCGCATCACCGGACTCACATCCTCCATCTAAATATCAACCATTGAAGTCATCTCTCCTGAGCCCCACACGGGGCGCCCCGAATTGCATCCTCCTCAACTATGTGCAACTTCTTGCAATATTTCTCCTGTTATTCTATTGCACTTAATGTCATATTTACCACTTATACACTCTCTCCCACATTCCCCAACTTTCTGTCTTCATTACAGCAAATGGAGCCGATGCCCAGCCAGGTGACGAACCACTATTCACAGAAGAACCAAGAAGCACACCTTGAGAGGGCACTCGCATTCAAGAAAGCAGCCAATCGTCATTTTCCACCAAATGTTGGTCTTCCAATATCTGCCGTCGTGCTTTGTATTGCCGATGACTAATGTCCCTAATTTCATTAATGAAGCAGGATGACGATACCGATCCGGAGCTTGATGATGACGAAAGTGAGGACACTGGAGGGTCCACCTGATCATCCAATATCGAAGAAGACGATTTGGATCACCAACAAGAGTTCTTACTTCTAGGCCAGGCACGCCGGGACAAGTGATTACAAACTACAAGGGTTCCACTGCGCAAGATATGCAGCCATGCTGATACTGTCATTGCACACCCTCCGCATCCGAATTCCCGAAATCTAGCTGGGGCAATGGCACCACCACTGCTCCAATGCCACAAGTCAGCTCTCCTCAACAAATTATCTGAGTCTGACTGTGCAACATCCACCCAGGCGCTGCCATTACTCAAGCCTAGTGGAAACCTGAATGTTCCACAACCCAAGGCCAGTGCTGATCAGAACGGTCCCCAACACCAAAAGGCTACTTTTGAGGTAGCGAAAAGGTTCATGGAGGCAATTGTATTCACCGAGACTCCTTCGCCAATAGTATCTGATGACAAATACTCGATGGTTGAAGAAGCTTGGAAACTTGCCATTGAAGCACAGGATCGTCAGCGGGCATTAGCAGGTGTTCCTGCAGGTACACCATCTGTGTGTCAATTGCCCCGTGGTCCATCTCTCAAAATCGATCTGCAAACACAAGAAGCTGTCAGTCTTGGAATCTGTTAAATGCTTGTATATCAGATTTGCGATATTGACTTATTCACCAAAATATACATCGTTAAAATTGAACATAAGTACCATTCGAGGAAGGTTGGTAGATGGGGCATGTCCAACTGTTTTCCGCAGTGACAAGTTGGATCTGCGCTCTGAGACAGAGCTCCGGATCCAGGTCAGGTAGCTCCTGTTTGACGATACATATCTGTGTAAGGTTATTGATGATATGATATCATGGTTCACTCGGATGGAAGTGGTAGATCTAATTTACCATCAATTTTTCTTCATCACCAATAGCTTGGGGCGCCAGCCAATGACATCCCAGTATTTCCAACCTCACGTTCCGCAGACTTTAGCACTGGTAGCCGCAGCAATTTATTGTGCGCTCCCTGAATATGCCAGTGGAAAGAAGACGACAGTTATGTTTTCTCAAGAAGAATATCGAGGTACATTTTGCACATCCCCTGTGATACCTCCGGAAGCTACTGCACTCATCAATCACACATTTGTGGGCCGCTTGATAGCGCCCTTCTGCGCAACTCCTCTAGAATAGGTGCTCCTCAATCCCCGACGGTTCTCCCCAACCTAGATTGACTCTCTTCTCTTCCATTCTGCAGTCAATAGCTCCTTGTACAGCGCTCCACCGCTGGGGTAGGCACTCCTTAATTCCCTCTGTCTGGATTGGCACACTCAATATCATTCCGCACTCAATATCCCCCCTTCCACGCTCCTCAATTCCCACCGGTGCACCTCGGTCTGGATTGTTGCTCCTATATTGCATTGCTTACTACTTTCCCCCCCCTTTTTGGTGCTCCTCTTTTCCTAGTTTTTCATCCGAATATATCATATTGCCTTTCAAATGCCCATTTAGATTCGCAGCTAGGTTACATCTTGTTTCACCTTTGGTAGATATCACAAATCAAGCCAAATGACATTGGAATTCAATTTCATCCACTCGCCAGCAACGAATAATCGGCAAATAGAAGAAGTCCCTCCAGCTTCTTTGCGCCGTTGATGAATTGTGTGTTCCTGCTTTTGTCGGCCCTGATGAGATGGGAGAAGTTGTGGATGACATTGGCACCATGATTGATTGATATCATTCGATTGCTTAGTTGGGTTATAGTTTCGGTATACCTGCATTTATGTTTGAATCACTCGCCTTTTTCTTTGCTTCCTTAATGTGACGAGGCAATGAATACAATGTCGAAGAAGATGAACGCTAGTATGATTCAGAAGTGATAATGAACAATGATCCATGCATCACATTCGCCGTTGAGGGAAATACATTGCTCGTGTACATCCAGAGAGTCTCAGATAACGCTTGCAGTCCGCCAAATGAATATCCATAAGAACCCAGGCATCGCTTGGACTGTGTTTGTGATTCTTTTGTTGGTTAGGCGACACTCCCAGGTGCACCCAAAGTTCTCTCCGGCGCTCCGATGAGTTCCCAAACTTATCACAATCACCCCCAAGGTACTCCTGTACCAGGTATCAGAGATCCCAGTTACTCCCAAGGCCGGCCGGAATGCCCTCCTAGGGTCTGATACTCTCCTGAAATTGACGCTTCTAAGTTTACTCTCCACATCCTCACAGAAACTCCTGGAGACTCCCAGTGACAAAAATACATTTTGCTGATGCCAACAAGCTCGATTACGGCCTCGGAGTGCATCTCCAAACTCACTCGGTTATTGTGTGGTGAAATGGTTGAGCTAGAATGCCGACATTGCATCATCAACACTCCGCTGCACCTTGCATGGTATCCAAAGGGAATTCGTGGGGAAGAGTGGTTATAGTTCGCATAGTGTTGGAAGAGGATGAGAGGATATGAAGGGATACCCGGCCATGATGAACCACACATATTGCGTGGATCTACGAAAGCTCGGCAAGAGTGCATGAGACCAAGAGCTGGGAAAGATAGAGTGTGTATTTCGTATATTGAGATGATGTCTATCTACACCGGGGTATTCCAATTATATACAGCCTGTCACTGAGTCTATCTCTAGTATCCCTGTATCTCCGTATGTATATATATAGAGCCATAGATAATACATGCCATATTATGATGTAGCCAATCTTGTGCCTGTAACAGACCAATATGATCGATGAAATGCCTTGTGGTTGTGGAACTGTAAGAACCACTGGTGTGAGAATACGGCACCAAGTCTCCCGCAGAGCTTGTACAGAGGTCTTGGCTGTTCTCGAAGTCTCCAGCAGACCTGCGCAGAGATCGTAGCATCCTGAATGCACCTCCATCACTTCAGGTGCTGTCAGGAGCATGTGAGAATGCTCTTGCAGAGTCTGAGAGCACTTTGCAAAGCTCCAGAGGGGGGCTGGGAGAATCTAGAAGTACTTAGAACCACTGGCGAGGGCTACCGGAGTGTCTGGGAGGTTTGTGTATAGCTTCTGGACCAAATTCCATTTTCCTGATGTACCATCTTCCATGAAGGGTTTCTTAATCTTGGATCGTTGTATCGGCTCCCATTCTGAAGCAAACAAAATTATCCCTGCGGTGGGTGCATATAGATCTCTTCTTCCAAATCGACTCCCAAGGCAGCCAGGCATACGTGAATTTGGTGGATCTGAAGATCATACTTGGTGGCGATTGCAAGCGCCAGCCTGACATGGCCCAAGCGAGCAGTCGGTGCATATGTAGCCTGGTAGTGGATGCCTTCGATTTGGTGATTTCCTCCACAGCCTAGCCTGGCCTTGAACCGCTGCACATTACCTTCTCCATCCCGCTTGTTCATGTATACACAGCGACTTGGCAAAGCCCTTCTCCCATCCGGAAGCTACACAATATCTCCATGAACTTGATGCTGACCAATTCCATCGAACTCATCATTCGTCGCCATATCCCATTTCTCAGCGAGCGGCGACTCGGTTGCTCCTTTGAAAGACTTTGGATCAATCGCATCCTCGTGATCGTCGGAGATTGCAGCCACAGCGTAGATGGGAATCATATCCTCAAATTCCTCATCTTCAAGAGCCAATTTTGTGGACTGTGGCAACGTATCGTTCCCACCACGGTTTCGGCGACTACCTTCAGCCGGCGGCTTCCATGCATCTCCAAGTGACGTCGCAATGCCAGCCAATTCTCCTGTCTTCGTCTTTAGCTTTGGTGGATCCGGGGGTGAATCGTCGTCCAATGGCTCCTCCATTTGACATTCCGAATTTCCATCTCCAGTTGTCTGCGTCTCTGTGGGTTTGGGTTCGTCGATGACATCTCTGTAGAAGTGGTCATCCAAGATCCCTTGGTCTGCAGCGTTCGGTGCTGTGTACCACTTCCCTGCTCTGAATACCACATCTTGGGAGTGGTGAAGCGTCTTGGCCAATGGATGGTATACAAATTACTGCGTGGTCGATATACTGTACCCAATGAATATACCGGGAGTGGCTCTGTAATCCAGCTTTTTTCCTTTCTCATTCGGAACACGCCCAAATGCCAAGCATCCGAACACATGGAGATGCTTCAAAAATGGTGTCCATCCATGGCAGACCTTGCACAGAGTCTTGCTGACTACCGATCGCAACCGAGTGTGGTTCTTGAGATCGGCCGCCTCCGCGATCACAAACCCCCAGCACTTCATCCCATGTCCAGCATCGTCCAGCATGCATCGTACGCACTCCATGATCGTGCAGTTTGCCCGGTTGCTGACTCCATTAGACAGAGAAGTGTAGGATGTAGTCGTTTCCTTTAAGATCCCTTCTGATCTTAGGTATTCTGCAACTTCTTGGAGGTATACTCACCGCCCCCATCTGTACGAAATGGCTTCACTTCCTGCCCCGACTGCGTTTCGCTGAGAGCCTTCCATCCTTTGAATGTTTCTAGGGCTGCCTACTTGTACTTGAATATGTACTCATCCGTATGCCTCGTGGCGTCATTGATGAAGAACAACATTTATCGACCTCCTCAGATGGCTGTCTCCAGGGGACCTCATATGTCCGAATGCATGAGCTGCAGAGGCTCAGTGGCACGGGAAGCTGTATTCAGAGTGAAGGGCTTGTGAGCTAATTTGCACTTGATGCAGCTCTCGCAATCACACTTCCCAGTCATCTTCAGAGCGTCGGCAACGACCTTCGGCAAGATCCCCAAAGCCTTCAGACCGACGTGTGCCAAGCCACAGTGCCATAACATCCGCTTCTCTGCGTCGTGTCGAGATGCTTGCCCAGTCATCATATTTTGGCGGCAGGCAGCTGTTGTTGTCGATATCGGGGTATTTGGTTGATTTGGGAGCTCGATCGAGAACGCGATCCAGAACGAATAGCCCATCCACCTGAAGTGCAGTGGCCATCAACTTGGCATGGCGATTGTACAGGTTGAGACCGTAGTGATGCACCGGTTCGACTTTGACATCCTTGTCCGTGATCTGTGACTGTGAGATGAGATTGAATGATCCTGGCAAATGCACCACTTCTTGAAGTATGATCGTTTCCGTCTTTCCATCTGGCAGCTGGAAAATCAATCTAACACTTCCATATCTGGATGCAAACGATGTGACCCCATTGTGTCCCTTCGCATCCTTCGTATTCGGAGGATATTCAGTGTAGGCGATGACGATAGCTCGACAGCCGGAGATGCGGGTCGTGCACCCATAATCGATGAACCAATCACTGGATGAAGAATTTGAGCTGGCCACCATCCAATAGTTCTCGATCGACTTGGTGAGAGTTGACGTAGCTCATTCTTCAGTTGATGCTTTTGCAGCACTGTCGGCAGATTTTGGAGGATCGCCGTGTTACTTGCTCAAACAGTCCTCGGTGATATGCCCTCGCTGTTGGCGATGAACGCACTTCCGCAGATCCTTCTCTTTCCCATTGTTGTCTCCCTTATTATGTCTCTTATCCATCTTTGGACTTTTGCTGCCTTTACCACCTCTGCTGCCTTTGACACCCTTCTTTGCAAACAGCAGAGTTTTTGGAGCGAGTCCATTCTCTCTCTTGATTGAAGCTTCCATTTCTAAGTGTTTGGGGACGATCTCATCGGGCGTGGCGGTCATCGTGGTGTTTTTGTCCACCATGAGCTGCAGGAAGACTTTCCACTGGTCGTTCCTTGGGATCCCACAAAGGAGGTAGAAGATGTCTTCCTGCTCACTCACCTTGGCGATTGTCTTTGCATTCGCATCGGTGTCGGTGTTGGTCGCATCAGTGCCAGCGGTCGATGTTGCTGTCGGTTCGTCACAGAGATTGTAATCCTTGATTTTCCGATTGATCCGCAATGCATAGTTGTCGACATCTCAGCAGTCCTGTAGCTTGATGCACCAAAAGTCTTCCCTAATCTCGAAGATGTTAAACTTCAACTTTGACTTGTAGGCAGATGCTAGCTTTTCCCAAAGCGTCTTGCATCGTCGATGACCGTATATTCTGCATGTCTCCTCGGTTCCATGCCCAGCAGGATGGTCAATCTCGCAACACCATGGCGAGTCATCCAGTCTTTGAAAGCGGCCTTTTATAGCAGTCGCATTTGCAGCTGGCTCTCCCAGCTTGTCATCATATTCTTTGATGATACTATACACTTGCTTCTGCTCGGGGAGTAGGGCCATCTCGGTTGCCCACTATGCATAGTTCTTGCCATTGAACTTGGTGATTGTGATCGTCGTCGAACTCATCTCGCATGATCATGATGTTGTATCGCAATCAGGAGTTTCATTTGTCTCTCGGACTCTACGGGAGACGTCCAGCAGCCGCCGTCACAAACACAGCGGGATGCGAGGTAGTCGCTTAGCTTGTGGAGACCCTTCTCCGTGACAATGTTGACCTCCACTCAAGAACCGAAAGTGGAAATGTTGATAGTCGGTTCCCTTTTCAAATGCAAGGGCTCATGACCTGTTGCACAGTGGGGTGTGCTCGAGTAGTCGAGTGTGTGCGGGCGTATGCGAAGGTGTCTGTATTATATCATATAATGAGACACATCACATCGACATAAGGTCGATTGATGACTAATGGCGCTAACTGCAAATGAGGCAAGTTACAACACAGTCCTTGGAAAAGTGATATCCGTACTTCTAATCAGCTCAACACATACTGCCGGAGCCACAGTCCAAGCAAGATACCCAAAATTCATTCCCTTCTCTACTTTATTCAATGTATATGGGATATTGGGTTGGCCAGTAACAGTGACACTGAAATATCTTCACCTGCTCAGAATATTCTCATCGCAAATGGCTACAATTCCCCTGCACTGGGCATCTGAATTGTGTTTATGTTATGATGGGAAATTCACCAATTGAACATCAAGTTGGGAGATAGTAGTCCACTTTATATCATTAGATTGCATGCCCTCTTGCCAAAGACAGATGTATGCCACATTGTGACAAACCAGTCAAGACAATTGATTGATTGAGTCTAAGTCTAAGCTGACATGTAGCCAATATAGTAGCTGTCAGCCCTAACCCACAGCCAAATGATGATGTACTCTACAATGACTCAGTCTATCACTCCTCCAGGGCATTATCATGTCTGTCAAATACTAAGCCTTTGAATGACAGACAGAAAACAAACTGAAGACAGAAGCCACACCATGGCATGCCCTGAGCTCCTCCCAAATGACTATTCTCCCACTCATGCCATTGGAAGCGTGAGTTATGGCCTATTCCTGAACTCGGTAGTCGAGTGTGCTGATGGCTTGAACTGTCCGAAATTCCAGTGAACAACTCCACCAAACGTAACAGACAGTCCTGTTGTAGCATTGGACAATATATACTCTTGCAGTACTTGCCATGTACTGTATCCAAAGTACTGCTCCAGCCAGCTGGAACACCATTGATTCCCGTAATCAGCCTCTCAGTCCCAATCCTGGGTTGTGCTGTCGATGTCTGTGTCAATGTCTGTGCTGGAGCCAAAATTGGAAACCCTTCTCTATGGCGATGTTGACTTCCGCTCAACAAATGAAGTGGAAGTGTTGGTCATCATTTCTTGTTTATACAAAAGTGCGCATAAGCTGTTATATGTGCGTAGATATGTCCATATGTATGAGAAGGTGTGTCTGTCGGTATACAAATTGGTGACGCTTCTCTGTGGCGATGTTGACTTCTGATAGACACACCAAGGGGAAGTTTCGATCATCATTTCTCTTTGACGGCAAGGGTTCATTGCCAATTGTACGGTGGTTCATGCTATGGTGGTGGAGTATCAGTCGGTGTCAGTATCAGTGTTTGTGTCGGCGTCAGTGTCAGTGTCAGTGTCAAAATTGAAGATGCATCTCCATGGCTGCAACTCACATTGGAAACTCTTCTCCAAAAGTCACTTTTCCGTCTCGGCTAGCACTAGGAAACTCAATCCCATAGATTGTGAATGCCAATATGGAGCCTCCGTGGTGGAAGAATGAAGTGGTCATCATTCAAGCTTTACAGAGCAGGTACACACTGTACAGCACCAAGTAATGCTTACTGGTACTCATGGTAGAGGAGTCCACATACTTCATGCATTCACAGCAACAATTGCGACTGCTAGTCTCTGCAGTCTGTTGTCACAAGTCTCTTACCCAGCACACAGTAGTAGACCAACCACTGCACTTCCTGGTGGTATTGTGTCTGTGTGCCGGCATCTCTGAACTATCCACGGTTCATTACCTGCCCACTTTTCATATACTGCCCAAATACTCTACTGTATGTTGAAATGCTCAGCTAGCCACCAGCGGACCATTTGCAAAATCGATTCAAACAGATTCCATTGTTGGGCCGAACTCCTCCGAGAGTATTGACCCAAGCTCCTCAAAGGGTGTCGACATGATGTTGAACCAAACGACTGCAAAACGGCTCTGTGTACTCGTCCCTAACAAGTCTAGTTGATGTATCATTCGGTTGCCAAATCTGGTATACCAATAGACCTCATCACCCTGGCCATCGCAACCATCGAGGCCATTGCAGCCATCACAGCCATCGCAGCCATCGCAGCCATCGCAGCCATCGCAGCCATCGCAGCCATCGCAGCTATCACAGTGATTGCAGCCATCGCAGCCATCGCAGCCATAGCAGCCATCGCAGCCATCGCAGCCATCGCAGCCATCGCAGCCATCGCAGCCATCGCAGCCATCGCAGCCATCGCAGCCATCGCAGCCATCGCAGCCATCGCAGCCATCGCAGCCATCGCAGCCATTGCAGCCATTGCAGCCATTGCTGCCTGCTAAGCAGTTGAGTGTGAGATCTCATCGAGAGGAGGCATCTGAGTCCTTTACATGGTTTGATCATAATCCTGATTCCACAGAGTATCCTGATCCTCAATGCGTTCACAATGCATCCAGGACTCTAAGATGTCGCGAGTATGATTATTTGTGATTTGACGGTTACCGCCATGTGATAGTAGTTGAAAATGGTATCCGGATCAGGTTTGCGCTGAGGCTCATAACCAGTTGTGATGAACCCATCCAGATGATTGATTGATTGGGTGTACATCTCCGATTGCACGTAGCATATATAGCAGCTGGCAGCCCCAACCCACAGCAATGTGATGACATACTCTACCAAGACTCGGTCTCACATGCCAACACTTCTAGTAGGGTATTCTATAGTATCTGAGACAGTATTAACAAGTTTGATATCTCCTGTCAGCACAGTAATCAGTAAATGCAGCTTGAGTGTAACTCTGACATTTCCAGAGAGTATTAGCATATTAGTGTTTATTAATACTCCAACACACAATTGTTTTATATTTGATTTTTGCAACAGAATTATTCCAAATGAATTCAATGCTAAGTGGTGCATAATGTTGCAGACTGTGCATTATGACTTATTGTTAGTAGAGGATTTTTGTTTTGTTTTACTCATACTGTGTTCACTCTAATTAGAGTATGACAGAGCCTAAGACAACCCCTCCGCCTCCGGGCAAACCGGCACGATTGTGGAGCTCCCACCTGCTAACCACCATCCCCTGTGAGAAGGAAAATCAATCAAGTGTACAGGATTGGAAAGAACAAAGAGATCAACGAAAAGAGAAAGAGACCGCACCCAGTCAAA
>Ga0307515_10012071_pt1 | contig 16302 bp, 12 predicted proteins | sample 17_EM_MG_FD_194513 | JGI IMG/M metagenome (GOLD analysis project Ga0307515, IMG submission 194513) | Populus trichocarpa ectomycorrhiza microbial communities from riparian zone in the Pacific Northwest, United States - 17_EM | ecosystem: Host-associated > Plants > Roots > Unclassified | place...
GGCGCGGGCTCGGGCGCCACGGGGAGTTCGGCGTGGACCGGCGGCCGCGCGACCGGCGGCTCGACCTGGCTGCGCGGACCGGCGGCGGCGAGGTCGTCCCCGCTCCGGCCGACGAACACCATGGCGCCGGCCGCCGCGGCGACCAGCGCGACGCCGGCGATGATCGGCACCCGGCGGCGGCGCAGCACCCGCGAGATCTCGCGCGAGCGGCTGGGCTCGCGGACCGGCGCGCTGTCGTACTGCGTGCTCTGGCCGTCGATCGTCGCCGACAGCCGCGGCACCGCGACCTGCGCCGACCCCCGGCGCTCGGGCGACAGCTCGCGCTCGTGCGACGGCGTGATCGCGCGCGACGCGACGTCGATCACCGGCAGCGCGTGGGGCAGCGTCTCGGCGCGAGTCCGCGCGACGTGCGATTCGATCAGCGCGTCGACCCGCGCGCGGTCCTCGCGGAACAGCTCGGAGACGCACAGCCCGACCTCGCGGCCGGTGACCGAGGTCCCGGTGACCGCGAGGTAGTGCTCGATCTCGTGCTGGAGCTCGCCCGCGGTCGGATAGCGCTGGTCGCGATCCCACGCCATCGCGCGGGCGCAGATCGCGTCGAGCTCGGGCGGCACCCAGGGCTTGACCGACGACGCGCGCGGCAGGTCCGCCGACGCCAGCGCCCACAGCATCTGCTGATCGTTCTGGCCCTCGCGCAGCCGGCGGCCGGTCAGCGCCTCCCACAGCATGATCCCCGCCGAGAACACGTCGGCGCGGGCGTCGACGCGCTGACCCCGGGCTTGCTCCGGAGACATGTACGACACCTTGCCCTTGAGCACGCCCACCCGGGTCTCGTGCAGCGAGTCCGCCGCCTTCGCGATCCCGAAGTCGAGCAGCTTGATCTGACCATCGAAGGTCACGAACACGTTCTGCGGGCTGACGTCGCGATGCACGATCGCGAGCGGTGTTCCGTCGAAGTCGGTGCGTGTATGCGCGTAGTGCAGCCCCGCGAGCATGTCGCAGATCACCCGCAGGTGGATCGGCAGCGACAGCTCGTGACTGCTCGACCGCGCGCGCCGGCGCACATGATCGAGGCCGCGACCGTCGAGGTAGTCCATCGCCATGAAGTAGCGATGGCCATCGTTGCCGACCTCGTTGGTCTGCACGATGTTGGGGTGGTTCAGCCGCGCCGCGAGGCGCGCCTCATCGAGGAACATCGCGAGGAACGTGGGCTCCTCGATCAGCTCGGGCTTGAGCTCCTTGATCACGACGAGCTTGTTGAACCCACCCGGGCCCTGCACCATCGCGAGGTAGACGATGGCCATACCACCGCGCGCAAGCTCGGCGATCAGCTGATACTTCCCGAGCATCATTCCGGGATCCGCCGACGTCACGCCGCGAATCGTAATCGCGCGCACCGCCACTGCGGAAGATCAGTGACAATCTCGTCTCGCTCTATCGGGGCACTTTTGTGTCTAGATCACCATATGGCGACACGCGCACGAAACTAACTCATATTTGTCACAAATGATTTGGCGGCCGATCAAGGCGTTACGCCGCCGTGCAGCGATTAGCGGCGCATCCGACTCGCCGCCGCCATCGCCCCGCGAACCCCACGACTCGCCACCGTGACTGCGCACCACGGCGCTGTCGGGGCCCGGCTCACCTTCCCGCTCACCCCACGCTGCGCGCCTTCTTGCGCTCCTCGGGATTCTCGTCGAGCCACGCCCGCAGGCTCTCCTCGGTGATCTCGACGACCACATCGTCATCGCCGAGCTTGGCCTGGCAGCCGAGCCGCGACTCGGGGCGGACATCGAACGCCTTGTCCATGATGTCGTTCTCCTTGTCGCTGACCTCGGGCAGCGAGTCGAGCCCGGCCTGGACCCACACGTGACAGGTCGAGCACGCCAGGTTGCCGCCGCAGGCGTGGCCGACCCGCGCGCCGCAGTGCTCGGCGGCGTCGAGGATCGTGGTGCCGCGCGCGCAATCGACCGTCAGCGGCTCCGACGACAGCGCACCGAGCGGGTTCAGGAACGTGACCCTGGGCATGACTAGACTCCCACCTTGCGCGCGGCGTCGTCGATCGCCACGCCGTGGAGCTGCGCGGCGATCGCGCGGTTCATCCGCAGCTGGGCGAACGGCTTGGTCGCCAGATCGAGCGCCTCGATCTTCGCGCGCACCGCGAGGTGATCGGTGCCGGCGATCGCGGCCTCGAGCTCGCGCATCGCGGCCTCGCCGGCGGCGCGGACCTCGTCCTCGAGCAGCGCGGCGTCGGTGATGAACGCCTGGCGGGTCGCCGCCAGGATGCGCTCGGCCTCGACCCGCTCGACCGCGAGGTTCCTGCGCGCCAGGTCATCCTCGGCGTGCTCGAACGAGTCGATCAGCATCTGCTCGACCTCCTCGTCGGACAGCCCGTAGCTCGGTTTGACCTCGATCGAGGCCTCCTGGCCGGTGGTCAGCTCCTTGGCCAGCACCTTGAGCAGGCCATCGGCGTCGATCAGGAACGTGATCTCGACCCGGCCCATCCCGGCGATCATCGGCGGCACGCCGCGCAGCACGAACCGCGCGAGCGAGCGGCAGGCGTCCACGGTCTCGCGCTCGCCCTGGAGGACGTGGATGTCGAACCCGGTCTGGTTGTCGGCGTAGGTCGTGAACGTCTGGGTCGCGCCGGTCGGGATCGTGGTGTTCCTGTGGATCAGCTTCTCGACCACGCCGCCCATGATCTCGATCCCCAGCGACAGCGGCACGACGTCGAGCAGGGTCACGTCCTGGCGCCCGCCGGCGAGCACGTCGGCCTGGACCGCGGCGCCGAGCGCGACCACCAGCTCGGGATCCAGGTCGCACAGCGGATCGCGCTCGAACAGCGCGCCGACGTACTCGCGCACCACCGGCGACCGGGTCGAGCCGCCGACCAGGATCACGCCGTCGAGATCGGCCCTGTCGAGCTCGGCGTCCTTGAGCACCCGGCGGCACGCCTTGCCGCAGCGCTCGAGCAGCGGCTTGGCGTACTCCCAGAGCTCGTCGCGGGTGACGTCGTGGCGGACCTCGGGGCCGTCCGGGCCGGCCGGCAGCGCGAACGTCACGGTCCGGATCGAGAGGTCGCTCAGCCCCTCCTTGACCCGGCGGGCCTCGGCGACCGCGGCGCCGATCCGCCGGCGGTCCGCGGTGGCGAGCGCGTCGCCGACCACGCCGAGCGCGAGCGCGCGATCGAGGTCGTCGCCGCCGAGCGCCGAGTCGCCGCCGGTGGCCTTGACCTCGAACACGCCGTCGACGAGCTTCAAGATCGACACGTCGAACGTGCCGCCGCCGAGGTCGAACACGGCGTAGGTCCCGGTCTGGCCGCGGTCCAGGCCGTACGCCAGCGCCGCCGCGGTGGGCTCGGCGACCAGGCGCATGACCTCGAGCCCGGCGAGCCGGCCGGCGTCGCGCGTCGCCTGGCGCTGGGCGTCGTCGAAGTACGCCGGCACGGTGATCACCGCGCCCTCGATCGGCCCGCCGAGCGCGGCCTCCGCGCGCGCCCGGAGCTCGCGCAGGATCTCGGCCGAGACCTCGACCGGCGACACCAGCCGCCCGCCGGTGACCCGGATCCGGACCGCGCGGTCGTCGCCCTCGAGCTCGTAGGGCAGCATCGCGCGCACGCCGGCCAGGTCCTTGGCCCCGCGGCCGATCAGCCGCTTGACCGACGCGAGCGTGTCGCGCGGGGCATCGAGCGCGAGGGCCTGCGCCGCCCGGCCGACCAGCACGCCGCCGCCGGCCGCGTAGTGCACCACCGACGGCACCAGCGGACCGCCGTCCCCGGCGAGCACCTGCGGCGACGAGTCGGCGACGTGGGCGACCAGGCTGTTCGTGGTCCCGAGGTCGATCCCGACGACCCGCGGCTTGCACGCCTCCTTGATCTTCGACTCTCCGGGCTCTGCAATCTGCATCAACATCTTGGTGACGTCTCTCTAGTCCTCATCGAGCGCTGCGTCGCACTCCTCGAGGTAGCGGTGGATATAGCGCAGCGCGATCAGCCGCTGCTTGATCGCCTGGAGGTCGCCGGCCGCGAACAGCCCCGGCAGGGCGTCCAGCGCCTCGCTGCGGCGGGCCTTCATCGCGCGCTGCAGCTGCTCGACCCGCGCGAGATCGCCCGCGACGCGGGCCTCGGCGAGCTCCTCGCGCAGCTCGAGGATCTCCATCAGGAACGTCGGATCGAGCCGCTCGTTGTCGCCGATCGTGACCCCGGCGCGCTCGAGCAGGTATTCGGCGCGCGGCACCGGCTTCTTGATCAGCTGGTAGGCATCGTTGAGCGCGCGCGACCGCGACAGCGCCGCGACCCGCTCGGCCGCCGGAGCGCCCGCGAACCGATCGGGGTGCAGGGTCTTGCTGCGCTCGAAGAACGCGCGCTCGAGCGCATCCAGGTCGACGTCGTAGGCCGGCGCGAGCCCGAACAGGCCGAACGGGTCGTCACCGCCGGCCCGCTGGGGCGCGGCCGCGACGCGATCAGAACTGGACGGATTCGCCACAGCCGCACGAGCCCTTGGCGTTGGGATTGTTGAACTTGAAGCCGTGGCCCATCATGCCGCGCACGAAGTCGAGCTGCATGCCGCCCAGGTAGACCAGGCTCTTGGGATCGACCACGATCGACACGCCGTGCGCCGAGAACACCTGGTCGGTCGGGCGGACCTGCTCGGCCCACTCGAACACGTAGGTGAAGCCGGTGCAGCCGCCGCCGCGGACGCCGATGCGGATCTTCGCGTCGGGCGAGCCGCGCTTGGCGCGCTGCTTGGCGATCTCGTCCGCCGCCGCGGCGGTGATGTCGACCTCGCGCTTGGAGATCGGCGCCGACGGCGCAGCGGCCGGCTCATGCGACGCCGGGGACGGCGCAGGCGATGGATTGGTTGCAGTGGCTGTCATGGATGATGCTCGGATGGCCTCAGGCAGATCGCGCAGAGCCTGGAGGCTCACGCTTCCTGAGGGCTCGCGGGGGCGGTGGTCGCCTGCGCGTCCCGGGACGGCTGGGCGGCTCGCGCCGCCTGCTTCTTCTTGTAGTCCTCGATCGCGGCCTTGATCGCGTCCTCGGCCAGGACCGAGCAGTGGATCTTGACCGGCGGGAGGTTGAGCTCCTCGACCAGCTGCGTGTTCTTGATCTGCGCGGCCTGGTCGAGCGTCATGCCCTTGATCATCTCGGTCGCGAGCGACGACGATGCGATCGCCGAGCCGCAGCCGAACGTCTTGAACTTGGCGTCGGCGATCAGGCCGTCCTTGACCCGGATCTCGAGCCGCATCACGTCACCGCACGCCGGCGCGCCGACCAGCCCGGTCCCGACCTCGCTGGCGTCGATATCGGCCTGCGACTTGAACGTGCCGACGTTGCGCGGGTTCTCGTAGTGCTCGATGACCTTGTCTGAGTACGCCATGGTGGTTCTTCTTATCTGAAGCTCGTTGGTTCTCGTTGGGAAGAGAAGCTCGATGAGTTCTCGTTGTGCAGAGAAGCTCGATGGGTTCTCGTTGGGAAGAGTCTCGATGTATCAGGCCTCGAGCAGCCGTTTCAGTGCGGGGTCCACTTGATCGAGTTGATGTCGATGCCGTCGAGGTGCATCTCCCACAGCGGAGATAGCGTGCGAAGCCGCTCGACGCTCGCGACCACGAGCTCGATCACGTAGTCGATCTCGGCCTCGGTGTTGAACCGGCCGATGCCGAACCGGATCGAGGTGTGGGCGAGCTCGTCGCCGACCCCGAGCGCGCGCAGCACATAGCTGGGCTCGAGCGACGCCGAGGTGCACGCCGAGCCCGACGACACCGCCACGTCCTTGAGCGCCATGAGCAGCGACTCGCCCTCGACGAACGCGAACGAGATGTTGAGGTTGCCGGGCAGGCGATGCTCGAGCGAGCCGTTGACGTAGGTCTCGGTCAGCCGCGAGGTCAGGCCCTTGTACAGCCGGTCGCGCAGCGCGCGCAGCCGCACCGCTTCCTCGGCCATCTCCTCGCGGGCGAGCTCGGCGGCCTTGCCGAACCCGACGATCAGCGGCACCGGCAGCGTGCCGGAGCGCATCCCGCGCTCGTGGCCACCGCCGTCGATGAGCGGGTCGATCCGGACCCGGGGCTTGCGGCGGACCCACAGAGCGCCGATGCCCTTGGGGCCGTACAGCTTGTGCGCCGTGACCGACGCCAGGTCGACCCGGGCCTTCTCGACGTCGAACGGCACCTTGCCGAAGCCCTGGACCGCGTCGGTGTGGAACAGCGTCCGGGGGTTCCTGGCCTTGATCGCCGCGCCGATCGCCTCGATCGGCTGGACCACGCCGATCTCGTTGTTGGCGAGCATGATCGTGACCAGGATGGTCTTGTCGGTCATCGCCGCGGTCACCTGCTCGGGGGTGACCAGTCCATCCTTGGCCGGCGTCAGGTACGTGACCTCGAAGCCCTCGCGCTGCAGCCGCTTGCAGGTATCGAGCACGCTCTTGTGCTCGGTCTCGACCGTGATGATGTGGTTGCCCTGCTTGCGCAGGAACGACGCCGCGCCCTTGATCGCGAGGTTGTTGGCCTCGGTCGCGCCCGAGGTCCACACGATCTCCTTGGGATCGCCGCCGAGCAGCGCGGCGATCTGGCCGCGCGCGCGATCCACCGCGGCCTCGGCCGTCCAGCCGAACGAGTGGTTGCGGCTGGCCGCGTTGCCGTAGTGCTGGGTGAAGAACGGCAGCATCGCCTGGACGACCCGCAGATCGACCGCGCTGGTCGAGTGGTTATCCATGAAGATCGGCAGCGACACGCCTTCGGGGACGGAGATCGCGATCGACTTCTGCTGCGAAGCCGCCGCGGCCGGGTTCTGAGCCTGTGCGACCATTAGTTGTTGCCCTCTCGATAAAGCACGGTGACCGGGACATCGAAGTCCCGCTTGTCCTTTGCGTCTTTTGGGTCTTCCGCCCCGCCCGCGGCGACGGTGGCTGCCGGCCGGCGCGACAGCCCGGCAAACAGCGGCGGTGCCTCGCCCTTCTGGTGACCATGGTGATCGCACACGCCGCACGCGGCCGGTGCGTAGTCGTCGCTGCAGGTCTGGCACGAATCGAGGTACGCAAGCGCCTCGCTCAGGTCGTTCTCGATCACCTGGAGCTGCATGATCTGCTCGCGGATCTGCGATTGCTTCTCGGTGAACAGCGCCCGGACCCGCGCGGTCGCCTCGCGACCGGAGTCCGCATCCTGGAAATCACCGACAAAGCCCTGGATCTCGGCGAGCGTGAACCCGATCGCCTGGAGCTTCACGATCCAGTGGATGCGATCGATCGCCTCGGGCCCGTACATCCGGAACCCGCCCTCGGAGCGCGACCGCGGCTCGAGCAACCCCAGCTCCTCGTAGAGGTGCATCGCGCGAACGGTCTTGCCGACCGCCTTCGCGAGCTCTCCTACCCGCATCAACTTGGAATCGTCCTTGGTCATCGCGCCATCGCTATTCTAAACCCTAACGCATACGTAAGGTTTAGTGCTCATGACCCGGACTATGCTGGCTTGACCGCGACCTGTCAAGGTCAACCCTCACCTTTACGTGGGGGTCATAGAACGACCGATCGGTAACCAAGTCAGCCGGTTACGCGCGCCGACGTCACACGACGTGTCGGTGGCGGTCGCGCTGGTCGTCCTTGCGGCAAGGCACGGCATCGGAGGCTTCGGACGGGTTCGATCGCTTCTTGGCGACCCGGACCGGCTGCGGCTTCTTCGGATCCTCTTCGTCGTGCATGGCAGCGGTACTCCGTGCAGATCTGGTGCCTGAAAAACAAACGGCCAGGCAGCGCGCCGTCACTCGCTCTGCCTGGCCACACCACGCGCCGTCACGCGCGAGGTGCAAACGGTGCCGTCACGCGCGGTGCTTCTTGTCCTGCGCGGACGTCTCGGTCTCGTCTATTCCGACCGCACCGTGGCTCGAAGGGTTGCTCCGGCCAGGGCGCTCGTCGCGGATGCGCAGCAGGTTCTGGACATCGCGCACGCCCGAGACGCTGTACGCGCAGTCGTCGGCGTCGCGCTTGGCGCAGCGATCTTCGACGGTTCCGGACAGCGTCACCTCGCCGTGGTTCACCGAGACCTCGATGTGCGTCGCGTCGAGCTGATCGTCATCGGCCAGCGACTCGCAGATCAGCTCGCGGAGCCGGTCGTCGGAGCGCTGGTAGCCCCGCGGTCCCTTGCCGCGATGCGGTCCGGTGCCGCGGTGGACGTGCGGCTCGTCGCCGGCGCTGCGCAGCACCGGCTCGTGGCCACCGCCGCGGCCATAGGAGCCGGCTGGATAGCTCACGCGCTCGTCGTAGCCGCGTCCGCCGCCCCCCAGCCCGCGGCGCTCCGCCTCGAAGTCGCGGCCGCGATAGCCGCCGTAGCGGTCGGTATCGTAGCCGGTGCGGTCCAGCCAGTAGCTCGGCCGGCCGCGGCCGGTGAAGCGATCGTCGGTGCCGAGCTCGCGGTAGCGGTCCTCGAAGCTGCCGGCGGACGGCGCCATGTCGTTGCGGCCCTGGAGCTGCGGCGACCAATCGTCACCGTGGCGCCCGGCGGTGTAGCCACTCTGGCCCTGGCCGTAGCGCTCGGTCGGGCTGGTCCAGTCATTGGCCTGACCGCGGCGGTCATTGTGCTGACCGTGCTGACCGTGCTGACCGTGCTGACCGTGCTGACCGTGCTGACCGTGCTGACCGTGCTGACCGTGCTGACCGTGCTGACCGTGCTGACCGTGCTGACCGTGCTGACCGTGCTGACCGTGCTGGCCGTGCTGGCCGCGGCGATCGTCGCGGTGATGGCGCACGTCGCTGCCGCGGTTCCAGCGCGGGTCGCGGTCGCCGGGCACGTGGTCGTCGTCGTAACCGTGGCTGCGCTCACGCCATGTGCGGTCGTCCTCGGGATCGCGGCCGCGCGCCCCGGACGACCCCTGATCCTGCGGGCGCCAGCCCGACTGGCTGTCCTCGGCGACGGCGCCATTGCGTCCGTTCTGGTTGTGATTGGCCATGGCATCTCCTCCGGTGGAGATCGGTTGTGTTGCATCGCACGTGCCCTGTTTGCACCCGGGGCCGTCGCGCGAGCTCACCGCGCGTCGCCGGGGCCGGACGGTGCGCATGCGCCCGTCGCTGCCGGGCGCTGTGGCAGCATCGCACTCGGCGATTCGCCGGTCAGTTCGCCGTCGCCGTGGCCTCGAACGCGCGGATCACCGTCACCTTGATCTGCCCCGGGAACGTCATCTCCTCGGCGATCTGGTTGGCGATGTCGGTCGACATCTCGACTACAGTGAGGTCGTCGACCTCGCGCTCGCGGACGTAGACCCGGAGCTCGCGGCCGCCGTGGACCGCGTGCGCGTGGGCCACACCGCGGCGGGCCAGGCCGATGCGCTCGAGGTCCTCGATCTTGGCAGTGAAGCCCTCGGCGAGCTCGCGTCGCGCCCCGGGACGCGCGCCGCTCATCGCGTCCGAGGCCGCGACCAGGTACGCGTACACCGAGTTGCACGGCTCGTCGGCGTGGTGCGCGCCGATCGCGTTGGCCACGACCTCCGGCTCGCCCAGCCGGCGCGCGATGTCGGCGCCGATCACCGCGTGCGAGCCCTCGATCTTGTGGGTCAGCGCCTTGCCGATGTCGTGCATCAGCGTCGCGCGCCGCGCCAGCTTCTCGTCGAGGCCGAGCTCGGCGGCCATCATCCCCGCCAGGTACGAGGCCTCCACCGCGTGCCACCACTGGTTCTGGGTGTAGCTGGTGCGGAAGTTCAGCGCGCCGACCAGCTCGACGATCTCCGGATGCGCCTTGGGGATCCCCAGAGTCTGGAACGCGCGCTTGCCGAGCGAGCGGATCTCCTGGTGCAGGTGCTCGCGGCTGCGGGCCGCCCAGCCCTCGGGATCCTTGCGGGCCTCGTCGAGCGACTCGGGCTTCTTGATCAGCTTGTTGATCGCGCGCCGGACCATCTCCTTGCCGACCCCGTCGAGCCCGTCGAGCCGGATCGCGTCCTTGTCGTCGTTGACCTGGAGCTGGACGCCGGCGGTGCGCTCGAGCGCGCCGTGCAGCGCTGCGCCGCTGTCGAGCAGCGCCGCGACCAGATCGCCGCCGATGCGCAGGTTGGACGCCGAGCGCTCGGTCAGGTAGTGGTGCTGGTAGCGGGCGGCGGCGATCTCCATCACGCGGCGCGCCTCGCGATCGTGCGCGGGATCCGCGGCGGTCCCATCGATCGCGCGCACCGCGGCGGCGGCCCGCGCGCGCGCCTCGTCGAGCCAGGCCTGCGACAGCTGCGAGACCAGCTCCTCCGCGCGGACCCCGGCGCGGGTCTCGAGCTCGCCGCGGATGCCGGTGTGCTTGCGCAGGGCGTCGCGCTCGATGCCCTGCGCACGGTCGCGCCGCGACTGCAGCTCGCGCTGGTCGGTGGCGATCTGCGCGTCGCGTTGCTCGAGCGCGTCCTCGAGTGCGTCGAGCTCCGCCTCGGCCTGGGCCAGGGCCGCGCTGCGCCGCTCGACCGAGCTCTCGGTGCGGCCGAGCGCGTCGTCGGCCTGGGTCCGGGCCTCGAGCACCTCCGCGCGCGCCGCGGTGTCCACCGCGCGCCCGTGGGCCGCGGCCTGGCGCCGCGCCGCCTCGATCAGCGCCGCGGATTCCGCCGCGGCGTCGTCGACCACGCGGCGCGCGGCCCGGTCGGCCTCGGCGGCCGACGCACGCCTGGCCAGCGCCGCGGCGAGCGCCGCGACCACCACGCACACCAGGACGGCGATCCACATCACCGGCAGCATACCTCCAAACCCCCGGCGCGGGTCGCCGCCGCGGGCCCCGAGCGCGCTACTCGTCGGGGCGCATCAGCCCGTTGCCGGTCCCGGGAGGCTTCGCCGAGCCGGACGACGGGCCCGGCGCATGCCGGACCGCGGGCGCCTTCTCGAGCTCGATCACCAGCCGGGTGTTGCCGCTGATCACCGTCTGCTTCTGCTTGGTCCGGTAACCGCCGAGCCGGAGCTCGAACGTCACGGGCTCGTCGCTCGTCGGCCAGTCGACGGCCAGCGGCGTCTTGCCGATCGCGTCGCCGCGCGGCCCCTTGACCTGCGCGCCCGCCGGCACGCTCTCGATCGTCAGGTGCGCGGTGCGGACCGGCGGGAACGTCGGGCGCGGCGCGTTGCTCGCACCGCCCGCGCCCGCCGCGGCCGCGACCGATCCCGCCGCGCTCGGCGCGTTCGGCGCGTTTGGCCCGGCCCCGCCGCCCGCCGTGCCCGATCCACCGCGGTCGGCCGCGCCCGCGCCCGCCGTACCTGCGGCGGTTGCGCCGCCGGCCGCGCCCGCGCTCGATCCACCGTCGCCGCCCGCGCTCGCTCCACCGCCGTCGCCGGCGCTCGATCTGCCGGCCGCACCTGCGGCGGTTGCGCCGCCGGCCGCGCCCGCGGCGGTTGCGCCGCCCGCCGTGCCTGCGGCGGTTGCGCCGTCGGTCGTTCCCGCGCTCGCCGTCCGTGCCCCACCGGCGCTGCCCGTGCTCGCTCCGCCACTGGTACCCGCCGCCGCCGAACCGCGCGCCGTGCCCGCGCCGCTCGCGCTGCCGGCCGCACCGGCGCCGCCGACCGCGCTCGACGGCCCGGCCGTGACGGCACCGGACCCCGGCGCGCCGGATCCGGCGGCGGAAGCTGGGCTGCCGGCACCCGGCGCCGTGACGTCGGCGACCGCCCGCTCGCCCTCGTGGCCGAAGCACGTCACCGACAGCACCCCGCCTCCGACCCCGAGCAGCAGCGCCATCACCAGCACCACCGGCCAGACCTTGCGCGGCGGCCGCGACGAGTACCCCATCGGGGTCGCGATCCGCATCGTGTTCATCTTGAGTTCCTGCGGCTGCGCGAGCGCCGGCATCCCGGCCGTCGCCCGCCGGACCGGGGCGTGCTCGGCGATCATCGTCGGCGCCGCCGCACCCGACATCGACAGCGCGGGGGGCGCGAGCGGCAGCGGGTTGGCCATCGCGAGCCGGGTCTTCTGCTGCGCCGCCGCCGGGGGCGCAGCGGGCGCGATCTGGACCTGCATCGTCCTGGCCTCGCCAAGCGCGTAGGCCGAGGTGACCGAGCGCGCCGGCGCGATCGGCGGCGAGCCCCGCAGGTAGCCCTCGGGATCGAGCAGCGCCTCGCGGAGCTGCATCATCGTGGCGAACCGCGCGTCGACCGGCTTGGCCAGGCAGCGCAGCAGGACCTGCTCGACGCTCGGCGGGATCGCCGGGTTCATCGCGCGCGGCGCCGGCGGCAGCATCGTGACCTGCTTGACCAGGACCTCGCCCATCGACTCGCCGTCGAACGGCAGCGACCCGGTCATCATCTGGATCAGCAGCACGCCGAGCGCGTAGATGTCGGTGCGGTGATCGATGTCGCGCTTGCTCTCGCAGGCCTCGGGCGACATGTACTGCGGCGTGCCGAGCAGCACGCCGGCCGCGGTCTTCACCGCGGTCGACGCCGAGAACACCTTGGCCAGGCCGAAGTCGAGCACCTTGACGAAGTCCTGCTCGCCGAGCCGCGCCATCAGCATGATGTTGTCGGGCTTGAGGTCGCGGTGGACGATCCCCGCCGCGTGCGCCGCGGCCAGCGCGCTCGCGATCTGCGCGCCGATGTGCAGCGACCGCATCACCTCGAGCGCGCCGTCGCGCGACAGCACCGACGCCAGCGTCGCGCCCTCGAGGTACTCCATGATGTAGAAGTGGTCGCCCTCGGGCGTCACCCCGAAGTCGTGGATCTCGACGATGTGCTCGTTGCCGATCTTGTTGACCGCGCGCGCCTCCTGGAAGAACCGCGACACGACCTCGCGGTTGCCGGCCAGCTCGCGGTGGATCACCTTGAGCGCGACGCGCTTGCCGATCAGCGGGTGCTCGGCCAGATACACCGCACCCATCCCACCCGTCCCGATCTTGTTCAGGATCCGATAGTTTCCAATCGACTGACCGGTCGCGATCACGCGCGCTGCGAGTGTATCAGCTGGCTACCCGGACGAAAGGACGACCGCCCGCCCCCACCGAGCCCCCCGCACGAGGGGGCGAGCGACCGTCCTGCCTGATAGAGACCGCCGCCCCCGATCCGTTTCCAGGAAAATGCACCGGCCGGCGACCAGGACGCGATCGACCGGCGGACGCCCGCAACCCCCGGGCATGATCATCGATGAACAGCCGTCGACCGGCTAACTCCAGCCGTGCATCTGATGACCCAGTGCATGGAGGCATGGATCATCGCAGATGCCGAGGCGCTCGCTGGTTTCTACGGTCAACGCTTCCGTCCCGGTGGGCTCCCTCGACGGAATCTCCTGGACGACGAGCCGAAGGCCGCCGTGTACAACGCCCTCGATCAAGCAACGAGGGACACCCAGAAGGGCAGCTACGGCAAGATCAGACACGCGAGCGAGCTGCTCCGGCGTCTTCGACCGAACATCGTCGCTGCTCGATGTGCCTCCTTTGGACACTTCACGGCATGGCTCGACGCGGCGATCGCCGGTGCATGAACCCAGGTGGTCGAGACAAGGCGATCGGCGCAGGAGCGGACTCGCACACCGAACGTCGGCGCAACGCAGGCAGCCTGCCGGAGGATGTTCGCCCGGACGGGCGCCTTGACAGCGCTCACGGCTCCCGAGGATCGTGGATGCGATGAAGGTCTTCGGGGCGCTGTGGTTGGCATGTGCGATCGCGGGATGTAGCGGTGGCACACCCCCGGCAGGGAGCGGCAGCATGCCCGATCGCCGCTTGTTGCACAGGCGATCACAACACAACCGCAACGCACGCCAGTCGCGCGATCCACTAGGGTTCTCTCGTCGACGCAAAGCCTTCCCATGCAGGTCGGCCTTGGCGTGGCGGAGGGAACAAACATGCAGTTTCGAAACGCAATCACAGCCACATTCCTGGGAGCAATCCTTGCCATCACCGCGCTGGAGCACACCGCGTCCGCGCAGCTCATCCCCGATCCGAACAGCGCGCGGCCGCGCATGCTCGCCCCGAGCTTGCTTCCGTGGCAGTCGGGGCCCCAGATCTTCCAGCAGTCACCCAACGGCGCGCGGCTGCTGGTCCGGGTCGACGGCGCGTCGTTCACGGCCAACGGCATGGGCGGCCAGCTGTCGTCGTTCATCTTCGCCGTGCAGTACTCGATGCAGCGCTGGAACGAGTTCGGCGGCGCCGGGCCGCGCATGGTCTGGGACAACACGCCGGGGCGCTCGTTCGGCCAGCCCGGCATCATCAACGTGTTCATGGCGGGCCCGTCGTCATCGTCGTCGGTCAGCGGCCTCGGCCTGCCGTTCGGGATCAACCCGGCCACCGGCTCGGCGTGGGGCGGCACCGTCACCCTGACCCCGGGCCCGTGGTCGGATCGCATCGCGCCCAATGGCACCGACACCGGCGGGACGATGATCGACATCATCATGCACGAGATGGGGCACGCCCTCGGGCTCGGCCACTCGTGCCGCGGCGTGGTCAGCGGCGTCGTGGTCGGCTCGTCCGGACCGATCTGCAACTGCAACGCGCCCGGCCCGCTCGAGCGGGCGGTGATGGCGGGCCAGACCTGCCAGTCGGGGGGCGTCGGCTACGACCACCTGCACGGGCCGATGGCCGAGGACATCGCCGCGCTGCGGACCGCGAACGGGTCCAAGCTCGGCCGGCTCGATCTCGGCGAGCTGCACAACATGACGACGCGGACCTCGGACGGCGCGGTGTGGAACCCGCAGTCCGACAACTTCGGCTCGGGCCTCGCCGCCGCGCCGGCCGTCGCGGCCACCAACGGGTTCTCGCCGGACGGGATCTTCGCGCTGGCCTGGCACGGCATGGACGACTCCGATCGGCTCAACACCGTCATGGGGTTCACCAACAACTGGTTCTTCGAAACCAAGGTCACGTACAACGAGGGCAACATCGGCGTCCGCGGCCAGCCGGCGATCGCCGGCGATGGTTTCGGCAACTTCGTCGTCGGCATCGTGGCATCCGACGCCACCAACCCCGGGGCCTCGAACATCCGCAACGTGATGTACAGCTACACCTCGTTCGAGCTCGGACGGAGATCGCTGCTGTTCACCGGCTCGACCTCCGCCGAGCCGCCCGCGCTGGCCTACGTCGAGCCGAGCGCGGGGCACGGCTTCTGGGTGCTGGCCTTCGTCGGCCGGAACGCCGCAGACATCGTCGTTCGAACCGCGCCGCACACCGATCCGGGCGTGCTGCCGACGTCGCTGGCGTGGGGCCCCGAGGTCCACGTGTTCGTCGCCGACACGCCGAACGTCGGCAGCAACCACGCGCCCGGCGCGCTCGGCGGCCTGAGCCTGGCCTGCAACCCCGGCGCGCTCGACGGCGCCGACGTCGGCCGCTGCCTGATCAGCTTCGGCAGCGACGGCCACCGCGCCGACGAGGGCTCGGGTCAGGCCGGCTTTCTGCGCACGCTCAGCTTCCACGTCGCGACCACCGGCGCGGTCTCGTCCGGCGGGTTCTCGTTCCTCGGCTTCTCCAGCGGCCACCGCACCGCCGGCACCACGGCGATGGCGTTCAACACCTCGGCGCTGACCTGGCACCTGGCGACCTCGCAGTTCACCAACCGCTGCTGGGCGTGGAACAAGATGCCGGCGGGCAGCTTCAGCTGGCCGGCGCTGCTGTGCCCGATCACGTCGGGAGATCTGCACCCGATCGTCTCGCCGGCGCTGGTCTACAGCCCGTACTGGGGCGAGGTGCAGTTCTATCACGCGGAGTGAGCGGCCCCGCGCGCGCCGGCGTCAGTGCCGCGGCCCGGCGCAGAACTGCTCGTAGTCGATCAGCGGGATCGCGCTGCGATCGACGCCGTCGCCGCAGGTCGGGCACGCCGGATCGCGGCGCAGCCGGAGCTCGCGGAACCGGGTCTTGATCGCGTCGTAGACCACGAGCCGGCCGGCCAGCGTCTCGCCCAGCCCGAGGATCAGCTTGATCGCCTCGGTCGCCTGCAGCACGCCCATGATGCCCGGCAGGACGCCGAGCACGCCGGCCTCGGCGCACGACGGCGCGTCCTCGGCGGGCGGCGGCTTGGGGAACAGGCAGCGGTAGCACGGCGAGCCGTTCGCCGGGAACACGGTGATCTGGCCCTCGAACCGGAAGATCGACGCGTGGATCACCGGCTTGCCGAGGCGGAGCGCGGAGTCGTTGACCAGGTAGCGGGTCGCGAAGTTGTCGGCGCCGTCGATGATGACGTCGTACGGCGCGATCAGCGCGAGCGCGTTGTCCGAGGTGATCCGGGTGCGATGCTTGTCGACCTTGACGTCGGGGTTGAGCCCGCGCAGCGTGGTCTCCGCGCTCTCGACCTTGGCGACGCCGACGCGATCGGTGCCGTGCAGGATCTGGCGCTGCAGGTTGGACGCGTCGACCACGTCGTCGTCGATCATGCCGATCGTGCCGATCCCGGCGGCGGC
>Ga0307515_10012072_pt1 | contig 16300 bp, 10 predicted proteins | sample 17_EM_MG_FD_194513 | JGI IMG/M metagenome (GOLD analysis project Ga0307515, IMG submission 194513) | Populus trichocarpa ectomycorrhiza microbial communities from riparian zone in the Pacific Northwest, United States - 17_EM | ecosystem: Host-associated > Plants > Roots > Unclassified | place...
CTAAGTTTATTATGTCAAGGTGAAAAGGTTACACTAATTGTGTAAGAATAAGTATAATATAAACTCAACATGGACCTTAATGTTTGATACTAACATGTTTTGTATTTGTTATCTTAGTAACTCTTAATACTTTGCTTGTTAAATGGTTAATCTAGATTTCTATTGTATAACCCTTGGTACAACAAATACTTGGCACTTTCATAGCCCAACTATATGGTATAACCGAGACCTGTGCTATGAAAGGAACTTGATTTGTTGTTAACATAAGTTATAATCATGAATATCTAACAACATTTAAAAGTATTAGTATTATTCAAATAAGATAACTAATGTAATCATGTTAACAATTTATAATCCGATTGGAACCTCCTTTGTGTGTGGTTTCCAGTTGACTAATAAAAAGATTTTATACTATACTTGTTTGAAATATCATTAGTCGATCCTCTAACCTTGACAATTATTTTATCATTGTTTAATCCTTATATCAATATCACATCTCAAAGCTCTCTTCAACTCCTTTTCTGTTATTATCTATTTTTTTATTGTAGTTTATACAGTTAACCTCACTATGGTTCGACCCCGGTCTTGCCGGGTTATTTATTTCTTTGACACTTCTGCACTTGGGAGAAGACATCAATCCTTTTGTCGTGTCAGTTACCTTGTCCTTTTATATGTTTCAATGACTCATAATCTGAATGTCTTACGAACTCTTTTAGCCACAAGTAATGTTGTCATGTCTCAAGTGTTCTTTACCAAAGCATATAGTTCTTTGTCATAAGTGGGATAGTTCAAAGTCGTTCCACTTAACTTCTCACTAAAATAAGTAATGGGTCTTTGATCCTACATTAACACAATTATTATTCCTATTCCAGATGCATTACATTAAATTTCAAATGCTTTTATAAAGTCAAGTAAAACTAAAATAGATGCAAAACATAATTTTTCTTTTAAAAGAGAAAAGTTGATTCTTGTTTCTCCCCCCATTTAAACCCAATTAACTTTTTAACAACTTCATTCAAGGGTGCAATTAATGTACTAAAAATTTCATAAAACACCTATAAAAACTAGTTAACCCATGAAAACTTCTTACTCACTTGCCGATTTTGATGTAGGCCAATCCTAGATGGCATTAACTTTCTCCTCATCCATCTCGATACCATGTGCAGTTACATCATAACCAAGAAACACAATTTTCTCCGTACAAAAAGTATATTTTTAAGATTAGCATATAATATCTCACTACACAACACACTACGTACATTACGCAAATGATCAAGATGCCCATGCAAGTTCTTACTATAGATCAGAATGTCATCAAAATACACAATCACAAACTTACCTATAAACACATGCATACATGATTCATTAAATGTATAAATGTGCTAAGTGTATTTGTAAGTCTAAACAACATGACTAACTATTCATATAAATCATACTTAGTCTTAAATGCAGTTTTTCACTCATCACTTTCTTTCATCATAATCTAATGGTACCCACTTTTCATGTCAATTTTAGAGAAAATACATGATCTATGTAACTCATCTAACATGTCATCAAGATTAGAAATGAGATGTTTATACTTACCGTTATATTGTTGATGGCTCGGCAATAAACACATATCATCCATGTTTCATTCTTCTTAGGCACAAGTAATATAGGCACAACACATAGGCTCATACTCTCATGAATGTATCCCTTCTCCATCAACTCATCAATTAGCCTTTAAAGCTCTTTTGCCTTTTTAGGATCCTTGTTAAATAGAAAGTCCTCAAGTCAAAAGTAAGTAAATAATAAAATTTGAAAGAAATCATGATACGATCCAAGCAAGGTCAAATTTGGATTTTGGCGTAAAATTTCCCACCATCCAATTTAATACTATTGATCATAACTCTAAATCAAACTTTTGGATCGAGCTAAAACTTTACCTGAAGATTCCATATGTATTTTTCTATGTTAGGGTAAAATTTCAAGTGGATCGGATTTTAGGAAGATGTAGGTCAGAATAAGTTGTATGACTTTTTTTTATTTACTTCCTTTTAACTTGTGAATTTTCTATTTGGCAAGGATCCTTTTTCTACAAGAATGTGACCATCCAGTTTAATGCTATTGATCATAACTCTAAATTAAACTGTTGGATCGGGCTGAAACTTTACCTAAAGATTTCAGATGTATTTTGCTATGTTGGGGTAAAATTTCAAGTGGATCGGATTTTAGAAAGGTGTTACGATGTAGGTCAAAATAGGTTGTATGACTTTTTTTATTTACTTCCTTTTTACTTATGGATTTTCTATTTGGCAAGGATCCTTTTCCTACAAGAATGTGGCAGCTTGTTTTGGGAATTTTCTAGTTCTACAAAGATGTTTTATGGGTTGCAACATAATTTTAATGTGTGGCAATGATTTATTAATATTTCAAATTCCTTTTCTTACTAAGATTCCTTATCCATCTTAGCTACACAAGGAAAAAAGGTCTGGTTAGCTTATTTTAGGGAATTTTCTAATCCTACAAGGAAGGTTGAAGGAATGCAACAAAGGTGTTTTTTTATGTTTTGAAAGGATTCTGTAAAGCTACAATTAATTTTCCTAGACATACAAGGAAACTAAAGAGAGGCAACTTCAGCAATCAATTTTCTAGCTTATTTTGAATATATAAAGATGACAACAAAGACCCTAGTATTTCTATAATGAAAACTCCGTTCATGATATTATTTAAACTAGGAGATTTATTATTTTCATTATGTTTGGGCTTAATTAATACTTAGTTTTCAACTAAGATCCAAGGCTTATTTGAATCAGTATTTTAATCTTATTAGTACAGGTTTTAGGTCAATTTTATAAGTGGACCGATTTAGTCCACAAGGATAGTTCCATTAGAGTTATTTTCTAAGAGTATTTAAACTCCTTGTTAGCCTAAAACTTGGCAATCATTGAAAAAAAATTATAAAATAAAAAATTATCGATATTCATAATCATGAAAATTAAAAAACATTATGAAATGGGTTGCACATGAAGAGAAAAGATAAAGAAAGAAATAAAAAAAAATCTTTGAGGCATATTGAAGCTCTAATTACGACATCACCAGAACCATAAAAAAATATCGATAAGACAAGTTCAACGACACCATAAAATATCACCAACAATGACCTGAGTGTGTCACACTTGCTGCCCAAAGGTGACGGGTGGCTCACTTTCCTTTGGCGGCAAGTGCGACCCACTCGGGTCACCGTCGATGACCTTCCTTGGTGTCATTAGATTTGTCACGTCAAAATCTTTCCAATTGTACCAAAAGTATCATAATCGGAGTTTTGATGTGTCTCTAGGATCTTTCTTCTTTCTTTCTTTCTTTTTCTTTTTCTTTTTCTTTTCTTCTCATTGTAATTTGTGATGAGAGATGAGAGAGAAAAGAAAAGAAAAACAATAAAAAAACATCGAAGGCACATAAAAACTTCGATTACAGCACCACTAGTACTTTTAAAAAAATCAAGACGAGACGAATCTAATGACACCAAGAAAAGTCACCAACGGTGACCTAAGAGGGCCACACTTGCAGCCAAAGACAAGTGAGCCACCCACCACCTTTGGGCGACTAGTATGGCACACTTGGGTCATCGTGTGTGATCTTTCTTGGTGTTGTTAGATCCGTCTCATCAATATCTTTCAAATGGTGTTGGTTGTATCGTAATCGGAGTTTCAATGTATCTTCATGGTTGTTTTTTTATTTATTTTTTCCTCTTATCTCTCTTCATGTGCAGTAAATTTCAATTTTTTAAAAAAAATATCATGATTCTGAATAGTGACAGGTTTAAATGTTGGGTTTTTCAATCACGACATCTATAAAATATGCTAGTTTACTAATTATTATTTTTTTAAAAAATATGTTATTAAACTAGTATTAAAAAAGACTGCTAATAACAAAAAAATAGTCGTCAATCAACGGATAAAAATCTTAGCCTTTTTTTTTGTTAACCTTGAGTGTCCGAGTCAACTTACGCACACCTCGACTAATTCCTCGAGGCTCTGAAGATAACGACTATGTAAGCCTCCAATGATCCTGAGGTTTGCGACACTTAAACTGGTGACATCTAAGAATCAAACTCAAAATCTAATTAGTTGAGCTATATATCTCGGAGTTAATTTAACTAATAGGTGGCGGGCCTTGGGTTGTAGCTATGTGTGGATAGTTAATAAAAATAAATAAATAAATGGAACTCACCGTACGCGTGCCTACGGAGGTAACAATCAACTGCAAATAAGATAGCTTATAAGAGTTGGAGTTTACGGTGAACGAACGGCTAAGGCAAACCGTAACGGACTCAAATTGGGATTGCCAGTCACAATCATCGGTTGAAGTTGGAACCGCCAAAACAAAAGTATAAAGCCACTGCCGGCGAGAAATAATTCCTTTTTCCCATTTGCAAAGGTTAATTGTAACGAGACTGCGACCAGGCAGATTTTCTATGCTGACCTTTGTTTTAACAAGGTTGCCTGAATGGAATAATTTTAAAAGGCGTAAAAGAACAATTTATCAACTAATTAAGTAGCTAGGATGAATCATTTGTTTCATTCTAAATGTTTTTTTTTTATATAGATAAAAGTGATGGTGGGATAAAAGACCTCTATTTGTTGGTGTATAAGTATATAAATTAAGTCGGTTAATCAAGTTTTAAAAATTATAATCCAACCCGTAATATCTATTTCTTAATTATTATTTTTTATAATACTTACAATATTTACGTTACCCGACTCTTCAATAGAGTGAAATGTTAGAAAAGAAAAGGAAAAAAAAAGAGCTGGGGAGGGGGGAATTATCAGCATAATCGGGGGGCACTGAAGTAAATAGCTATACATACACAAAGAGACAGAGTGATGAATAATTAGGAGCCACTCTTCCAGTCTCCATCTCTGTCAGAGCACCATTTTCTATATATTATCTGCATTATATATCAATACTGTATATGGGTGTTTGTCCTATAACATTCCAAAATTCAAAACCCAACAACACCACTCCTCAGCTCTCAATCTCTGTCTCACACTCAATGGGAACTGTAGAGGTAGAGGCACCGCCAAGCAAAGACCTTGACATAGACGAAGAAGAGCTCTCTCCAATAGAACAAGTCCGTTTAACAGTACCCAACACGGATGACCCGTCTCTCCCAGTATGGACTTTCAGGATGTGGTTCTTGGGCATTCTCTCTTGCTGTCTCCTTTCTTTCTTGAACCAATTCTTCGCTTATCGAACTGAGCCTCTCATCATCACCCAGATTACCGTCCAGGTGGCAACTCTCCCCATCGGACGGTTTTTAGCTACTGTGCTGCCTAAAACCAAGTTTAACATTCTTGGTTTTGGGAGTAGAGAGTTCTCTTTTAACCCTGGGCCGTTTAACATGAAAGAGCATGTTTTGATTTCGATATTTGCTAATGCTGGTAGTGCTTTTGGGTCTGGTTCAGCTTATGCTGTCGGTATTGTTAACATTATCAAGTCCAAGGCGTTTTACGGAAGGAACATCTCCTTTTTCTCTGCTTGGGTTCTCATCATCACCACACAGGTACTCGTCACATCTCTCTCTCTCTCTCTCTCTCTCTCTATATATATATATATATATATATATATATATATATATATATATATATATATATTCCTGATTTAGTTTTTTCTTTTATAATGCCTTTAGACAAAATATGAAAATGCTATTGCAAAAGGTACTGTTAGTTCTTTCTTCTTGTCATTCCTTCCTTTCTATAACTAATTTAATTCTAGCTAGCTTTTGAGTTTTGCTAATCTCGAGCAGCTAACAAACCGACAAGCGATGATGTAATTGTGCAGGTTTTAGGGTATGGTTGGGCTGGGCTATTGAGGAAATACGTGGTGGAACCAGCTCATATGTGGTGGCCTAGTACTCTTGTTCAAATCTCTCTTTTCAGGTTTGCCGTCTTCTTATTAGCTTGATTCTGCAACCTGTGGACTATTCCTGCTTACAATTAACAGTTGTTCCTAGTTTTGGATTGAATACAAAGAAATACCAGCTAGCAATAATTGTTACATCATCGTTGCAACAAATAAAGTTACTGCAGTGCTCACATGTGATTTTTTGCCGTCTCAATATTTGTCCTAATATATGTCGTCAGCTCCCCTCGAAAAGCCAGCAGTAATATTGTCTTTCTCTCTCTTTTATAGATCACCCTGTCTGTCCGTGAATTTTACTCTTGGGAAATACGGTCAGTGATGGCAGATATGCCAGTTAGATATGTTGACTGTGCTGCAAAGAAATGAAGCAGCTGATTTTGTTGCCATGGCAGCCTTATTACCTCCAACAAAATTACTACTTGCTTGATTGCATTTTTCTTTTCGACTGTAAAAGAAGCATATTATCTATCATTTAGTCTTTATTCTGAAAAACTACCTGACCAAGTTAACCAAAATAGTCTGAGTTAGCTTCCATTATAATTTTGTTTACAAGGTTGTTAGTACAATCACAAACTTAAAAGGGATACATTTATGGGAATTGCAGGACATTGCATGAAAAGGAAGACAAAAACGAGCACCGTATCTCACGAGTGAAATTCTTTGTCATTGCAATGACATGTAGCTTTCTCTGGTACTTGTTGCCAGGGTACCTCTTCCAAACATTACAAAGCATTGCTTGGATTTGCTATGCTTTTCCACATTCAGTCACTGCCCAACAGATAGGGTCTGGCATGAGAGGTCTAGGAATCGGAGCCTTGACATTGGACTGGTCAACAGTAGCTTCGTACTTGTATAGCCCTCTGCTTACTCCCTTCTTCGCTATTGTAAATGTCTTCGTAGGGTATGCACTGATAATGTACGTCGTAATTCCAATATCATACTGGGGACTGAATGTATACGATGCCAAGACATTTCCCATTTTTTCATCGCACCTGTTCGATGCACGAGGTGCATCGTACAACATTACTGAGGTTGTTAACGACAAGTTCGAGTTAGATTTGGCACAGTATGATAAGCATGGGAGGGTTCATTTGAGTACATTCTTCGCTCTCACCTATGGATTTGGATTTGCCACTATTGCAGCCACTCTTTCTCACGTGGCTTTGTTCTATGGAAGGTAAGCTTTTGCTCATTCTTTGCTCATCCTCTACAGAACTGCTTAGGTTTATTATTTTATTTCCTTGTTGAATAATTGGGAAGAAAAAAAAATTGAATGACTTTTTGAATCCAAGTTTCGTTTAAATTAAGACATGATTTGGATTATTAAGCGAGCATAGAGGCCTTTTCAAGTAGTTAAAACTTGTTAAGGCTTTTCTCTGATTCTTACATATTATGGATACGTGTTTAATTTACTTCAACACTAGTACAGGGAAATTTATGATCGTTACCGGGCCTCTTATAAGGGAAAGGAGGATATTCACACAAGACTAATGAAGAACTACAAGGACATACCTTCCTGGTGGTTTCATGGGCTTCTAGCCATGACATTACTAGTCGCCCTTTTCCTCTGCATCTTCTTGAAAAAGGAAGTTCAAATGCCATTTTGGGGACTTCTGTTCGCAGCTGCCCTTGCCTTCATATTCTCCCTTCCTATCAGCATTATTACTGCCACCACAAATCAGGTAATCTGAAAATTCAACTCCCATAGCTCCATAACCTGTTAAGTCAAATCAATAATATATAAGCATTGAGGAAGATATTTCTTTGATCAAGCAGATCAATAGTAGATCGGGGTCTGTTTACTGTGTAAATGTCACGAGAACCAGAACTTGCACCTAGTATTGACAATTGTTTTTTGCAGACACCAGGGCTGAATATCATTACTGAGTATGCAATGGGAATCATATATCCTGGGAGACCTATAGCCAATGTTTGCTTTAAAACCTATGGCTATATGAGCATGGCTCAGGCAATTTCCTTTCTTAGTGACTTCAAGCTAGGACATTATATGAAGATTCCTCCAAGGTCCATGTTCCTGGTTCAGGTAATCACTTTCACTGGGGACATAATTAACAATGATCCCATGCATCTTCTATTCATTTTGTATCTTGTGTGCGTGGGTGCTTGAATGTTTCTGCTTGCTAATTATACCTGATAAGGGCTTAATTTTAATTGCATCAGTTCATTGGAACCATCATAGCTGGAACAATCAACCTTGGGGTGGCATGGTGGCTTCTGAATAGTGTTGAACATATATGCCAAGATAACCTCCTTGCAGCAAATAGTCCTTGGACTTGCCCTAGTGACCGTGTGTTCTTCGACGCATCTGTCATCTGGGGTTTGGTTGGACCTAGGAGAATCTTTGGCTCCCTCGGAGAATACGCGGCCCTCAACTGGTTCTTCTTGGGAGGACTGTTGGGACCCTTTATTGTATGGCTACTCCACAAGGCATTCCCTGGGCAATCTTGGATACCACTTATTAATCTACCAGTGCTCCTGGGAGCAACAGCGTCTATGCCACCAGCAACAGCAATAAACTACAACTCATGGATTTTAGTTGGAACAATCTTCAATTTTTTCATTTTCAGGTACAGAAAGGCCTGGTGGCAGAGATATAACTATGTTCTATCAGCAGCTCTTGATGCAGGTGTTGCCTTCATGGCAGTTCTTATTTATGTGACGGTAGGGCTCGAAAATAAGAACTTGTACTGGTGGGGTTCTGATCCTGATGTTTTTCCGGAGCACTGTTCACTAGCAACTTGCCCCACCGCAAAGGGTATCTCGGTTGATGGGTGTCCAACATTCTAGCTCTCATGGTAGTCTCAAGTTTTTTAATTCTCAACGAACGCGCAAGTTTCCCAAGTTTTCAGCATTAATGTGTGTCTTTACATTTCTTCTATATACAGCGGTGCTCTTTTTCATGTCTACATTATTATTGAAGCAAATTAAGAAAAATTAAATTGCAGCAAAAATTTAGGCACTTCCCCTCCTCACAGTCACGGCATGTCGTTCACTGTCACTGATATTATTTTATTTTTTTCGAATTGACTTGAATACTTGATAAGTCGTCCATGCATTCAAGACATGTCAAGCTTTTTTTTTTTTTTTTTAGTTTAACGTGGGTGTCCGGGCCAGCTTGCGCGCACTTCTACTAATCCCACGGGCCCTGAAGTTAACGACCATGTAAGCCTCCAGTGGCCATCATATGAGCAACTACAGGGCTCGAACCTGAGACCACAGAGGGAGCAAACCTCTTGGTCCCAAGCTTTTACCACTGGGCCACCACCTAGATGGCCTTTCTTAATTAAGCGTGTCAACAACGAGTAGATGTGGCTCTAGCTATTCTCAAAACGAAGCGGGAGAACATGTTATTGGTTGGAAATACGGTATAAATGGTGTTAGATGAAATTTTAAATTTATTTTAGTTTAAATTTAATTTTTTATGTTTTTAGATTGTTTTGATATGCTGATATCAAAAAAAATTAAAAAAAATTAAAAATATATATATTATTTTGATGTATTTCTACATAAAAAGCAATTTGAAAAGCAACCGTTACCACACTCTCAAACACTCTCTGCATTGGCAAACGAAGATGGTGGAAAACTGAACAGTATTAGCATACGTTTTATTTTTATTTTTTACTGACTTTCAGGCAACGTGGATGCATGTGTGTGATGTTTTGTTACTTCCAATGTACGCGGAGAGTACATTTTCATTTTCTAATATTTTTAATAATATCTTCCGGATAAGGAATTATATATAGAAAAATGATTAGGTTTTTCTCCGGATTAAATTTTTTTAACATGAAAATATAGTATATAGACTATAGAAATTTTTTTGGTATTATTATTAAATTTGGTATATCAATTCAAACTTGCAAATTCTTAATTTGACTCTTTGCTTAACATAAGTTTTAAATTAAATTGTTTGGAAGTTTTCTTGTTGATTAGGCAAATCCAAAGAAAAAAATAAATATGCTAGCTAAACCTGTGACTCGGGTTATAAACTCCAATGGATTACATTAATTTTTTATTTTATTTTATAATAAAAAATACAAAAATCTTCAGCTCCTAGATCTCCTTGCTCAACATATGAGAGCATTCACTAAAGCTATTCTAGCCACTCAGAAGTAGCTAATAGATATTCCATTACACATAACACAACCAATAGCACAACTTGCTCAACTGGTGCAACCTTTTCATAGATAATTTTGCTTCCTAGAAGGAACTCGATAAAATGATGTCCAGGAGAGTAATTTTCTATTATCTAAAGGACTTTAAAAGTTGGCAAAGCAATTCTAGAGTATCTATGAAGGTGGATCTCGGCTAAGAGTTATTTAAGTTAGTGAATTAAGATATTTGATCTTGTTTTTTCTTTCTATTATATGCAACATCAACAAGCTATTGTCCAGACAAGTAGTTTTCATTATTATTTCTATATTTGAGCTTAATTAATACTTTGGTTTTCATCTAAGATCTAAAGCTTGATTGGATTAGGGTTTGGGCTTACTAGTAAAGGTATTGGGTCAATTTTTATAAGTGGGTCAATTCAACCCACAAGATAGATCTATTTTGGTTAATTTCTCAAAACTATTTAAACACATGTAAAGTCTAAATTTCATAACTTTTGATGAATTATTCTTCTAAACTTTTTAGTTTAACGTATGAGAGAGATTCTTGTATTCTTTGGTTCTTAGATGAACTGAATCTGATTTATCAAAGATTAACTGGCTTTGTGGTGCCATTCAACTTCATTCCAATAGTGTTGGTGCCTTAAGACAAGTTTTTATTGTGTCACATTCCTATCAGACCTCTTTCAGCTTTCCATGATCAAATCTCAATCTTAATTATGGATTGCGTTACCATATGATCACGAAGTTCGCATCACATCCAAGTTCGCATCACATACTTGCTTAAAGAATTTCCATGATATAGTTGATCCATTGAATGTAAAGACCTATCCACTAGTGAATTTATATCCTTAGTGTCAAATATCCAATTAGTATCATTATACTCTTTCAATACTCTCGAGTAATTAGAATAGTGTAATCCATAATCCAAAATATACCTAAAATATTTAAGAATCCTATTTATTACTTTTCAATTATCCATATTTGAATTACTGGTAAATTTACTCAGTTTGCTAACTAGGTATGTAATATTTGGTTTAGTATAGTTCATAACATATCAAACTATTACTAATTATTCAAGAATATTTCAATTAGTTTATTCTCTTACCTTTATTTTTAGACGTATATACACTTATATCAATTGATGTTTTCACAGTGCTATTATTACCTTTAGAAAATTTATTGAGAATTTTTTCAATATAATAAGATTGGGATAATATCAATTAATTAGATGTCATGGTAGTTTTTATTCCTAATATGATATTTCTGATACCCAAGTTTGTAATATCAAACTTATTAGTTAATATTTTCTTAATAAACTTAATCACGTGATCATTATTGTTTAAAATGTGCATATCATCCACATACATACCTATAAAGACATCACTTGCATCTATATTTTTTACATAAACACATTTATCAACTTCGTTGATTTTGAAATCATTTAACAACATGACTTTGACAAATTTTTAATAAAATTATTTAGGTATTTATTTCAAATCATATAATGATTTGACAAGCTTACAGACTTGACCTTGATGAAGAGTTTTACATGGAACAACTCGAAGGGTTTTTTTTCCATTAGAAAAATACTTTTCGGGTTGTTCCATGTAAATCTCTTCATAAGGTCACCATTTAAGAAAGTTATTTTTATATCTATTTAATATATTTCAAGCTTGTTAATAGATGTGGTGGATATTAACATTCATATAAAAGTTATTCTTGGCATAGAAAAATATATGTCAAAATAGTCTATATATTCTTGTTGTTTGAATCTTTTAATAACAAATCTTGTATTGTATTTGTCAATAGTTCCAACAACTTTTATCTTCATTTTGAAAATCCACTTATATCATAATGGTTTACTTCTAGATGGAAGATCAACTGCTCCTTATATATGATTATTCATAATGGATTCAATTTCTATATTGTTTGCCTCCTTCCAATAGGATGCTTCGGGACATGACATTGTCTTGGAATAGCTCAGAGGTTTATTTTTTAAGAAGTATGTTAGAAAATCAAGACCGTATGTTTTGGTCATTTTGTCATTTTAGTCCTTCTAGGCTTAACTTCATCATCTTCTAATTAATGATGATAACCTTAGCTAACTTTAATTATTCTCTTAGGTGAACGACTTTCTTGTGCTTTCTTAAATAGAAATACATCTTCACATAATACAACATTCTTTAATTTAATAATAGTATTAGGATAAATATTCTTAATACTTAACTTGTGATCAAGAAATCGATATGCACTACTATTGTAAGTATATTTGATAAAAACACAATACATGATTTTAGGTCATATCTTGACCTTTTTGGGATCAAATACTACAATCTTCACAAGACACCCCCCACACTTTGAAGTATTTATAGGAAAGTTTTTAACATTTTCATAGCTCATATGGTATTTTTTTTTTATCTTTTTACGAAGTACTTTATTAATTGTATAATTGGATATCAGAACTGCTTCCCCCTGTAATTTATGAGGTGCTCTCAAATTTATCAATACAGAATTCATTGTTTCTTTTAAAAGTTTGGTTTTTGCATTCTGCAATGCCATTTTATTGAGGTAGAGTGGTAGTTTGGTGGATAATATTATTGTGAAAACAAAATTCATCAAAGGATGCTTCATGCTCTCCATATTTATTGCTTTTCATTACTTTTATCTTTTTATTAAGTTGATTTTTAAGGAGTGGTGGTTTGATGAATAATACTATTTTAGAAACAAAACTCACCAAAAGGTGCATCGTATTATTCACATTTATCGCTTTTTATTACCTTTATCTTTTTATTATGTTTATTTTCAACTTATTTCTTGTAATATTTAAGTATTTATTTAAATATTTTAAGATCATCATCTTTACTTCTAAGCAAATAGGTATAACAATATCTTGTGCAATCATCTACAAAAGTAATATAATATTTTTCCACCGCTAGTTTTCATAAACTATAAATCATAAACTTTTGAGTGAATTAAATCTAGAGTTTCACTAATTCTTTCAATTATTTGAAAAGAAGGTTTTGTGAATTTTGATTATATACAAACCAAAAATTTATGATTTTTCTCAAAAATGATACTTAGTAATAATTCAAGGTTAATTAACTTTTGCATAAAATTATAATTCACATGTCCTAACCTATCATGTCACATATCATAAAACTCAAACAAGTGAGAAAAAGAGGTATCATCATCATCATCATTGATTATAACGATCATTACATTTATTTTTAAGAGGCTATTATTGTGATACCACTTTCTTAAAAATATTTTATCTTTGGAGAGTATAAATTTGTCACTCTTAAATACCATTTTAAAATATTTTTTGCTCAACAATGAGTTAGACACTAATGTTACTAACATGAAGCATATTATGAGGGTGAAAAGCTTTCTAGAAGTCTTCTTCAGCATAACCTTCCCAACACTTAATACCTTGGAGATTGATGAATTCTCCACGTATAAGTGTTCTCCATTCACTTCTTTATAAGTGGAAAATATCATATTTTCAGAGTATATATGTCTTGTTATATTAGAATAAACCTACCACTGCTTGAGGATTATTGATTAGGTTCATTTTTAAAGCGATGACAAATAAACTTATTCCAAAACTTATTTTGAGGTGATCAACCTCAGTGATATTAGCTTGAATAGTCTTTCCCTTTTTAAGATTTCCTTGTTTAGCTCTATTTCTACAATTTTTAGCTAAGTGTTTAGTCTTGCTGTAGATAAAGCATTTTCTATTAAACTTATTGGCAATTCTTTTCCTCTTTATATAAGCTTTATTGTTGTTGTTGTTGTTGTTATAGGACTTTCTTATTTGTTCTATTATGTTTGCTTTTAAAGGTCATACTAGAAGAGTTGGCTATTTTTTTTATATATAATTTATTATCCTCTTCTAACATTAGCCTCAAGATGAGATCTTCAACTTCTATTTTCTTGTGCTTATGTTTAAGGTAATTCTTAAAGTTTTCAAAGATGGTGGAAACTTTTTGATAATTACAATCACTTGAAAGGATTCATTTAAAATAATACCTTTAACATGAATACCTTGTAAGATGAGTTAAAACTTTTAAACCTGACTTGTAATGGCCCTTGAATCGACCATCTTGGAATCCAAAAATTTACTGACTATGAACCTTTTCATGCCAACATCTTAAACCCTATATTTTTTGTCCACAGTTTTGCATAATGCCTTTAAACTATTGATTCAAATATAAACATCATATAATGTATGACCCAATCTATTCAAGATATATAATGCTTGCATATGAAATCGTTATGATCCCATTCATCAACAACTACAACAATTGTATGATTAAATTTATTATATAATAACTTTGTCATTTTTTTGGTCAAGAATTTTACGAAATTCAAGGTGGTCAGATAAAACAACATATTTTGCCACCACCTCTTGAAGTTCAATCCATCAAACTTTTTATGTCACTCTCCATGCACCAAAAATGGTGATGGTGGAATCTTCCCTATCAAATAGAATTTGTCAAAGCAACATTGGTCAGGACTACCACATCTTGTGTTGCAGTTATGATTATTTCTATATGGAAAATAGCCAAAAAATTTATAAATAAAAATTTTGGCTTCTCAAAAGAAAATATGAAATAAATAAAATAAATTTGTTTACCAACTATAAAAAGCTAAACAAATTAACAAAAAAAAGATTATATCTATGCAAAGTAATATTAATGATGTTTTTGATAGTTTTAATTCAATATAGTATCGTTTTAACATGCATCATAACAACATAAAATCACGTGTAGCTTAAACTCACTTTACTTAGATTATTTCTCCTTAAAAAATTTTGATACCTTGAAATCTAAATTTAACTTTTCATATTCCTATTGTATAAACTATCAGAAAATATTGTTATTTTTTATGTAAGAAAGAGTATTTTAGATTTTCCAAAACATATCAGCTAAGAATATTTTGAGATTAATATTTTATTCATTGTTTCATATTAAAAAGTTTTTTATTGAAAAATAAACTCAAAAAGAGTTTTGATGAAAAAAAGGATTAAATCCAACTTTTAATTTTAATTACTAAAAAAGTGTTTATTAACCATAATTTGGAACAAAATTTCCAACAGATTTTGAAGTAGCCACCACTGAAATAGCATTAATCTGCAAGCCAATCATCATCGGTGACAAAAAAAAGAGAGAAGAAGGTGTGCACATGTAGCTGATCACGCGAGTCTACGCAACACATCGTTTGATACATGTTCAACTTTACATAAAGTAGAGCCAGCACAGCAGTCAGCAGGGCTTCGCGATTCATCCACCATGCACTGTTCTTTCCATGCCGATACCTGGACGTGGTTGGCATGAAGGATGTTGCTTCCTTGCCGACACAGATTTTGAGTGATCGAAGCTGGTAGGTCGAGAAAACTAACCATCTTACCAATCTCTTTTTGACACGACCTAATAATGCTTTATGCTGTGCTTTCTTTAAAGAAAGAAAAGTCTGCTTCTTTTAACGAGGGACTTTTACACGTATGTGTTCCTTTCTTTTTTTAAAAACAAAATTTAAAAATCCCGCACATATCTTGCTGTCAGAACTCTATTTGTCAGTCGCTCTGTATATTTGTTTCATATATACAGCCTCCATTTCAAAGCTGAATACAATAAGGAAAAGCTAGTAGATTGATTCATAGATTTCAAACCCACTTCAAGGTTTGGATTTCAGGTTTTGACGGAAGCTACATATAATAAGGAAAAGCTAGTAGATTGATTCATAGTTTCCAGACCCGGTCTTGTCTAAGGTCCGGGTTTCGAGTTTTGACTTGGTCGTCCAAGATAATTTTTTTAAAATAAAAACGACGTCATTCTAGTAAAAAAAAAGTTAACAGGTGACAACCTGGTTATTGACTGGATCACCGGGTCACACCGGGTTTTTCTTTCCTTTATTTTTTCTTCAACCATGCTCGGTTCCAGCACCGGGTTGGTTGGGTCCTAGGTCGACTCGCCGGGCCGGGTTTTAAAATTATGGATTGATTTGATATGCAATTTTTTCTTGATTTGAATGTATTTACATTTAATTATATTATTCAAATATGTAATTTCTTAAATTTTTTCTTATCATATGGCTGTATTAGATTTCATCAAATAAATATTAATATGATGTTTGTTAAATATATACTGATATGTAAACTATGTGAATGGACTTTTGTCTTTGTTTATGGTTGAGTATTTTTTTTTTTTAGTATATGCAATTTCATTTTTATTTATATAAATTTTATACTTTATTTTATGGTA
>Ga0307515_10012075_pt1 | contig 16297 bp, 7 predicted proteins | sample 17_EM_MG_FD_194513 | JGI IMG/M metagenome (GOLD analysis project Ga0307515, IMG submission 194513) | Populus trichocarpa ectomycorrhiza microbial communities from riparian zone in the Pacific Northwest, United States - 17_EM | ecosystem: Host-associated > Plants > Roots > Unclassified | place...
CTTGGGTTTTTTGCCTGATTTGCAAGGTTGAGTTTTGTTTGGATCGCCTCAATCAACGCTATGTGTAGTTGGACGCAGGTGAGGTTGTAGACAAGGGTCTAGCCGTGGAAGCCCGAATGGGTCTTCAACTCCAGTAACTTGGGATCTGCTATACGAGGCTGCAGGAGAAGTAGAGAGGACCATTGGGTTTGAACCGGTTTGGAAGGGAAAAAAACCGAACCGAACCGAACCGAAATTAATCGGTTTGAACCGGTTTTCGGTTCGGTTCGGTTCAAAAAATTAAAAAAAAAATCGGTTTGGTTATTTATTTTGGTTCAAAACCGGACCGAACCGGAAATGCTCAGCCCTAACAATTATATAAGCCTCTAGTGGCCATTATATTAGTAACCAGGACTCGAACCTGAAATTATAAAAAAAACAAACTCTTTAATCTTAAGTTTTGATTACTCCATCACATATTAGATGATTGGTGGGAGCTTTTATTACCTCGCTGGGTACTAGTTCTAAATACATACCTAATAATGTCTGTAGCGGTGATGGCACATCTTAACTGTTCAAGAGATGAGCACTGATGCGATGCGATGCAACCGTATCTTTCATGACAAAGGAAGGATGAATTAATAACATATGGGTGCTTCATTATTGAGGTAGATTTATCTTAACTTCACCTGGTCTGCAAATTTAATCCTGGATGATGTCACAGAAGGACAGGAAATTTAAAAACACGCAAGAAAGTAATTATGTCATTTCTTTCTGGTGGAAAAGATAACTTCAACTTATGAGATGAAATTGACGTTTGCTATCCCTCTTCTGTTATCAGCCAATTTTGGTCCCAATATCGTCCACTTCTCTTTCCATTTCTTCTTTTGGGTCGCTTTGGAAAGGAGGGTTGGTGCCTGGAGCATGTGGCATGTTAACATATTTTGAGTTAACTGCTAGATCAACAATTTGTTCCAATTAGTGGAAGTTTTCAGACATGATACAACATTTGCATGCTAACAGAGATCTTATGCAGTTCCATCATGTGGAGTTAGTGTTATGCCAGTCGGAAAATTCCAAATCTAAGTTAGTCAAACTCCTATACTCGCAGCTAATTTCATATTTGGCTTCTCTCTTTAGAAACATCATGAACCCTGTTGGGCCACTCTAGCAAAGCTCCATTTGGATTGAGTTTACAGATCCAACAACATGAACAAAAAAGTAATGATAACTGCATGTATAGTCAACTAGGAATTATGATCCTTAAACTTACAAGTAATGCTCCAAACTAAGCTATCAAAAGATTCAAAACAATGAATTTGTTGTTTTACTGATTAGCCGACAACTGGGTTCCTATGCATAAACTTCGAAATGAAAAGTTTGTTTGGATCTGGATTCTTGTGTCACCAAACTCTCTGTTTCAGTGTTGTCTTCTATAGATATCTGTGCTTTCAAGGCGCAGCCTAAGAAAACGAAGTACCATCACAGTAAAAAATTCTGAAAAGAGAAGAAGCTTTTCTAAGTTTAATAATTCCTACCATTCAATAACGGATACCAACACACTTCTACACCTTCGCTACCATGATAGGAGAGCTTGTCACTTGTGGAAAGAGGCTTCTAATGTGTAGAAAAGCAACTTCCCTGATTTTAAATAAGGTTCTGTATGAACCTAAATAACCCAAAATTTCATTTAGAATATGGTAATTGGGACGATCATTTAAATTATAGAATACATAGCACTTCGCAAATTGTCACCTAAAACCAGCCACTTAGTCGCCCTATATTTCTTAGATTCAAAAATCACTCTCTTGGCTTTTGTGGGGAGAAAAAGGGAGCATTACTCAGCAGAAACTTCCATCACAGACAAACTAAAGAAATAATTTGGGAGTTGTTGCTATGGCGTACTGCTGTGCACAGTGAAGCAACATGCAGGTCCTAGGATGTCATCAGCACCTTGTGCAAGTAAAATCTACTAATCAAGAAATTTAGAGTGGAGACCATACCAAAATACCAGAGCCATAGAGCATTTACAAACAACTATCAATGCTGAAAATGTAATTGAAGAGTCTATTCAGATGAACCATATAAAATGCCAAATACAATAATTCATATTCATCATTTTCAACAACAGAACAAATTATTCTTACTCTTTAGTCTCTACTCCGAGTCTCCGAGGATCATCTTGTCCTCTACTGATATCTCTCTCCCTCTCCCCCAACCACACTATCCCAACTTTCTCCTCCACAATCCCATAAAAGCCACCATTGTGCAGAAATCACTAGTGCTTCTGAAAGTATGGATTGCAAAGAAATAGTAGAACATGGGTTGAAGATGAGGAGTGTCCACCATGAAGACTACAATAACAGAAGGGTATTCTTGAGGAGCTATCCTCTTCATTGTGGAGCAGCAGACAAGACAATCACTGAAGAGATGGTCAGCGCCACTAACAAGAACACTGAGAATAAACCCGTGAAGAGGATAAACTGAAGTGAAGGAAAGGTTCTGTTGCTGCGGAAAGCATAAGCTCCAGATCAGCTTTGAGGCCATGGGACCCTAATTCAGAGGAAATTCCGTCCTTTTCTGCCTCCTCTTGGCAATTAGCCAATTGAGCACTTGTCAGAGAGGCACCCAATAGTGGAAGTCCGGTGCTTAGTTTTGCAAAAACTTGATTTTTGATCCATACCATCATCTTGCTAGATTAAAACGCTGCAAAACATTCCACGAGCTAAATTTCAGACACTTAGGCACAAGTTGGTGTAACAGAAACCACGATTTTTAATATCCTAAAGCAGACGCTAATCCTTGGGGCAAATTATCATACTTCTCTTTGCTAATCTAGCACTCATTCAATGAAGAAAATGGCAGCACCAAACCTAGTATAGAAAACACAAAATCCACTGGTTTACAAGAAATGAAATCAAGCCTAAACTATAAAAAAGATAATTAACTTTTAAACCACAAACACATTCTCATTGTCATATTAAAGCCCTAATATGCATGGCAATGCACAAACCAGACGGAAAGCTACTAAAGAAAGCACTCATTCAAGCTCACATAGAAACATGCATCCAAATTGCATAAGCAAATCAATGGTACAAACAAAAAAAAACAGAGAAATGAGATAATAAAAAAGAAAGACTTTTTGCCCCCATCTGCAAGATGCTATCTCATAAAATCAAAAAAACCCTGATTAACAAATAAAATTTTTTAAAAAATAAAAATTGCTAATGCATTATATTGATGCAATATATGTGTGTGTGTGCGCGCGCGCGCGCGCGCGCCTGTGGGTCTTCGTCAATCATCATAGGCATACTCTGTTGATCACTCATAACCTTATTACGCATAATCCCAGCTTCTTTTATTAGAGCCAAAAGAACGCACGAAATACAGCTGAGCGAGCGGAGGCGCCGAGTCTTTCCGCATGGAGAGAAAGCCTCCCGTGGCCGCCGCGGCGATGACGGAATTCAAAGGAACCTCTTTCTGGCGGAGGTATACCATCGAACAGTCAAAAGCGGAGACGAAGCCTCCCTCTCTGGAAGCCTCTGGCGTCCCCGTCGATCAAAATTGCCCGCCTGCCGATTTAGGGTTTTTAGTATTAATTAATAAATTGATAGGTTTTTCTTTATTTGGGCCTCTTTTTTCAAGTCCCTGGGATTATTCTGGGCCTAGCCCACGCTTTAGGCTTTGGTTTTGGACTTTTATGTCAAACAACCGGTCCATTAGATCTGCTTAAATTAAAATAGTGCTTGTATATACTACTACTATTACTAATAATAATAATAATAAAATTCTGATGGATATAGCTCAACTGATCAAACTCTAAATTTATTTCCTAGATGTCACCAGTTCGAGTCTCACAAATCTCAGGGCCACGGAAGGCTTACATGGTAGTTAACCTCAAGGCCCGTGGGATTAATCGATGTACACGCAAGCTGACCCGGACACCCATGTTATTAAAAAAAAAATAATAATAATAATATTAATATTAATTAAATGATAGGGTGGATTATTAATATTTATTATATTATGACTTACGAATGCTTGTATTTCCTAATTTTTTAAATATCTTTGGTCAAAATCAATATGGAGCAAATCCTTGGAAACAAACTAGTTTAAAGGTGGATTGAAAAATAAGTTACTGATATATGATTAAAGTAAACACTAAGCATGTAAAATTACTATGGAAGGGTGTGAGCTGCTCTTAATAAAGTCTAGGTTCGTATAAAAACTATATATAATTAAGCAATAGTAGTTGTTTTCTCTAATTTTCACTGATGGAGTTGTCAAGACCTTTTTAAATAGCTAGATTTAACTCTCATATTTGTTACCTTTTTATAATTATAATGTAAAAATAATAATGTATCTGTGCCTTATGAAATACTTTTTTTTATTCTAAAGAAAAAATAAACAGAATCTTCACCCCCCAATTCAGTACTCCTACTAGTTACTTTTGTATATTTTTTCTTTCAATAAAATTTTTGGATATATAGGCTTGACTTGTGTGTTTTTTAGCATAAAAAATAAATATAAATCAAAAAACTTATATAAATATTTAAAGAACGTGTAAAACAAAATAACAAAATTCCTATTTTCCCTACAGCAAATTTCTGGTTCAGTTCCCCTGTGATGCTAAGATAATCCAAGAAACTTCGACCAGACTGAGAACACAGTAGGCCTATTTGGAAACATAGTTGCGGTTATTTTTTAAAATGTTTTTTTTATCAAAATACATCAAAATAATATTTTTTTTATTTTTAAAAAATTATTTTCAAAATCAGCGCATCAAAACATATAAAAATAAATAAATTTTTTGCAAAAAAAAAATTGAATTTTTTTAAAAAACAAGTTGGCCAACATTTCTAAATGCTCCCAGAGTCCACGACCAGAACAAGGAGATGCTATGATAGCAATAAGATGCCACAAGCATTTCTCTAAACTAAGTTATCAGAATAATAAAAGTCCTTTTCATGTTTCATTGCTAAACCTTGACCAAATCAACATCGTTTCATCAACAATTTCACCTCTTCTGTCCTTTTGGCACTGTCTTTGCTTTTGACGTGCCTTCACGGGGATATCAGTATTCCTGTGCAGTAACTTGAAAATGAAAGTTCATATGGATGTAGATCCCCCTAACGGCAAACTATCTATTCTGTCTTCTACAGGCACCATAGCTTTCAGGAAACAATAAATAAAGGATGAAATGATATAAAGAATAGTACTGAATATGGCAGATATGATTGTCTATATGTTTTGCAGAAGTTTTGATAGCAATATACACCAACAGAGACAATCTACACTTTCCTAACGATGATAGGGTTTGGTTGTCTTGTGGCCGTGTGCGTGCTAATTACGTGTTGAGTAATCTAAATGAGTTTACGGATGACCTTCTGCGATGCAGCAAAAAATTTCACCGCAAATATTTAAATTGTGAAAATACTTAATACTTTCCAAATTGTCACCTCAAACCTTCTACTCTGTTCAATTTCCACGCCATATTTCTTGGATTAAAACAAGATAAAATCCATTGCAGACAAAAAAAAAATAAAGAAAATGAGGAGCATATTCAACTGATATGATCCATGGCAGAAAAAATAAAGAAATAATGATAGAGTTGTTGCTATAGCATACTGCTGTGCATGGTGACAAGCTCGGTTAAGCAGCATACAGGCAGGTCCAAGGATGTCATCAACACCTTGCACGAGGAAAACCTATCAATCAAGAAATTCAGCGAGGACACCGAAACAAAATATCATAACCAAAGAGCAATATTAATGATAAAATATATTTGAAGAGAGACTATTCATCTGGACTATATTAAAAGCCAAATACAACACCCCAAAATCATTTTCACTGATTGAATTAATTAATCGTACTCCTATGTCTCTACTCCCAGAATCATCCTGTCCTCTGTTGACAATTCTCTCCCTCTCCCCCAGCCACCCTACTCTCATTATTTCTCAATGCAATCCTATAAAAGCCAGCTTTGCAATCAGTAACATCATAAGCATGGATTGCAAAGATATGGAGGAAAATGGGACGGGGATGAGGACAAGGAGCTTCCGTGATGAAGATTACATCAACAGAAGGGCATTTTTGAGAAGCTATCCTCTTTATCACGGAGCAGAAGATGAGACAACCAATGAAGAGATGATCGGTGCCACAAACAAGGAAACTGAGAAGAAACCCATAAAGAGGATGATCATATCAGTAACTCATTGGGGTGAAGGGAAGGTTCTAGTACTGAGGAAATTCAAGCATAAGATCCAGGTTTATATCATAGCTTGTATGCCTGTCAGCTTTAAGCCCCCTACGGCCCTAATTTCAGTTTAAATCCAGTATTCTAGCCTTGTCTTCTTCAAAACTATACTGTTTGCATAAAATATATATATTATGTATGTAACAAATTACAAACATCAATACAGAATCTCTAATTTCTCAAAACGTGCAGAAAACAGGGTTCCTCTATTCATTAGCAGCAGCCTCTCTCGATCATTGATGTATAGATGAAAGAAGTCTGGAAAAAAAAGGGAAAGAAAGAAAGAAAAAGTCCACACATCAACATGGTTCAGTGAGTGAGAGCAAGTCTCAGACTACTTTTGGGTAACATACACAAGTTATCACATAACTAACAGCACTAGAAGTTAAAATTTTCAGGTGAAATCACTTTCTAAAATCCCCTCCCACTGCTCAAGGCATGACATAATTTCAACAAAATAAAAGAAAGAGCCCAAGGTGATATGGCATACATCGATGATTTTCTATAACTAATTTTAGCAGAAAGTGCTTCAGAATCTGGCGATCAATCAGTTATCAAAGAGAATGTACCATCAATAGACATTTACCAAAAAAAATGCCATGAAAACAAGTTTATAAAATGATGCCAAACAGTTTTTATCAATTCAATTTCATCACATAAACAATTTCATCACATGGGTGACATTTTACCCACAAGAAAGAAAGATGGAGCTTACTTCCACATACAGAGGCAACAAATTTCTATCTCAGAAAAAGATTATCGACACGCCCATCGTGAAGCATCCTACAGCAACCCAGGGGCTCAAACGTTCACCTATTTCAGCATCACCGAAGAAAGCACCAGAATGTCAGATAGTTGATCACTGAATTGCCAAAGACCTATAACGATTTATTTGCCGTTCTAATTTTCTTCTTCATGGTTTGCATGATCATTAGTTTCACAGCAACACCGACTAAATAAGGATTTTTTGTAATATTGCTCCACAGTTTTAACAATTAAATGTACAACTTGACAGTAACTAACTTAAAAGTTAAAACATTTAAACTTGATTTTTAATCCTAATCCAAATCCCAATGCTGTGAACTTGAAAAGTTTTAGTACCCGTGCCAGAAACCCACTTTGATTAACACCAACTGCTAAGAGATCCAATTATCAAGATTCCCTTCCATTCTTTTTAACTCCAATACTCCTTCATCCCCCTACCAGCATCATCAAATTACAACTGCCTGTATCTCTATCTCCTTACTATGAGTCCTATCCCTATTCGCACCCAACTTTTACCAGGTGAACCAATACCTGGATAATTTAACCCTCTACATGATTAATTTCCCTCATTTTATTTATTGATAATAAAATTATTATTTTTATCTTGCTTGCACTTTGTTAATTTTTAAAAAGGGAAATGGCCCAGCCTATCCTTATATAATGGGGTAAGTGCCTAATCTGTCATTATATCCTAAATGAGCCAATTATGTCCTTATATATTAAGTGAGTTTCCAATCTATCTTTATGATGACTTTTTTTCTAGTAAAATCATCAGGTGTGATCTGTCGAGTGATCCAGCCAAGTACAAGCACCAAACCCATTTTTTTCTTCTTTTCTCTTCTTCTTATTTGTTCCCTCTATCCCTTCTTCCTCTCCTACCCCATTAAATAAGAACAGGCTGGGTCATTTCCCCTTTTAAAAAATGTTGTTAGGGAACTTTGTTTTTGCATCCAAAGTCCAATATGCAAATGTTCCATATGACACTTCATCTCTGTTAGAATAATATAGAACAACATTGATCTCTTTATATACTTTGTTATATATATAAAAGGCTTCTTGAAAAATTAAATCCATACTGTTAACTAATTGAAAATGGAGAAAAATAAAGAGATGTTATGCCCAAAGAAAGCAAAAGAAAATATTCCACTAATTGATGGTAAGGAATCTTGGTAAGGAAGCCTACCTATTCTAGCTGCCTTCCAAAAGAAACCACGAAATCTGTCAAAAAGTATATTACACTGGTTAGTTCCATAATCATCGATACATGTTAGCCACGCACCAACAAAACTCCTGTTAATATAATTATCTCTTTACAATGCTAACTCGCACCATACATAGAAAAAGAATATATCGATTGTATAATCACATGTATTTTGGGTGAAACGAGAACAAATGATGACCTGGAGGATTAGAGATAACTGATTTCACAAAGTTCTAGGATAATACGCTCAGTTAAGCATGTAGATAAAGAAGATACTTTTTTTCTAGGGGTGGTAATATTCCAGAGATTTTGGAGGCCCCTCCCTGCTGTTTTATGTGGAGGGGACTGGGCATAAGTTTTCCCAGGCTAAGCAAGGATGAAAATTACTTTAACTTCAAGCAAGAGTAATCATTCATTCATGCCCATGACCTATGCCTGATTATGAGGTTCCAAATGATATGATCATTGGATGATGACAGAAAATTGGAAGCACATAAAATCTGCTCTCTTGGTTGTCGCTTTGTTTACAGTAGCAATTCTCTAATCTCTTGTAACAGATTCTACAATAACAAAACCATCTAGTTTCGTGTGAAATAGGGTCGTGTTCAGCATATTATTAGCTATGGTATCTGTGATGGTTGTCGAAGTTGTCATTTAAAATTTTCTTTTTCTTTTTTATCATGGTCATTGGTAGACTTTTAAGCTCAGGGAATCAGGTGTTATAAATCAAGTGCTCCCATTTTCATACAATGTTATTACATGAATGAACTTGAACAGAACAAATTAATGTACAGTGCTTTAAAAAAGAAGTGTTTTTTCCTACTTCACCTCTTGTTTTGGATTGGATACCAACCAATTTCACAGCACCAGGAGCAGGGATAAAATAAAATTGTTAGCTGAGGCATAGATGCCAGAGCCATCTCCAACGATTCCCAACATGTTAACAACCCCACTTATTTTGTCTTGTCCCATTGACTGGTGGAAAGGAAGTGATGGGGATTCTCATGTTCCACTCACTGAAATTTACCCTACCGAAGAGACTCAATTTAAAATGTTCTCCACAAGAACAGATAATCAGCAGGTTCGGCACTGCTATTAAACATGTTTCATTGAGGACAACATAGCACGACTTAAGAAATAGCACTAAGCAGGCCTTATGCTTTCAAACTGATGCTATAGATCTAAAGTCTCTGTGAATCTTAGACCCTAGAAGTCCCTTGGGCAGTGCCCTCATAGAATCTGCATCACCAAGGCTCAACATTTATTTTGTGCAGAAACTACAAGCTATAGTGATTGGCCTTTCGAGAGGTGTACTTTTAGGTGATTGAAAATTCCTCTTCAAACCTTATCGTTTTTGCTGGATGCTAACATGCCTGAAATAATTACCGTGGGCTTAGAAGACCATTATGAAAATGTAAAACCTAATAGCAGAGCAAGAGTATATAACAGCATAACAGTTTCAAGATGGGGATGGTTAAATTGTAAATCCAGTAACATTATTGAGTTTGGAAGATCCAATGGACTTTCAGTTCATCTTTGTTAAGCTATCATTGGTTTGGGTTATGCTCAAACTACACAAAAGACTGGTGCCACTACATTTCTGCAAATCTTATCACATGCTAAATGAGAAGATTTAGCAGATAAGAGTGTCCAAAGCTAAGAGAAGTTCAGTTATATGTGCATCTATTTTATACAGCATAAAAAACGACTGATGGAAACCTAGTACTATTTGATGGTGAAAATTGATAGAATTCAGGAGGTTAGTGCCACCCACTTGAAACTAGTTATCAAAAACAGAAATTTTCATTAAAAAACCAAAACAAAAGTATATGCATAATCTTAGATTTCTAAAAAATGTTGAAAAGAAAGAGGGAAAAAACAGCCGACACAACCAAACTTTACATAATCTAAGTTTTCTAAACTACATACATAGCTAGACAACGTTGCAATACAAAGCAACTAATTTTTAGAGTTAACGAGCAATCAGCAATACACTCTTCAATCATCCCCTACACATTTAATAAACCCACAAAATAAAATAAAAAAAGTGAAAAAAATGGACATACCCATTTCTCTGTTCAAGGATTGCTGGAAAGTGCATCTTCACAAATGTGCATGTACAAATCCCCAACAGCACCACTGTCAGAAACGAATGGAAATTGAACAGTGCAGACTGAAAAAAGAAAGAAAACCCACGTCAAGAAAACAGAAATAACAGGTTAACAATAACAAATTTTGATTTAAGTTACCATGTCTTGCTTCTTATTTTTGAACCGACGCTGATGGCTTCTCTTCCTTCAAATCTAAAAGTTACAGTGCAGCTGCCTAGCAAACTAAATCAATGAACGAAGAGCATCAATGTTTGGGCAGATTAGATTAGGGCTTTGCGACAGAGAAACTTGAGTTAGGATTACCATGCAGCAAATTTTCCAGATTATGGATCTTCAGAAAAGTCGTTAATAAGAAACCGCGAGGAACCGCTTTTCTTGCTTCAATTCAAAGCCAAAAGGTGTTGTAACGGGCTATCAGCAGCAGAAATATCAGTTCAGTAAGTGAATGGAGTTTTTTTGTTTTCAAAAAATGGTAAAGCAACATATTTAAAAAAAAAAATCGGTGCCTAGCATGCATTCACATATTATATACTTTCGTACTGAATCAATATAATTTTTAAAAAAATATAAAAAATATTAAGAGTAATTGTTTTAATTTTTAATAGTGTTATTAAATTTAATTAAACATTCATTCAATTTTTTTTTGTCAAACTCAAGTAATATAAGTCTAGCAATCATATCAAACTCAAGCCCCTTGAGTTTGAAATCAATGTCAAACACAAGTATTTTAGATTTAGTAATCATGGCAGACCCAAGCTCCTTAGGTCTGACAGTCATGCAAGGTCTGAGAGCCTTGAATCTGGCTTGTTTGTCAAATTCAAGTAAACATGGGTTCGATGCAGCTTTTTGAATTTAAAAATAATAAAATAATATCAAAATACCAAAATATCCCCCATGATTATAGAAAATTACACAAAAAACAGTGTGAAAAAACAAAACTACTCTCGTATGCAAAGCTTATTTTTTTTCTTTTCTAAGGCTAAAGATGTATTTTAACTATTTAACAATTTGTGAAATGTCAAAAAAACCCTTGAACAACATATATTAATTTTGTTAATCTTGGAGGTAGAATTGTATTTTTACTATGCAAATAATCGTGAAAAGAATACTAAACCCCCGCTCAAACGTTTAATGACCAATGAGCCTATGAAAAATACTAAAATACCTCCACAACTAGGGTTTTAATTTTTTTCAACCAAATGACAAAATGATAATTTAATTTTATGTGAAAAAACAACATTAGCCCCATTTTAAGCTTCCAGAGCTTGGAAAATCCATTATGAAAGTCTATTATGGATCGTGTCTTGTTTCAAGGTACACTTACATAGGGTTGTCAGACCTAAGCTAATTCTCAATGTCGACGTTGTTTTAACCCAAACTAGAGTTAAAAGACTCCATGCCTATAATTCATCTTCATAGTGCCTTGAATCGTTACAACACTCGCACTTAACTCCCTTTTCACAAGTGCCAACATAATCTCGACAATTCTCAATGTTGTCGTTGTTTTAACCATTACCTAACTCTAGCGCAAATGTAAAACAATGAACTGTCAAAAGCTTAAATCGCAAAAAAAAAAAAAACCAGGGAATGAAATGAAAAGATGGTAACACGTGGAGTTGACCTATATAACCTGCAAAATCGATGACTTGGATAATGGATATAATAACCACAATGAGTTAATCCGACTGGAGAATCTACCTCTTTCCTTTTTCTTCATTTATTCCCCTTCAGGTTGGGCCTTGACTAAGTCTAAATTGACCTCGAGTTTGATTAAAGAATGAAGATAAAGTTTTAAAAATAAATAAACATTTAAGAATAAAATTAAAAAAATATTAGGTGAACCTCCTAGATCGAGGTCATTTATCTCAACTCGTAACCCATGAAATCATATACTCAAATTCAATAAAAAAGCTCAATTCCCAACCTATTTCAATGTTAGAGGATAAAATCGTAAAAAAAAATCTAAATTAATAAAAATTGCCAAAGCAATAAGAATTGCAAAAAAAAAAAAATGAGAATCAAATTACATAAGAAAAAAAGGGAAGGGGAATAAAATTGTAAAAAAAATTAAATTCTAAAAATCATTAAAACAAAACAAATAATAATTAAAAGAATGTGAACCAAATATAACAAATAAAAAAAATAAAAGGAGGATAAAATTGAAAAATAAATAAATTTTAAAGGATGAAATTGAAAACAAATTAACTTAAAATGGGGGATCATGCAAACCCATATGAATTTTCTAAACCTAGATTAATCCCCTAAACTCGCAACCTGTAAAATCCTAGACTCAAATTCAATTAAGAAACTCAATTCCCAACCAATTTAATGTTTGAGGGTAAAATCATAAAAAAAAAATCCAAAACAAAAGGAATTGCAAAAAAAAACAAGAAGGGTCAATTTACATAGGAAAAAATATTGAAGGATGATGAAATCATAAGTAAAAATTATCCAAAATAAAATATGCAACAAACAAGAGAATAGGATCCAAATCTAAAAGATAAAAAAAATTAAAGGAAAATAAAATTGAAAAACAAATCCAATTGTATAAACCATTTTAAATAAAAACAAAATAGTAATTAAAAAAATATAGATCAAATCTAAAGAAAAAACAAATTGAAAGATTGGTTTGAAACTCTAAAGGTTGGTTTGAAATTCTAAAGTGTCACGCATGAAAACCAAGGTGAAGAGACAAAAAAAAAAGAAACAGAAGTTTATCAGTGCCAAACTAGAGTTCAAAAAGCCACATCCGATGATGTGAAAGGGAGAGGCTATCGAGACGAATCCAATCACACCAAAAAAACTCATTGTTGATTGTCGTAAGCCTTTGCACATGTCACTCGAAAGTGAAGAAGCGCCTAATGCACTATGTATGCGTCAATAATTTTTTTTAATATTTTATATCTATTAAAAGACTAAATTTTCCTTTAAGTCAACATAAATATAACAAAAAAAACATAGTGAAAAGACAAAATAACTACTGGACAAGAGTTTTGATTTTTTTTTCTTTTTAGGGGTATCATTGTCATCTTACTATGTTAAATAATAAAAAAAAATGAACATGACCCTGAATGATAGTTTGTTTATTTTTTAAAGGTAATTAAGTAATTTTACCGTGCTAAAAAATAAAAAAAACTAAATATTTCCCGGTTAATATCATAATAACAAATGAACTACGTGGAAAGATTGAATTACCCCTAAAAAAAATTTATTTATTTTTCTATAAAATATAAAAAAAAAAAAAAAAAACATTGCACTACCGGGATGAATAATAAACTAAACCTTTGGCCACAATGTATTTACCTTCTGTTTTAGTTTTTTTTTTTTTTTTTACAAATAGATATTATATATTTATATGTGATATCAACGAACACGACATGTTAATTTTACATATTCATAATTTATAATCATCAATGGATATAATTATCATATTTTTATAACTATATCTTAAACTTTAATCATACATTAAAATTAGAAACTTAGATTTTTAGAATTTGAAATATGATATCAAAATAATAAATATATATCATGTTTTTGTTATTTATAAAATAAAATTAAAGGGTTAAACAATTAGGTTTGCATAATAAGGTTTAAAATGATTAAATAAACAGTAAAAACACTTGGAACCTTGACACAATCGGATCCCTTTTTCATCATGTTCGCTCCGACTCCAATTCCAACGGACAATCTGTCCTCCGACAAGTCCACTTGCAAATTGCAATTGCTCCAGGAGCCGCCAAGCAGAGGCTAAAGGCAAAAGAGAATTTTAGTTGATCCTGAGCCCCGACAATGGAGTTCTGTCCTCTATGAAACGACAACAGATTACAATAACACCGTTGGTTGTCAAGGCTTTGCATGGACTAATTTGTGTCACTGAATTTTCTTGATCTAAACCAAAACCCATTCAAGAGAATGCCGAAAGAAACTCAGGAGCCAAGCAGAAGAGGCAAGGAAATGAAGAACACAGAGAGAGAATAAGGTATTTTTTATTACAACATCTCCCGTAGAAACAGGAAATATAAATTTTTAAATTACAAATTAAGCTACTTCCCTCAAAAGAAAAGAAAAGAAATTGGATTTCTCATTCCATCTATGCTATGAAATCTTGCTGGACCTGCCCGAAAATTTTAGGCCAGGTTTTGGAGTCAATGGGAGTCTAATCCGAAGCAATCTTTAACCCACCTGACCTTTCAAAATCTCACCTTAGCAAAAAATGAAGTGCTCGTTGCAAAACCAAGAACTTTTTTTCCAAAGAATAGGACACCTAGTGAGTGAAAAAGCAGCGTTCCTCCTCCTATGTTCCGATCCTTTCAAGATTTTCAGATACAATTTTCATCCTAGGGCGAACCTCAGAGTCGGCTTCGGTGCAAGCAAGAGCAACATGAAAAACCGCTAGCACCTCCTTTTTTGCATGTACTTCTTGGAGCAACATTGAATCAACCATGTCTGATAAAGGGTTTTCATCTGCAAATCCCTTTCTCACCCATCTCACCAGGTCTGGAATTTCTATCGAAGTGGACGTGGTTGGTGAAAGCTCAGGAGATTTTCCAGTAAGCAACTCGAGCAAAACAATTCCAAATGAATACACATCCCATTTTTGGGTAGGTCTGTTGCCCGAAACACGAGCCTCTGGAGCACGGTAGTTGTTTGTTCGCTCTGTTTGAGCTGATTTTAAGTAAGGGAGTGCTCCGCCCATAAAGCCGCCCGAAGAGGAGGGATTGTTGCCAGTGATGCTGATCAGTCGGTTGAGGCCAAAATCAGAAATGTAAGGTTGGAATTCGTTGTCGAGGAGAATATTAGATGGCTTGATGTCTCCGTGGACAAATTTTCTCGGGCTGCATTCGTGAAGGTAGGCTAAGCCCCTGGCTGTCCCCTTGGCAATTCTCAGCCTGGTTGACCATGACAGACTTGTTGAAGGCTGACCATTTTTCCCTGTCAATTAATGCTGTTTATTAGTGCCTATACCTTCACGGTTAAATTGTAAGTGAGGATTCAGAAAATGATCATTACAGAACTTAGAGATTACGCAAAATAATCAAAACTATAACAAACACCTAGAGAAGGTGTCATCAATGCCTGCTATAGCAGATAAACCAGATAAGACGTGATGCAGATTCTCCATTGTTCTGGCATTTATTTACAATCATGGACCCAAATCAAGAAAATAAAATCAATGTCTAATTTGTTTAAGTATTTTATTCTTCATTTTTCTAACATTTATTATCCTTCATGGACCATGCCAAGGATATAAGAACAAAAATGATCACCCATGTGGATGCTGGATGCAGAGGAGCCACTGTTAACTCGAGTAAAAAAGGACTGGAAAAAAATAAACCATGTTTGGTACTATATATTATATCATAAATTTGTAATGGATCATGAATGCCATCTGCTTCAACATATGCATTTGCAGACTACTAGCTGAATGTATGGTATACTGCATATTTATTTTGATGGGTCTTGATCAGAGTTAAGAATCTTAAATGTCTTCTAGTTCTTCTGACAGCAAGCACAGAGCACCCAGGAAGGTGCTACAGAGAATGATCATGAGTCACAAATTTACAGTAAAGGGGACTTCTATCAATTGTTTGGAGCAAAAACAAGAAAGATTATAAAGATCACTCTTTTGGGATAAAGTTTAACATTCAGATAAAAGTGGGAGAGAAAAAGGAACTTTTGACAAAGTTGAAGCATGCACCTATGAAAGAAACTTGAGGCGTCGAGATTGATTTCTCGAATACATGAGCTTTGAAAAAAATCCTACAGGAGGAACAAGATGGAGGACATACTGTAGTTTTGACTGCATGCTAGCATTTATGGAATCTCGGTGAATGCTCGCCTAAAGAAGAATCGGTGGGGTCAAACTGTACTAACGCATCGCATTGTGATTGGAATGCTAAATCCCCCACCATCATCGGTACTCCATCAACCACTTCAGGTAATGCGTGGCCAATGATGAGGGACCTACCAATTCGGTGCATCTCA
>Ga0307515_10012076_pt1 | contig 16297 bp, 16 predicted proteins | sample 17_EM_MG_FD_194513 | JGI IMG/M metagenome (GOLD analysis project Ga0307515, IMG submission 194513) | Populus trichocarpa ectomycorrhiza microbial communities from riparian zone in the Pacific Northwest, United States - 17_EM | ecosystem: Host-associated > Plants > Roots > Unclassified | place...
ATACTTAATTATCATGCTAGAAAGGGGACCCTACTACAGAGCTAGGCAAGAAATCCCGGAGTGGTGCTGTCCACTACCCATGTTATGTGCCCTAAAATGCTAAACATCATGCTCAGGAGCCTTCTAGTTCCTGTTGTTCAGTTGGGTCTTCAATGGTGTGCTTGAGTGGCATGGAGATACTATATATCTCACGACTCCTTCATGAATCAATGGTAGAATTTAAATCCATGACCAATATATATTATTTTGAATTACTTTTTATATAGATCTTGTTAAGTTCAACTAAGTCAAAACTAATGATTTAAAAAAAATAATATCATTTTGGATTAAAAAAATAAATCCAAGTTGATATCCCGACTTAAATACATGAACATTACAACGGATCAATTCCAAACTATTGATCATCTCTGCTTCTTTTTAATAGTTTTAAAAATTCCATCACTCTAAAAACTAATACCTATATATGTCACCTCAATTAATCTTCATGGAAAACACACACTAAATACATATAAACGTGAGAGAATCAAGCGTTGTTACTTGTTGGATACGAAAGATATATAGTCCTTTGGAAACCAAAAAAAAAAAAGAAAACTATGAATGAACCCTTCAATGGCGCGAAGGGGTTCTTGGGAGATCTTATATTGACACGAAATGTCACTAGCCATAGCTACAAACACCAGATGACAAGAAGACAACGTTGAGAAAAGCCATATCAAATCAACATGCCCTACAAAGAAGTGCAAATGTAGGATTCATGGGAAAGGCCTTTTTTCCTTTGTCATGGAGTTGTCAAAATGACAAAATCACAATCTTAGGTGGTATGGTGCTTCCAGGGTTTGGGGGATCGATTGGCATCAAGTACTTGTAATTTCATTTAGAAAGTGCCCCGCATCTTCTGTTTTTTTTTTTTAATAGTTGAAAAGATATCCACGATGCAATTTTTTTTAAAAATTTAAAATTATTATCACTACCTCAATATCTAAAAATATTAAAAAAAAAAAAAATTCAAGCCAAACCTAGTAAATATGTTGAATCCATGATTCAAGACTAGATATCAGGATAACTTAATAGAAAAAAAAGTAAATAAACAAAGAATACTAATTTTCAAAAAAATAATTAAAAAACAAAATTTCTTCAAGTATTATGTCAAATTAAATGCCAAAGATGCAATCAATAAATTTAATTTAATATAAAACTATAATAGGGCCAATCATTTTTTTCATCATAGAAAAGATATCAAGACGATGCAAACCTTGTAAATCCGGGTTAAACTTTCAAACTCGCAATCCATTAAATTCTTGATCCAAGCTCAATCCAAGAACTTAATACCTAAAAAATTAAATGTTGGAGGATGAAATCAATTTAAAAACAATCCCTACAATTTAATTTTTTCAATATTATTCCTTATTAGAAAAGGCTTCAATCTTATCTCTAATTGCCATTAAATACTTAACAAAAACCTAATGAAGTCTCGATTTCTTACTCTCTCTCTCTTTTCTTTTTCATTTTTCATGCTCTCTCTCTTCTTTCTTTCCGGATTTCTATACATATCATAATGTCTCATAAAAATTCTTCACAATTAAAAAACATAAAACATAAAAATTAGGTTCTTATTTTGTAATAAATTTTCATTATCCATTTAACATTTAAAACGTATAACATTTTTTTTTGTCAAATATAAGATCAGCATCAAAAAGTTTTAAACTATAAGGATAAGATCAAAAAATCACTCAATCTATAGGAGACAAAACATGGTTTCATTTATTTTTTAAACCCAGCCTGAATTCTAGGGTTTATAAAAATTTTTAACATATGTATAAAATTTTTGCATAAGCAAGCAGTTTGTATACTATTATTGAGAGATTCTGGTGGAGAGTTTGCTGTCCATGATTATTAAAAGAGTGTTTACTACTTACTACAAGGAAGCATTTGGCCCAACATCCACATACAAACACACCTGTTGGCTGCTGATGAGTTGAGTGTTTTTGTGCCTCCTCGTGATCACTATTTCCTTAATTTTTAATTTTATTTTTTTATTTACTCCACCGAAAAAATTAAAGGCTCCAATCCCAAATGATGAATGTGAGCAAAAAGTATAGTCTTTGTTTGGACTTGCACAATAGTCCAAGCAGATGTCTACTGGGGTTTTAGTACACCCATTTGAAATTGGCCACGTACTGCACAAGATTTTGAGACCCAACATGAATCTTGTCAGAACTCACAAAACCCTTGATGATTTCCATGCAATTATCTATAATATTTTCGAGTTTTCTTTTTGATAAATGATTTGTGATTTTTATTCCTCATTGCATTCTTCCTTTAATTAGGTAAACAATGCATTTTAGGCTTTAGCTATGTATTGTTATATATTTGCCAATAAGTGATGTAGAATATATATGCCATTAGTTTGATGCATTAGAAGTTATTTCATGAATATGGTCTTTATAAAGAAAAATAATCACATAATAAGAACAATATCATGTAATTATATAGTAATAATGCATAATTCTTATCCATTCCCCAATTAACTAATTATAAATCAACTCATGTTACAAATAAAAAAATCATAAACTATTCACGAATAGATATAATGATAATCATACTAAAAGTGTTTATTTTTGCAATTTAATTTTCTTTCTTAAATTCTTTTAAATTTTTTTAAAAAAAATATCAAATTGATGCATTTTAGGTGTTTTTTTTAATGATTTTGATGTGGTAATATTAAATATATATATATTTTTTAAAAAATATTTTTGATGCATTATCAATTGAAAAATTATTTTGCAAAAGTATCGTGCATCACATTACTAAATATACACTAAATTGGTTACATAAGATTTAAACTATGCATTTTTATCTATTTTAATCTCTTATGAATTTTGTGTAATAGTCTTTTTTTTTTAATAAAAAAAACTAACATATAAAGTTTTAGTTTTTCAATGTTGTGTTTAGTTAGTATCTTATAATAAAAGAGACAAAAACATGTTTGGTTGCATAGATAAAGGTTGAGATATATATAAAAATAAATCTATCTTTAAAATAATTTTATAATAAATTTATATAATTTCAAATACAGAAAGGACAATAAGACATGTTCCATCTATATCAATTGTTTTTGATTTTTTAATTTTAAAAAATAACCAAATGCTCTTAAAAGTAATTCCTAAAGTGGAATAAGGAATTATGATATGCAGAATGCATGAGTGTAAACGAATTTCCGTATGATAATTTTTATGAAAACTTAAGCTGTTATAATATAATTAATTGTGCGTTGGGATCTTAATTAATTTGCAAAGCCATGTTACCAATTATTAATATCTTAAACAGTCAACTAAGGGTACGTAACATGATGCCGACCATGAGAAGAAAAATCAAGAGAACATGTGCTTTCCTCCTCTACCCTAAGAATAAAAATAAAATTATGACATGTGATAACAAATTAAGCACTCAACTCTTGATATTGATCATGCAAATGTTTATTTGTTTGTCTGTGATCAAGCATGAAAACCAAATTTATGAAGATAATTATTGTTAATGATTATATATATATATATATATATATATATATATATATATATATAAGAGTTGTATATTGCGGGTTTATTTTTATTGTCGTAATTAGTTATATATATATTTTTAAAATTCCATATTAGGTAATATATAAAAATTTAAAATTCATTAACGATTCAACGTACATAAATCCTTAGAAAACCAAGTTTTAACCACTTGAGCTAACCCTAATAGGTTTACTTACACCATTTTTTTTAATATATAAAACCCAACAAAAAAAGGCCAAAGAGATGCCAAAATGAACTTAGGAAAAACATCACAAACTAATCCTTAATTAAATGATTTTTTTTATATATAAATCTTCAACGTTGGCAAGTATATGAACCAATCACATTGCTTTATTTCTGTGGTTAATTATCTGTAGTCATCAATACCATTATTTATTAATTTAAACAAAACCCTTAAGAATTAATTAAATAATTATTGCCATCTTTGGTAAACCTAGTGAAAGGGACTGAATCACACTTACCGAAATTTTTTAGCAGTTAACTAATCCGTGTATTGAGGATGCTGTCTCACCCAATCATCTTTCTCTTCCATGTAATTATTTTTTTCTTAAAAGTGATTAATTAATTAACCTATCAGTGTGACTCCCTCTTCCACCAAAGGTTCTTTATGGCCAGTAAAGGGTTTTGTTTAATTTATTCCTTCAAAAAGGGGTTTAATTATTAAATAATTAGGGAGTTGGCTAGCTAGCAACTTGATTAAAATATGGTTAAGCAAAGTGGTTTCACTTAATTCTATTTAATTTATTTGGAAATTTTTAATTAACCTTATATGCTATGGTAACTACGAATACGCAAGCAGTTGACATTCATTAGTAAAATCAAAGTACAATATAATGAGTCACTAATTTTTAACCAAATTTTTATAAATTAAAAAAAGACGGGTTCTAGTAGACATACTTAATCTAAAGCATTTAAGTTTTATTGATAACTAAACCCAAGATAATATGGGTTTAGAGAATACGCCACACCTAAGACAATATAGGTATAACAAACATATCATATTTAAGATACTTAAGTTTAAAAATTAACTAAACCCAAAATAATATAGATATGACGAACATGTCAAACTCAAGATACTTGAGTTTGACAATCATCCAAACTCAAGACAATATGAGTCTGACGAAAATGTAAGACCTAAAGTCTTGGATTAAAAAACTATCGGGTTCTACAACTATGTGTCGGATTTTAGATGATCTCCTAGATTAAAAATATTTTAGGCATGATAAATCATCATGCCTCTTCATCTAGAATAATTATATGAGTCATTCATATTGAGATAATGATTCCCCTACACTTATAGGTGTATAAAAGATCTCTTAAGAGACCTACCATACTTATTATCTTATTAATTATATGTAATGAATATTTATCCCTCATTAATGCCACCGAAAGCAAATGACTTTTGAATTCTTATTTTTTTAAATGACAAGGTTCAAGGAGTATACCCAGCCACGACTAAAACCTTGAACCGAGCTGATTTCAATAACTTTGTTTTTTATGTTTCTTTTTATTTATTAAAAAACCTCCTTTTTTTTTAATAGACACTCTTACATTTTTTGTTATAATAATCAGGAAAATGCAACTTGGTAACATGCCATGATCATGGTATATAAACACTTGCCATGGGGTCGTGATTCATATGCACCTATGTGATATAATTTATTTTTTATTATTATCTAACGTTTGCATATGGTAATTAAATCATTTCCCCCACCTCATTAAAGATATGATCTTTGCATTACAATTAGTACATTTATGAAAAATTTATTTTTTGAAACCTGATTTTGAACACCAAGTTAGAATTAAGAAAGAAACATACCTTATAATTAATCATATCCATCCCTTGAGGTTACCTAGTGATCATCACTTGTTACCACAAAACGCAATATTCCAAGTAGTTTAGACTAAAAGTAAAATGTGCCAAGGCTCCTTAAAGATTAATCCTTGTATTAAACGAAGTTAGGTTTCTGTCCAAATTGGAGTTAATATTAAACGCACCTAGCTAGCATGTAAACTCTCATTACATATATAGCCCTAATTAAACACACGTGTTAATTTCTCTTGTGATTTTAATATCACATGCTAATCACTTGGTAAATACTACTAATCCTAACTTGATGGAAAAGTAACATAACCTAACAGAAGGACTGCTTATTACTCTTAAATATTTTCTTCAAGGACAATATACTTTTAATAAAATGAATATATATAATTATTTACGCTTTGATCAATAGTTTAAAAGCTATGGCATATTTTATATATCCTTTCAACTAATCTGTTGTTCATATAAATTATTCAAACTTTCTTTTAAGTTAATTATATTTTAGTGTTCCTTTCCCTCGGGCACTACAATGCCCAATTAACTATGTGTTTAATAATACGATAACAGTTGTTTTTTAAAATATTTTTTTATTTAGAAATGTATTAAATAATATATATTTTTTTATTTTTATAAAATTATTTTTGACATTAGTACATCAAAATGATCTGAAAAAATATATAAAAAATTAAACTTAAGCAATTTTTTTTTTTAAATTTTGATGGAACACAATTTGAAACACGTTTCTAAACGGGGTTTAATTATATTCAACGTGCTCCATTATTTATATCATTACTACAATTTTTTTAAATAAAACATTAAAATTGTTCACGGAGGAATATTTTGTTGGTATTTTTTAATTTTCTGATAATATAAATCGGTCGGACTTCTTTATGTATTTTCCCATATAAATGTATACTTAGGAATAGCTAGCATGCTCAAGGCTTGTAAGAAAAGAGGAATAACATAAATCAACCACACCCGTCAACATGGGACATGAGAAAATTTAAATGTATTAGCTAAACTGATCTTTGTTTAAAACTTAATTAATCTTAATCAAAACTTTTCACCTGCTTCCCTACACCAATTACAGTGTAAATTCTCAACACACAAAAACTCCCATCTTGGTGACTCATCCATTGTTTTAAAACCTTGATCATCAGATCTGGCTTCTCAAGTTAATCCAGAACACGAGGTTTGGATTGAAAAAAAAAGAAAGAAAGAAAAAAACTCGCCTAATTAACCTATTGACTTTTTTTTATTGAACTTTTGTCAAAACAATTTTGTTTTGTTATTATTTTTAATTTTTTTGGGATCAATCATTCCAACTCGTGATCCAAACCTTGCTCTAAATTGATTCCGTATCAAGTTTTAAAACTATAATTCATTATCCCAACATATCTCTTAGGTAGTATTTGGTTAGTGTCTTTGAACAAAAATATATTTAGTTGAAAAGACAAAAATAGAGACATAAAAATAAATTTGTCTCTAAATTTCTGTACTTTCAAAACAGGAGGTACAAATGATATATGTTTTTAAAGACAATATTTATTATTTTTTATTCTTAAAATATCTTTGTAAAAAACTATTAATTTCAAAATTGTTCAATATGTAACCATAAAAATAATTATTATCATAATTTTTAAACACAACTTGGGGGTCGATTCAGGGTAAAACTCGGGTCACTGGTTGATGCTCGGGTCATGGGTCGGGTTGACCCAGGTCAACATAAGAATAAAAGTGATTATTATCATAATTTGACACTTGATTTGGGAGTCGACTCGGGTTAACATAATGATAAAAATAGTTATTATCATAGTTTTAAAACCTGATTTAGAGGTCGACTCAAGGTAAGGTTCGAGTCATGTGTCAGGAGGGTCAATCTAAATTAACTCGTGTCATCATAAAATAAAAGTGGTTATTATCAAAGTTTCAAAACTTGATTCAAAGGTCAACCAGGGGCAAGGCCTGAGTCACGGATCAGGAAGATCAATTTGGGTTGACCTGGGTCAAATAATAATAAAAGTTGTTATTATCATATTTTAAAACCTGACTTGGAGGTTAACTGGGGCAAGACCCAGGTCACGAGTCGAGAGGGTTAACACAGGTTGACTCGAGTCAACATGTGGATAAAAATGATTATTATTATTATTATAGTTTTAAAACCTGACTTGAGAGTCAACTCGATGCAAGGTTCAAGTCACTGGTAGGGAGGGTCAATCCGATTGACAAAAAAATAAAATAAAAATAATCAAAGCGACCTTGTTTTAACCAATTTTTTTCTCAAAAAAGTCAATGATTTTTTGCCCGGGTTTTATCCCAGGTTGACTTTGGTTTTTGACTGGGTTAAGTCTAGTCAATCATTCATCTTTTTCTTAAACTCGAATTAGTTCAGGTCCCGGGTCAACTAATCAATTCAGTCTTGATTTTATAATTATGGTTATTATAATATTATTAATTTCAATACTTAATATAAATTAAAATAAAAAAATATCTAATTATTTTTTAAGATATATAAGTTTAACAACAATATATATTAAAAATAAAATATATTTTATTTTATATTATTTTATCTTCCATAACTAAACACGTTAAAAAAATAATCATTTTGTGAAATATATCTCCACAAAATACAATTATATCTCTGTCTCGTTTTTTTATCTCCATCTATTCTGTCTATAACCATTAATCAAACACTTCCCCAAAAATAATAAAAGGCGGGCAAATCAGGAGAACTCCCTTCCCATTTAAAAATACTAAAAAAAACCCTCTCTTTCTCTGTAGTAAAAGCATGAAGACAGAGAAAACACAAGTACAAGAGACCAAAGTGGTGATTTCCAATCTTTTTTTTTGTTGCAGAGAAGAGAGTATGAATGTCACTTTAAAAACACAGAAAGAGAGAAAAAGATTTATAGAATATTATATAAATTAAAAAGAGTGAAAAAAAGGCTAAATTTGAAGAATTTTTCTAATATTTTTGACCTCCAAATGCACATGGTTTCTTGGTGTTAGTAGCTAGCTGCCTAGCTATAGTATTAGTATTATACCTTCTGTTCTCTCCACGTTTTGTTTTTGTTTTTTGCCTTTCACATGCCCTCCTTGCTCTCTCCCTCTCTCCCTCTCTCTGTTAGTAGCTAGTTATCCATTGAAAAGAATTGACTCAGTAGTTAAAACCAGGATCCAGATTCCTCATCATTAGATCTACAGTAAAAAAGTTTTCCCCCTTTAAACTTTCATTTTCTTGTCTGCCCATGTTACTTTCTTGATCTTCTTTGGTTCTTGGTTGCATGAGCTTTGATTCAATCACCATTCACCAAGGTTAGTTGTTTCTTTGTGTTTCTTGAATACAATGTTTTGGGTTTGATTGGAAGTGTTTCTTGAATTGTTTTGTTTGATGGATCCTTTGCTTTGTACGTGAAATGTTTTTGGCAATGGCATGAGTTTGCGCTTCTTGTCCTTTAATGTTGTTTGAGGTGGAAAATGATGCAGCACAAGAAGTCCTTTATGTTCTTATAAATGAGAAAATGGAGACCAAATTCTTTTGCTTTGGTTAACTGATTTAACTCAAAGAATCCCCCTTTCTCTGTAAAATTTTTTGTTGCCATTTGGTCTTGTATAGGCTGTTCTGGCTTTTGTGTGTCAGCTTTTCAGTTCTATACTTTGTTTGGTTTCCTGGAAAGTGGTATTCTTCTCTCTTATTCCTTGCATAATTCAGCAAATTAAGCGATTATCAGAAGTTGAAAAAATTCTGAATTGGGCCATACTATTTGCATTTTTTGAATTATTTTTTCTTTAATTTTAACGATTTTTTTTTCTTTAATTTCAAGTTTGTTGTGATTGTCAAAGTGAAATAGCCTAAGTGCTGTTTCAAGTCTTGAATCAATTGGTTCAATATTTATCAGAGAATTTTGTCTAATAGATAAAACTACTATAGCCAATCAACTCTGCTTTTATTGTATAGCAATCCAATTTTGCTGTTATTTATTGCTCTTGCTGCTGCTTCTGCTCCCTTATGTTCAAGATTTTGATGCATGATATGTAAATGTATATGTGATTCTCCATTTCTGAAGTGTAGGATGTGAGTTTTTTCCAGTAATTCATTTTTGCTCTGTTGGTTCCAATAGGAATTCACAATTTTCCCGTCAAAATAAAGTGCATCAGATTTCATGGTTTTGGATTTTCTACCACTGCCGTTTGAAGATTTTCTTATGCAAGTAAAGGGTTTAAGAAGGTTGAAGTTTTTCATTGTTTCTGGTGCGTAGAGTGGCGCGAGTACAGTGGTTCAGTAGCCTTTGAATGATGGACGCATAAATTTGATGTAATTAGTTTAATGGTCTGCGAAATGGAGAATGATCAAATGGAGGACATGGACATTGAAGCCCTCTCTTCAATGTGGCCTGAAGATATTGATAGTTCAAAGCCATATGTAGAGAAGCCGGTAGGGGATCAAGACATGTTAGAGGAGGTTACCATAGTTGAGGGGCCAACTATAGTTGATTTCCATCACCTTGTCGAGCTGACGAATTACACTGATAGGGGCTCTTCTCAGTTGGCACATCTTGTACAACACTGGGAGTATAAACAGGCAAATGCAGTCCGCCTTCTCAGAGAAGAGCTTGACATCTTAAACAAACAAAGAGAGGAAGTTGAGCTCAAGAAATTGGAGATATTGGAGGATTTTCGGTTTGAGGAAGAAAGATACAGTGGTGATAAACGACAGATTTCTATTTTGGATGAAATTTTTGATATATATCAAGATATTCCTCGGAGAAAAAGTGATATCATTGTTCAAAGCAAGAGAATAGACATAGATGCTGAATTCGACACTGTCGCATACTGGAAACAGCGAGTAGTGCATTTAGAGAAATTGTTGGAGGCCAGTGTCCACAGAGAGGAGTTACTGACAGAGAAGTTACAAGAAAGCATACAGAACTTGGAAAAGCAATCCTCCCCAGTTGAAGAGTTGACACAGATTCTGAAAAGGGCTGATAATTTCTTACATTTTGTACTTCAAAATGCTCCTGTTGTTATAGGCCATCAGGTATTATGAGTAAAGCAGACATAATCCTATTCTTTCTGCCTGCCTGTGCCCAATTTCTAGCTAAAAGGTCTGATTTGTTGATTATTTCTTTCAGGATAAAGATTTAAGATATCGCTTTATCTATAATCATTTTCCGCGTTTGCAAGAGGAGGTAAGAAATTGTGATCGAGGCAGGATTTCTTTTTCATTTTCATTGTTCCTCTTCAAAGGATTGCTAGCTAGCTCGAGTCACTGAATTACCTATCTATAATTCTATATTGTCCATTCCATTTTCAGGAAATTATAGGAAAAACAGATGTCGAAATTTTTTCAGGCGCAGGAGTTAAGGAATCTCAAGATTTCAAGAAAGAAGTTTTGGATAAAGGATTGCCTGCAAAGAGGGAAATCACATTTGAGACAGAATTATTTGGTTCAAAGACATTTTTGATCTATGTGGAACCTGTTTTTAGCAAGTCCGGGGAGACAATCGGTATAAACTATATGGGAATGGATGTAACTGATCAGGTAAATCATTCTTTTTCGTGGTTATTTAGAATCTTCTTGATCTTGCAAAAGAATAGACATTTATGTTCCTGGTTGCAAAACAGGTAAGGAAAAGAGAGAAAATGGCAAGGCTTCGAGAAGAAATAGCAGTACAGAAAGCTAAGGAAACAGAACTTAACAAAACAATCCATATAACAGGTTTGTTTTTTCGTCGACAATTTCTGTGGTGGTGACTTAAGAAGTTCAATCTGACTTTGTACCTCTGTACTTTTGCAGAGGAAACAATGCGTGCAAAACAAATGCTAGCAACCATGTCTCATGAAATAAGATCACCTCTCTCTGGAGTTGTTAGCATGGCTGAGATTCTCTCCACCACAAACCTTGATCGCGAGCAAAGACAACTATTGAATGTCATGATATCTTCAGGAGATTTGGTTCTTCAACTTATAAATGACATACTCGACCTTTCCAAGGTTGAATCAGGTGTTATGAAGTTGGAGGCTACGAAATTCCGACCACGAGAGGTAGTAAAACATGTGCTGCAGACTGCTGCGGCATCATTGCAAAAGATTCTGACCTTGGAAGGACGTGTAGCCGATGATGTTCCCATTGAGGTAAAAGTTTCATAACACAAAGTCGATAGAATAACTTTTAAGAAAAAGTTTAGATGCAGAATTGCTCATGAATATTGTTTTTATATAAATTGAATCTGCAATATCAATATTTTTGCGCCATTTAGCTCTGTCTGAAGGTAACATCTGTTACGATTTTAAATTAAAAAAACACTAATCATGCTTTAGTTTTAGGTCATTGGAGATGTTCTTAGGATCCGGCAAATCCTCACCAACTTGATAAGCAATGCAATCAAGTTTACTCATGAAGGGAAAGTAGGGATAAAACTTTATGTCGTATCGGATCCATGTTATGGAAAAGCTGAAAGAAAACATCAGAAGTCATCTGCAGATCAGTCAACCACAAATGAGCCAAAGGAAGGCAAGCCTACATCCTCGTCTCAAAGTAGCAGCGATCGAAAAAGTTTCCACAGTACAAAATACAGTGAAGGTCCATATCCTAATCATTTGCCTAGCAATGAACCTCAAACACCGGTTAAAAATGGAAACACAATGGACGGAGATAAAGGGGAGGAACCTGAAGCACCTGGAACAACAGTGTGGCTTTGCTGTGATGTTTATGACACCGGCATTGGAATCCCAGGTACATTATCAATATGCTTAACTCTATTCTAAAATCATCTGCCTAGTCGAAGAATTGAGTATTTTCTTTTCTTCTTTTTTTCTGTTTATCAATACTCTAGCTGTCTATTACATTCTAAGTTAATTTCTATTGTAGAAGCACTCATTACATTTCTTTTTCATGTCAGATAATGCTTTACCTACTCTATTCAAAAAATACATGCAAGTTAGTGCGGATCATGCTCGAAAATATGGCGGGACAGGGCTAGGCCTTGCGATATGCAAACAGCTGGTGAGTTTTCTGACCATCCAAGCCATTTGTGATTTGTACTTCGACTGTAATAAACTGAAATTTGTATTCTGAAACTTTGATACAAACATGATTTGATAGCTTAAATTGATGGGAAACAGAACATCGTGTGAATACAGATTTTGAGACAGCCTTCTTACATTTCTATGCATTTGGAATAGGTTGAGCTGATGGGAGGCCGTCTCACTGTGTCTAGCAAAGTGAAATGTGGATCAACGTTTACGTTTGTGCTACCGTATAAGGTATCATCAACCTGTGATTCTTCCGATGATCCTGATGATCTTTCAGAGATGGCTGATCATGATGCTCCACTAGAGGATGAAACTGCTGGCTTCTTTCGGTTCCAACCACGTACTTTGGGCTCTCTATTCTCTTCTAATGGATCCACCAGGACTCAAAAATTGTTGCCACATAGTATTGGTTTCAGTAATTCCCCTATACTCAATGGATTCTCTGAGGATTCTTGCTCATTCCCTTCTGGTAACGCTAGATTGAAAGAGACAACTTCTGTTGAGGATGCCTGTTCTATGGTTGAAGTTGCCGAGACATTATCTGAACCTGAAAGCTCATTTAGTCATAGTCCAGACCGTGACAACGAGAATGTAGTTTGTAGAAGAAAACAATGTCTAGATGAAACAAAGAGTAAAATCCCTAATGGTACTAAAAACTGCTATAATCACAAAGAAGTGTTAGGTGACCCACCAGGGTCGTGTCAGGAACAAGAGAAATCTGCCACAAGTTCTCAGTGCACTTCTAGCAGCATTCCACAAGAACCAGAATCAAAACCAAAGCCTAAGATCCTTCTAGTAGAAGATAACAAGATCAACGTAATGGTGACGAAATCAATGATGAAGCAGTTAGGCCACACCATGGATGTCGTAAATAACGGAGTTGAAGCAGTGCGTGCAGTTCAGTCCTGTTCTTATGATCTCATTTTGATGGTAATTTCTAGATTCAAATAATTTCCACCACCTCCTTTTCTTTGTTCATGCTTCTTCTGATGAGTTTAGGTGTGAATGCAATTTCGATTAAGCTGAATACTTTGATTCTTAAGTTTCAGTAACCATGAATACAAATTTTGCAGGATGTCTGCATGCCTGTTATGAATGGTCTTCAAGCTACACAATTGATTCGTTCTTTCGAAGAAACTGGAAATTGGGATGCTGCTATTAAGGCTGGAATAGAGCCATGTGCACCGTCTTCAGCTTCAGTACTACATGGTCAGAGTTCAATTCATGATCATAAGCGGATTCCTATAATTGCAGTAAGCACTTCACTATCAATAACCCTTAAAATCTTGATACCCCATTTCATCTCCTGATTCACTTGTAATCTTACTATCCTGAATATTATTAGCCACTTGTTAAACATTATTATCAATCAAAACACAGCAATGTGTCTTGGTTTCTATACTAGCCGATTTACGCCAGAACCACCGAAAGATGTCCTCTTTTCTTCTGTCAGCGTACGCTAACAGATTCTGCTGGTGAATGTGCAGATGACAGCAAATGCATTGTCAGAGAGTGCAGAGGAATGCTATGCAAATGGCATGGACTCATTTGTTTCAAAGCCCGTGACTTTTCAAAAAATAAAAGAGTGCTTGGAACAATATCTACCATGATTTCTGCTGTAAATTTGTGTACAAAAAATGCTAGGAAAGTTTTGTAACCAATGTAACATGTTCTTTGCAGCCATTAGTATATCTCAGTAGAAGTTGTATAGATCCATGTCATTACTTTTTCCCTTCTCCAAGATTATTTTAACATTTTTCCTCAAAGACTAGGTGATGATTTTAAAAGGAAGAAAAGAAAAGAAAACACGAGAGAATTTTATGATAATAGTCTGCTATTGTTGTCCAGACTTCAGTTACTATTTTATTCATTAAAACTTCATTACATTTATAGTAAAAACAAACAACCGCAAATCAGCAAATAAAATCTTAACCAACTAATTTGTTCCTACATACTAGCTCAACATTTATTTGATGATAACAAAATAGAAAAAAATAGGACTCCAGAAGGAATTAAAAATTCCAATTTTCTGTCTTAGGAATTCGAATTTGCTTGTTGGAAGTGCCTTGGTGAACATATCTGTTAACGGATCTTCAGTTTTACAGTGAATTAACATAACCTCATCATTTTTCTACATCTATCTTGTAAAAAAAAATAGAGTTTCATATTAAAATATTTGGTTTTTCCATGAAACACTGGATTGTGAGAAGTTGTTATGACTGCTTGATTATCCACTGAGATCTATGTAATTTCCTTCTAATCCATGTAAAAATCACATAGAATCTTCTTGAGCTATAATGCTTGATTCACTACTCCTGTTGTTACTATAATTTCAGCTTCTGCAGTAGATTATGCCACAATGTCCTCCTTCTTTGATGACTATGAGAACATTCCTAATCCTAGGCTGAAAGAAAAGAGGGACTCATGGATTCCTGAAGCAATCTTCAACACCAGGCAAATCTCTAGGTTCTTGTTAAGTTAGGACTTGTAAGAAAAGGCAAGAAGTATATCACAAATATGAAGGTACAGAAGGTAATGGCAGATGCTCCTCAGTAACACAACTCAGAGAAAAACAGAAGGCAAGAAATATATAGTAACTCAATTTCTGAAACCCAATTTAATCCTACCTAAATCTTAGTAAAATAATCACACTTACATGTATTTTTAATACAGTAATTCCATTTCTTTACAATGCTAATGACTACTGGTGTCAGAAGTGTCAAATGATAACCTACAAGTCAATTATTTTCATGGTCTATTTCCAAAGCTGCCGGTCTCTCCTGATTTCGGTTGGTAAGCTGATCGATATCTATTGCTACCTCGTGAGGTGGTTCCCTATTTGGACTAGAATCATAGCTTGCAGAAGATCGATTGGCTGGATATTCCGTGTTGACTGAATAGGCTGATGGGCTTGGCGCACACATAGTAGGCAGACTGAGGCCATTTCTATCATTCAGATCACTTTTTCTGAAAGTACTGGATGTCAAGTCCCTTTGAATGAAAATTCTAAAGAAGTTTTCAATTCTACTCCATATTGAAGCTGTGGAATCAGAGGACCTCAAGACGTTTCTTTCTCGGTAAACAAACATGACTACGAAGATAATGAGAGCTAACAATGCAGCTAGTCCTGCAATTAAAAATAACCCCCAGAAACTCTTCAGACTAAGGCTATTAGATGAAATTGAGGAGCTGGATTCTGGACAAGTGCTTTTTTTGCCAAACCATGCACCCTCTATTTGCTTCATTTCATCTCCCTCGGTCACATTTAAAATTGCCCTCGATATATCAGGCACTAGAGGAGAACCTTTAGGGAAGACCTGAAGTTACAAAAAGAAAGGATACATGAGAAACTATATATGCACTTATTAGCCAGAGTAAATGGAAATAACAAGATAGGAAAGTGGGCTTACAAAGCCAAAACCGCCGGTTTTAAATTTAGGATCAATTATGGTATATTTGGAGCAATATCTTGACAGAATGAGCTTTATATATGCAAGTTCGTCGAAAGCAGCAGCAATACCACCATTTCCACTTCCTTTGGAGAAAAGATGGTGGCATTCTTCTGGAGAACTATACACCATGAGCTTGGACTTGTCGAACCCCAAGTCTAACAAGATTCCTAGAATAAAAGAACCCTTCTGGTAGCCCACATACTCCCCTTTCTTAATGAGCTCACGCACATCAGTAACTGTAGGCTTCAGCTGCTCGACGGTAAGTAGGCTTGTTAAACTGGCGGTGTAACTCTGCGTGAGGATCAACACAACAAAACACCAGATGATTATCACCGCCCTAGACAAGTTGCTAACCACTCTCTCCCCTGTAAATATAAACATAAAGTCAATTTGGTGTTTATATATATGGA
>Ga0307515_10012077_pt1 | contig 16297 bp, 3 predicted proteins | sample 17_EM_MG_FD_194513 | JGI IMG/M metagenome (GOLD analysis project Ga0307515, IMG submission 194513) | Populus trichocarpa ectomycorrhiza microbial communities from riparian zone in the Pacific Northwest, United States - 17_EM | ecosystem: Host-associated > Plants > Roots > Unclassified | place...
TATGCTAATAATTTTAAACGGAGTTCCTATAGTTATAATAAGGAAGTAGGGATTAAATATAGAAGTAGTTATTAAAAGCTTCTCTTTATGGTGCTTATTGTAGGTAGCCCACTAGTAAGTTCCTGCCTCTATGATTCTATATAATAGCTTAAGCACAACTATAATTGTATCTTTAGGATACTAGTAGCGAATTTACTCCGGAAGGTATACTAATATTAAGCGCTAAAGGTGCGTCTCTAATTAGGTATAGGCTTAAGTAATATCTTATAAATAAACCGCTATTCTATTCTTTATTAAGGAGGGAGCTAGCGCAATAATAACTTGCTAACTAGCTTATTAAATTATAGGAGATTACGTAAGAATTACCTCCTTACTATTATTATTATAACCTTAGATAATAAGCCTTAATTTTTTAAATGGGGCGTTAGTAGCTTTGCCTTTAATCTTATTAACCATTCTTAACTTAAAGATGCGAACTTTATTAAACTTAGTAGGGTTATACTTTTTAAATTTAAAAACTCCTCTTGCGATAAGACCGTCAATCTCCTACTTATTAGATGCTTGGAAAGGAACTCCTAAGGTTATAATACAACCTTCCTTTTAGAGCTATTTTGCGAGCTTAAAGTCAGCCTTCTCTTTAACTATTATAAAGGCCATTAATAACTTAACTCTATTCTTAATAGCGGCAATAAATTGTTCTTTAAAATTAACAAAATATTAGCGATTTTGTAATCCCTTTAGGCGACCTCTACCGCGTTATAGTTGTGGTATATCTACTATAATTATATCGGGATTGTAGTCGTCTTCTAGAGCATATTAATTATAGTTCTCTTTTAGGGTATCTTCTAGGGCATCCTATAAAGGCTTAGAATTGTTATCTTTATAGTAAGGCTTAATAATAGTTAAACGGAATTAAGTGGGTCTATAAGGCATCTAAATAGTATAAGTTTAACTATTAATTATAATAAGTTAATATAGGCCTAACTATCCTCCCTTTTTACGCTATACGTGTACCTTAGACTAGAGTGGCAGATTAAGCGTAGTTAAGGTATTTGGGCTATTTCTTATTCCTAGTACGTTGTTAACCTAGCCTATAGCATAGAGACATTGCACCTCCTTCGTTACCTTATAAATAGCCTTAGCTTATTATATAATAGAGGGAGATAGTAGAGAATTATTAGTTATTTAAAGGTAGGCGCTAAAGACTAATAATATAGGTATAAGTTTATCCGGGCCAGCGGAATTATTAATAGCTTTAATAGCCATTTATAAGGTAAGTTCTTCGCTAGCGTCCTTTAGTTCTAAAGAGATAATCTTATATACGCGGCATAATGGCGCGTGATATTATTCCACTTTTCTAATACTATTATATACCTTAACGGGGACTTCCTTAACCTTAATTACCATTGCCTTTATCTATTATTAAAACTCTATAGATAAGAAGTTCTTTCCTATATTATGGATAATTTAATTAGGGGGTCCTAGGTAGATATTAATCTAGTATAATTATAGGGTATCCCATACGTTCCTAGCTGATATATCCTTTAAAAAACGTGCGGCTTAGAAGGAGGTTAAGAAGTTAATAACTTAGAGTACTGGCTTACCGCTAAGATATATAACATTAACAATAATATAGAAGTTAAAGTTATAGTTATCTTTAAGGGTGAACTTAAATCGGCTAGGGGACTTCTGGTTTATTTAGCAGTAATAGCAGTATTTTATAAAATACTTAATTGCCTTAACCTTAACTTTATAGCCTACTCGCTAAAGAACCCTAAGTAATTAATAAACAGATAGGTAGCTAAAACGATGGTGTAGTTAGCGTAACTCTAACTTAGTTAAGTAGCTTTAAGCAACGCTCTTTTCTAGTTATTAAAGGAGCAACTAAGGGTAACCCCACTTACGTATAACAGGCACCCGATTATCTCCCTATATAAGCATATTCTTAAAGTTATTAAGCTTAACGCCTAATTTATTTATATCCCTAATGCAGAATAGAAATAGGGTGTTTATGGGAATAATATAGAAAGTAATATATCCTAAGGGGGTTTAGACCCTAATTGTACTAAAAGAGATTGCAGTACCTTTACTAAAACAAATCGTATATTAGCCTACCGTTAAATAGTTAATCTAAACAGAGCTATTAAGCTGCTAAAGGGCTTAAACTTAAGGTTTTCCTACTATAGATACTTCTGCGGCTCTAGTGTCTGGTATAATACCATAGAAGACGTTCGCTAAGTATCTATCATTAAAGGAGAACGTAGAACTCTTCTTTGGCTTATTAAAGATATCTAACTTCGTAATAGAATGGAGCGTAGATTAGTTATTAAGAATAGTAATGGTTCATGTGCTATCTACCTTACTATACTTAGTAAAGTATTAGTTAAGAGAGTAGTTCTCAATTTCTATATCTATAAGGAGCTATTTAGTCTTATTAACCTTACCCTTAAGATCTTCTATGCCTTTATATTAGACTAGGAAGCTTTAAAAGTAGGCCGCAGTAACCTTATAATTTCCGACATTTCTTATACTTTAGCGGAACTTATTATATACCTTTTTTCGCTTATTAAGGGAGTGTCTAGTTAACTAGTAATTTAGCTTTTTATAAATATAGTACTTTTTTTAGCAATTACTTCAAAATAAACCTCTATAAGGACCTCTATAATTACCTTATAGTTAAAGTTAATCGTACCCTTTACCGTATTCCCTACTACGGCCGCTATATATTTAATTAGTCTAGTTATAATTATATAAGTTAGGAATGCTTAGTTAGGTAGGGCTTTCGGTATAGAGCTATTAAGATTCTTATATTTGTATCGCAGTACCTATAGCGGAGCGTAGCTCGGCATATACTCCTATAAACGTGTTTATAGGTTTATATAGCGCTAAGTTACACTTAGGAACGCTATAGCATACTAAGATAACCTAGTCCCTTAGGCTGTTTTTATTTTAGTAAGTTTTAATAAATCCGCGTTAGATTTTCTAGAGTTTATTAAAGAGTAGTTAAAGGCACTCTAAATAAGTCTTTATTAGGTTAAAAGTAATAACTCTCTAGAATATAGTCTCTCGCCATTCGGATATATAAAGTTAGCAATTCTTATTAGTCTTAAAGTGGGCTCTAGTAAGCTAAAGCATTATATTAAAGCTATAGTTTTTACCTATAATATAGTTATAATAAAATGTTGCTGCCCGTCCCTTTAACATAATGGAGAAAGTATAGTAGTACTGGTAGTATTAAATTCTAACCTTATTATAATAGTTATAGAAGACCTATAGTTTTGCTCTAAGTATATTATATAATTCTCCTCTAAACTTCTTCTCTTTATCCAAATATACCTTTATTAAATTTATAACTTCTTATAGTAGAGGGTTACTAGTTAGCTAGAGTAGAGGAGCTAAAGGTAATAGAGGTGGAGGATAAGTACCTCTAGGTAGGAGAGCACCTTTAGGTAGGAGAGTAGCGTTCTAGGGGTTTCGTTTTAAATTAAAGTTGCCTTTTAAAGAATATAGGTTAGTTCTAGGTTTCCGTAGTTAACGTATAATCTTAGCTTCTGTCCATACTAGTTCTTTTATACTAGTAATAACGGCCTAAATATTACTAGTAATTGGGTTACCGTTCTTAGTAATATATACCCCGTTCCTACGGAGGAAGTCTTAAAAATCCTAAATAATATTAATATTACTAAGTGCCTAGGTGTTAGCGGTCCATCCTACAAAATCCTCCCTAAAATATTCCTATAGCTATATATCGGTATAGTATCTACTTTAGTAGAATATAATATGGTGTAGGAGAAAGCTATTAACTTATTTTGTGGTATAAGTTGTTATATTAAAGGTAAATTTGTCCTAATTTTCATTAATAAGTTTTGTGTACGAAGCTACCCCTAGTGGTAAGGTGTCTTCCCAGTTGTTTAAAGTAGGCGTAGCCATATTTTTAGAGGGAGGGAAGTGTTATTGGTATAGGGATTGTCGTTTAGTACGCGTTCGTAATATATATTTGTTATTTAGTACGCATTCGCCGTTTAGTACGCGTTTAGATGTGTATTTGCAATTATAGGGCTTAGGACTAGTTCTAGCCTTAAATCGCAAAGACTTATAAAGCGTGTTATTCTGCGTAATAGATGTAAGAATCCGTAATCTTAGAAAGGCTTAGGACTAGTTTTGGCCTTTAGATCCTTAGATTCGTGGAAGAGTTTTATTTAAGGTTTAGAACCAGTTCTAACCTTAAAAGACAGCTTTCTTTAGCACGAGTAGCACTAGTATAGTGGCTCGTCTCTTCTTAGTGGAATACCTTACTATTCTATAGTATAACAGTGAAGTTAACTACTAATTAGTGTTGGTTATATAAGGGGATATCACGTAGCTACGGTTCGTAGATAGTATAATAATTGTTCTGTATTGATTATAAGGGGAAGGGTGAGGAACCTAAGGTTCCTTACTACGCTAGTGCCGCGGTGATATGTGACGACCACGTGACCACACGTGATATTGTCCCGACATTATTAATACTAGAGTAAATAGCTTCGCCTTTATAAATACTACCTATATAAATAATGTTACTAAATTTCTAAATATAAAAGCCGCCTTAGAGAAGCCTATTTAGGTAAAAGGCTATAACAGCTAAGCTAGTTAGCCGGCTACCTACGTCTTAAAGTTATATATCGCTTTTAGCGGACGACGCTAATATAGTATCCCTTTCTATATTCTAGACCTAGGGTCCTATAATATAATCCTTAGCTAAAAATAGATATCCTATTTTAATATTTAGCTAAATATATAATAAAGACAATTTATCTAGCCGGAGGATAGACTAAAACTACCCTCCTTTATTAGGGAAATCCGAACTAATTATAAGATACTAGCTATAAGGGCTAACCCTACCTATTAGTAAAATATCTAGGCCCGTAACCTAGCCTTTACCTAAAAAGACGCCTACTATAAAACTAAAAAGAACTCTATGCTAATAAAGATACTCTTTTAAAGCACTATATTTAAAAAGGACTCTATATATAGAAGTGGGATAGAGAGTAATATAGATAATATCTAAATCGCGCAGATTTAACCGGTATAGAAAAGAACGTATTAATAGGATATAAGGGATAACCTCTAAAAGATACAATAGGAGCTAAAAGGAGTAATAATAACGCTAGTACCCTAGAAGCCCTTAAGGTTACGTATACCCCTATTATTATATAACCCCCCTACAGTAAATATTGCCGTAATTAACGCTATAGCGTTCCACTTTAATATATACTAGAAGGATAATAAGGTCTTTATAACAAGCCTATATAAAATTAACCAAATTATTAATAATAGGGAGGAAAAGCTAGTTAAGAAAACTAATAAGGAACTAGTTAAACGCCTTCTTTCTACTATTAATATAGATTATAAGGATATATTCTTAAAAGCGGCCTTAGATAAGTTACCCCCTTACTAGATATACAATTAGTAGTAAGATCTTTAATTAACGTCTGATACGGATCCTATCTAGGCCCACGCAGACACTTGCCGTCGCAGGGGGGAAAACTTATAAATTGATAGGAAGAAAACCCTGCTGTGTAGGGGACAAAAAAACCCTATAAGCCACCTCAGTAGGATGAAAAACCCCTAATTTGCCATATTTGTCCATAGCAGCGGCCCTACGGGCCTATAGCTACGTCCTGTCCTCCTTAAATGTTTTAAACTCTATAGGAACCACTACTTCCTTCTTTAGCTTATCCAAAGCTAGGGTTCACTACGTCCTAGCTAGGCCTTGCTAATTGATTGCTATGTGCTTTATATTCCATATCTTAACCATCCCCTATATGCTATCTCCTATAGACCATTGCTATATACGCCTTACCTCCCCCCCCCCTAGGGCCATTAAAGGCGTAAGGGGGATTTATCTATAACTACCATAATACTAACAGCGGGATATTATATTTTGGGTATCTTTTATACCTAGGCCCCAGCTAGGCCCTTTCTAAGGGTCACTACTCCCTAAAAGGAGACAAGGAGAACTATAGGTCGCAATCCAAGCTGCTAGTTATTTAGTAGTTGACGGCGAGTAACCGCATGCTCCGCAGGCGATCGCCCTAGGGGTTAGGAGGGGCCGTATATTTGCTTATTCATTCATTTGTTCACGTTTGTTCGTTCATTAATATAAGGTCGTTAATGCTTTTAATTGGGGGTTTGGGGAATGTTATTAAGTACCGTATATCCATATTAGATCATACAGGTGCCCTAGATAGGAGAATAGCGTAGTAGTTGTCGTATTATAGAGGGCCACAGTAGTGGTTTTTAAGATCTTACCATCCGAAAATTTTTAACCACCGCCCTTAACGCCTACAACCACCACTAGGTCCTGTCCGCACGCTATGCAACGTCTCTGCGTTGGCTTTGGATCTAAACTTCAAAGACTAGGTTTGTAGCCGTTACCACGTACAGGTATAGAGTCCGATTTCGACGGCCTAGATATACAATTATAAGATTTAATTAGAAGCTAATAACTTACTAGGCTATAGCTACCTCTACTAATAATTAACGGATAAGCTAAAAGCAATAAAGTAGTACTTAATTAATAACCTAGATAAAGGGTTTATTAAGCCAAGTTAAGCCCCTTTTACTTCCCCTATTTTATTCGTAAAAAAGCCTAATAAAGGCCTTTGTTTTTATATTAACTATTAAAAGCTAAATATTCTTACTTAAAAGGACCAGTATCCTATTTCTTTAATTAACGAGGCCCTTACACGTCTAAGCTAGGTAAAGATCTTTACTAAACTTAATATCCGCTAAGCTTTCTACTAAATTAAGATAAACCCTATATCTAAAGATTTAATAATATTCCGTACCTAGTTCCTATAAATATAAAGTTCTTCCTTTTAGATTAATAAATAGACTAGCTACGTACTAAAGGTATATAAATAACGTTCTTTTTAATTACCATAATAATTTCTATACGGCATACTTAGACGATATTCTTATATGCTTAAACAATAAACTTAAGTATTAAGTTTATATTAAAAAGGTCCTAGAGAGACTACAGAACGCGGGCTTATAAGTTAATATTAAGAAATACGAGTTTAGGATAAAACGTATAAAATACCTTAAGTTTATTATAACTATAAAAGAAATTAAGGTTAACCCTAAAAAGGTAAAGGCAATTTATAACTAGAAGCCCCTTTATATAGTAAGAGAAATCTAATCCTTCCTTAGTTTTTATAACTTTTACTATTAGTTTATCCGCGACTACGGAATTATAGTAAAACCTCTTATATAACTAACTAGGAAGGACACGCCTTTTATCTTTAATAATAACTATATAAAAGCCTTTAAAAAGATAAAGGATTAGCTTATCTCTTCCTTAATCCTTTATTACTATAACCTAGACCTTAAATTAATGCTAGAAACGGACGCTTCTAATAGGGTCGTAGTGGGAATCCTATTACAGTTATATCTAGACGGCGAATAGTACCCTATTATCTTCTTCTTAAAAATAATAAACCCGGCTAAGTATAACTATAAAGTATATAATAAAGGAATACTAGCTATTATTTAATTACTTTCTTAATAGCGCGTAGAGCTTAAAGGTATAAACTCTTAGATTAAGATATATTTAGATTATAAAGCCCTAAAGTACTTTATAACTATAAGGCAGCTTATTAAATAATAAGCCTAGTAGGCTAAAATACTCTCCTAATTCTTCTTTATAATTATATATTATTCTAGTAAGTAAAACTTTAAAGCTAATACTTTAACCTAAAGAGAATAAGATATAGGACCTTAGGATAAGCTAAAGACCTAATATTAGACGCGCGCCCTTCTCTATCTAGAACAGCTTAACCCGCGGATCCTTAAGGAGCTAAACTCCTAGTAAAACAAGCTAGCACTAATAAAGGAGTCCTTAAATAAGCTAATAGGGTTAATTAACCGCCTCCTAACTATAAACCGTATAGCTAACGCCCTAAGGGCCCTCCGTAATTAAGCTGTAAAAAAAAACCCCAATTTTAAAACAGAGAAAGGATTACTCCTATACTAGGAGCGGCTTATAATCCCTAATATTAATAATCTATAGATGGAACTAATCCGCGAAGCTTATTACTAAGTCTCTATAGTATATCCCAGTAAGAATAAGACTTATAAAATTATTAACTACCACTACTACTAGCTAATAATAGTTATAGATATTAATTAATATATACAGAACTGCGAGAACTACTAAAGAGCTATAACCCTATAAGATAAAACCCTAGGACTACTTAAGCCACTCCTAATACTAAAGCGCCTTTAGTAGTATAGCTCTATAGACTTTTATAAACTACCTATAGACCGTAACGGATACGATATAGTTATAGTTATAGTTAACCGCCCCGGCAAACACCCGTTCGTAATTCCCTATTATAAGAATATTAATACTAAAGAGGCAGCCCGACTATATATTTACTACATCTACTAAATTTACGGACTATTAAATACTATTATATCTAATTATAAGCTATAGTTTATATTAGCCTTCTAGAATAAGTTTACCTAGATTCTAAGTATTAAGCTAAAGCTTTTTATAGCTTACTACCCCTAAATAGACAGTTAGACGGAAATTATAAATTAGTACCTAGACTAGAGGCTTAGGCCCTTTATTAACTACTTTTAGAACAACTAGTCTAAACTATTACCCTTAATAAACTACGCCCAGGCAACCCTGCCCTATAACTCTATAGGGTTTACCCCAATTTAGCTAGAAATAGAATACTTACCCTATATAAGCTTTAACTAAAAAAGGCTAAAAGAACACTAGACTATATAACAAAAGCTATCCTATAGTAAGGCCTAATAGTACGCTAAACGCCTAGAGGAAGCCTAAATGGTAGCCTATAAGAACCTAGGAAAAGCCTAAAGATTAATAAAACAGTAGGCAAACAAACACCGTTAAGAGCCTGACTTTGCCCCTAGCAATATAGTCTAGGTTATAATAAGAAATTAGAAAACTAAACGACCTAGCTATAAGCCAGACTACTAGATAGTAGGGCCGTATAAGGTCCTTAAGAAGATAGGCAACTTATATAAGGTAAGGCTCCTAGATTTAATTAGGGTATACCCTATCTTTTTACCAGATAAGCTACGGAAAGCTTTAAACAACCTATTACCTAGACAAAAGAACGAGCCTCCCCTACTAATTTAAGTAAACGGTAATAATAAATAGGAAGTTAATAAAATACTAGCCTATAAGATAGTATAGGGAATATTAAAATACCGTATTTAATAGAAGGGCTATAACTTAGACCTAACCTAGTACCCTATATAGAACTTTATAGGCTACCCCTAGAAGCTTAAAGAGTTCTATAACTAATACCCTAATATACCTAACCCCCTAAAATACCTAGATAAGTAGCTAGAATGCTAGTATAATAAAGATAATAAGTTACTAGAGGAGTATAGGGATAAGAACGCCCTAAAGCCCTAATATAGCTGTCTGCTATATTCTGCCGTTTTCTGCTAGTACCGTAAAATTTTAGATATCTAGGAACTTTAACCGCCGGTTAAAGTTATCTAATTAGTTAGATCCTTATTAAGACTTTTAGCGGCTACTCTTCCTAGCCTAGTGCTTCTATTTATCCTATAATTACCTTTTATACTTAGTCCGGACGCACTTATATCCCCCCTTTTTTTTCTCCTTATTTTATATTTTGTAATCTTACGTTTTATAAGCCTAGTGCTACCCTATTTCTAACTAAGCCTAAGGGTAGGCTTTCTTTTATAGAGGGGGGTAATATAACGACGCTATCGCACGTACCTACCAAATTCTGCCATATTCTGCCGACCTGCGATTAGCTCGCCTAGAGCTAGCGCCTTAGCAGCTTACCCTATATATTTATTTACATCGGTCCTAGCAACCCCCTTTCCCTTCTCCTTAGCTTAGTATCTTCGTAATACAGCATTCTACAAGCTTTGGTTTAGAGGCATTTATATAAGCCGTAATAGTATAGGCTTCAGCGCCTTTATAAAGGCTTATTGTTTACTAGGCTATTAAAGCTGCTTATAAACGATTTTCTATATCTAGAGTACACGGCTAGTAAGGTATAGCTTTAGTAATATGGAGTTCTATATAGGGAAGTAAGGAGAAAAGTTAATATATTAATGTTTAAAGCGGTAGTATATTTTAGGTAATATTCTAGCCTAAATAAGAAGGCAGTAATGTAAAACCTTTATAACTAGGGTCACCTTCATAACCCCATCACATACGTTAATACTTTTATATTTTTATTTTATATAAAAGTTATTTTATTTTATTGTCCGAGCTTGCGAGGACTATACTTCCAGTTTAAAGATTTCAAACCTTGCCAAGCCAGCTTTTAATTAGTTAGAAAAAGTTAAGCGGTGGGTTTAGCGCTGGCAGAATACCTAAATAGGCCTAGCTAACTACACGTAACGAATATTAAACCCCTAATAAACGTCAATAAAGCCTTACTTTTCATAATACCTCTTTCTACTCTACTTTCTGCAGCTTATCTATGGCTGATATATCTCTAATAAAGTGTTCGCAGTGCGGCAAGACAAAGACACGTAACGATTTTATTAAGGATGGCCCAAAAAAGACGCTTTTGCGGTTATGTTGGGCATGTTAAATTAAGGCGCGTTTTATTGCCCTAGGTGTTTATATATACGCTAATCTTTCTAGTCCTTTAAATATTAATTAAATAAGCAGAAGGCTCTTAGTGGGCTTAATTCTAATACTTATTATCGTCCTACTAAGATCTAGCGCGTTATTGCTGTAGAAAACGACACTAAAAACGTATACTTACTGCTTGGCTAGAACAGCTAGGATACACCTAAAATCGCGCAGCGCCGCAAGTAAATACACGTTATATAGCGAGGGCACCATCTACTTAATTGGTAGGGCGTATCGCATTTATAAACACCACCTCTCTATACTTCTAAGCAACCAGCGCTAGCTTCGCTACTAAATCTTACACCTATACCTCCTTCCTCGCAGAGCGCGGCTTCTATAGAAACACCTGCCGACGTACCCACCGAACCACTACTACCCGTTTTAGCATTTAATTGGGAGCGAATTAAGACGTTTAGGAAGAAGCTGTAGTAGGAAGCTATAGAAACGTATAGTCGCTGCAATAAACGGTAGTTTTAAATGCACCTGGCCACGTAGGGTAATAATATCAGTATATATAAAGCCTGCGTGAGGGACGCCAAAAACCTTTAATATCTAAGTAAACCTTTCTTATTTAGCGACGCGAACAATATAGATCTAGGCGCTATACCTAAACACCTGCCTACGCTTACTAAGGTCAAGGAAATGATAATTGCTTATATACACGTTTACCTATAGGTGGCGCGGGTATACAGGCAGCAGTATTAATATACTAGGTATGTCGTTTATTTCGGCCAAAATACACTAAAGACGTAGAGGCAGCTGCCGCTACTGCCTACAGAGCTCGATATACTAATTATTAGGCCTACCGCCGGCAAGAGCGATTATTAGTTATATAGGCGGTTCTATAAGAGATTTACTATAAGGCGCTCTGCTATAAAGGTATGGCTTTATTTCCTTAGGAATAACCACCCCATATACGCCAACATCAAAATAGTTAAGCAGCAACTTGCCTCCTTACCCGAAAATAACTCTATATTAGATTAACTACGCTATATCAATAAATTAGCTGTTAATCCTTCTACACTAAATCCTACGCCTTATCTACGTAACCCTATACTTACCAAGCCTCCTAAGCACGATTTTAATAATAATATTTAGGATAGCGTTGTGCCAGACCTTCTGCCTAATACTAGTAAATTAGAGCTTTTAGTGCGTAAGATTAAGCAGCAGTAGGATTAGCAGAATGGCGTTAAACTTCCTACCATGCATACCACGCCCATTAGTAAGCAAGTAGCTTCTTTTATAATAAGCGGTGCTTTCCCTACTCTATTTCCTATAGGTAGAGCTAACTTTAATCTACTATAAAGTTGTTTAGTTAACCTTGCTGCCTTTACTAAGCATATACTTAAATATAAAGACGGCCGGTTTAGGCGCCACTCTTGATTTTAATACTACCTGTTTAACCGCATTATAAGGGAGTAGGCTTTAAACGCCACGCGCTTCCTATATAGTCGATCTAACAAAAGGGGCTTATTTTTAGATAAGCTTAAAGAGTTAATTAAGGGTAATTAAGGCGAGCAGTTCCTAAATAAGCTTATGCGCTATACTTAGAGGCTGTAAGGTACTAGACCTTACTAGAATTAGAAGCGGAACAAGCTTACTATATACGCCAAGAATATTAATAAGGGCTCCCTATTCTTTACCCTTAGCGCCGCTAACTTACATTAGTACGATCTACAGTCTTATATACCTTAATTCAATAAATATAAGAACGCTAAGGAGGCCTAGAGGCATAGGATCGCCGCTTAAAACCTTACCAAAAATCCTTACATTACTGCTTACTGGCTCTACTAACGTTTTAAGCTTTTTAGGGAGAACGTGCTTATAGGCGTGTTTAACTCCAACAACTTTTAGTATCGTTTTAAGTGGCAACTATATAGTAGTAGCTATATACACAGTTTCTTATAGAGTTCTGCAGCGCCTAAACTAAACCCATTAACGTGTAAATTAAGGAAGGTATTTACCGAGTACTAGGCTGCTTTTGTAACTACGTTAAATCCTAATTAGCATAGGCGTCCCGATATCCGCTATCCTTCTGCTCTTAGCTACGAAGAACAGCTTAATACTATTTAGTGCCTTACAGCCTGCCTAAACCGTTTTCAGCGCCACCATTAATGTACTAAATTTTACTGCTTAAGGGCGAAGAAAAGCTCTAATAATATTAACTGCTAGTTTTACTTTTTATAACGTATATATTAGGAGGCGGAGGTTATAAGGGATTAGAACCTAAAGCACTGGATATTCTACCCGTAGCGGAATAACAAGCTCCTTAATAACTATAACGCCGCAATAATACTCGGGTGGATGGCCAATTTGGACGTTTTACCGGCTACTAGTATAGCCATAATTATTAACTATATTGGCAAATACTGTAGTAAGGAGGAGAAGAAGTCGACTTCCTATAAGGAGTTACTTAAAACAGTAACTCCGCACGCAAACGAGCTATATACTTTTAGCTCTATTATTACCAAGTTTATAAACAAGTTAATTAGTAAGCGAGATTAGTCGGCATAGGAAGTCTATTACCTCCTTCTTAACCTCCCCCTAAGTTAGGGTTCTAGGTAGGTAGTAGCTTTAAATTGCCGCTAGGAGGCTAAGCAGAGCGTTGCTTATAAATTTAATAAAGGGCAAATAAAGTAGAGTGGCCGCTCCCTCTATAAGAAGTATAGGCTACGGCCAGTAGATGCAGAGGACGTTACCTTCCTTAATTTTATACTCTATTACAACTATAACAAATATACGCGTCGCCTGAGGGCGCGGCCGCGCGTTATATTATACTTTCCACGTTATAAATCCGACCGTTCGAACCCGTAGTATAGCAACTACTGCCGCATTAAACTGCTGCTGCATTACCTGTAGAGGGAGTGCGAAGATATAGCTATCGTTATTAACTAGTTTGGAGCTCCTAATTACGTGGCAACCTATAAGACATATAAGCAATTTCATTAGTATATGCCTGACTACCTATATAGTAAGGATCTGGAAGACGCCTAAGAGGCTACGGATAACGTTAACAAGTTTAAGGATCGCGAGATAGACGATATAGAGCTCTACTAATCCTTTAAGGCCCTTACTGCTCGCACCCGGAATAAGTACGTAATTAAAATTAAGGATCCTAATGACCTTGGCGATAAAGAGCTCGATTATAACTATAATTAGAGTACCCACCAGGGCACCTAGCCGTAGCTTAATGAGAGGACTTATTAGCAGGAAGCACGATTACAACCCCTACTAAGTTAACCACTACTAGCGGCAACTCCGTCCTCACTACAATCGACCTAGCAGGTTATTTATAACGCTGTAGTTAATTACTATAAGCGCGTCCTATTGGTCTACTGTCCCCCCAAGCCGCTGCGGGTGAATATTAACGGTAAGGCAGGAACGGGCAAATTTTACCTTATTGCGGTTCTATCTAGGACGCTCAGTAAATTAGCAGCTACAGCTAGTAAGCCGTCGCCATTAGTGAGAGCTGCTCCTACTAGTGTTGCTGATTTTGGTATAAACGGCTAAACTACATATAATCTGCTAAAGCTGCTAGTGTAGCGCCTGTTTAAGGATTTGCCGCCTGCGAGCCTTACGCCTCTATAGTAGAAGTTCCGAAATATTCACTACCTTGTGCTTAACGAGAAATCAATAATTAGGCATGTCCACCTTGGCTGGATTAATTACTAACTTTAATAGATATTTCCTAAGCGCAGGGGTGAATATTTTAGTGGATTAAGCGTCTTGCTTATAGGTAATTTCTATTAGCTACTACCGGTAGGCCAGACGGCCTTATATCGCGAACTATCTAATAAGGCACCGGAACTCGCCTATATAGGAAGACTTGCGTACAAGGCAATTAATTAAATAGCTATTCTGGATCGGGTTATGCGGCAGGGTGGTAATAACGCTAGGAGTGCCGTATTTAGGAACGCCCTTGCAGAGCTACGTAATAATATTATAAACAAATTAACCTGGAGGCTTCTTTTAACTAGGTATAAGCAGAACCTTCCTGCTAATAAGGTTGCTAGCTTTAACGACGTAATTTAACTATATGGCACTAGAGCTGCAGTTAGTAAGTATAACTATAATAGGATAAGAGACCTCTAATAACTGATATTACCTATATACGCCGTTAATACCGGTATAGGCGCCTCTAAGGCTACTCTAGAACAGTGCGATACTATACTAAAGCTATGCGTATATTAAGGCGCCAAGGTTATACTCCTATAGAATATCTAGGTAGATATAGGCTTAGTAAACGGCGCCACCGGTATAATTAAGGATGTAGTATAGAAGGAAGGTACGGACGTTAAAAAGGACCTCCTATAGGCGCTACTGGTTGCGGTTGATTAGTATAGTGGGCCTACGCTATTTACCGGCAGCGATGGTAAGAAAGTAGTCCCTATCTTTCCTACCCTTTATAAGTAGGACGGCTCTAAGAGCACTTGCTCGCGCCGTTAATTTCCTATTATTCTAGCATTCGCTCTTACTATCCATAAAAGCCAGGGACTTACGCTTAACCGGGCGGTGCTGGATATTAGTAGGAAGGAGCACACTATAGGGCTTACTTATATAGGCGTCTCGCGGGTAAAAAAGCTTTTAGGCCTTATATTCGAACGAGGCTTTAATAAGGAGCTGTTTAACCCTATAGCTAGTGCGAATAAGTAGGCACGACAGCGAGATTTTAAGCGACGGTAGAGGCAGCTACTTAGAATCGACTTTCCCTAATTAGGAAATTATACACTAGTGCGGATTTAACTAGAGACCTCGCCATTTAATTTAGTTTACTGGCTTTTAAATAAAGCGATACCTTTATACCGTTTCGTCCTATTCCTTTAGAGGTATTAAGATCTACGCTATTAGAGCTGCACGAGCTGTTTAATATACCTACAATGATATACAGGGAGCTTTAGTATGGAGGCGGAATCGAGATTACTGCCGTCGTAGGTAGCTATTAATTTTCGTAATTCTTTTTAAAGACCTATATAATTACCTAAATCACGGTTATATAACTTGCGGATATTGCGGATATAGGACACTAGTGCCTTAGGGCCTTTGGAGACTTCTTATTAGATAGCCCTAATAATCTTCTTCTCTTTGGCTTATAATCTTAGTATATAGGCTACTAATATACTTAGTTCTATTACCTAAGCCTTTATAAAATCTATATATAAATAAGGCTTGAAATTGACTTAGTAAAGTAATCCTCAAGCTTGGACAGGGTTTTCGTCGGCACCCCGACGATCCGCATGTTATTATACTATAAATTAAACTATTTTTATAATTTTATTTCATAAAGAGCTTTATTTACTATTTAATAAGCTATATTTAAAATTTTGTATAAATAGCTAATGTTATTATTACGTTATAAGCGTTTTAAAAAGACGTGTTTTGGTAGATTTCGGTGTGTGTGCACGAGGTGGCACGAGCTTCTAAACGAAGGTAAAGGAAGCTAAGACACTACTCGCGGCCTATTTTGGCCTTCCCGTTATCTATTTTAACTCTTTCTTGTTTTACGTGTCCCCCCTACGCGTCTCTTTCTACGCGTCTCTTTCTACGCGTCTCTTTCTACGCGTCTCTTTCTACGCGTCTCTTTCTACGCGTCTCTTTCTACGCGTCTCTTTCTACGCGTCTCTTTCTACGCGTCTCTTTCTACGCGTCTCTTTC
>Ga0307515_10012078_pt1 | contig 16296 bp, 1 predicted proteins | sample 17_EM_MG_FD_194513 | JGI IMG/M metagenome (GOLD analysis project Ga0307515, IMG submission 194513) | Populus trichocarpa ectomycorrhiza microbial communities from riparian zone in the Pacific Northwest, United States - 17_EM | ecosystem: Host-associated > Plants > Roots > Unclassified | place...
TGACGAAATGGTCCATTGTGTGACGTTAATACCTATGCCTCTCCATAACAATACGACGCCAGTCATCACCATATTCGCTCTCCCAAATATTTGCAATCTCCTTGGCTACTTCCTCGCTGACGTCTTTCCATTCCTCATTTACACGCTCCTCGTGCTGCGCTCGAGTTGTGATATCAAAGCAGTGCCCTGCCCAGATTCCGCGGTGAATATTACGGTTGTATTTCCTACCATCGATGTTGACAGACGGATCTGAGGACCAGCAGATGCGCGATAAGACAACTTCGCCGAAGCCGATAACGTCGATATTAGGTCCATGGATATATTCGGGCTTTAGGGCAATAGCATCGGAACGGACGTACTCTCGCGTCTTTAGATTGCGCAGGATCCAAGGCTGATCCTTAGGGTAGAACTGTGAAAATTCTGGGTTTACTATTTTCCTTACTTCAGATCTATCAGAGCCGAAAATCCGACAATACTGTTTGTAGTAGTTCTTTGATAAAAGTTGGGTAAATAACGTAGTCGGGAACTTAACACTGATTGTAGCATATACGTAGGCCCAGTTAGCGAGCGTCATTGGCCGTTCTTCCTCCTCTAGAAGCTCTTCCTCCTCTAGAAGCTCTTCCTCCTCTAGAGGCTCTTCCTCCTCTAGAGGCTCTTCCTCCTCTAGAAGCTCTTCCTCCTCTAGAAGCTCTTCCTCCTCTAGAAGCTCTTCCTCCTCTAGAAGCTCTTCCTCCTCTAGAAGCTCTTCCTCCTCTAGAATCTCTTCCTCCTCTAGAATCTCTTCCTCCTCTAGAAGCCCTTCCTCTACTAGAAGCCGCCGTCGCAACTCACTTTCCTTATTTTCCATGGAACGTTCCTCGTCTTCCGTAAAGAGCCCTGGGGGGTGATCCCCAGCTTCAACATAATCGCCCACGCAGAGTATACGTTTACCCGCCCAAGGCCCCAGAAAGGACATAAAATATGTCTGAATATGTCTCCGGCCGATGCTCCAAAAGTACCGATTTGTGAGGCCAAGGCTGAGAACATCTGTGATGTCGAGCTTCTCGAAGATTAAGTAGTGCAGTTCGGCTGCGAGGCTAGAAAACTTAGGGGCATTTGCCTTGATCTGTCCCGGTTCAGAGACAGCATCGCCCTGCAACTTCTCTTTCTTCTTGCGTGGTTCTGTCGGCTGCTTGTCCAAACCATTAGCTCTCTTACGCTTTGTAGATTGGACATTAACGGGGAACGGATTCGTTCCCTGTTTCGCGCGTTCTTCCTTAAGGTGCTTCGAATCCTGGCTTTAATGATCGTCAGCAGCTGTGTTAGAGACGATCTATGAACTCACGCCGAGATCACGGGCCGAACTGGCACAGCGAGCACCTCTACTATGGACCTGGGAGAACCACTAAAGAGGAACTCGCCGAGTTTCCCATAAGCAGGTAGCACTTCGTGTGCACTTGGACAGGCAATATAGAAAATTTGGCCCATTTCGTAAGCGGTGGAGAAAATGCGAGGGTAGAATTTGAGAACGGACGCCGAAGTGATGGCTTGTAATGACTGTGCCGCGGTTTTGGCGAGCTGCCAAGCTCGCATTGCATTGGCCGCAGCCACCTGGTGAGGTGCGTTTCAAAAGTCTTTGCCACCAAGCCAGGTTACCGCCAAGGCAGAATAAGCGTTCCACCAAGTTTGTTTTTAACGTAGTTGACCAGGAAGCGAGCCACGTGGATGCAGGTGGGTCTTACCACGCTAAAGGGTGGGTCTACCATAAGCGCTAATGCACAATCCCTGCACGGGGCGGCCTCAGCTGAAAATATAAGATTACGTGGTCAACCGAGCCTAAATCGCTTATCCCACCATATAACTTACCTCCCAGCTCTAAAACAGAACTAACTATTATGGGTAACTAGTTATAACGTGTTTGTAATATATTTAGAATGTATTCTAATTTAAATAGATCTATCTAATAATTACTAGCCACTAGATTTCTCTAGTAATAATAAAAATAAGTTTAAAATTAATTTGGAAGATAGTATTCTTAGGTTAAAAGATTATATACTAGAAGAGAGTTAGACACAGCCATAAAATTAAATTAAGGTAAGTTTTTAATATGTTCTAAATACGTTTTAGTCTAGTTCTAAATATATTTAGCCCGAAGTTCCTTATATTATATTTCTTACCAAGGTATCTACTAATCCTCTTACTATACTTGTAATTAAGGATTGTTTAAGCCTTCTAAAGTACCTATAAACGCTAAATAAAGGTTATACTTACCGTATTAACTTAAGAGGCATAGATGTATAAAAAGCCATATAGGTAAGTTAATAAAAATCTAAATTATACTCTAACTATATTTATAACTAGTTTATAACGCGTTTAGATCTAATATAGAACTAAATAAGTGTATACTTTTAAGCCTATAACGTCCGCTCTCTTAAATATAAGAGGTAAAAAATATAAAATGCGTTGTTTAGGAGTAAAACAGTACGAATATCTTTAGAATTTGTTATAATCTTTAAGACATATTATGGTTTCTAAAGAGACGTGGGGTCTAATATAGAGAGAGTGGGTAGCCCTAAATAGAAGCGACCTAGATATTTATAAACGTAATATAAATAGGTATAGAACTGGTTCTAAATCTATTTAGTACTTAAGTTAATATATATAAGCTTATTTTTAGCAGCCTAAAGATAATTTTAAGCTAGAAATGTATATAGCTCTTAAACAGAGGCTTATATACTAATAATTAAGCAATAAAGATACTCTGTATATAATTATCTTACCTAAATATATTTAGAACCTAACCAAATCACGTTTAGAACTAATTATATTAGGATATTACTAATATTCGGCACTTATTTCTTACCTATATGTAGGCTACTATAGAAACATATTTAGAGCACTTCCGAAAAGTATTACCAGCGAATAAGAAATACGATACTACTTATTTAATATCTCTTATTTAACTAGGTAATATAAGTAATAAAGTAACGGAGTAATGCGGAGTTATTAAATCAAATCTCTATAAGAGGGTAGACTGTGGTAAGAAAAATATAACCTACTTAGAACGTGTTCTAACTACATTTATAATGTGTTTATAACGTATTCCTAGGAATTAACTACCCCTAAGGACTAGGGAAACTTATCCATTAGGACTATAAGGTTACTTTTTACGTTTTTATTCTAGACGACTTAGAAGAAACTCCTTATATTTATTTTACCTTATATAAGGTATATAGTTATATACTACCCCCCCCAAATAAGCCGCCTCTAGAGATACTAAATAAGGTAATTAAGTTAGTTCGTTAAATGTGTAATCTAGATCTTACCCTTAGTAAATATATTCTAAACTAATTGCGAATAAATACCTAACGTCTTTATAGGAAAGTTTCTTTAAAGTTCTACCCTTAAATAGTTTTGCATAAAGTATAGGAAGGCCTCTTTAGCACAGATCTATATAAGCTTTACTACTATAGATCGTATTACTAGATTAATTTAAAAAGAGAAGCTTACTCTATACCTAGAAGGAAAAGGACTAGTAGGGGTAGTATATAAGTTTAATCAAAAGCATTAAAATCCTAAAATAATATATAAATATATTATAAACGCGTTCTAATAGGCTTGCTAATATATTATAGGCTTATATCTAACAGATCTATAATAATTAAAACGGAGTTATAATAATCTGCTTTCTATAAGAGTAAGCTAAGATCTTCTTAGCCTAAACCACATTTAAAGTTAATATATCTTTTAAACGTATCGTTAAAAGAAATATAAACGAGATTATATTTACTGTTTAGCTTAAAGAGCATAGCAAAAGTATTATTATATAATATAAACCCGTTTAGAACGCGATACTAATATATTTTAATAGTTTTTATACTTATATATATTATTACTAATATGGAAACAAGGCATATTTACCAGTTATGCTTTAAGCGAGTCTTTTAATTACTTTCTAAATGTCTTTAGAAGCAGATTCGTTAGAAACACATTTATAATAATAAAGGAGGCTTTAAAGCTGTTATATCTAATATAGATAGCAAGTAAATGGCTAGTAGGATACCTAGAACGCAATTAAAACGCCTTCCTAACGTGTTATAAAAGGGTTTAGGCGGTATCTATAGCATATTAATCCTCAAAGGCGCAATTACGTCAGGAAAAAATTTACTAGCATTTTCGCAGCATTTGGCGGCATTTGGCGGCCAAATACGTAATCCGCGCACTATAACGTGTAGCGTATAGTATTGACTTAGGTACGGCATACTGCCGCATCCAATAACGCGATGTAGTATACTGCCGCATCTAATAACGCAGTGCAGCATACTGCCGCATCTAGCAACGCGGTGCAAGCATACTACCGCATCTAATAACGCGGTATAGCATTCTGCCGCATCCAATAACGTAGTGTAGTATTCTACCGCATCTAATAATGCGGTGCAGTATATTGCCGCATTTAATAACATGGTATAGTATACTGCCGCATTTAATAACGCGGTATAAGCATACTGCCATATTTAACAACACGGTATAGCTAATTACGTATTTATAGCTACCTAGGTAAGTAGTGCCTTTATTTTATTAAGCTCTCTCTATACTTAATACGCAATTAATATATAATACCCCCCTTACGCATTCTATATATCTTACTTACTTTAAGTAATAAATAAGCGTTGCTCTTCCCGCGTATTTAATAGTATTTACTTAATCTACGCGGTTAGTAGTATTTACCTATTCTATATAATTAGTATATTTTACTTAGTTTATATAGTTAATACCCTTTACTTATTCTATACAGTTAGTACCCTTTACTTATTCTATATAGTTAGTGTTCTTTATTTATTTTATACGCCTAGCATATATTATATAAAGAATATATTTTAACTTAATAGTAGTATAATATAACCTTAATACGCCTAATAACGCCCTTTAGTTAACCTACTATTTTAAGTTTAATATTTATATAAGTCCTACCGTAATAGTAGCACTATACCATTAAACCCCTAATTATCTTTATTCTCGCCGTTATTTTCCCTATTTATCCCGCTACCTTCTTTACTCTTATCCTCTTTATCGCTGTTATTTTCCCTATCTATTCTACTACCTTCTTTACTCTTATTCTCTTTATTAGCAAATTCTAGTATTATTAGTCTATCTCTACTTTATAGGCGGGCCTTTATATCCTTTAGTATAGTATTATCTATAATATCTATAACCTTAAACTTGTTAGCAAAAGTATACTATAAAATGCGGTAATTAATTCCTGTTTCCTGTTTATTATTACCTTAAATTTATTTAAGGCGCGCTTAAATAGCGTTAATATTATAGTTATATGGCATTAAAATCGTCTTATTAGTATACTGTAAGAAGGAGACCTTATATATAGTTTTAGGGTTTATTCTTTACAATAAATATACTAGGCTACTATTGTCCTATTATATTATCTTTATTAGCCTATATATAACAATTAAAATAGCGTAATATTATAATATAGGAAACGGCGGTAAAGTGCTATAGTATATAGTAAGTATCGCGATATAACGTTGCGATGCGATTAATATAATATTATATATTTACACTTATAGTATACGGTCGTTAAGTAAACCTATTATTATACTTAGGATCTAGTTCCTTTAGATCTTCTATAATATCCTTAAATAGATTGCTAATTACTTATTAAGTCTATAGCATTTTATTTCTAGTTACATTTTATATTTTATTAACTTATTATAGAAGTAGCCTATATAGCCTTTTATTATACTTAGGTTAGTAGCTCTTTTAAATATTCCGTAGTTACTCCCAACTATTTATAATACGCTTTAGTAAGTATAGTAAGAGGCTTCCTATAGATTTACCTATAATTATAGCGTTGGCTTTAAACTTATAAATAACTTATATTCCGCTTTTATAGTCCTTAAGAGTATATTAAATCGCCACGTATATAAGCTATATTATATTAGCTATAATAGGCAAAAAGAGGTTAGTATTATTCTTATTAAGGGCAAGTGACTTTAGCCTAGAATTAAAGAACACGCGCTTAATATAATGTGTGATAATTAGCGCCCTAAATCTTATCTCTCTATTCTAGCCTTAGTTAGTTAGGTATAGTAAAAGGTAAAGTACTAACCGGGCCACTAAGCGTAAAGTGGTTATCCTTAAGTAGTTCTGCTACTTCCTTTACTATAGCCTCGGTATCTAGTTTAAGGCAGTAATAGCTCCCGGTAACGGTATTACGCACTATATTTATTATATAATACTAAAATATACTAAGCTAGTTATATAGCTAGAAAATTGGTTAGTATAGTGCTACTAAATTTAAGGACCGCGAAACTTGTGTGCCGCCGGCCTAGTAATATACTTAATGCTCTATTTATCGGGTTTCCGTAATAGTCTATAATAGCAATTACCTCTTTTTATGTCTGCTTTATTAGTGTGTTTAAACCGCTTATATTTATTTCTAGTTAGGGAGAAAGATAGAGCTCTTTAGGCATAGAGCCTATTATTACTTGTATAATAAGACGTGTCTAAGCGATATTATATATCTTTATATTAACTAGGCTAAGTAGCTGCTTTATACGTTATCTAAAGTTATTTTATAGCGGTTATTCGTTTAAGTAACGCATGCGTTTCTTTTAGGTATGGGTTTTAGATATTTTAGGGTTACTTAAGGTTTATAGGCTTTCGTCTAATAAGAATAGGACTATCCATTGGGATAATGTTATTAAAATTAATAATAATAGGTTATACTGTGGCATATTAATAACAGCCTTACCTTTTAATAGAGATAGTTACGGTATAGAGCCTAATATTATCCCCTTTAAGATCTAGATTATTTTAGAAGCTACTACTTAACTTATAGCGTCTTTATTTACTTTTTTATGGGATAAATAGAGGATAAGTATATTAGTTTAGTAGAACTATTTAACTTTTATATACACCTTACTTCCCTAAAAGACGCTAGATAGTTTAGAGTCTTATACTTAATATGCTTTAAATAATAACCTAGTTAACTTTTATAATATAAATTAAGCATTTCTTACTAAGTATATAAAAAGAAGCTTTAATAAACTTATAATAATAAGTTGGGAGGGCGGCCTAACTATCTATTAGGCTTTATAATGGGGTAATTAGATTGCCTTACTATAGTATAGGGTCCTACTTTATATAATATTTTTTCTATACCATATAGAAGCCTAGTTTTTCGCGATATTTACCTACTCTTAAGGTAGATAGTACGGTGTATAGGATATAAAGGGTAGCTAGAGCGTAGAGGGCGATGCGTAGTAGTATTATATTCTAGTTTATTATAGTCGCGGCAATCTACCCCTTTATTATAATCCGGCGCCGCTAGTTATAACTTACTACTATTTTAGTTAAGTTATATTTATTTACCGCTTAGTGCGAGCCTATTTCCTTATATATGCATTAACCTATACCCTATTTATTCGCTCGAAGTCTTTATTATATATAGTATTATATATATCCTAATTATTATAGTTATTTATAAAGAAACAGTCTATAACGTTAATATTCGTTAGCATAAGTAAGATGGGCCTTATAATATAGTTAATGTTATATATCTAAAGGGCATCTAGCGTACGTTTTATCCTGCTATTAAATAGCTTTATACTCTATACTCTAAGCATTCCGGTTCTTGCGTTAATTTTACTACTATTATAAACTTAAAGGGTCTCTACTAACGCACCGGCGTATTTTAGGTATTTACCCTCGCTATCTAATTACCTAGTATTCTGGATTGTAAATAGTAAACAAAGCCTCCCTACTTTATTGCTATAGAGGCTATTATTTACCCGCTTATATTCTCGTACTATTATAGTATTATAGCGGGGGGCTTTAGTATTAGCCTATAACGGGGTATATTAAGTAAATACCTTATTAAGCTTATTAGTGTTAGTAGTATCCTTCCTAAAGCAAATATAGCATATAACGCTGTAATAGATACTTAAGGGCATCTTTAATACCTAATTATTATCGGCCTCTAGTTAGTTAATATCCTAGTCTATTTACCGGATTCCGTTAATCTACTTATAGTATTCCCTTATAAAGGGGGCTAGTTTAGATATAAGGTCAGTAATCTCTATCCGGCGCTGTACCTCCTTAACTATATACTAGATAGATATATTAATTCTTTAGTCTTAAAGTGTCTAAGTTATATAGTTGTTAAAGTTCTATATATACAAGTAATGTACGTATATATTAACTATAGAACTTAGTTATATTGTCTATATTACGCTTATTAGGTCTACTGTATTAATTATATTAGTTAACGCTTATAGCTCGAGTTTGTTTTAAAGTATAGTATTAAGATATATAGTGTTATATTATAGCATCTACTCTTTATAGTTGTTCCGTTTATTAGTCCTACGGTAAAATGCCTTTTATAGCTTATATACTTACTCTAAATACTCTATATTTATGCCTTTAATTACTTCTAGTTACTAGATACTCTTTAGATAGTAGGTAATAATATATAGCTTAGGAATATTAAAGTATAATAGTTTTACCTTGCTTAGTTAAAACGGAAGAAATATATCCTTTATCTTATCTATTCTATAAATAGCTGCTGCTAGGTACTAGATAGTTGATTTATTATATAATATATATTAAGATAGTATAGTGAAGTTTATAAACGCCTGAATAAATAGTATAGCGCCTTTATTCTATTTTAGTAAGGGTACTATAGTAGGGACTAATTGTTATAACAGAGATTTATATATCTTTTCTATTTATTAGCTAATATTTGCCCAACTATCCTATACTATTATATCGGTAAATCGTTCCACTTATACAAAGCGGGTGGTAATAAGTATATTAATATTTAATATCTCCTAGCCGCAACTATCTATGCGTAGGATGTTGAGGCCCTAATATTTTCCGGCCTATATTTTGCTTTATATAAGCCCCTTAATCTAGTATATAAGATATTTATTAGTAAGGCCTTTAAGCACCTAGTATAGGAAATTAGGCGCTATTATCTTATAGATATTAGATAGATTATAGCCCTATATAAAGTTGCGGAACGGCTAAATATAATCTAAGTTATCCTTCTTATTAGTATTATAACCTTCCTGCTATATTCGTATTTAGTTTTTTGTTAATTAGTATATATAAAACGGCCACAGTCACTAGATGGCAATCGTTAGATTATGTTGTTTATTTATATATATATAATAAGTCGAATATTTATAGCCACTTTTAATACCTATAAGCGTGACCTATTCTTTATAATTAGCTATAAATATAGCTAGAAGTAGAAAGCAGTATTAATCCTAGCTATTTAAGTATAGGAAATATACTCCTTCTTTACTAGCTTTCTCTAACGCTATAGGTATTATTAGTATAACTATACTAGTAGTAGGGTTGTCGCTAAAGTATACGTTTAAGGATGGCCGTAAGGGTCTTATATTACACCGCTAGTTATATTATTTAGTTGCTAGGTATATAGATTGGGAGGTATATAAGTAGTAATAGGGCTAGTTAATTTACGGATTGTTAAATACGCAGTTAATGTTTCTAATTAAAATATAAAGCGGCTATATTTTCTTACCGCCGGTATATTATATTAGTTAGGTCTTATCGCTAGCTAATATAATTGGCATTATGGTTGCGCTAAGCGGTAGCTGCTCTTACGTCTTCTACTACTAATTTGCTATATTAAGCTTATTATATATTCTTATTCCTACTAATAAGTACTACCTTACTAGTGAGAAAGTTATATCTCCTTAGAAAGGGCCATAACTAATAAAAAAGGATACGATCTTTAGAGAATTTTAGTAATATACTAGCAGCTACTAGTCCCCTACGGTTATAATTATTTTAATCCACTATGGTTAATTACTCTTAGATTATATCTATTTTAAAAGTAGTTTTACTTTAATATTATTAGCACTCTAGTAAGAAAAATGGTTAGTAAACACTCCTTAAAGCCTAATATCGTTAAACTACTCGTTAATAGCGCGGTTAGAAGTCTTATAGCTTACCTATTATAAGACCTATATATATTCTGCCTTACTATTAAATAGATAAAATAGGGGAGGTATCTTATCTAGTATACTGCTAGTACGCTTAATACGCGGTATAATATTATATACTACCGCAGTATCGTCTATAGTTTGTGGATTTCCTTAGTTCCATCTTAAAGGCTTTTCCGCGGCACGGCTAGTGGCCTTTTTAAATATTTTAGTTTAAAAGACGTCTATAGATGTTCCAGTTAAAGTTTACTAATTAGTCTTAACTATTACTAGGTTATACACCCTATTAAATATTATAGAATTATTATTATAGTATATATCCACAGCCCTATTATTTGGCTTATTAATAATATTATCGCCTAAAGCTTATATAGGTAGCTACTTATTACCTTACTCTAATTTAGCCTTATAATTAGTTATATAATACCCTTCTAAGGTTTAATAGTATAATAGTATATTATTATCCATATATTATATAAGTGGCCACTTATTATATTGCTCTAGCTTAGCCCTATAATAGGCTGTCTAATACTCCTCTAAGCTTTAATAGCGTAAGGGTATATTATCGTTTATCTCTTTAATATTAACGCCCTTATATCTACCCTTCTTCCGTTTCTATTATCTTAGATAATATTATTTATAATAGGTTAAACCGCCTATGCTTTTTACTTTAGTCCCATACTTTCTATATTGCTGCTAAATAGAGCTTATTTATAAATTGCCGTATTAAGCTATAATTTACTATAGTTTGGTTAGAAGGGAGCTAAAAATAATATCTATATAGAACCGTATGTTTAAAGTAGTATTTATAGCTCGTGCTATATTATAAGCTAGTTAAGATAGGAGGAGTATAGTAAGAGTACGGCGATATCCGTGGACACTAATGCGCTAAATAGCGCAACCCGTTACGTTTTGCGCTAATTTACGCTAGATTGCGTTATGTTAGGCTAAAAGACTTTACTTATTACTAACGTCGCACCGCCTCTCTGTTATACTAAGTATAGAATTCTAAATACTACTATTTCCTACTTAGGATACTAGACTGTTTTTTATAATGGGACGTAATATATAATAGCGGTATACCGTAAATGCGGCGTAGTATAACTCTACGAGCGCTACGGACCTATAAAAAAATATAGCTTATTACTGGCTTAGGCATTACTATAGAGAGACTTAATACTATTAAGCGGACTTTTAAGTAGGTTATTATTAAGGACGGCATTCTATACGTTTTATTTCGCGGATAACTAAATAATTTACTGCGTAAGTAGGCAATCTAGAAAGTTATCTATTAGGTAGTAGAATGCGAGAAGGCACTAGCGCTATAGGTATATAAGGCTATATAGAACATGCTAGCCCGTATATAGTTAAATATATATAAGAAGATAAAGGTGCTAAAACGGCCTAGTATTAACTATATAGTGAATACGGAAAGAGGGTACGCGGCTGCCGTAAACTTGTAGAGTTTGTCCTAGCTTAACTATACGCAGAACTACGGCTATAATCTTAAATAACTTATTATACTACTTTATAAGCGGAAACTAGATAGTATAAACTTAGTCCTAAGTATAGATATAGCCTTAAGTCTAGTGTCGCTGTCTAATACGCCTTAAGACCTACGCATAGTTAAATATTAGCTACTAGTTAAGATGTTTTTAGAGGCTAGGGTAGATTATAATAAGGAGTAGATATGGGCCGCCTATATAGAGACTATGCCTATCTGAAATAATAGGGCCTTAAGGACTGCTTTATTAAGGGCAGTTTATTATAGGGTGGGCTAGGTTATATTTACGGCTATCCGTAGAGATAGTATATAGATATCCGTTATAATTATAATATATTACTAACGTTTATCTAGCCCTATCTTTAGCGTAATACGTTTTACTAGGCGGGCTAGAAGGTATTAATTAATTATAGTTAATCTAATCTACGTAGAGATAGTGACTTTAGTTAAGTTTACCTTGTAGCGAGACCTCCTATTGCACTAGGAAGCCCTAAGATTATTGCCTATATATATAATCTTAGGTTATCTAGATATAGTAGTAGTAGATCTTTGATTAACGTCTGATACGGATCCTATCTAGGCCCACGCAGACTACTCCGTACACAAGGGGAAAGTAATATTGACAGGAAAAACCCCTTGCTATTGGGGGGGAGGAAAAACCCTATAAGCCACCTCAGTAGGATGAAAAACCCCGAATTGCCATGCCTGCACGTAGCGCGGCCCTGCGGGCCTACGCTACGTCCTCCTCCTTGGATGTTTTAAACTCCTTAGGAACCACTGCTTCCTTCTCTAGCTTATCTAAAGCTAGGGTTCACTACGTCCTAGCTAGGCCTTGCTGATCGATTGCCGTATGCCTGTAGTTGTGTCCCGTATCTTGACCACCCCCTGTATACTATCTCTTGTTGACCATTGCCATATACGCCATGCCTCCCCCCCCCTAAGGCCTATTGAAGGCGTAAGGGGGATTCATCCGTTCTACCATCCTAATACTGAAAGCCGAAAGCGGGATATGTGTGTACCTGGGTATCTTTTGTGCCTAGGCCCCAGTCACTAGGCCCTCTCTAGGGGCACCACTCCGTCGAGAGGAGACAAGGAAAACCATACGGGGTTGTATCCGGCTATCGCTTCAGTAGTATTACGGCAGTACGGCGAGTGACCGCATGCTCCGCGGGCGATCGCCCTGGGGGTTGGGAGGGGCCGTATATTTGCTCGTTCGTTCGTTCGCGCTTGTTTGTCCGTCGATGTGAGAGGTTATCTAGATATAGTATAGCGAATTGCCTTTACTATAGGCTCTTTTATTAGGAGTAACTATATAAACATTATATTTATCCTATATTTTACTAGCTAGTAGCTAGTATAGTAGGATAGGTATTATTCTAAGGGCCTATAGTATTAGCAATAAGTTTCTTAAGATATAGTAATAGTGTGCTAATGCTAGGAATAGCATACCCAATATAAGTAGGAGAGGGCGTTAGGTTACATTGCCTTAGCGGCAGCTATAGCGAGAAAAAGATTAGATCCTATTTAAGGTTATTACAGTTTAGTAAAAATAGAGGCGGCCTATACTATACGGAGAGTAATTAATAATAGTTGCGGTTGCTAGCGAGATATCTAGACTATAATCTAACTAGTTAAGTACTTAGGGAATATTTAGTTATAAGTTTAAATTAGAATAAGGGCTTTAGAATAGAGTTAATCTAAAGCTTTAATCTAATTCTAAGGCGACCGTTTGGTTAAATTCTAGTTTAACTTAACTTTAGCTATAAAATTTTAATATTCTAAAAAACACGCTAAAAGTTACTAAAAAGTTAGCAACTTTACTATATACAGAATCTAAACTAAGGTCTTGGCGTTAGTTTAAATTAGGAGCTTAAAGCTCCTTATTTAAACTCTAGATTAAATCTAAAGGCTTTAGATTATATATGTCCGTATAACCTATAGAGCTATAAACATATATTAAATCGGAAAGAAACGCGTTCTTTCTGCTAGACTTTTAGTTTAGATTTAAAAGTGATAGATTATAACTAAACAACCTCTTAAAATCTAAATTATAGATTAGTATTAATTAACCACTAGCCTATAAGGGATAGAAACTAGAATTACTAGGCTTTATAAATTAGGCTGTTTTTACTATAATGCGCTTATCTGTTTTAGAGATTATAATTATTAAGAGTTTATCTTATTTGGCTATAATATATAATATTATAATATACCGTATTTTACCTAGTGCTATAATAAAATTATAAATGCTAAAGGCCTATAGCTATTACTACTCTTAACTTCTATCTAGTGTCCCTATTTAAGGGTCTCGCTGCTAGTAAAGTCTATAATATCCATTTTTACTACCCTTCTTATATTCTAACGCCACTAATATTCTCTCTATTATTGTTATCCTCGCTATTATTACTAGCACCGTTCTAGCCGTTATTATTAACGCCCTCTTTATCGGCTTCGTTTTACGCTTTAGTATAATTACCAGCGCCGCTAATATTTACTTTACCCACGAAGTTAGAGATAGTAATATTAAAGTTAATGTTTATGCTATACAAAATAGGCATATAATTGGCTATATGCTAGTAGTAAACACGTTATATAGTTTTATTAACGTTAAATAAGGCGATAAGTTGCTAGAAGTGCTCTTTCTGCTTAGGATTCTTAAGGTTAATAAATACCTTATTATCCTTATACTACTTCTTAATTTTATAGTACACGGTATTTATAAAGGTCTTATTGCTAGTATAATAATTATAGACTACCTAGGGACTACCGACAATAATAAGGCCCGCTTATAGTCTAGACAAATTTTAGCGGACTAGTAACTATTATATTGTATACTAATAACTCCACCTAGCCGCCTTAGATGCCGTTAACGGTAAAGACCTTAATCTCGCTAACTACTAGCGCAAATTCCCGCCACTTGCTGCTATCTTACTAGGCGTAGCACTATTCTTTAAGCGCATATAGCGCTGCGGAGTAGATAGTAAGTTAGGCTATATATAGAATGGTAAGGCTAACCTCTAATAGCTTAAATCTAAAGTCTATTAGCGCTATAGCTACCTAAAATACGCGTTAAGGGTAGACTAGGTTATACGTTAATTAGCTAAGCTTATTTACCTATATAGTACTATTAACGGCAAGAAAGGCGATAGGGTAGTTATAGCGTAGCACATCCTTAAAAAAGCTTGCCGCTAGCTTTAACTGCTCTTAGTCTTTAACTATTAGGCTTATCTAAAGCTAGCTATATAATAGGACGGTATTTATAAGATATATAATATCTTTAATAAATTAATATTATAGCAAGAACTATACCGTATCCGTACTAGCCGCAAGGAGACATATATAGAGGGAGATGGATTTTTAATAGTAGAACGGATTATTAAAATCGGGACTAAGGATTAATTTTAGTTAGTATATATTATTAAGGAAAACCTAAGGTATAGGGTCGCTAGCCTAGATCTATAAACCTCCCTAGATTAAATATAGTTTACTCTAAGCAAACCTAGTAAGACTACCTAGCTTAAACGACTTCTTGGCCTCGTTGTAGAAAACTATATATATAGCGCTAATAGAATATATATAAGTCTGTAAGACTATATTAGGTATTATAAAAATAATATTAGCCTTCTTAGCTAGGTCTACAATAACTACATTAACCGTAAGTATTAATCCTATCTTATTATCTTGTGTTATATTATTACTAAACGTAAATTAGTATAAGTATTAGCGGAATTTGGCGTATTTAGTTGTATTAGGGTCTATAATAGGATATAGGTTTCCATTACTATCCAGGACACCTATAAGGCATAATAACCACTAACCTTTAGATAAATTTATAACCTATAACCGCTTATTAAAGCTGGTGGCATTACTAGCTTTAAACGTACGGTAGAGCAAAAATGCTATATTTAGCATAGACGCGTCCTCGTTAATTATAGCATAGTTATCCTATTCCTTAAAATACTTAGGACAAGTATTAATGCCTACTGCTGTTCGCTGTATAATGGCATCCCGCTTATAGACCTTAGTTTCCGTTAAGCGTATATAGCGGCGAAGGATAATAGGAAATTTAGTGGGACGGCCTTGCGTAATTAGTGCCTTATAGTCCTCTATAAGCGCATTATTAATTATCTTAGCTAGTATATCTAGTTAGTAATTAAGCGGCAATAGGACCTAGATTCTAGTAGGATCCTACTAAGGCGACCTAAGTTAATACTGGTATCGTACTAAGATAGTTAGGAAGATTAATTTCCTAACACCACCTGGGCCTTATATTAGCAAAATACCGCCTATTATATATTTAAGCGTAGTATAGGCACCTGTTTGCTCTTTATTAAGTAGCGGCAAGACGGCCTTAAGTGCATTATTAACTAAGTTCTTCCTATACTTAGCGATATTATAGTTAAAGTAATTAATACGTAAGAGATCTGTAAAGTTATTAGATAGTATAATTTAGCGCTTAATATAGAAACTATCGCCTCCTTACTACAGGTAGTATAGAGTATTAATCTCTTAGGAGATTCTAACCTTAGGGACACGCTTAGTTACGAGATATTTAATACCCTATGCTATAATTAGGGCCTTACTTAGGTCACTAACTATTATAAAGTCGTCGCTGCTTAGGATATACTCTAAAGCGAATACGGGGTTTAGTATAAACTTATAACCTACCTATAGTTAAAAGACAAAAGTATAGTAGTTATAGCCGGAGCTAAAGGGAGTAGTATTAATAATAACTCCTTTCTAGCTGGCCTAGCTATCTACGTCTTTACCTAGGAATAAGATATTAATAATAGAGTTAGTATAAAGGGCAAGACCATTAACTAT
>Ga0307515_10012079_pt1 | contig 16295 bp, 11 predicted proteins | sample 17_EM_MG_FD_194513 | JGI IMG/M metagenome (GOLD analysis project Ga0307515, IMG submission 194513) | Populus trichocarpa ectomycorrhiza microbial communities from riparian zone in the Pacific Northwest, United States - 17_EM | ecosystem: Host-associated > Plants > Roots > Unclassified | place...
TTATGGTATGGAAATAATTGCATCTCGGATAATCTTTTATCAATAAGAGTTCATCTTATATTTTTTAAAATAAGCTCTTTATTCTATCCAAAAATAAAGTTTAAATTCAAAACATCTTTTATGTCTTGAATCAAATTCTTTAAGACTTGTTACAAACAAAGAAGAAAAAGAGGAGGATGATGATTTTGGTCAGCATGGATTATATCAATATTTAGATTTGAGTCTAATTATCTTTTTAATTTTATTTGTCTCTAATGTTATAAAAACTTTGATTTTATCCTGTAGAATTGGATTTTATTTTTGCCTAGCATAGATATGTTATATATATCTATGCGATGACATGCTCGTGTGCTGCCGCGGACTTATAAAACAAATGTATTTGATAGTGTTATAATTGTAAACCAACGTTAGATAAGTAATAAAAACTAAAGGTATGATGAAGCCAATATTTCATGACAGAAAAAAAAAATTGTTGGTGATCAAAAACTTAGAGACTGAATAAAATGATTTGAAGCAATCCACAGTGTTTTGTGAGTAAAGATACAGTGTTTTTCGCCACATGATTTAGCTTTTTTGTTAATAAAAAGCAAAAAAAATTACAAAGTTAAATTCTCTACCAACTTAATATTAAAAAAAAACAACAAAGATAATTTTGGAAGGAAAAAATCCAATGAGAAAAAACGTTGTAGCAATTGACAATGTTTTGTGAGGAAAACTACAGTGCTTTCTCCAATAAAATCGACAAAGATAATTTTAGAAAAAATCATAAAAAAAAACCATTTAGACAAATACTATAGCAATTCTCAGTGTTTTATGAGAAAAGCTATAATACTTTCCCCGTATGATTTAGTTTTCCCGTATGAGAAAAGCTACCTACTCTATTATCTTTTACAATGCAATGCATGAAAGCCAAAAAGAGAAGGAGAAAAAAAAAGATTGGTAATCGGAGCCACACAACAACTCCTCTACCATCACGCATTGTCGAAAAATGAAGATCTTGTTGAGACAATTTCATTACCACCAATGAATGAAACATTTGGAGGTTTACAACTACACGTGGCCTATCTAACTTTTTAGCACGTGTGTTATATATGCTAGCTACTCTCACTTGCCCGTTAAGCTTAGCCCCTAATCTTGTAAAAAGTGAGGCTAGAAATTTATTTTAATTTCAATTTTTTCCCCGAAGCATTAATAATTTTAAATCAATAAAATTAATTTTTGTTATAAGGGGAATTCACATATATATTAAGTTCAATCCTAAATAAACTTGAAATAAACTTTCAAGCTCAATCCCAAATAAACGCAATACAACATGATCAAATAAAAAAAATTGAGAGATTAAAATAAAAAAAAATATTATAAACACTATTACAATCTATAATATTTTCTGTGTTGCGCTATAATAATTTCACCATTAGTTTTATTTTTTTGTTAATGGAAATAACTTCCTATACTTACTTTATAAATTTATTTTAGAAAAGATGGATACAAGATAAAAGAAAAAATCACGCCTAAATTTTGGAAAGTTTATTAAAACAGATAAAATATTTTTATCTAACTTCAAAAATATTTTTTTTAATTCTCTCTCATCTTTATATCTATTTCTCTTTTATAAAATAAATATTAATAGTTAACAAAATATGTTTACCCAACTGCAAAGAGATTTCAATTCCTTGATTTCGTACGTGGGCCGGGTAATTATCGGGGACAGCTTTATTATATAATATATACCAAGATGAGTTGTATCTCTCCATTATTCCTTTCTGCTCTAAAATACAAGCTCATAATTTATGCACTCTCTCATTGATTTATTCAACATGAAGTGAGCCCTTCAAGGCGTTGAGGTTTTTGAACAAGTTGTTCAACAGTTAGGGGATGCCACCACCACCACGAAATCTTCGCTGTTCGTGTTTAGGCGGTGATGGACCGCCAATGATATAGTCCATCCCTGCAGTCTCCATTATCAGCTTTTTTGAGATTTTTTAATTTCTGTATAAAGATTTAGTTTGATTCCCTGATTATTAAATCTTATGTATAACCAGCTTTCTAAGTTAGCTCCGTCAATATTGTATATATACTGTTTCTTCCTCCTGCTGCTAAATAAGAAAATCAGAAGAGTATTTCTCTATTTCAGCAATGGCCTGCAACATTGAGCAATCATAGTGTTTGTTATAGCAGCAGAGTTTCTATCGACAAATAATTTTATGTAGTTCTGTTACCTCACTAAGTGGATTTGCATCACTAAAACTCTGGCTGGAAGAGAACAAAATATGAAAATAATGTTGCTTTCAATGAATATTTGGCAAAATGCTAGCAAACAAGATTGAAATAGACATGGAGAACTCGCTTACCTGCAGAGAAATAAAAGGAGAATGAGAAATGTGATTTTGGTCTGGGAATTATCCATATTGGTAAATGTTATGGTGGTTTTTGTTATGAAGTTTGACAGAAGGGAGGCGGAGCCCTGGAAACAATATTCATGGTGCCAGATGTATTCGAAAGCATCGTAGAGTGCTACGATGAAAATGCAGTATCCATTAGCTAAAGTCAACTGCATGCACTAAGGTAGTAATCAACTGGCTTGCAATGCATGGCTGAAGCTTACACAATTTCAGCTTTCAATCTGTATTAAACCTCCACATACATGGAACCCATTTTTGGATTTGTTTCACTCAGTGGTGTCTTCATCAATACTTCAATAGCATGAACCGCTGGCTGGAGGCCTCGGCCTATTAATTCCACATACATCATTAAATCTGTAGTGAATGATGCATTTTGGTACTTGACAAACGAAATCAGTAACATAGCAATCTACAAATGGCACCATATTAATAGAAGCAATTTAGAGGAGGATGGGTTAAATGAACCAGAGATAAGATTTTTTTTTATGAAAATAAACAGCAGTAGAGACTGCAGTGTCCCACGCAGGGTGTCAAAATTCAATACCAAAGGATTTTCCATGGTGTGTGCTTGTTCACGTTGTTTGCCTACTGTGTAATACAGTGTTATTGCTTCTGAGACTCGTTCTGCTGTCATATTGTATGGTAATGGACAGAGCTTATCACTTCTCATGAAGGACCAAGACAAGGAATATGAAAACACATCTACCCCTGTTGTTGTGAGCTCTCAAATCATGGTAATTTGGATGGTGGATGTCTTATCATAACATAATTAGTCACAGCACCTTCTTTAAGTTGACCTCCCAACCTTTCCATATTTTCCATATCATGATAATAGTCCCTTGTCTAAAGTATCCCTTTTGGCATTAAACATTAGGCTATGGTTTCCCAATCCTTTTTAGGACATTAATATTGGTTTAGTCTTGTAAGCCATTTGAGTGGCAATTAGTTATATTCTACCTAATAATGCTGTTAAAGGAATATATAGGAGTATGATTAACTAGCACAATTGGCTTGGGAACAAAGACTGGACTCATTATTAGAGATGGTAATCTTTTGGCTGCATGTTTCTTAGCCGGAAATTACCTCTTATGATTGCCAAACTATGGGGGTGCTGGCATTACAGCCTTCCATTATCGAATCTGCTAGCTGTATGGTATCTAAAAATTATATATAAAAAAAAAAAGAGTACGGTATCGTTTTTTCTGTCTCCTAAAACTTTCACTGGCATGGCCTGAGTATCCTCAACTTCTCTACAAAGGAATTGGGATTCAGGAATCCATTAGGTATCACAGATCTTGTAATTCAAAAGGGCATCTTGTTTCCCAAAGTCAAAGCAAAATTGGCTTAGCTGGGGCCGCAATCTTATGTTGGCCTCGAGGCTGATGGAGCATTACCAGATTATAAAATACTCACAACCATGGTTCTTAGCACATATGATGCACAATTACATATTATCATTGAAAATGTAAACATGTTGGTGTTGCAGAATTTCTTGGACAGATAATAACCCTTGGGAGGAAAAAACCCACAACTTGTCCATTCTGCTGTTTTTGGTTTACTGTGAAACTGAGGTGCATTTCTTTACTTGATATTTGAAGGCTGTATACATTGGAATTGAATTGGTTAAAATTGCTTATATTAGTTAAATGGTCTTCCTGATTAATGATAAAAGAAGGGACATACTAACATGTTTATCAGAAGATGCTACATTTGCAAGACAACTAAGAACGGATATCTTTAGACAACAAATTATGGAACTTGCAGATTCTCTATAAATCCCAGTAGAGCAACAGAGAGTGCTTTCTCATTATTCATTTTCATTTTACAATACATCCGAAAATTCATGCACTCTCTCATTGAGCAAGTGGTACCTTCAGAGTCTAAAGCTCTACTTACTAAACTGTCCAATGGACATGCATACATATTACATACATACATATTTCTTATTTCAATGAGCCCCCAAGGCATGGAGTTTTGAAGTAGAAATTTAAACAGTTAGGGGCCGTTTCCTCCAGGTTTATGTTTAGGATTAGGCTCCGGATCTTTTTGGTAGTCCACCATAGCCTCCACCTCTGTAAGCTTTCTCATCTCCATTTCAGCAATGACCTAAAATATTATAAAAGTATTATAACAGAAGAGTATAGTTTGATCTATCAACAATGACTAATCAGTGATGATGCTTATACATCTATGATGTATATATCTTGTAATTAGGACAGAACTCGAAATCTGTCTGGACTTTCCGATAGCTGTGAACTTGAACCGGAGCTTGCATCAATCAATAGCTCATTTAGATGAACTTCAAGCAGTATCATCAAGTCATGTTATAAAGTACGATTTATAGGTGAAAAAAACAAATAGTTAAGGCATGACATGTACATAGTTGCATTGACAAAGTGCTTGTTAATATGGTTTAGCTACCTCACTTAGTGGACTTGGAAGAATACTGCCCTCCTGGACTCCTAAAACTCTTGCTGCAAGAGGGGAAAAATGGAATAATGTTACTTTAATCAATACTTGGCAAATAATAAGATGAATTTACATGGAGAACTTATGAACTGCTTACCTACAGATAAATCAATGAAGAAAAGAAGAAGAAGAAGAAGAATGATTTTGGTATGAGAAGGCATGGTAAAATGTACCGGTGATTGTTGTTATAGGTTCTGAGAGGACAAGGGATGTGTTAAATTTATAGGGACAGAACCATGTAAACACTTCATGGTGCAAACTGTACTCAAAAGCTTTGTAGAATGCTATGATGAAAATGCAACACCCATTAGCAAAAACACAACAAAGTCAACTGCACTTTCTTTTCTTTTCTTTTTCTTTTTTTCTTGTGACCTCAAGAGTCAGGTTCCAAGGACTTGCCTCACGCCTTCCCAAAAGCCGAATTGGTTAGGTAGCAAACAACTTAATTCGCATTTGCATGGCTGAAGCTCTATAAATCAATTCAACTTGAATTTCTGTGTAATTGCCTACGTTTCCCTGGTCTCAACCATTCTTTCCAACCTTTAAAACCCATTTTTGGCTTTATTTCACTGTTGAGGATAAGTGGTGTCATTATCAAACAATATGAACCATTGGCAAGGGGGCCATGCCCCATTTCATTCCATATGCAAATTAATGCTCTAGCTAATGGTGGTGCAGTTCATCTTCCAAAAAAGTTTTTTTGTACTTGATAAGTGAAGTTAGAAAGAGATTAGCAGTGGATTCTACAAATGAAGATCAGCATAAAAACAATTACAAGGTTGAATTAATGCCCCAATAGGATGAAAATAGGCAAGAGTAGGGACTGCAATAATATCCTATACAGAAAGTCAATTGAATTTACCAAAGTCCACAGAATTGCTCATGATGTGCTCTGTTCATGGTGCTTGCTTACTGTGTTATGGTAACATTGCTTCTGACTCTCTTTATAAGGTCATATTGTATGGTAATGGACAAAGCTCATTGCTTCTCATGGAGGGGGACCCCTTGTATATAGTCCCTGGAAAAAGAACACGAAAACACGTCTACCCTTCTTATTTTGCTGGCTTTCAAATCATGAAAATCGGGATGGTGCAAGTCATATCACAAGTCACAGCACCTCTTTAAGTTGATCACCCATCCTTCCTACATCTTTCTTTGTAAACTTTAGTTAATCCTCTTCTCTTAGAAAGATTTGATGATAGCTTATTAAACCCTTTATCTCCTTTTCCCACAACATTATTTTCGATAATTATCTGTCTAAATTAATTCTAACCATACTGCAGGAGAAAAATTATCCATCTTGGAGTTATTATTTTAAACTCTTAACCGATTTTTTCTTTCCTTTTTTGTTAACCAACATGTTCTCTGAAGTGGACTCTAGATGTTAGAACTCACAGGCTTACTTTGTTTGCAAGCTATTTGTGTGGCAAATAGTCCTAATATTGACAGAATCATTGAGGGAAGAGGAGTCAGGTTAGCCACATTGGCTCGACAACTAAGACCGGCCACATCATTTGAGGTGGTGATCAAAGCTGGCTACATATTACTTAGCTGGAATTCATGATAGCAAACCATGGAAGATTCGACACTACAACCTTTAAATATTGAATCTGTGAGCTGTATGGTATCTAAATCTGTGGCGTGGCTAGAAATAGCGAATCCTCAGCCTGCCTGCATTTTTTTCATACTTTATTGTAATTAAAAAGGGTATCATGCTTCCTAAGATTTGCAAAATGACTTAGAGGCGGATTGTTTTCACGTTTTAAAAGCATTATTAAAAAAATTACAGCTCCACTAATTGTAATTAAAAAGGGTATCATGTAGCTGTTGATGTTGTTGAATCCCTTGGAATGTTGCAGGATTTCTTTCACATGTACCAACTACTTAAAATTACAGCTCCACTAATTGTCCATCCTTGTATTTTTTTTTTTATTAGAGATGATGATTGTGAAGACTGAAAACTGATTTGAGAACCAGAAATATCTCTTAGTAAAAGAACGAAAAGAAGAAAAGAAAAAACTAGTTATGTACGAGATATGTTATGATATTCAAGGAGTAATTATGGTTATTTTATTAGTTATTTTTTGGACCTATCTTGAAAAAAAAACAGATATAAAGATAAAAAAAACTCATCACCTGCCAAAAATAATAAAAATATCTTTATTTAGAATTTTTCTCTAATTATATTTTAAAAAAGAAATAAATCTAAAATATAATTAATATGATATCAATAATTACTTTCTAAAAATTATAAAATTTGACATGTATGTGCCCCATAAAACCAATGGCTACGATCTTTCACAAAGTGATAGTATTTGAAAGCATTTTCGTTAAAATTTAGCACACATTAGCTGGAATTTACCTTATATGATTGCAGACGGCATTTTAATTCTAGCTATTAACAACCCAGCCTTTAAACTTTTTAGCTGCATGGGTGTCCATTAAAGATGCATCTAGAAGTGAGAAATGTTTAAAATTTTCTCAAGCTTATCTGCATTCACGGATAATTAAGCGGTTGTTTTTAAAATATTTTTTACTTGAAAATTATTAAAATAATATATTTTTTATTTTTTAAAAATTATTTTTGACATCAGCATATTAAAAAAAATAAAAATAAAAATATTACAAAATTAATTTTAAATAAAAAAATAAAATTTCATGAAAACGTCATTTGGAACACGGTTCTAAACGGCGCCTTAATATATATATGTGTTTCCCTTATAAAAAAAAAAAAATTTCACTCGAAAATACATCAAAATAATGTTTTTTTTATTTTTAAAAAATTATTTTTGACATCAGCACATTAAAAAAATATAAAAAATTACAAAATTATTTTTAAACAAAAAAATTGAACCTTAATATATATGTGTATTCCCCTTGTAACAAAAATATTTGGTCTGGCCAATAGGGGTAATAGAGTCTTTTTCTAATTTTTTGAACTGTAAAAATACAAAATTATCCTTGGTGCCAAATTTTTACTTTATAACAAATATTTTTTAAAGAAAATTGTTAAGACGTGCGCTGCATGCATTGACACGAATGACATCTCCTGACGGTCTAACAACAGCTACTAGGGTGGCATATGAATTGTCTCGGCAACCCTTTTGTCCCTGTCCGAGGCATGTTAACAACAAACATCTAGTTTGGAACTGATATAACCTCATAAAGAACAAATTAAAATAAATTATAAAATTCAATTCTCATTAGACCATGCCGGATCCAATGTTGAACAATAAAATTTATAAAAAGTGAAATTAAGAAAAAAATAAAACAAAAAAATAAGTAAAGTTAGCTCAGGTTAACCTATTAAGTATTATTATCGAGTCATGAGCCCTAAATAGCCTAATAAAAAATAAACCAAAACAAATCATGAAATTTAATTATTAATCATCCACAATATTAATTGATGAAATTAAAAAAAAATAAGTCAAAAAAATTAACCTATCAAATTTAATATCCAAATTATAAAAAAAAAATAACTCGATCGAAATAAATCCAGGATTAAAGGAATCGTGACCCAGGGTTATCTATTAAAATTGCCGATTTTCCATTAGAATAGAAGCAAGCATCTCTTTGTGTTTTTTTATTATCACGTATTCCAATACAAGCACTCAACAACAATAACAACCAGGTACCTTCTACCTTCTTGTATACCGGCCGTTTCACAGCATCTCCCATTCCACTGCCCCGTCAAATTTCCCCTTATTTTGCAACAATTAAATCTTCATCTCTACTTTCTTTCGCTCTTGCTGCGATTTTTCAAATCGAAATCGAATTGCTCGGTGCATCTCCTTTCTTTCCACTACAAGTCTTCCATACTTTTATCCTTCCTTTACCATTTCTCTTTCTCCTTCCTTCATCTTTGGACGGAACTGAATGGCTCTAGCATATTCAAAACATCTCAAAAATCCAAAATGGACTGTCATTTTGAATTTTGCGATGAAATTAGTTTCTTTTTTTCTTTTTCTTTTTCAGGTGGAACGAGATCAGTCAGAACGGTATTCATAACCTTGCCCTTCACAATCAAAACAATCCACCAATGACCTCACTGATTCTTAGCCATGCCAGCAGGAGTTGACACTGACATTCCTTCACTAAACAGCCAGAACAGATTAGCACTACGTATCATTACAAGTTTCCAAGTACAAATTGATGAGACGCCAGCCACTTCAAAAATATTAGGGAGGCAAGATGTACACGGACAAATAATATGGTTCACAAGAACCCTGCATATGGTTAAAAGAAAAAAAATTGATTGAAAGTGAGGCATCACTACACATTTGGCAACAATTGATTGGATATCATCAGATGATTTGCCTTGCTGCTGGATATGGGTTGAATCTCCTTCCTTAACAATATGTATACGCAGCTCTAACTTTTACAACATCTGACATTGAAGTTGGTTGTACATCGCCTCCAAAATCTAATCTGGCTCGAAAAATATTGGCCCCTGACAATTGCTTCACAAAACGAGTAAAGCGAACCCATTTATGCTGTTCAAAGAGGTATCTGTCCATCCTCATAAAGTTGAAAGAAAAGGTGGGGCTTTCAAGACCATATGTGTAGAACTTTGACATCTTTAGCACCTGTTCAAACGATTCATCTTCCAAAAAAGTGGTAGAATTTTCACCTTCTATCGGTATGTGACAGACCCTAGCTGCCAATAAAAGCTGTTTTAGAAAACCCTCTGGACTGCTGACTGGGTTTGTCTTTTTTTCTTCCACGTCTCTCATTCCAAAGCCTGAGCAGCATAAACCAAAACCGTACCTACCCAACATGCGAGCAATTGGCAAGTACCCATCTCTTCTTGAAGTATTGTAGTAGCCAGCTGTTAACTCAGAAGGATGTGATTGCATGCCATAATGCCAGTGGATCCCAGCCACTTTGGCTGAAGTATCAATTTCAGTGCCCTGAAAGATGGTCTTCGCTTCTCTACATATCCTTTCGCCATGAAGCAGCAGCATCCCAGAGTACCATTGAAGAAAAAATTTCCCAAATGGGGTATTCCAAGATCCACCATTGCTTTTGAAAAACTCAGTATTCTCAGGGCCATGCATCAGATTACCAGAACCAATCGGGCCTCCATATCCCCATTCACGCATTCCGGCATCATGAGCACATGCATTCAGGGATGCAATCATATACTGCAAACAGTCAAATCAATACAGATGGCGACAATACTAAAAGACAACAGTCAGGAATTGCAAAGTTTTGCAAGCTTACAAGTGAATTGCACTTGTTGGTGTACCTTATCATAGCACTGAAACTCTCCAAGCTCACGTGTGTGCCAAGCCCATGCTAGCTTCTGTGATGGACATGAAGGGTACCTTAATTCACCTGCAGGACCCATGCCAACTTGGACTCCCTACAAAATGATCTATCAGGAAAACTAACTTGCCAAATCAAAGAATCAGTTGTCAATGATTGAAGAAGTGATTTGTTGTATTATAAACAGTAACATCTCACCGTAATGACAACACCAAGTAAAGATCTAAAAGTATCTCTGAAATTCATCATAAAATCTGAATATGCTTGGAGTGGTGATCGTCCCTTCAGGACAGGAAACATATCGCATCCAAGAGAAATGTATTCCATGTTTCTTCTACCGAATCGATCAGTATATGCTATATCTGGATCTTTATCAATCTCTTCAAGCACCCATTGAGGAAGAGAAACCCTTCATCATATAAAACTAGTTGTTTAGACCCACTAGCATATAAGCAAGCAAGCAGGAGAACCAAACAACAAAACTGAGGAAAAAAGATCAAATCAAATTTGGTAAAAGAAATTTTCTTTCAAACCAAACTCTCACCCTGAAACATGTGCAAGGGCCCAGAATTATGAAAATGTCTATAAGACAGCTTATGGTGCTAAATTAAACACATTCAACATATGCAAAATATGACTCACTAACTTCGGATACTACTAGCTAGAAGCCCCATGAAGAAAGGAGGAAAATCCTCACGGTATCCACTTAAACTGAGGAACCAAAAGGTTGCCCTCACCAAACCAGACCATGAATTGAACACTTTAGGTCCTAGGTAGCTTGGGAGCAATGAATACTTTAAAATTGCCCCAGAAACAAAGCAGTAGGCAAGACGACCTATGTTCTATGACTAAAATGTTACTCAAGACAGGTTATACAATGTAACTAAGAACAACCTTACTAGGGGATTGTTTATTCCAAAGATCAACATGGTTAGATGGTCCAGACCATCAATGTTGTAAAACTCATCATACTATCCAAAGAATAAAACCATTTATATCATCAGTGTTCACCAAATGTGTAAAGCTACTACATTGCACTTGATTTGCTGACCTTGATCACACTACATACACAATAAATCTGCCTGTTCTTTTCCCAAGGATGTCTACCATGAATAGCTAGAGGCTTTTTCAATTTTATTTAGATTGATCTCCATCAAAATGTTGATTATAGACAATCAACACACGGTTCTATCCATATTCATTATATACACAAGTCAGAACATAAAACTCTATGAATAAAACCAGCAGAACGTGAATATACTTGCTTCGGACCTGCCAAGAAATTGAAGGCTTCAACTCAAGTGTCCAATCACCTAGGCAACCGAATTAGCACTATTGACAGTAAGGGACAAAGAATGCAGCCAAAACCGTTCCCCAAAAGGTGTGACAGTTGAAAAAACCTTCAACCGAGTTCTCAAGGGATGATTTACTCAAAATTCACCTGGTCAGGCTGTATGCTTTTGGACTTAAATCATTTTTATGCACCTTTGCTAGATACAAAAGAACAATATATAGAAAAAATTCCGCTAACTTAGGCATAAGCAGTAATGCAGTGGTATCATCCATTAAACCATAGCACTCTCTAGACATGCACTTCTTGCCAGTATACCCACGGCACAGCTAACAGAACTGCAACCAAGACATTAACAACAAGGAAAGCATTGGAGGTATAAAAAATCAAGGCGAAGGACAATACAATATTTTATTAACAGTAACCAAAAGTCTCCACACATTATGTCAAACCTCCGGCAACAAACTAAAATTCCATAAATAACTATACAAGAAACACATAAATCACTAACAATGTGCATAACCTCCCGTATTAAAAATTAAAGAAACGGAGACAATTAACTAACTAGGCAATAATTAAACAGAAACTAAAACAATTCATCAAAGATTCTATTAAAATCAAGAAATTCTCACCATAAAGGATCTCCAGGTCCAGTGCCACGTTGATGAAAAGCCAAGACAGCTCTAACCTTCAACCCACACCGTCTTGCTAACGCCACAAGATCCAAATACCCTCCCCAATTATAAACCCTAGGCTTCTCCCTCTCCACTATCCCCCACCAAATCTCCATAACCACACCTTCCACTCCAGCAGTCACCAGGGCCCTCAAAGACGCCGTCAAGACCTTAATCCTCCTCACCTTTCCATCCTCCGCCACCAATTCCGCCGGCAGCGTCACGTACACTGGCGATCCCCTCCGCCGCCGCTCCACCGGGCCAGTAAATCCATGTTGAAGCTCGTAATGCTCGAAATCTTCGCTTCCGCCATTGTCGGGATAGACGGAGCCGCAGGATTTTGAGGAGTTGAGTCGCGAGCTGATCGCGAATCGGCGAGGTGGGAGGTGGCGAGTTCGTGTAGGTGACAAGGTGGAAGGGAAGCGAATTAGGTGAGTTGACACAGTGCGTTTGCAACAGAAGGAAGCAGAGAAAGTTGGTGTGGATGGAGATGCGATCGCCATTGATCGGATTATCAGTGATTACTGGCTAGGGTTTCATTTGAAAAGAGATGAGTAAAAAATTAAAGAAATGATTTGCTGGCAGTTTCTTTCTTCTTTTTTTGTGTGTGCGTGAGAGAGGGAGGGAGGGTGTTCGTTAAGGTTGGTTAAGAGTGATTTTAGATGGCTGGGATTGTGTGAACGTGGATCCATTGGTTTTTACGGTTGAGATTGGGGCAGTGAGATTGTGATTATTTTTTTTTTATTGATTGGGAAGAGAATTTATTAAATAAAAAAGTGGATCCAGCATCATGTGTTTGGTAAGGAATGAGCTGGGTAACAAAATATCTGCTCCATTTACCTTATTTTCTTATATTAAGGGAAGAAGAAAATTCAAATTATCTACTAATCTACGGTTTCTGTTTTTTTACATTAAATTCATATAATTACGTTTCAAATATTAATTTTATATAAATTAAAATAATTTATTTTTTATTTATTAAATTCTTTTTTATTTATTTTAAATATAAAAATTTATCTTATAATAATTTTAATCAAATATATATTTTTTAAAATTTACTTTTTAAAACCACGAGTAAAAATTTTCACACAATAAGATGTTTTTTTATACACTTTTTATTGGGATATTTGAAGCCCAACTACACACAAATATATACACACAGCAGCAACCAATACTAGTTTATAAGTACTGTATAATAATTTATTGCTTGTGCTTAGATTGTCCCTGAGCTATATCATTTTATTTATACAAAATATATTTTCTTTCATCCAAGATAGTAAATGTCGTTATGTATTAGTTGTCCATTAAGAAAATACTAAGTCATGTAGCGTTTTTTATGTAAATTACAAAAAAAAAAAAAAAAAAAACCAAAAGCCCTCAATCAATTACCGTGGCTACCAAGTGTCAACACTATGGACTGGAAGAGTCCTTCTCGCGTGAAAAGCTGGAATTGTTTTGTGTTCTCGTGCGAAGTTGGGGTTGCTGGGGGATCTGATTGCATGTTAGTTTCTTTATGCGAGATGAGGTTTCTAGTATGTTGGTGGTTATCGGTTCTAGGTGCATCAATGGATCTATGAGCGGCGGTTTCGAGGTTGGGTTAGTTGATGACTTTGTTTAGAAGAGGTATTTGTCAAAGAACTATCTCAACCTAATAGCTTAAGTTGTTATATCATGTTCAATATATGATTTATATTATTCTCTAACACACCCCCTTAAATGAAAAATCTTTGGGCTTGAAACTTGCACAGACTCACACTAACTTGCGCTTCATTTTTTGTCAAATAAATAAGGATGGTGAGATTTGAATTCGTGACTGCTTGGTCATCAAGGCTCTGGTACAATATCAAAGAACCATCTCAACCTAAAAGTTTAAGTTGTTAGGTCAAGTCCAAGATATGATTTATATTATTTTCTAACAGTGTCGTCTTGGCTTCATGGATCTGGTCGGTTTGTGGGGGTTTGGCTTGGCTTGGGTTGCTGAGTTATGGCTGGTCAATGTGTGTTTGATGAACTCTCATTCTTCTAGTTTGTTGAGTGTGGAAGGGTTGGTCATTAAATGCAAGCCTTACCTATAATGTACCTAATTGCTTGGTGATTGTTGGGAGAGTGTTGGGCCAGTACAATGGGATTGGATATTGATTGATTTTGCATGAAATGGTTGTGATTTCTTTCAATCTTATAGGCTTAATGGGTTGTTGTTTGCCTTCGTTCTTGGCAGATATTTACTTCCTTCTCTCTCTTAAAGAGTCACACAAGGTTTATATAGTTTTATTAACAACAATTATTTTGTTTCTTGGGATATTTTTCAGAGCTCTGATTGTCCAGGTTGGGTGGGTCTTTTTCATTCTTTGTGGTTTGGGGTTTTAGGGCGTTAACATCTCTGTATTCTAGTTGCATTCTCACAGGTTGATGGTGCTATTTTTTATGTTTATATGTTTTGCAGTTTGTTGTGGAGTGTGCTTGAACTCTAGTGGTTGCTGCAGTTATTCGCTAGGCAAGGGTCTTTGTACTAATCAGGCTTGTTGTATGTGCATTTTCATTTTATATTGCTTCGCTAGATTTTTGTTTGATTCATTTAATATTTTTTAAAACATGGAGTTTTTTTTTTATGATTAGGAAGCATGATTTTTATTCTGAGATTAGGCAAGTCTTTTAAATTTTCTGGTAGCTATATTTGTTTGCTTCTTTTTCTGTGTTATTTCCCTTATCTTTTTGGGTTTTATTTGCTTTATGCTTATTTTATTTTTTTTAATGATGTGTTTTTTTAACCAATGTCTTAGGTTATTATTTGATTGGTTTTGTGGTGTTTGTTTGCACATGGCATGTTATTGTCTTGAAAGTTTATTGTTTTGTTATTTTTCAGCTTGCATCTTGAATTTGCCATTATTGGGAATTTTTGGTCTACTAGGGCAAGTTCATCATTGGAAAAGTAATTTTGGTTTTGACTTCGCATCGATCTCATTGTTTGGCTAGTTAGTTTACAGTGTTTTTCTAATTTGTTAGTTTACTTGGTCATTATATGGGATTTTTGGAAGCTGGTTTGCCTTTCAATAATTAGGATGCTTGCTTTTTTCTAATGATTTTGTTTATGTTTTGGTTGGGAGATCTTTATATAGTTGCCTGTTGTATGTCCATTATGATTTCAATCTGATGCTTTCATCAATTCTTTTAATTGTCCTTTGATTTTTTTTCCCCATATTTTGGTGCTTTCAGGAATGGTTGTTCCTCTGTCTTTGCAAAATTTTTTAGATTTTTGGTGTATTTTATCATTATTGAGAGCGTTTTACTTTAATCTATGTTGTATTTTTAATTGATATGGGCTGTCATATGAAGTTGCTGATTTTCGTTTCAACAATTGCAATTCCTCTTATTTTTTTGTCTACCTCTGCATTTTTTTTCTTTCTTTTTTTAGCCTGTAATCAAATCTTTATAGACTAGCATGGGTCTTGTCTTTTTTTTTAGATGTTGTTAGGTGTTTTGTTGGCTTTTATATCCATGTACTCTTTGCATCTTTAAATTCAATGTAGCTGTTTTTTTAAAAACATTCGTAGATAATGTTTGATGAAAGAAAAATAGGGGTTTATAGATATAAATAAAAGACATAAGTCTTTATTTTGGAGTTGTTAACAAAAGGGTGGGGATGGTGCTTTGGATCTGATATTGATAAGAAAAGAATAAGAAATTGAGATTATCTGAGTTGTCTTTCCATAATCTTTTAAAAAAACTTTTAATGGTTTGGCCATTGTTTGTTTATTTTTCTTATAGCAATAGGTTGCTGCAAGTTTTCTAGCCACTACATGTTTTTTTTTTTTTCATGTTGTTGGTGTTTTCTATTGGATTGCTAAATAAAATAAGGTAAAAAGTGATTATGACAATTTTTTTTGTGGTAAATAATAGTTGACATGACAATCAAACATGAAGAAGAACCATCTAATTTTATTCAATAATATGATTTTTACAATGTTATTTGTTTTGATGTTCATTCCTTACCAATAAACCAGTTATGTAATCTTTTAAATAGTGTCATATTATATTTGTACAACAACTTTTATTTCTTTGCTCGTATTCAATCTAACAAGTCAATTTGTCATAAATCATTTTTGTTTATTTTGTTTTTATATGTGTTGCCCTTTCTTTTATTTAATTACAGATTTTTTTATATATATAAAAAAACTTGATTCTAACCTGGTT
>Ga0307515_10012080_pt1 | contig 16293 bp, 23 predicted proteins | sample 17_EM_MG_FD_194513 | JGI IMG/M metagenome (GOLD analysis project Ga0307515, IMG submission 194513) | Populus trichocarpa ectomycorrhiza microbial communities from riparian zone in the Pacific Northwest, United States - 17_EM | ecosystem: Host-associated > Plants > Roots > Unclassified | place...
AACTAAAAATGCCGACGAAGCAGAAGGTACCAATGTAGAGTATAGGATCGTCGTACGTGGCTATGACAAGTTCTTTAACATCGGCGAGGTTCCTTGGACCAACGTGAGCGCAGCTCTCTCTCCTTCCCCCCCTTGACTGATGCCTGTTCAAATAGTGGCACGCTATCGAACGCCATACGACCGCTCCGTACTGCCTCACCCTCAAGTCCAACGGCTGTATCATCTTCATCGCGGCGCTGTCTTCCGACAAAATTCTCGTCACTTCAAAGCATTCGCTCGGTCCAGTCCTAGGGCAGAAGTATTCTCACGCACAAGTTGGTGAAGCGTGGCTAGACAAGCACCTTGCGGCTGCAGGTAAAACGAAGGAGCAGCTAGCTCAGACGCTCTGGGAGAAAAATTGGACAGCCGTCGCGGAACTTTGCGACGATTCGTTTGAGGAGCACGTCCTTCCCATCCCATCGGAGATGACCGGTCTTCATCTCCATGGTCTGAACGTTAACGGGCGTGAGTTCAACACCCAGGCGCAGCCTGTAGTCGACGAGTTCGCCACGGAATGGGGATTTATCAGAACTGATTCGATAACGATCGATTCAATCCAGGATGTACGTAGGTTTTGTGAGGAAACCGGCAAGACCGGCAGGTGGAATGGTGTGGCTGTCGAGGGTTTCGTCGTTCGCACCACCATTGGTCCTCGACCTGAGGAGAAAGGGCACGATACGCCCCCCTACTCGCCTGGGTCGAGCTTCTTCTTCAAGGTCAAATTCGACGAGCCGTATATGATGTACCGCGATTGGCGCGAGATCACCAAGTCCCTCTTGAGCGCGAAGCAAAAGGGCAATATTGCCGGTGCCAGGATCTCCAAAGCGAAGCTGAAAAGGACAGAGACGCTAGAGTATAAGAACTGGGTCGAGAAGGAGATCTTACGTAACCCCAAGGCGTTTGTGGATTATCAGAATAACCGCGGTATCATTGCCGTCAGGGAGGCATACCTCAAATGGAGGGATACTCCTGAGGGTGAGCAAGTCGCTGAGGCGATGCGTCCTGTGACCCCTCCGCCCCAGCATGGGTCCAAACCGACGAAAATGGTCCTTGTTCCAATTGCCATCCCAGGCTGCGGTATGTTACACCCTTTGTGTATGTCCGATACCGTATGTCTCATCCCCTACTACAGGCAAAACAACCATTGCAGTTGCCCTCGCACATCTCTTCGGCTTTGGGCATACGCAGAGCGACAATGTCCGTGCAAAAAAGGCCGCCGATGTGTTCCACAAGAACGTAGCGGAGCTCTTCGAGTCCCACAATGTCGTCATCGCAGACCGGAACAACCACCTGACTCGTCACCGCGATGGAATTCGTGATGCAGTGAAGAGAATTCGCCCCCAGCCCCAACTTGTCGCTCTCAACTGGTCTTTTGCGAACACCCCGAAGACGACTGTACACCGAATCACTTGCGACAGGATCCTTGGCCGGGGAGAGAACCACCAGACTCTTCGTCCAACCGACCTTGCTAACTATGAAGAAATCGTTTGGCGGTTCATCAAGGAAACTGAAGAACTGGATGAGAATGAAGTGGACGATGTGATTGAGATGGAAGTGGAGGAGAGCATCGAGGATGCGCTTGCCAGGGCTGTCAACGGCGTCGTCGATGTGCTTGGGATAGAGAAGCCGACAGACGAGCAGATGGGAGAAGCCTTGCGGAAGTCTATCGAGTATCAGAACAACGCCCGAAAGGAGACTGGTGGGAGCTCTAAGGGCAAGGAGAAGGAACGACCGAAGGAAAAGACCATCGCCCCGCGGTACTATGGTATTCTCCCCGAGATCGATTTGGAAGCTGTCATGGGACAGGTTCTCGGTGCTGAGGATGCCCACGAGGACGCGAAGAGGATGTGGGAATTGCTTCAGCGCAAGAAACGAGTCACAGCAATGCCGCACATCACAATCACACACATAAAGTCCAAGGATACCGAACTGGCTCTGTGGAATGCATCAGACCTGCTCCTCAAGGAGGCCGCGCAACCCATGTTTGGTCTCGAGTTCGGGCATTTGGTTTGGAACGACCGGGTTATGGCGCTCACGGTGGAGAACCTCTCGGTCAAGGAGGGCAATGCGATCGAAGTCGGTAACGAGTGGTTGAAGGTACTTGGCGATGGGCCTGTCAGGGCACGACTACACGTTACGGTTGGGACGGCCAACCCGAGCATTCCTCCAGTCGAGGCGAAGGACCTGGTGGGAAAATGGAGAGCGGAGGAACCGGTTAACGTAATGGAGGTTAAGGGTATTGGATCTCAGGGACGTTTGAAGGCTTTGGTTAATTAAAGGATGGACTTGACCCAAAAAAACTATTCTCTCCCTTTTGCTTGTCGCAGATTTCTGTTATCCCCATTCGCTGTATTTCGTGAGTCGTTCAAGAATTGTTATCCCCCCTCACGTTCGTGCCATTGTCGAACTCGATTCCGTATTTGCTCGGAACCCCAAATTCACAACGAGCGCAACGAGTTTAGAATATCTACAACATTCGTAGGAACGGGGATACCACTGTTTCAGATAACAATGATGGACTGGTGAAATTGACCGCCGAAATAAAGGGTTGACGACGTCTCTTTGGGAGGTTGGTCCTACATGCGACCATGACCCAGGACGGATGTCCAGTCCCCTTCGTAGTCGCGTTCGAAGGAGCTCAAGCTAGTATCAAGATCAGAGGCACATGTGGGCAGGGTCACCGCGTCGACGCGAACAGTGGATCCCTTCGTAAATTGCTAGCTCCTTTTCAATTCAAATCCTCCTGCCTACATGGCTTGACATCTCATTTTGAAGTACTTGGTACTCGACGATCATCGTGCAAAGAACGGCAGGCAGGTCACCTGCAACCCCGGCGTAAATACGTTGTTTTATTTGCGTACACCACAACCACTAGGTTTCATTTCGTTCGTTCTCTTGGGCACAGGCTGGTTATCGACATCATTGGAGAGCAAGTAGGTGTCTAGCAAGAACAAATATGATTATTCCATTGATTTCATCATGTTGTAGCAGGTTCCGAAAGCTTTGCTGATCTCCTCGGCCATAACCGCCCATTCTGCACCATAAACAGCGGCCGGATTTTTATCGGAGTGGTAGCGCTAATAGTTGAATGAACCTTCACTGACAGACTTGCATAGCGATTCACGCACCTGCATAACTTTGATGATTCGCTGTTTGGGAGAAATCGCCAGATTGGGTAATTCTTTCGGACCGTTGGTTTATCATAAGCACAAGCACAAGCAGATGGAAGGAAACCGTGCACTGACCTTCAGTCTTCGGTTGCCCACATTGAAGAAAGCGGGTTAAAAGCAGTAGATCACAGAGCAACCAAGCCTTGCCCCGGAATGCTAGTCGTTGTTTAGGTCTTGTGGGTCGACGATCCGCACACCTTCGACATTCACCACTTCCTTCTCTAATATTGGATAATCTGGAATCACGCTCAGGGCCGGCCGTAGTTGAGGATTGCGGTTCATAAGTCGTTCTGCAAGGAAGTAGATTGGACCGCTGATATGTCCATGTTGTTGGTCAGCAAGGTACTGCAACACCCTTCCCGCCGACCAGAGGTCTGCCCGAATTGGCTGATACTCTCTATTTGAGTTCAATTCGAGTTCTGGAGCCGCCCACCCCTCCGTCCCTCGATACCCACTGATCCGTGATTCCAGTCCAGAAATTTGGACGGAGACACTAAAGTCAATGATAAAAAGTCGGTTGGTTGGCCCGGCGACGACTATGTTATCGGGCTTAAGGTCAAGGTGGGCCACATTGTGTCTGTGCATGAAGTGAACTCCTTCAAGAAACTGGCGTGCAAGTAGATGGCCTGTGGTTTTGAGCAGCTGGGGGGGAGCGTTTGATAAAACAGTTTCCCGGGGCATGGCGATGAGCTTCCCCACATCGCGTGGGAATTCGTGGAGGATAGGGATGGTGTAGTTGTCTGGTGACCTGATGCTGGCGAGGAGTGAATGTATTGTGAACTCGTCCGGCTCGACAATCTTGAGAATGACGTGTTTGTTCCCTGGTCCCCTTGCACGGCGTACAGTCGACGGTAGCTAGCATTGTACTGGTTAGTGGCCCAGTGTAAACCCAGATCAAGGAGAGGCGCACAGGGTCGAGCGGAGCCCAGCCCTCCTCCAATTTAATTTCCGGAAGCACTTCATACTCTGCATTGACGAACATCTGGTCAGTGGGTGAATTATCAATTTCTATCGGGTCGTTGCTGCTGGAAGGTGTATTTGAGCGTGTTGTGCGTTTGGTACGCGCGGTGAATCCCTTGTATCGTTGGTTTTCAACTTTTTCTTTTTGGTTAGAAAGGTCGTTTTCAATCGTGGGAAGTTCCTGATCAGAAATGGCGGAGGGGATGTTGTAGAGCCGGTGAAAGAACCGGAGCCTGCCAAGGGATGTCCCAAGGTGGAATTCACCATCCTTGAAATACGCAATCTACAAAAGGAATTACCTGCCATGGTCTGCAATTAAAGAATAAGGAATTTCTACCTTCTTCTCTTCCAGTTTTACTTGATACACGAAGTACCACTCGGCAATAAATCCGTTGGTAATGTAAATCGCGATAGCTACGAACGAGTTGCGCGGGCGTATGGTTAACTTGTTCACCACGCGGACCAAGAGTCCGGCTTGGAGCAGCATCCTATAGGGGTCCCTATGGTCTGCCTCTGAACCAACCTCGAAGTTGATTTGTGGGCAAGCGTTCAAAGAGAACAAATAGTCGGATCGGGGTTCGTATCTAAAACGGCTGCCCCCTACTTGTGCTACGAAGTGCAAGGGCCAGCGCCCCTCACTGGATATTGTCAGCACCCAGCGGTGAACCTAAGCAGAAGCTCATACCGCTTAAACACTGCTCTAATGTCATACCACTCGGACAAATACCTTGCAATCTTACCAAAGAAGGTGTTATCAACTCTGTATTTGACGGGGTCGCTGTCTAATGCGGAGGTTCGTTCGTCGCAGAGGTCGAAATAGTGATTGATCTCGTGGTCAGAACAGGTACCGCCACTCTCACCATCGACTTCGAAGTAATTGCCAACTTCATTCCCGAAGAGGTGCCTGAGACGCTCCTATGCGGGGATTGTGAAAAAAGAATCGCACAGGCGTTATGATGGCGGCCATACTCGGTGTTCCTGTGATATGCTCCTGCGTGCTGTCAACCTTTGCCGGATCTGTTGGTGGGCCGAATGATGGTAAATTCCTTCGCAGATTTGGTTCTCCTCAAGTGTGCTCTGATTAACATGATTCGTCCCCGTTTGGTCCGCATAAAAGATGACTTCTTCAATATAAGTACCGACAGCTCCAACTTGCACATGTTGAGAACCGGTGGTGGTAGGGACTAATGTTGTTCGAAGGGTGTGCCCACAACATCAGCCATAAGGAGAACGCCTCCATAATATATGGACTCACCCTCGGGAGCCCGTGCCAGGATATAGTACCTCTTGGTTGCAGGGATTTCGCCAAGATAATTCGATACAAATTCCTGGTCGGCGTCAAGCGGCATGCACTCCGGCGAGTTCTCGGGGAATGTGTTGAGTTCGTCTATGAGCGCCCCCTGTCTAAGGGATGCATCGATTGTGACTCGACGTAACGTGAGGTGGTTGGCGTCAGTGTCTTTCAGAGCCTGCTTCTTCTCTTCTTTGATTTTCTGTTTCAAATCGGCCACATCGTCGGTGGGATCGATTTTGACCTTAAAGAGACTCGATTCTCCAATGAGGAAGCACCAAATGGGGTACGACATTTCAGGTGGAAGAAGGGGTGGAAGTGGTTCCGGCTTTCTTTGTTCCACAAAACACAACATGGCTATTAGGTCAATCTAATTATTCAGCTCCACGTGATTGTGGTCATACGTTTCAGTTTCACGCCACCGGTCGGTCCTGTAAAGGCGTCAGGGGATTCAAAGGCCAGTCCTGCCGGAGCTACTGTTTCTCCCAGTATGCCTTGCAGAAGCAGAACTCATGACAGCCACTTGGCCACAATTGTACCCCACAGGAGACTATCAAATCGTCGTGGGAGGGATGCTATAGCCACTGGCAATTGTGCCACCACTCCTTGTTGAACGCGCACATTGCTTGCCAAAGCGTCCCACTCGACACTGCACTGGATTCGGTCGATGGAACCGCGAACCTCCCAGCCTCCGAGCTGGCTACACGCATGAACCGACTAAAAACACTATACACGCAGGATCGAACCCCTTATTCTCATCTTACTATCCCTCTTTCCTCCATCTTACATAAGCCGCCCCACCCCACTCCGGGCTCCCCTCCTCCCCTCCTGCAGTGGTGACCCAGCAGGAATCCTTCAACAAGATTTGAGCAAGCTATCAAGACTGGCGACTCGCTACTACGACGGTTGCGCCACGAGGTCTCGCTCACGCCCAACAACACAAAATCGATCAGCCTAGCCTTGAATGCAATGGATGGAGGAGAGGGCGCTGATAGTGCAATGCTCGTCATAGACGAGACCCACTATCCTCCTATCACATTCTCGTCAGGTCTCCAGTGGAAGTCAGTTCTCATGGCGGCCTGATCCCCGTAATGTGCGCGAGAGGATATTCAAGAACGGCATCTTCGAGAAGAACCAGGCTGGATTCTGCATCACCCGTAGCAAACCTCCGAGAGCCTGGTCTCAATTATAACAAGTCATTTTTACCTGTTGTTGTGACAAGGGTGATGGGTGCTAATTGTGCTAATTGTGTGCCCTCATGGAATCTGGAATCGGTTGTCGCTCTGAACGCGTGTCGTGACTTCGCCCGCACCACCGGAAGTATCAGTGAATGCTTAGGTCCATGGTCTGCTCCAAACAAAATCTTGCTGCCCGGTCCTACCTTTGGCCTTGTGAACTAAGTCTAATCATGCAACACTAAGTATTAGGTAATGGAGTGTATCTATAACATATTGGGGCTTATTCGTGGGACGACAGGCGTTGGATATGTCGCAAATGTCGACTGAGCCCTAAAAGGGGGTGGGGAAAGGGGCCTTGTATATAAATGGCTAATTTATATTGTACAAACACCCTCTATATAGGGTGAACTTGGCGACGCATAAGTGCGAGGGACGTTTGAAGGCTTTGGTTAATTGAAGGATGGACTTGATCCAAAAAAACTATTCTCTCGCTTTTGCTTGTCGCAGATTTCGGTTATCCCCATTCGCTGTAGTTTCGTGAGTCGTTCAAAAATTGTTATCCCCCCTCACGTTCGTACCGTTGTCGAACTCGATTCCGTATTTGTTCAGAATCCCAAATTCACAACGAGCGCGACGAGTTTAGAATACCTACAACATTCGTAGGAACGGGGGTACCACTGCTTCAGATAACAATGATGGACTGGTGAAATTGACTGCCGAAATAAAGGGTTGACGACGTCTCTTTGGGAACGTTGGTCCTACATGCGACCATGACCCGGGACGGGTGTCCAGTCCCTTTCATAGTTGCGTATGAAGGAGCTTAAGCTAGTATCAAGAGGCACATGTGGGCAGGTACACCGCGTCGATGCGAACAGTGGATTCCTTCGTAAATTGCCAGCTCCCTCAAATTCTCCGATATCCCCAACATGCCTACTTGGCTTGACATCTCATCTTGAAGAACTCGGTACTCAACGATCATCGTGCAAAGAACCGCAGGCCGGTCACCTGCAACCCCTCTATCTACTGGAACCTAGGTAATAATCACAGGGCGTAAACTCCTTTTGACCAGGCGTGAATCCGTTGTTTTATTTGCGTACACTACAACTACTAGGTTCAATTTCGTTCGTTCTCTTGGGCACAGGCTGGTTATCGACATCATTGGAGTGCAAGTAGGTGTTTAGCAAGAACACATATGATTATTCCATTGATTTCATCATGTTGTAGCAGGTTCCGAGCGCTTCGCTGATCTCCTCGGCCATAACCGCCCATTCTGCACCATAAACAGCGGCCGGGTTTTTATCGGAATGGTAGCGCTAATGGTTGAATGAACCTTCACTGACAGACTTGCATAGCGATTCACGCACCTGCATAACTTTGATGATTCTTTTTTTGGGAGAAATCGCCAGATTGGGTAATTCTTTCGGACCTTTGGTTTATCATAAGCATAAGCACAAGCAGATGGAAGGAACCCGTGCACTGACCTTCAGTCTTCGGTGGCCACTCCTTCCAAACCCACATCGCAAATTCCCAATAATCCGCCGCAGTACCTTTGCTCTCTGCACTTCTCCGCTTCTCATCGAGACGGTCAATCTCATCCTTGAGTTTTTTGACAATTGGCTTTCGCTTCTCTCTCCACCCCTGCTGCTCAGCATTCCACAAATCATCGCGATATTTCTGCACAGCGGCAGCCGCTTCAGTATACCAGGAACCCTTAGGTTGCTTAGGAGCCAAAGACATTGCAAGCTGGACGGCACGCAAGAATAGTTGATGTGCTCTGCAAAGCCCACATCAACGCGGGTTACGTGCTTGGCTTTGTTGGATGGAAGCGAGACTCACACACTAGGTACTTTGGCTACCGTAAGGAAGAAACGTGCAAGCCTTGTAAGAGTGGCGCCTTCGAGCTCGATGTCTTTTTCGGTCACGCAGGTAAGTGCCCGGCGGTAGTCGTCCTGTGCGAGCTGAGCGTTTCCCCAGAGCTCATCTGGGTCTCCATTGATGGCTCTGTCCCAGTGCGAGTCTCCGCTCTTGAGCAGCTGCGATCCTTGGCATACAACAAGCAGCATCGCAAAATCTTGAGGGTGGGGCTTAGCTTGTGAAAGGAAAGAGGGGTCGTAATAGAAACTGACCACCAAACAAGTATCCAGCACGCTTATCTGATAAACCCATCTTTCCTTCGTACTCAACAGCGACAATCATGGCCGACTCGTGAGAGTTGATGAGACTCAAGGCCCTTGCCCACCTCCCATGTTCAAAGTCAGAAAGTGCTTCGTGGAAGAGCGCCTCTCCGATTTCCAAAGAGGCTTCGAACGCTACGGGCTTGAAGCGTTCCCGCACCGAGCGAGGGGCCTGCGAACACGTCTCTTGGGTCCAACGAAAGAACGACAGTCTCTCCTCCTTGGTTAGCTTTGCAAGGTCAGCGTGGATCAGCTGCTGAATAGCCTTGACCACTTGATCGCTCGCATGCGGATGCGGAGCCTGCCCTGCGGGGGCACCCTGGATGGCCCGAGCGAGAGCATCAAACGTTTGGGTGACAAAGTATTTCGTCTCTGCTAGGTTGGTCTTTGATATTCCCTCCCCGATGTCACACTCGAGAAGTCCGATGGAAGTCGATAGCAGCCCCTGAGTGGCTTCGACGAATGAGGCAGTATCGGTGGGTGAGATACGAGTAAGGGCTCTGTTAAAGGCTTGTAGAGCCTACAAGCGAGCCACGATAAGCAATGAGCAGATTAATGGAGCGGTCAAAGGCGTTCCCTTCTCGAGTCGCGCCTTCTTCAATGAGCGGCCTACACCCTTTGCAGAGGCCTGAGCAAGTGCGGTCCTTGCATTCTCCAGCTCTGTCGACATGAATGGGGTCAAAGAGTACTGGTGGGTTGCTTCTTGTAACGAGAGGGCCTAACACTTCCCCCAGCATTAATAATTATGTAAGGAGCCCGACTGCGTCAACCTTTCACCATTTGTTAATCCACATTAAATCAAAATCAGTCTCAAATTGATGTGCGAACTCTATAGATCTTTCGTAAGGGCATGGCGGTCCCCGTTCGTCACAATATGGCGTGCCTGCGCCTGCGGAGGTCGAAACGCGTCACGCTAGTCGGCAGAGAGCTATATGACTTCCACACGGCTCTCTTCCAACCTCTTATTGCTATAGTAACGCGTAATAACACGCACTAGTCCAACCGATATGCCATATCGTTCCGATTGCTATTTTATATCGCGCAAATGCCACATAAGGTTTCCATTGCATAACGTCAGTGGAATCTAGTAATGTAGGGGCCATGCGCATTGCTAAGTGCTGACGAAGGTCAAGAAATTCCTAATTAAAGACTTGATGAACATACATAAGCTACGTTTCATAGCAAATGACGCTTAATCACAATCAGTAATATATATATATATATATTAAGATTCCCCATGTTGCAAGTCACTCCCATTTTTAGAAGTCCGCCGATCTCTCTTTATCCTTCTAGTTCTTCTCGAATGCGCCTTGCGGACATCACTCACGACCATACGCTTCTTCAAGCGATGGAGGAGCCTTCGGATATCGGTCCAGAGGAAGAGTGGGACAATCACAACAATGACTGGGATGGCAATCTGCCAAAATAGCGTGTCACTATGGTCGTTAACTGAGGGCATGGGATTGAAGTTCATGCCCTGGAGGTGGAGGAAGGTGGGCGGATGAGCGTGTGTCCGGGGAAAAGCAGGCAAAAGAAAGGACGCACAAAATAGCCAGTTAGCAGTGTCAAGGGTAAGAAGACGACTGTGACTACAGTGAGCTGGCGCATGGCGTCGTTGAGAGAGTAGCTAGACATCTGCAAGCGGGCGTCCGCGGATCAGCTCCGCTTCAACTACAGTAGTCGACAAGCCAGAACTCACGTCAAAGGAGAAACGAATCAAGTTCTCCGTCATTGCACTGTACATATCGAGGCTGGCGAGGATGAAGTCGATATGGTCGTAAATGTCGGCGAGGTAGATCTTCGTCATTATGCTCATGTAGCCAACGGCTGTCTTTCCACCACCTTGCACGGCAGCCGATCTCTCCAGGTCGTATCGGCGAAGGCCGTAAATGAGTGATTTGATTGGCGTGAGGGCGCGTTTGCGAATAGTCAGGTCTTCAGACATAACATGCACTGTACAGTTATTAGAAGAAGAACGAAGGTTCTACGTTGGCGTATACTTACAGTACTGGACAGTCTGAATGCCAGGTTTTAGGTGTATGTCCCGTTCAAACTTGAGAATTCTGTCATGGTACTTCTCTACTACAGCAAGGGCTTTGTCCACGACTATATTTAGGGCTCAGCGAGTCAATAAGATCTTGCTTCATTATTGTCGAGGGTAGACGCACCGAAGTCAAGGCACGATTGTAGCAGTAGCGAAGCGTCTGGCTCCGCCCTGAGCAGACTCCCCGGCCTCTTCAGTCGATCAACGATTTGGTCACCAATGGGCATTTGATGGATCGAGATCAAGGTACCGTCGTGGAAGAGGAAGAAGAAGGCATTGGTGACGTGTACCCGAACACGATTCTTGTGTTTGAGGGCTTCAAGTTGTGCCAACTTTGAGGCTCGTCGACGACCATTCTGCAAACAGTGAATATGAGGATGAATAGAGATGAGGAATGGAACCAGACTCACCCGAGTTAGCAAGGCCGTCTTCTCGTTCCACCATCCATTCACCCTTTGAGAGGTAGTAGCGCCCTGTTCCACGTCTCGCTTTTTCTTCGTCCGAGATTGGTGGTTACCCTTGCGAAACCGATTCAGGGATTGTAGACGAGATCGTTGAACGTCCTCTTCAGTGATGTTTTCCATGGAACCAATGACCTCGTAACCCCCGTCACTGTCTGAAGAGGAAGATGATGTTGGACCATCTGAATCCTCGGCCCTGGACTCGGGATCGCGCCTGTTTCTGTTTCGACGCAAAGAATGCTCCTCGGGTGAATGAAGGGTGTGATCGAGTATATGGACGAAGAGGTGGTTGGGGAACCAGTCTGCTTTGGAGCGGATCTGGCCCTGCTCGAGAACGTCTTCGACTGCGAGGGGATGGAGATCAAACACGAGCGCAAGCGCGCTCAGGACATCCCAGGATACGCCCTTGTATTCGCATATGAGACTGTGTATTGCACCAGCTTCCATGGGTACTTACTGTGACGTCAATCCAGCGGACATCGCCTGGATGTTGGCGAGGTGACTGTTCAAGAAATCGAAGGAATGAATGGTTGTCCATCCTCTGGATGCTCACATCCTCCGAGGAGTAGTCCACCACTTGGATAGTGCAGTTGTCATGGATGTGGCTATAGAGCTCATGGACCCAAGCTTGAGTGGCATCCACACCAGGTTCTGAGCCGGCTGGTCTTGCGAATGGATCCAAAGGGTCATTGGCTAGAGCGTCTGATGGAGTATTCTGCTCCCAATGTCAGTACTTAGTGCGAACGTATCTTCCGCTTATGACGCACGTACCTCCTGTGATGCGCCTTGGGGAACAGCACTTGGACGGCAGGATCGAGATGCGGTATCTGAGGAAAGTGGAAAGGTTTGCGCTCTTGGCCTGTGAGGGTGCTCGGCGGTGAGAGCGACTGGGGTAAGAACAGGGGGAGCATCGTGCACGTTTGGTGGTGGCGAGTGGGTATCCTCGATGCCTGAGGGATCGGAAGAGATGGAAGAGGACTTTGAAGAGCGTCTGCTTAGCATTTGGTCGGGTTTCTAGTTTCTAGTTTGAGCGTCAAGTATCAAGTCACAATGTCATATATCGGGACTCATCACTCGTCACTCGTCACCCGTCACTCTTTTTTTCTCATAATTCGTACCTGAAACACATGTGGATGGGAGCCTGAATCAGGGACAGAGGGCGGAGCCAGCAGCCAACCAACCTCGAGCGCGAGACGTGTCTGTCTCGGAGTGAGTGGCGGTGGCGGTGGCAAGGAATGTGCTAGAACACTGCCAGACGCTTTATTCCGCTCTGCTTTGCTGTCTCTGCTGTCTCTGCTGTCTCTTGGCGTCTATCTGTGTCCGTCCATCAAACGAGCTAGCGCTGAACGATTGGGAGGACAACTGAGGGGCTAGGACTACGTACGATCTACAAGAACAATGTGTAAATAGCCAAAGGAGGATACGAGGATACGCTCCCTTTATGTCTTCTCACATAATTTAATATTTTAAAACCCCTTTTTTGTTTGTGTATTTGTTTGTCCGTCGAAGGTTCTGGAAGAGTCCCGCGCGTCTTTTTTTATTTCTTTTCGGGTATCGGAAGGCTGGTCCAGGCTCCTCGACGATTTATAAAAGGCGTCACTTTCAGTTCCGCCACATCTCTGAACTTGTGCTCGGGTACCAATCGCCACTCGCCACTTGCCACTCCCACTCCCACTCGCCCACTCCCACTCCCGCCTCCTTGCACAGGTCTTGGTATCAGTCTTGTGTTCTTTAGATCGATAGGATAGAACCAGAGCCAGAACCAGACTACACACAAAATGGCCGAAAGCTTTGGCTTCCAAGCTGAAATCAGCCAGTTGCTCGATCTCATCATCAGTACGCGCGCGACGATCGCGATCCCACATCTCATCCACACGCTCTGACACGCACCCCAGATACCTTCTACTCTAACAAGGAAATCTTCCTCCGTGAAATCATCTCCAATGCCTCCGATGCCCTCGACAAGATCCGCTATGCCTCCCTTACCGACCCAGAGGCCCTCAAGCCCGAGCCTGAGCTCTATATCCGCATCACCCCCGACAAGGACAATAAGCTCCTCTGCGTCCGCGATACAGGTATTGGTATGACCAAAGCCGATCTCGTCAACAACCTCGGTACCATCGCCAAATCCGGCACCAAGGGCTTCATGGAGGTCCGTTTATTCTCTCTATTCTCTCCTCGTTTGCTCCTCCCCCTAATAACCCAATCTTCACTAGGCCCTCAGCTCTGGCGCTGATATTTCCATGATCGGTCAATTCGGTGTCGGTTTCTATTCTGCCTACCTCGTCGCCGAACGCGTTCAAGTCATTTCCAAGCACAATGATGACGAGCAGTACATCTGGGAGTCGTCCGCTGGTGGTACCTTCACCATTACCCCCGACACCGTCAACCCCTCTCTAGGTCGCGGTACCGAGATCCGTATGTACTTGAAGGAGGACCAACTCGAGTATCTTGAGGAGAAAAAGATCAAGGAGATCGTCAAGAAACACTCCGAATTCATTTCCTACCCCATCCAGCTCGTCGTCACCAAGGAGGTCGATGCCGTATGTTCTCACTTTTCTCCTCACCACCATTTATCTAATAGCCCGTCTAGGAGGTTGACGACGATGAGGAGGAGGAGAAGGATGAAGAGAAGGACGAGTCCAAGATCGAGGAAGTAGAGGACGAAGATGAAGTCAAGGACAAGAAGAAGAAGAAGAAGATCAAGGAGAAGAAGATTGAGAACGAAGAGCTTAACAAGACGAAGCCCATCTGGACCCGCAATCCCAACGACATCAAGCCTGAGGAGTACGGCTCGTTCTACAAGAGCTTGACCAATGACTGGGAGGACCACTTATCTGTTAAGCACTTCTCCGTTGAGGGTCAGCTTGAGTTCAAGGCCATCCTCTTCGTCCCCAAGCGGTACGCTATTCCCCAAACGGAGTTTCTCGCTCACCACTCACAATACCTTCCAGCGCTCCCTTCGACCTCTTCGAAAGCAAGAAGAAGCGCAACAACATCAAGCTCTACGTCCGGCGTGTCTTCATCATGGATGACTGCGAGGATCTGATCCCCGAGTATCTCAACTTCGTCAAGGGTATCGTCGACTCCGAGGACTTGCCCCTCAACATCTCCCGTGAGACTTTGCAGCAAAACAAGATTCTCAAGGTCATCCGCAAGAACCTCGTGAAGAAGTGCATGGAGCTTTTCAGCGAGATCGCCGAGGACAAGGACAACTTCCAAAAGTTCTACGAGTCCTTTGGCAAGAACCTCAAGCTCGGCATCCACGAGGACTCAAATAACCGTTCCAAGCTTGCTGAGTTCTTGCGCTTCTTCTCGAGCAAGTCGACCGAGGAGCAGGTTTCGCTCAAGGGTTAGCCGCATCGACTGTGTAGCATGTTTTTAAAACGTACTAACGACACTCTCAGACTACATTACTCGCATGCCCGAGGTCCAGAAGAACATCTACTACCTGACTGGCGAGTCGCTCAAGTCGGTCAAGAACTCTCCCTTCCTTGAGCGTCTCAAGAGGAAAGGCTTCGAGGTCCTCCTCTTGGTCGACCCCATCGACGAGTATGCTATCTCGCAGCTCAAAGAGTTCGAGGGCAAGAAGCTCATCTGCGTGTCCAAAGAGGGTCTCGAGCTTGAGGAGACCGACGAAGAGAAGGCCGAGCGCGAGAAGGAGGCCAAAGAGTTTGAGGACCTCTGCAAGGCCGTCAAAGATGCCCTCGATGACAAAGTCGAGAAGGTTGTTGTCTCGAACCGCATCACCGACTCGCCTTGTGTCTTGGTCACTGGTCAGTTCGGCTGGAGCTCCAACATGGTATGTATTACTCGTTGTCTCTTCGAGAGAGAAGATTTTGGCTATCGTAACTGACTGCGTTCGTTCGTGCCTACAGGAACGTATCATGAAAGCGCAAGCCCTGCGCGACTCGTCCATGTCCAACTACATGGCTTCGAAGAAGACGCTCGAACTCAACCCACACAACCCGATCATCAAGGAGCTGAGGAAGAAGGTCGCCGAGGACAAGGCAGACAAGTCTGTCCGCGACTTGACCTACCTCCTCTTCGAGACCGCCCTCCTTGTCTCTGGCTTTGTGCTCGACGAGCCGACTAGCTTCGCCAAGCGCATCCACCGCATGATTTCCCTCGGATTGGACGTCGATGAGGAGGAGGCCGCCCCCGAGCCCATCAAGACCGATGATGCCCCTCCGGCTGAGGCCGCTGGTGCCACTGCCTCGGCTCTCGAGGACATCGACTAAAAAAAACGAAAGGCGGGATTGCGTTTTTCTTGTCGTCGTCGGACCCTGTCGCTCCTTCTCTGACCCCTCTCGTGTATTTTTCATCTCGTGGTTTAACCCGTCTTGCTCCTTCTTGTTTCCTTTCTCATCGTTTGGTCGCTCTGTGCGTCATACACTGTGTCGATATCTTCAAAAATGAAACTAAAGTCTCTCTATTTGCTTTGCATGAGCCATTGTGACCCAGCGAAAATGCCGTTAGCTCTTTCGATCTGTGGAACCTTCATGATCAAGAGCAGCTTGTTTCTGGAGCCTTTGGATGACCGGAATTGAGCGAGCCCAGATACATCCTCCCAACTTGGCAACGAACCAAGAGGGTCGATGTAAGCTCTCTCTCTCATTGATTTCCTGCAACCTTTGCTCTCATCGTCCGGCCAGACTGAATACATGTTGCACCAATCTGAGGAACGCTGCTCCACAACAAATTTCCTGTTGTACATATGGATTATTGTGCACTGAGTTTCCTCCCCCGCGTCCGAACGTAATGTCGCAAGCGATACGCCGTCCCATGGACTTCATTATATGTGCTTATCACTGTTCATATAAGCATTGGCTCGATACTCTTGAATATCCTCCGTTCCAAGTGGCAGGTTGTTTGGCTTTGTTTGTCCCCTCGCTCCCAATCAAAAACCCGCCTCTCTCCAGCTTTTCTGAAACTCCAAGGTGAGACTTGGCCCCAGTTCGTTCCTCAAGTGCAAG
>Ga0307515_10012081_pt1 | contig 16292 bp, 11 predicted proteins | sample 17_EM_MG_FD_194513 | JGI IMG/M metagenome (GOLD analysis project Ga0307515, IMG submission 194513) | Populus trichocarpa ectomycorrhiza microbial communities from riparian zone in the Pacific Northwest, United States - 17_EM | ecosystem: Host-associated > Plants > Roots > Unclassified | place...
GCAGGCTAGACTCAGTTCCTGAGCCAAGTGAGCCCGTTGGCGCACTTGAGGAAAGACATGCAAGTTTTTGATCTTGCATGTCTTTTTTGTTTCTAATAGACTCAGGCCAGCACAGCGGTGGCTTTCAAGGCACACGACAGAAATGCTCAAGTTCAGAATTTCGAAGCGTTGGTTGGGCATGGTGACCTTGGCCATGGGCTTGGCTGTCTTCGGCTCGGCCGCAGATGCCAAGGCACGCCGCCCGGTTGCCTCCACCGCGCAAGCCAGCGTGTCGGCCAAGAAGGCGCCGGTCGCTCACACCAGCACCCGCGCCAAGGCGTCGGTCGCCACCCGCAGTACCCACGCCGTGGCTCCGCGCCGCTCAGTGGTTCGCGTAGCCGAACCGGCCCGTCAATCCTTCGGCCAACTGGCCGGCCTGCATGAGACGGACGATCCGCTGGACCTGAAATCCAGCGTCGCTTTCGTGCTGGACCAGGACACCAACGAGGTCCTGCTGAACAAGAACTCCAAGGCCGTGTTGCCGATCGCGTCGATCACCAAGCTGATGACTGGCTTGCTGATCAGCGAGGCGAACCTGCCGATGGACGAGGTGTTGACGATCACCGATGAAGACGTCGACACCGAAAAGGGCAGTTCCTCGCGCCTGCGCCCCGGCACCCAGCTGACCCGCGGCGAAATGTTGCACCTGGCACTGATGTCGTCGGAGAACCGCGCCGCCAACGCGCTGGGCCGCAATTACCCGGGTGGCTTGACCGCGTTCGTCGCAGCGATGAACGCCAAGGCCAAGCTACTGGGCATGAACGACACCCGCTATGTCGAGCCGACCGGCTTGTCGAGCCAGAACCAGTCCAGCGCACGTGACCTGGCGCTGCTTGTGAAGACGGCTCATCAAGTGCCCCTGATGCGCGAACTCTCCACTTCGCCTGAATACCAGGTGGCCGTGGGATCGCGCCAGTTGCAGTACCACACCACCAACCGCTTGGTGCTGAACCCCAGCTGGGACATCGGCCTGCAGAAGACCGGCTACATCACCGAAGCCGGTCAATGCCTGGTGATGCAGGCGCAGCTGGCTGGTCGCAAGCTGATCTTGGTGTTGCTGGATTCGGCGGGCAAGTATTCGCGCATTGGCGATGCCGAGCGCATCCGCAAGTGGTTGATCACCCTCCCGTCACTGCCGGCCGCCGTGACGCCGGCCGCTGCGCCCGCCGTTGTGGCGCACGAAGCCATCGCCGGCTGAAGCTTTCGTCGAGAGGGCGCTCAGCCCCGGTGGCCGAGCGCTGAAGAGATCTGCGCCGCGGTCGATTTGACTCGGTCCAGCCAAGACTCTTCCAGCCGGTCGGCCGGTGCCGAGATCGACAGGCCGGCCACCAGCTTGCCCTGGTCGTCGAAGATGCCGGCTGCCATGCAGCGCACCCCCAGTTCCAGCTCTTCGTTGTCGCGTGCACTCGCGTGGCGGCGCACTGCTGCCAGTTCGCGCTCCAGCGCGGGCAAGTCGGTCAGGCTGTTGCGCGTGTGGCCGGCCAGGCCGGTGCGGGTCGCATAGGCGCGCACGCGCTGCGGGTCGTCGTGGGCCAGGAAAAGCTTGCCGACCGAGGTGAGGTGCAGCGGCGCACGGCCGCCAACGGCGCGCACCACCTGCATGCCAGAGCGTTCGCTGTAAGTCCGCTCGATGTAGACGATCTCGTCGCCCTGGCGCACCGACAGGTTCACCGGCTGGTGGGTCAGCTTGTGCAGGTCGCGCATCGGGCCGAGCGCCGCATCGCGCACGTCCAGCCGGGCCTTGACCAGGTTGCCCAGCTCCAGCAGGCGCATGCCAAGCCGGTAGCTGCCCGCTTCGGGCCGGTCGACGAGGCGGCCGGCGGCCAGGTCGTTGAGGATGCGGTGGGCGGTGGAGGGGTGCAGCCCGGTCGTTTCGCTCAACTCCTTCAGCGAAACCGGGTCCTGGTGCGAGGCCAGCACGTCGAGCAGGCTGAAGGCCCGCGCGAGCACCTGAATGCTGGGGGACGAGCTGTCTTTTCGGGTCATTTTGTCGACATCCTCCGGATGCCCGATTTTGCATGGCGAAAATGGACGCGTCTATCCGAAAAACAACAAGGTGTTGACAACGCCATCGCGCCGCCATCGGCAGCGCAATTAGGCCAGCGCTTCGGCAGCTGCCAGCCCTGAGCGCACCGCGCCTTCGAGCGTGGCTGGGTAGGGGCCTTGGACATGGTCGCCGGCCACCGTGACGCGGGCATGCACCTGGGCGGGCGCTCGCTGCAGCATGGGCTTGCAGGCAAAGGTGGCGCGCTTCTCGGTGCGGCTGGTCAGCCACTCGACCGGGCCATGCTCGGCGGTGGGGAAGGCTTCTTCCCATTGGCTGAGCAGAGCCGCCTGGGTGGCGTCGGTGCCGGCCTCCACCCAGGCCGCCGCGCCGCTGACGACCAGCGCGAAGGTGTGCTTTGGCCCGCCCAAGGCGCCCAGGTCGAAGCCGAACTGCGCCGGCCGCAGGCCATTGGCCCGCAACGCCATCATGGGCTGTGGCCACCGTGCCTGGGGCGCGCGAAGCCACGCAGTGACGATGGGCTGGTAAGTGAAAGCAGCGGCGTCCTGGCTCCATTCAGGCGCGAGCGTGGCCAGCAGCCGGGCGGCTTCACCCGGCGGCGTCGCGACGATCACCCGGTCGAAGCTTTCGCCATCGACTGCGACAGCATCGGCGCCGCTGACGGCGATCTGCATCACGCGGCGACTCAAAGCGACCTGGGCGCCATGGGCTTGCAGCCACTGCAGGGCGGCGGCGGGCAGCAGGGCGTCCAACGGCGCGCGTGGCAGCAACAGGTCGGCCGCGCCTGGGGCGCCGAACAGCGCATCGCGCAAGACCGTGAGAAGCACCTGGCCGCTGGCCTGCTCGGCGGGCGTGTTGAGCGCCGCCACGCACAGCGGCTCGATCAACTCCCGGTAGGCCTGCGGTGGGCAACGGCGCGCCAGTTCGGCCACGGTCATGCCCGGCGGGCAGCGAAAGCCTTGCAGGCGCCAGCGCGCAGCCAGCACCAGCAGGCCGAGCCGATCGCGCCAGGGCAGGTCGCCCCAGCCGAGCACACCACGTGCAAAGGCGGGCAGGGCGGGGCCAGGTGGCAGGCGCAGACCGCTGCCGTCGGGGTAGCGCAGCGTCAGCGGTTGTCGGTGCAGCACGGTGTCGGGGTTCACGCCGACCTGGCGCATCAACGCCAGCGTGTCGCGGTAGGCGCCGATCAGGATGTGTTGGCCGTTGTCCAGCGTCAGCCCGTCGTGGGTGACCGAGCGGGCGCGGCCACCCAGTTGCGGCGCCATCTCGAAAAGACTGACTTGGTGGCCGAGCGAGCAGGCGCGCACCGCAGCCGCCAGGCCGGCCCAGCCGCCGCCGATCACGGCCACGCGGCGTGGGGCTGCGGGCTCACTCACAGAAGGATCGCCTCAATCTGCTGCCCGGCAGCGCTGCGCGCCTTGCTCACCGGCCAGTGACATGTGTGCGCGCCGCGATCCAGAGCTTGCGCAGCGGTGTCAGCGATGTGCGCTGGTGCAGCACCTGGAACTGGCTTTTCTCGATCTCTCGCAGCAGTGTGCGGTAGATGTTTGCCATCATCAGCCCGGGTTTCTGCGCCGGGCGGTCGACGTCCGACAGCAAGGCCATGGCCTCGTCGTACAGGCCATGCGCCCGCTCGGCCTGGAAGCGCATCAGCGCCTGGAAGCGGTCGCTGTAGCCCCAGGGCGCGTCGCGCTTCAGCAGCTCATGCGCCTTCACGTCGAACTGCTGCAGTTCGTTGATCGGCAGGTAGATGCGGCCGCGGCGGGCGTCTTCGCCGACGTCTCGGATGATGTTGGTCAGCTGCATCGCCAGGCCCAGCTTGTGGGCGTAGGCGACGGTGGACTCTTGCGTGCGGCCGAAGATGTTGCAGGCGACCTCGCCGACGATGCCGGCGACCAGGTGGCAGTAGTTGGCCAGCGCCGGGAAATCGAGGTAGCGGTTCTGCGACAGGTCCATCTCGCAGCCTTCAATGACGGCGTGAAGGTGCCGCATCTCGATCGCGTAGTCAGCGGCCAGCGGCATCAGCGCTTGCATCACCGGGTGGGTGGGTTTCCCAGCAAAAGCCTGCGCCACCTCATTGCGCCACCACGCCAGCTTGGTCCGTGCGACATGCGGGTCATGCACCTCGTCGACCACGTCGTCGACTTCGCGGCAGAAGGCATAGAACGCGGTGATCGCGGCCCGCCGCAGCGGCGGCAGGAACATGAACGCGTAGTAGAAGGACGAGCCGCTGCCGGCCGCCTTTTCCTGCACGTACTGTGCGGGCGTGTGAGCGGCGGGGACGGTCAACGCGCGGCTCCGGGCGAATGCATCAGCGCGCGCCAGAGCAGGCGAGGGGCATCCCAGCGGCTCAGCGCCGGGCGTTGTGACAGGGTGGCGAAGTCCATGGCGGCGATTTTCTCAAGAATGCGCAGCCCGCCTTGCACGACGAGCCGAAGTTCCCAACCGGCGCGGCCGGGAATCTGCCGTGCCAGCGGTGCGCCTTCGAGCATCAGATCTTGCGCCCAACGGCACAAGTCGCGGACCAGGGCTTTTTCGACGGCGTTTGCCGGCCCGGCTTGGACGGCGTCGACGCGCAGGCCGTGGCGGGCAGCGTCTTCCTGCGGCAGATAGCAGCGGCCACGTGGCAGGTCCACGCTCAGGTCCTGCCAGAAGTTGATCAGCTGCAGTGCGCTGCAGACGGCGTCGCTGCGGGCCAGCGCCGTTTCGTCGCGGATGCCGTACAGATGCAGCAGCAGGCGGCCGATCGGGTTGGCCGAGCGGCGGCAATAGTCCAGCAGCGTGGCGCGGTCGGGGTAGAGCGGGTTGCCGGTGTCTTGCACGAAGGCGTCGAGCAGGTCGTCAAGCAGCTGGGGCGGCAGCGCATGCTCGCGCATGGCTTTTGACAAGGGCGTGAAAACAGTCGCCCAGCGCGAGGCGGGCGCCTCTCCGGCGGCTACACGGGCCAACTCCGTACGGTAGGCGGCCAGGTCGGCATGGCGCTGCGCCACCAACGCGCCGCCCTCGTCGGCGATGTCGTCCGCCACCCGGGCGAACCAGTAAATGGCGGTGATCGGGGCACGCAGCGGCCGGGGGCACAGCCAGGATGCGACCGGAAAGTTTTCGTAGTGCTCGACGCTCACAGGGCGCGGATTGTGCCTTTGCACGCTTGATGCGGGTTTGATGCGGGAAAGCGTTGACGGCGATCCGTACAGACCCTATATTACTGACCGGTCAGTCAGTAATGTGACCTTTACATCCACACCAGTCGCCGTGTCCGGCGGCTGCTTTCACCGAGTTTCTGCCATGAAGAAGCCGCTGTTCGTCGCCACCGTCATCACTTTGTCCGCCCTGAGTCTGGTGGGATGCGCCAAAAAAGAGGCCCCGCCCGAGCCGGTGCGCGCCGTGCGCACCGTCACCATCAGCGGCAGCGAAACGGTGACGGCGCACGAGTACGCGGCCGAGATCCGCGCCCGCACCGAGTCGCGCCTGGGCTTCCGGGTCGGCGGCAAGCTGCAAAGCCGCTCAGTGAACCTGGGCGACTCCGTCAAGGCGGGCCAGGTGCTGGCTCAGCTGGACGGACAGGACTTGCGCCTGGGCCAGGAAGCCGCTCGCGCCGCGCTGGCTGCCGCTCAAACCAACCTCGATCAGGTCAGCGCCGACTACAAGCGCTTCAAGGAACTGCGTGACCAGGGCTTCATCGGCGCAGCCGAACTGGAGCGCCGCGACACCGCGATGAAGACCGCCCGTGCGCAGCTCGATCAGGCCAAGGCCCAGGCCTCCGTGCAGGGCAACCAGGCGGGCTACGCCGCGTTGGTGGCAGAAGCGGCTGGCGTGGTGACGGCGGTCGAAGCTGAACCTGGTCAAGTGGTTGGCGCCGGCACGCCGGTCGTTCGCCTGGCGCATGACGGCCCGCGCGACGCGGTGTTCTCAGTGCCGGAAGACCGCATCGGCGCCTTGCGTCAATTGATCGGCCAGGCCGGTGGTGTCACGCTGCTGCCCTGGGGCGAAGGCCAGCCAATGAAGGCCACGGTGCGCGAGGTGGCCGCCGCGGCTGACCCTGTCACCCGCACCTTCCTGGTCAAGGCTGACCTGGGCAACGCCGTAGTGCGCCTGGGCCAATCGGCCAACGTGCGTGTTTCCAGCCCGGCCGTTGCTGGTGTCATCCGCCTGCCGTTGACGGCGGTCGGTGATGTCAAGGGCCAGACGGTCGTGTGGCTGTTGGATCGCAACGCGATGACGGTGCGTACCCAGCCCGTCGTTGTGGCGGGTGCCGATGGCAATACCGTGGTGATCGGCCAAGGCGTGAAGCCGGGCGACGAAGTGGTGGTGGCCGGCACCCATGTGCTGACCGCCGGCCTGAAGGTCAAACCCTTTGTCGAGACCCAGGTGGCATCGGCCGCCGGCAAGGTGATCCCGGCCTCAGCTTCGGCCCCGGCACCGGCCGCTTCGCGCTGAACCTCTTCCGTCCTCAAGCACGCCAAGAACGAGAACGACCATGAGCGACGACACACAAGGTTCGCGATTCAACATTTCGCGCTGGGCGCTGGAGCATGCGCCGCTGACGCGCTACCTGATGGTGGTGCTGATGTTGCTGGGCCTGGTGGCCTACTTCCAGCTCGGCCAGGACGAAGACCCCCCGTTCACCTTCCGCGCGATGGTGGTGCAGGTCTTCTGGCCCGGCGCCTCTGCCCAGCAGATGGCCGAGCAGGTGACCGACAAGATCGAGCGCACGCTGCAAGAGGTGCCTCACTCCGACATCATCCGCAGCTACACCAAGCCGGGTGAGTCGTTGACCATCCTGCAGCTGAAGGACTCGGCGCCACCGAAGGAGGTGAGCGACGTCTGGTACCAGGTGCGCAAGAAGATCGGCGATGTGCGAGGCACGCTGCCCTCAGGCGTGATCGGCCCGTTCTTCAACGACGAGTTCGGCGACGTTTACGGCTCGATCTACGCCTTGTCTGCCGATGGATTCAGCACCGAAGAGCTGCGCCGCTACGCCGAAAACGTGCGTTCGCAGCTGCTGCGGGTGCCCAGCGTGGCCAAGGTCGAGCTGTTCGGCGTGCAGGCCGAGAAGCTGTTCGTCGAGATTTCGCAGAAGCGTCTGGCCCAGCTCGGGCTGGACATGAACCAGGTCATCGCCCAGCTGAATGCGCAGAACGCGGTCGAAGGCGCGGGCACGCTGAACGCTTCGTCGCAGAACCTGCAGGTGCGGGTGGCGGGGGCCTTCACTTCGGTGGAAGACCTGCGCCAACTGCCGATCCGCGCGGTGAACACCACGACGGGCGTGGCCAGCTCGCTGCGCCTGAGCGACATCGCCGACATCCGGCGCGAATACGTCGACCCGCCTTCAGTGATGGTGCATCACCAGGGCCAGCCGGTCATCGCGATGGGCGTGTCGATGGCCAAGGGCGGCGACATCATCGACCTGGGCAAGGCGCTGCAAGCCAAGACGGCCGAGATCAAGAGCAAGCTGCCTTTGGGCGTGGAGCTGCACCAGGTGCAGAACCAGCCGCAGGCGGTGGCCCGGTCGGTCGGCGAGTTCGTCGGCGTGCTGATCGAAGCCGTGGTCATCGTGCTGGCAGTCAGCTTCCTAAGCCTGGGCCTGCACTTGCGACCGCTGCGCGTCGACATCTGGCCCGGCCTGGTGGTGGGCATCACGATCCCGCTGGTGCTGGCGATCACCTTCGTGACGATGTTCTATTGGGGCGTCGGCCTGCACAAGATCTCGCTCGGCTCGCTGATCATCGCGCTCGGCCTGCTGGTCGACGACGCAATCATTGCGGTCGAGATGATGGTGCGCAAGCTCGAAGAGGGTTACGACAAGAAGACCGCCGCGACCTTCGCCTATGAAGTGACCTCGATGCCGATGCTGACCGGCACGCTGATCACCGCCGCCGGCTTCCTGCCGATCGGCTTAGCCAAGTCGAGCGTGGGCGAATACACCTTCGCGATCTTCGCCGTCACCTCGGCTGCGCTGATCATCTCGTGGGTGGTGTCGGTGTACTTCGTGCCGTTCCTCGGCGCGTGGTTACTGAAGACCAAGAAGACACACGAAGGCGAAGCGCACGAGCTGTTCGACACGCCGTTCTACAGCCGCTTCCGCAAGGTGGTGGACTGGTGCGTCACCCACCGCTGGAAGACGATCGGCGCGACGCTGGCCATCTTCGCGCTCGGTATCGTCGGCATGGGCAAGGTGCAGCAGCAGTTCTTCCCCGATTCAAGCCGGCCGGAAGTGCTGGTCGACCTGTGGCTGCCGGAAGGCTCGACCATCCAGTCGAGCGACGAGGTGGCGAAGCGCTTCGAGAAGCGCATGGCGGGCGAAGTGGGCATCGAAACGGTGACGGCCTGGGTGGGCAGCGGCGTGCCTCGCTTCTACCTACCGCTGGACCAGATCTTCCCGCAGGCCAACGTCAGCCAGTTCATCTTGCTGCCCAAGAGCCTGCCGGAGCGCGAGGCGCTGCGCAAGAAGCTGCCCGAGATCCTGGCCAACGAGTTCCCCGAGGTGCGCGGCCGCATCAAGCTGCTGCCCAACGGGCCGCCGGTGCCGTACCCGGTGCAGTTCCGCGTGGTCGGGCCGGACATGGAGACGGTGCGCCACTGGGCCGACGAGGCCAAGGAAGTGCTGCGCAAGAACCCCAGCATGCGCGGCGTCAACGACAACTGGAACGAACGCGTCAAGTCACTACGGCTGGAAATCGACCAGGACAAGGCGCGCGCCCTCGGCGTGACCAGCCAGTCGATCGCCCAGGCCTCGCGCGTGATGCTGTCCGGCAGCACCATCGGCCAGTACCGCGAGAACGATCGCCTGATCGACATCGTGCTGCGCCAGCCGGCGGACGAGCGCAATGCCATCACCGACATCGGCAACGCCTACATCCCGACCACCAACGGCCGCAGCATCCCGCTGACACAGATCGCCAAGATCGGCTTCGGCTGGGAGCCGGGTGTGCTGTGGCGCGAAGGGCGCAAGTACGCGGCGACGGTGCAGGGCGACGTGGTCGACGGCGTGCAGGGTGCCACTGTCACCAAGGAAGTCTGGCCCGAGATGGCCAAGCTGCGCGATCGCATGCCCGAAGGCATGGACATCGAGATCGCGGGTGCGGTGGCGGAAAGCTCCAAGGGCACGAGCTCGATCGTGGCGGGTGCACCGCTGATGATTTTCATCATGTTCACGCTGCTGATGCTGCAACTGCACAGCTTCTGGCGTGCCATCCTCGTGGTGTTGACTGCGCCGCTGGGCATTGCCGGCGTGGCCGGGGCGCTGCTGCTGTTGAACCGGCCGTTCGGTTTCGTGGCCTTGCTGGGCTTCATCGCGTTGGCCGGCATGATCATGCGCAACTCGGTGATCCTGATCGACCAGATCGAGCAAGACCGTGCGGAAGGCGTGCCGACCTGGAACGCGATCGTCGAATCCGCGGTGCGGCGCTTCCGGCCCATCGTGCTGACGGCCGCGGCGGCGGTGCTGGCCATGATCCCGCTGTCACGCAGCCCGTTCTGGGGCCCGATGGCTGTGGCCATCATGGGCGGCCTGGTCGTGGCAACGGTGCTGACCTTGCTGTCACTGCCGGCAATGTACGCGGCGATGTTCCGCGTGCGTCGGGAGACGCCGTAGATCCGCGGGAATAGGTGAAGCTCAGTACGGTTCTGGGGTTCAGAGCCGTTTCAGAGCCCAGTAGAATGCGCGGTTTACCGGTTCGCCTGGCGCGAGCGGCCTGCGGCGCGAAGGCGTCTCGGGACGGTCGTGCCAGAAGCTTTTTCAAAGAAGGCTGGGTCGACGAAGCCGGCTGGTGGGCGCGCCGGCCGGTCGGCTCGCTGGCTTTTCCCGCGCGGGTGGCGAAATTGGTAGACGCACCAGGTTTAGGTCCTGACGCCTTCACGGGCGTGCCGGTTCGAGTCCGGCCCCGCGCACCAGACACGTAACGCAACCAGAGTTCGCACCATGTCAGTCAACGTTGAAACCCTCGAAAAGCTCGAACGCCGCATCACGCTGACGCTGGCGGCCACCGAGATCAACTCGGAAGTCGAGTCCCGCCTGAAGAAGCTGGCCCGCACCGTCAAGGCCGACGGCTTCCGTCCGGGCAAGGTGCCGATGTCGGTCGTGGCCCAGCGCTACGGCTATTCGGTGCAGTACGAGGTGATGAACGACAAACTGGGCCAGGCTTTCACGCAAGCCGCCAACGAAGCGCAGCTGCGCGTGGCCGGCGTGCCCAACATCACCCAGAAGGACCAGGCGCCTGAAGGCGTGATGGCCTTCGACGCCACCTTCGAGGTTTATCCCGAGGTGAAGCTGGGCGATCTGAGCACCGCCGAAGTCGAGCGTGTGTCGGCCGAGGTCGACGAGCCCGCGATCGACAAGACTGTCGAGATCCTGCGCAAGCAGCGTCGCACCTTCGCCCAACGCCCGGCCGCTGAAGGCGCAGAGGTGGGCGACCGCGTGACGATCGACTTCGAAGGCAAGATCGACGGCGAGCCCTTCGCCGGCGGCAAGGCCGAAGGCTTCCAGTTCCTGATCGGTGAAGGCCAGATGCTCGAGCAGTTCGACTCGGCCGTGCGCGGCATGAAGGTCGGCGAATCGAAGACTTTCCCGCTGCAGTTCCCGGCCGACTACCACGGCCAGGACGTGGCCGGCAAGGAAGCCGACTTCATGGTCACGATGAAGAAGATCGAGGCCCAGAATCTGCCCACCGTCGACGAGGGCTTTGCCAAGTCGCTGGGCATCGCCGGCGGCACGGTTGAAGCGCTGCGCGCCGACGTGAAGAAGAACCTCGAGCGCGAGGTCAAGTTCCGCGTGCTGGCCCGCAACAAGGCCGCCGTGATGGACGCGCTGGTCAAGAGCGCCGAGCTGGACCTGCCCAAGGCCCTGATCGAAGCCGAAGTGGGCCGCCTGACCGACGGCGCCCGTGCTGACCTGAAGCAGCGCGGCGTGAAGGATGCCGAGACGGCGCCGATCCCCGCCGAAATCTTCACCCCGCAAGCCGAGCGCCGCGTGCGCCTGGGCCTGGTGGTGTCGGAGCTGGTGCGCCAGAACAGCCTGCAGGCCAAGCCGGACCAGCTGCAAGCCCACATCGAAGAAATGGCGCAGAGCTACGAGAAGCCGGCCGAGGTGGTGCGCTGGTACCTGTCGGACCGCCAGCGCATGGCCGAAGTCGAGGCGGTTGTAATCGAGAACAACGTCACCAACTTCGTCCTGGAAAAGGCCAAAGTCACCGACAAGGCCCTGCCGTTCGACGAACTGATGACCGCCTGATTTCCCAGGCGTTCAACCAGAAAATCGCCCGGCCCAGGCCGGGCTTTTTTTCGCCCGATCAGGCCGCTTGACGTCGGCTTCATAATGAGGCCAACACCCACAACAAATGAACTCCACGAGGCATCTGTCATGAGCGCACTGGACACACAAGCCCTGGGCATGGTCCCGATGGTGATCGAGCAGTCGGGCCGCGGCGAGCGGGCGTACGACATCTACTCGCGCCTGTTGCGAGACCGCATCATTTTTCTGGTCGGCCCGGTCAATGACCAGAGCGCCAACCTGGTAGTGGCGCAGCTGCTGTTCCTGGAAAGCGAAAACCCCGACAAGGACATCTTCTTCTACATCAACTCGCCGGGCGGCAGCGTCAGCGCCGGCCTGTCGATCTACGACACGATGCAGTTCATCAAGCCGGACGTGTCGACGCTGTGCATCGGCATGGCCGCCAGCATGGGAGCTTTCCTGCTGGCCGCGGGAGCCAAGGGCAAGCGCATCGCGCTGCCGAACAGCAAGATCATGATCCACCAGCCGCTGGGCGGCGCCCAGGGCCAGGCGACGGACATCGAGATCCACGCCCGCGAGATCCTGAAAACCCGCGAGCAGCTGAACCGCATCCTGGCCGAACGCACCGGCCAGCCGCTGGAGAAGATCCAGACCGATACCGAGCGCGATTACTACATGAGCGCCGAGGAAACCCGGGCCTACGGCCTGATCGACCAGGTGATCGAAAAACGCGGCATTCCGAGCGCTTGACCTTCACGTTTTCCTGACCGCCGGCATGGCCGGCGCTTGCTCTATCATTGACCCAGGCTTCCCACGGCCCCAACTCGCACTCCCATGCCCGACAAGAAAGGCGCCTCTGGCGAAAAAGTCCTCTACTGCTCTTTCTGCGGGAAGAGCCAGCACGAGGTCAAGAAGCTCATCGCCGGGCCGTCCGTGTTCATTTGCGACGAGTGCATCGAGCTGTGCAACGACATCATTCGTGATGAAGTGCCAGCCGAAGGCGCCACCGCCAAGGCGGCCAAGTCCGACCTGCCGGTGCCCAGCGAGATCAAGGCCAGTCTCGACCAGTACGTGATCGGCCAGGACCCGGCCAAGCGCACGCTGGCCGTGGCCGTTTACAACCACTACAAGCGGCTGAAGCACCTGGGTGCCAGCAAGGATGAGGTGGAGTTGGCCAAGAGCAACATCCTGCTCATCGGCCCCACCGGCTCGGGCAAGACGCTGCTGGCACAGACACTGGCTCGCCTGCTGAACGTGCCCTTCGTGATCGCCGACGCCACCACGCTGACCGAAGCCGGTTACGTGGGCGAAGATGTCGAGAACATCATCCAGAAGCTGCTGCAGAACTGCAACTACGACGTCGAGCGGGCGCAGCGCGGCATCGTCTACATCGACGAGATCGACAAGATCTCGCGCAAGGCCGACAACCCCAGCATCACCCGCGACGTGTCGGGCGAGGGCGTCCAGCAGGCGCTGCTGAAGCTGGTCGAAGGCACGATGGCTTCGGTGCCCCCGCAAGGCGGCCGCAAGCACCCGAACCAGGACTTCCTGCAGATCGACACGACGAACATCCTGTTCATCTGCGGCGGCGCCTTCGACGGGCTCGAAAAAGTCATCCAGAACCGCACCGAGAAGTCTGGCATCGGCTTCGGTGCCACGGTGCACAGCAAATCCGAAAAGCGCGTGTCGGAAATCTTCCGCCACGCCGAGCCGGAAGACCTGGTGCGCTTTGGCCTGATCCCCGAACTGGTCGGTCGCTTGCCGGTGGTCGCCACGTTGGGCGAGTTAACCGAGGAAGCGCTGGTGCAGATCCTGGTCGAGCCGAAGAACGCGCTGGTCAAGCAGTACCAGAAGCTGTTCTCGATGGACGGCGTCGAACTGGAGATCCGCCCGTCGGCCCTGGTGGCCATTGCCCGCAAGGCATTGGCCCGCAAGACGGGCGCGCGCGGCCTGCGTTCGATCATGGAGCAGTCGCTGATCGACACCATGTTCGACCTGCCCACGCTGGACGGCGTGGCCAAGGTGGTCGTGGACGAACACATCATCGATGAGGGCGGCAAGCCCCTTCTGGTCTATCGGGAACAGGCCAAGGCCAGCGCCTGACCCGCTTTTCCGGGTTTTCATTCCTCCCGAGTCGGCTAACCTGATGAGCCGAGCTTCCAGTAGTCACCCGGCTTCTTGCAATCCACCCCTCGGGCCCCATGTGGGCACGAGAAAGTGAGGCATCTCTCATGTCAGGACACCCGATTCTTCCCGCCGAACCGATCACGCTGCCGCTGCTGCCGCTGCGTGACGTGGTGGTTTTCCCCCACATGGTGATTCCGCTGTTCGTCGGGCGGCCCAAATCCATCAAGGCGCTTGAAGCCGCGATGGAAGCCGGCCGGCAGATCATGCTGGTGGCCCAAAAAGCCGCCGGCAAGGACGAGCCACGCGCAGACGACATGTTCGAAGTCGGTTGCGTTTCCAGCATCCTGCAGATGCTGAAGCTGCCAGACGGCACCGTGAAGGTGCTGGTCGAAGGCGTGCAGCGTGCGTCGACGCTGAGCATCACCGACAACGGCGAGCATTTCGTTTCTGAAGTCATGCCGATCGAGCCCGGCGGCGAAGCCTCGCCTGAGGTCGAAGCGCTGCGCCGCGCCGTGACGCAACAGTTTGACCAGTACGTCAAGCTGAACAAGAAGATCCCGCCGGAGATCTTGACCTCGATCGCTGGTATCGACGATCCAGGTCGCCTGGCTGACACGATTGCGGCGCATCTGCCGCTCAAGCTCGAAGCCAAGCAGTCGGTGCTGGACCTGTTCGACGTGGCCAAGCGGCTGGAAAAGCTGCTGGAGCAACTTGAGCACGAAGTCGACATCCTGCAGGTCGAAAAGCGCATCCGTGGCCGCGTCAAGCGCCAGATGGAGAAGAGCCAGCGCGAGTACTACCTGAACGAGCAGGTCAAGGCGATCCAGAAGGAACTGGGTGACGGCGAAGAAGGCGCCGACCTGGAAGACCTGGAGAAGAAGATCAAGGCCGCGCGCATGCCCAAGGAAGCGCGCAAGAAGGCCGACGGCGAGCTGAAGAAGCTCAAGCTGATGTCGCCGATGTCGGCCGAAGCCACGGTGGTGCGCAACTACCTGGACACGCTGATCAACCTGCCGTGGTCGAAGAAGACCAAGATCAAGCACGACCTGGGCAATGCCGAGGTGGTGTTGAACGAAGACCACTATGGTCTGGACAAGGTCAAGGACCGCATCCTCGAGTACCTCGCGGTGCAACAGCGCGTCGACAAGGTCAAGGCGCCGATCCTGTGCCTGGTCGGCCCCCCGGGTGTGGGCAAGACCTCGCTCGGCCAGAGCGTGGCGCGTGCCACCGGGCGCAAGTTCGTCCGCATGGCGCTGGGCGGCGTGCGTGACGAAGCCGAGATTCGCGGCCACCGCCGCACCTACATCGGCTCGATGCCGGGCAAGGTGTTGCAGAGCCTGTCGAAGGTGGGTACACGCAACCCGCTGTTCCTGCTCGACGAGATCGACAAGCTGGGCATGGATTTCCGCGGCGACCCGTCTTCGGCGTTGCTGGAAGTGCTCGACCCCGAGCAGAACCACACCTTCAGCGACCACTACATCGAGGTCGACTTCGACTTGAGCGATGTGATGTTCGTGGCGACCTCGAACTCGATGAACATCCCGCCGGCCCTGCTGGACCGGATGGAAGTCATCCGTCTGTCGGGTTATACCGAGGACGAGAAGCTCAACATCGCGCAGCGCTATCTGTTGCCCAAGCAAGCCAAGAACAACGGCGTGCTGGACGACGAGATGGAAGTCACCGAAACGGCGATCCGCGGGATCATTCGCTACTACACCCGCGAAGCCGGTGTGCGTTCGCTCGAGCGTGAGATCTCGAAGATCTGCCGCAAGGTGGTCAAGGGCGTTCAGCTCAAGACCTACGAGGGCAAGGTCGTCGTCACCGACGAGAACTTGAACGAGTTTCTGGGTGTTCGCAAATACGACTTCGGTCGTGCCGAGAAGACCAACCAGGTCGGCCAGGTCGTCGGCTTGGCGTGGACGGAAGTGGGCGGCGATCTGCTGACCATCGAAGCCACCGCGATGCCGGGCAAGGGCAACATCATCCGCACCGGTTCGCTGGGCGACGTGATGAAGGAATCGGTCGAGGCCGCACGCACAGTGGTGCGCAGCCGAGCACGGCGCCTGGGCATCAAGGACGAGCTGTTCGAGAAGCGTGACGTCCACGTGCACGTGCCTGACGGCGCAACGCCGAAGGACGGCCCGAGCGCCGGCGCCGCGATGACCACTGCCTTCGTTTCTGCACTGACCGGCATCCCGGTCAAGGCGCATGTGGCGATGACCGGTGAAATCACGTTGCGCGGCGAGGTGACAGCCATCGGCGGCTTGAAGGAAAAGCTGCTGGCTGCACACCGCGGTGGCATCAAGCTGGTGATGATCCCGGAAGAGAATGTGAAGGACCTTCAGGACATCCCGGACAACGTGAAGAGCCACCTCGAAATCGTGCCGGTGCGCTGGATCGACAAGGTGCTCGAAGTGGCACTGGAATCGATGCCGGCACCGCTGCCTGATGACGAGCCTGCGTCGTCGACCGACGCTTCTGCTGCAAAGCAGGAGAAGGGTGCCGGCGCGCCGGTTGCAGCGTCCGACACGTTGCCTCATTGAGGCCCCAGGGCCGGGCTGCGCCCGGCTCGCCCCCGAGGGGAATCAAGAAACTCGGGAGCGGCCCTTCGTTTCTTGAGAGGTGCTGCGGTATGCCCGCAAGTCGCTTTGCAAAAACTGCACAGTGACTTGCGGGAGGCCCAAAAATCCTCCTATAATCTTTGCTTCCCTGTTGCGCTGGGGACGCGGTTGAAAGACAGCGAATCACAGCGAGCGACACCAAGCGCGTCAGCAGGGGAAGTGTTCCGTCAGGAGCCATGCGGGAATAGCTCAGTTGGTAGAGCGCAACCTTGCCAAGGTTGAGGTCGCGAGTTCGAGCCTCGTTTCCCGCTCCAGAATGCCGCGAAGGGAA
>Ga0307515_10012082_pt1 | contig 16290 bp, 10 predicted proteins | sample 17_EM_MG_FD_194513 | JGI IMG/M metagenome (GOLD analysis project Ga0307515, IMG submission 194513) | Populus trichocarpa ectomycorrhiza microbial communities from riparian zone in the Pacific Northwest, United States - 17_EM | ecosystem: Host-associated > Plants > Roots > Unclassified | place...
CCCCCTATACCTTCCTAGTAAATAAGAAGGAGGGTTGCTTTATGCTATTTTGAGCATTTATTGTTATGGGAGAAAATTTGGAATTATATTGCTTAAGCGATAAAACCATTTAGATAATCCACTTTTTTAAATAAAAAATCCCCTTATAACAACTAATAATTTAGTTGCTAAATTTGTCTAAATAAATAGAGAGATTTTAATATTAAAATATCTGGTAGGTTCGACTCGAACGAACAACATCTTACACCCAAAGTAAGCAACAGGCCAATTTGTTTTCTACCAGTATTAAAGTTATAGTACTTTATAATAAATACTCTCTTTTAAAGAGTATTGTGAAAATATTCATAAATAAAATATTCTTAAAATTATTTATAATTTTCCCTAGCTAGGCCCTAGTAAGGTTACTCCCTAGCTCATTCCTTGCGTTAGCGAGGAGGAGCAAGCAACCCAAGTCCCCCGATAGCGCTACGCTTCCCTTCCCTTATTAAATTTTGTGGCTTGGCAGTGCAAGCCCTTAATTAGGGGAGTAGGGAGGGAGGGGGTTAAATAAATAAATTGCTCCTTCTCTAATATTTCTGCCATCGGCAATAAATATAGGAGAATATAGAACAGAAAATTAGTGTAAATCAATAGCGTCTTTAATGTATGAACATGTTAGGATACAGAATACATAAGCTTGGATTACAGATACTGCTAATTCTAATCCGATTAGACCTACGAAAATTGCAAAAGGTAATAGAGTTACTACAAACATTAATAAACTACTTGTAAATAGAGTGAATAATAAACCTGATAAGATTTTTAATAATGTATGACCAGCTACCATATTAGCAAAAAGTCGGATTCCTAATGAGAAAGCTCTAGCTAGATAAGAAATAAATTCAATTAATACTAGCATAGGAACTAAACCTAAAGGTGTTCCGCTTGGAACGAAGTATGAGAAGAAATGTAAACTATGATTTTTTAATCCCATAATTGTTACACCAATGAAGATTGTCACACTTAGACCAATTGAAACAATTAATGAAGTTGTAACTGTATAGTTATAGGGTACATTACCTGTTAGGTTAGAAATTAGAATAAAGAAGAATAATGAATAAATAAATGGAAGATATACTTCGTTTGTTGATCCGATTTGAGATCTTACCATTGTATTAATACTTGCAAATGAACTTTCTAGAGCGATTGACCATTTTGAAGGTACTAATTTTTTATTATTATTACTTACATAATGTAAGCTGATTACTAGGAATAATACTACTAATGAGTATAAACCTAAATTTGTTAATGTAATATTAAGGTATCCTAATAAAGGAGCATTAAATCCGATTAGACTTGTTACTTCAAATTGTTCTAATGGAGAATTTACAATGAATAGATTTGTATTAATTGTCATAAATTGAAAAAATTTAAGGAATTGAAACCATTTTTAACGTATTATAATATAATGAAATAAAGCATTTTAGAGGAAAGTTATATAAATATTTAACTAACACCTCTACTATCTTATAAAGAAAAGCTGCAGCAGGGGGAAATATAAATATTTATTAATAAGGTGTGATATCAAAGGCAACTAAGATACTTGGGACTAATACAGTTAATGCAATGGCTATTGGTAGTAAACCAGTCCAACAGAATAGCATTAATTGATCATATCTCAATCTAGGTAAAGTCGCTCTAAACCAAACAAACATAAAACAGAATAAACAAGTTTTTAATCCTAGAACAATAGATTCTAAGTTAATAAATGTATCGTTTACAAATAATTCAGTAAGATTATACCCACCAAAGAATAATATTGCAGTTAATGCAGACATTAACACAATAGAACTATATTCTGCTAGGAAGAAGAATACGAAAATAATTGATGAGTGTTCAGTGAAGAAACCAGCAACTAATTCAGATTCAGCTTCAGGTAGATCGAAAGGTGTTCTATTAGTTTCAGCTAAAATAGAGATGAAGAAGATTACAAATACAGGTAGTAAAGGTACTACAAACCAAACAGCTTGTTGATACTCAATGATTGTAGCAAAATTGAATGATCCAGTAAGGAAAATTACAATTAAAACAGCTGTACTTAAAATTAATTCATAACTAATCATAGAAGCTGTACTTCTTAAAGAACCTAAGAAAGCATATTTAGAGTTTGCAGACCAACCTGCGAATAAAATTCCATATATACCTAAAGAAGAAATAGCTAATGTATATAGAAGTCCTAATGAGAAATCTGATAGAGTTAAACCTGCTCCAAAGGGAATTACTCCCCATCCTAATAAACTAAAAATTAAAGTAGCAATAGGTGCTAAATAGAATAAAACTTTATTAGATTGAGCTGGTATAACTGTTTCTTTTACTATTAATTTTAGAGCATCCGCAAATGGTTGTAATACTCCATAGTATCCTACTGTATTAGGTCCAACTCTTCTCTGCATTGCGGCTAATTGTTTTCTTTCAATTATTGTCATGAAAGCCACAGCTAATAAGACAGGCACTAATACAATTAATACTTCTAATAAGTGATATAGTCCAGTTAACATTTAGATTGTTATTTTTTATATTGCCGCTAAACATTGAATAATAAAAATGATTGCTTATTTTATTGAAATAAGGAATGTCTAGCGGAAGATTTTACTTTGACTTGTGATATTATGGGTTAGAGTTTTTTATACTATCCAATAATAGTCAATATTATCTTTTCTACATTATAATCATATATAATTATTAGGAAGAATAGATAAGTAAAATGGATTAAGGAAAGAATGTTTTATTAAAACTAACGATGCTTCGCTGCTTAGCAGCGTCCTATGCGCTATTTTTATATATAGGGGGGTTAAATAAATATAATTATATTTAAATAATCTTTAAATAATCTTAGCCTAATTTAGTAATGTACATTCTAACTACTTGAGTGAATGTAAATAGAGGTAAGATATATTTAGAGAAAACAAAAATTAAAACAAGTAAAGTTAAAAATGAAAACGATAATTGATTTAAAAAGTAAAATGGCAATAATTGTGGCATTTAATTTATTTCTTTATATAAAGCTCTAAAATTAAAGAGCTGTCTCTCCTCCTCCTAATTAAACGTTATTTAATAACCCTAGCTAGGCTAGCGGAGTAGGGAGGAGGAATAAATACCCTTATTTAAGCAAAAGCACAAATAAAAGCAAATTAAAATTATGAGACACAGTTAATAATGTATATAAAAACCAAAGTCAATATTACTGATTTAAAATATTGAGAGAGGTAAAATGAATCTATAGTCGCAAGGACTAGTAGTGTAGGAAGCTAGGGCCAATATTTTTAATAATATTTTGCCCTTCTATCCATATAAAGAAAAGCTCCTTGCTTGCACTGCGCAAGCAAGCAGTGCAGAGGGGGGTTAAATAAATATAAACAAAAAAGAATTCAGATTAAATCCCTTTTTCCTACTAGGGAGGTAGGAAAGGATTACTTTCTGCCCCCCTTAACCCTGGCCTAGGTTAGATTTTATCAAAAAAGGCAAGGGACTAAGGAAAGGAGAGATTAGACTAAATTATGATTGTACTGGTAACATTTTGAATGCGTGGAATGGTGAAGGACTACTTAATGACCATTCTAATGTAGTTGCCGCATGTTTTCTACTGTTAAATTCAGGTGTTGAAGTAAAGTAAGCTGGAGCAGCCCAAGGGTTACCATTAACAACTGGAGCGTTAACAAATAGATCATATACGATGTATCCAAATAGAGCTGTAGCAACTACAGAAATAATTGAACCTAAACTAGAAAGAGCATTCCATGCTTCGAATGCATCAGGGTAATCAGGGATTCTTCTTGGCATTCCTGATAGACCTAAGAAGTGTTGAGGGAAGAATGTAACATTTACTCCAGTGAATAATACCCAGAAGTGGATTTTACCTAGAGTTTCGTTATATCTTCTACCCATAATTTTAGGTGACCAGTAGTAGAATCCTGCAAATAGAGCAAATACTGCTCCCATTGATAATACATAATGGAAGTGAGCAATTACGTAATATGTATCATGTAAAGCCATTCCTAGACTAGCATTAGCTAATGTTACTCCTGTTAATCCACCGATTGTGAATAAAGCGATGAATCCCATTGCGAATAACATTGGTGTACTAAATTTAATAGATCCACCGTAGCATGTAGCTAACCATGAGAAGATTTTAATTCCTGTTGGAACAGCAATGATCATTGTAGCTGCAGAGAAGTAAGCTCTTGTATCTACATCTAATCCTACACTATACATATGGTGTGACCATACGATAAATCCTAAAATACCAATTGAGAACATAGCATATACCATACCTAAGTATCCGAATACAGGTTTTCCTGAGAATGCAGATACGATATGGCTAATAATTCCGAATCCAGGAATTACTAGAATATACACTTCGGGATGCTTTTCTCTTATAATACTCCTATTCAGATTATAAATAGGTTTATATAAATTATATGAGATGTGGACTATATCTTCACATTATTCCATTTATTTAAAAAGACTAGCCATGCTTTATGATGAATATTATCAGGACTATAAGCCCCTAGATCATATAGAGCATAGTATTCTTTAATAAGGTGGATTCGTTTTGATTTATGGCTTCGACTAGTATGGGCATTAAAATAAGCCAACATATTTAATACATCTTCTCGACTTTGTACAGACCAATTATAATAACCGTTTTGAGAGCTATCAAAATAAATGCCCCCGGCTAATACGTCTTTGAACCATTGTACATCTTGCAGAAGTTTATTACATGCTCGAATCGAAAGTTGCGGGTATTTATTTTTCATCCCCATAGTGATTGTACCATCAGCATCAAAAAATCCTGCAAACCAGCTAGATTCTTTGTTTAGTGCTGTTGGATATATTATTGGAATGTTAAGTTGTTGGCAGACTCTATGTAATTGTTGGAGCCGTGTACTGTGTCGAAGGTGGCCGTTAATACAATGAAGAAGTGTAATCATACCTTGTTTGTTATGTAGTCTATAGCGATAGGCTTTTGCGCCTGATCGCATTTTTATACTACCTCCAAGTTTATCTTGAATATAATGTAAACAAGCTAGATCTTCTAAGCCCATAGTAATTTCTAGAGAAGTATATCCCTGTTTGCTTACTTGAAGGCATCCATCCCCATCGATTAAACCGGCTAACCATTCAGCGAACGATTTGGAATAAGGTGCTACGCGTGTAGTCTCTGAGGTTCCTACTAGACTACTTATTTGCCGCAAGGCTTGTCGTTGGTTACCTGCTGATTGTGCCCCATACATGATATTTTGACTTGATCGGGATCCTAGCGCCTTATTTTTCTCTCTTATAAAAAAGGAAAGAGAAGGTGCTAATAGACCACTTATGTTCATAGTAATCATGTCTGATGACGGACATTCCCAGCATATAGCGTAGTTCATATTCATATAAAATGAATCGGGCCAATGTCGACCGAAGAACCAGAATAGGTGTTGGAATAAGATTGGATCTCCCCCACCTGCTGGGTCGTAGAATGAAGTATTGAAGTTTCTATCTGTAAGTACCATTGTAATAGCTCCTGCTAAAACTGGTAAAGCCATTAATAATAATCCTGCTGTAACCATTACTGCCCATGCGAATAATGGCATTTTGTGTAAAGCCATCCCTGGTGCTCTCATATTTAATATTGTTGCAATAAAGTTAATTGCACCTAATAAACTAGAGATACCTGACAAGTGAAGACTAAAGATTGCTAAATCTACAGCACCACTTGAGTGAGATTGGATACCTGCCAATGGAGGATATAATGTCCATCCTGTACCACATCCATTTTCTACTAATAAGCTAGTTAAAAGTAAAATTAATGCTGGAGGTAATAACCAGAAACTGATATTATTTAATCTTGGGAATGCCATATCTGGCGCTCCGATTAATACTGGAACTAAATAGTTACCAAATCCACCCATCATAGCAGGCATTACTAAGAAGAATACCATTACTAAAGCGTGAGCTGTAACAATTACGTTATATAATTGATTATCTCCTTGTAAGTATTGTACTCCTGGAGCGGCTAATTCAATTCTAATTAAAACTGAAAATGCTGTACCTACCAGACCAGAGAAAATAGCAAAGATTAAGTATAATGTACCAATGTCTTTAGCATTAGTTGAAAAGAGCCATCGTGTCATATTAACTAGGTACTTGCTAAGTATTCTAATTTTCATTTGCCTAATTTTACTCCTTGTCAACGACTATTTAATTTTAAATATACTATTTAAATTAAACTGTTGACCAATAAATACTATAAAAAAGATTATTAGATATACTAATCCATTCAAGAGTAAAATAAGGTCTTTGTATAAAACTATATCTCCTATTTATTAGAGAGTTTTATATATAAAGTATTTATTTGACCTATTTTGATATAATTATCGCCAAGGTTATGATTTTTGTTTTAAATTAATTACATTAATTTTTGTTTTATTATAAATATAATAATTTCTTAACAGGCGTTTAAGGAAATTAAGAGTATTAATTTATATATTTAATAATTTCTATTGTACCTGATTATTCATATTACTATATTAGAGTAATAGGTATAATCCTATTTATTTTTGAGAATAATCTTTTTTGTTCTAGCTTTTGCAGCTTATTTTTAATAATATTAAGATATTAAGGATGAGCGGAGCCGAAGCCAAGCTAGGATTTAAATTAAATAGAGGCATATTATTATATACGGAATAGAGGTGGGTCGAACACCTAAGGGCAGATACCCGGACAATTAGCAATCATCTTACCTTACCAATGGAAACTATTCCTTTCTTCTCTCCTTTTCTTGCTTTTAGTAACGCGTGACTAAAAGCAGAAGGAAGGAAAAGAACACTTTTTGTGTTGTTCTTATAAGATCAATAAATATCATTATTGATTTATGATGGAAACAAGTGGGTTCGAACCACTGACTTTCTCCTTAAAAGGGAGACACTCAAACCAGCCGAGTTCTGTTTCCTTTTTTTAATTTATTCTAAATATCTGAGTCGACCAGACTCGAACTGGTATGATCTACTACCAAAAAATAGTGTTTTTCCTAATTAAACTACAACTCATTAATTTTTTATTTAAAATTCTTCTTCTAATTTGAAAATTATTTATTTTTTTAAGGCAAAGCCTTACCTGATTAAAATAAAAAGGGAGGGCGGGCCCTAGCTTTAGCTCTAGCTCCCTCCTCTTCCCCTAATTAGATAAATTCTAATAAGGGGAGGAGGAAAAGGGGAGGGAGCTAGAGCAAGCAACCCTTAGTTTTGCTTAAGGGAAGGGACTAGGTAGAAGATAAATCTGGCTAGCTTGCCTTTGGCAATGCTAGGAAGGGTTATTTTAATAGACTAGATTATTATAAATAATAATAATTATACTAATACTTTTTAAACTTAGGCTATAATTATATATTATATACTTTAATACATTAGAATATTTTGCCGAAAGGCAGAATCGAACTACCGATTGATTCTTACAAGGAAACCGTTTTACCAATTAAACTATTTCGGCTTTATTTTTTTGTTTATTTATTTTAATGTATAATAGTCTTTACCAGAATCGAACTGGTGCAAGCGGCGTGAAGGGCTGCTGTACTAACCGTTATACTAAAAGACCTGATTTGTATCATTATATTATTTGATTATTTAGGCAAAATTAGGACTTGAACCTAAATTAGCAGGTCATGAGTCTGCTGTGCTACCATTGCACTATTTTACCTCCTTTTTATAAAAATATATGATACTCTTATATATATGATTAATATAGATAATCTCTTTTTAGTATATTCTATATTTATATTAGAATTAGGGGGTTAAACAAATATTACTTTGATAGTATATTATTTTTCTTGGTATTTAACAGGTGCTGCTAAGTCCATTAAAGTATTTTCGATTACACCAATTACAGGTACAATAAATACGAACCATCCAAAGTATAAAGCTGTTGCTACTTGTCCTACTTCTACAAATGGAGAATTAGGGTGTTGGCTACCGATCCACATTAAAATAAAGAAATCAACAACAAATACCCAGAAGCAGAATCTCATTAAAGGTCTAAATTGACTCCCTCTAATTCTAGCTGTATCTAATAGAGGCATAGCTAATAAGATTAATAAAGAAGCAAACATTGCAACTACTCCTAATAATTTATTAGGGATTGATCTTAAAATTGCATAGTATGGTAATAAGTACCATTCAGGTACAATTGATGGTGGTGTTTGCATTGGATTAGCTGGAATATAGTTATCACTATGACCTAACGCATTAGGATAGTAGAATACAAATATAGCTAACACCAAGAAGAATAAGAAGATTGTAACTAAATCTTTAAATGTAAAGTATGGATGCATTGGTAATCTATCTACATTACCTGTAACACCTAATGGATTACTTGATCCGTGTTGGTGTAGACTTACTATATGCATTAAAGCTAAAGCAGCTAAAATAAATGGTAATAAGTAATGTAATGAGAAGAATCTATTTAATGTAGCATTACTTACTGAGAATCCACCCCAAACTAATTGTACAAAATCTTGTCCAATCCATGGAATAGCAGATAATAAGTTAGTAATTACTGTAGCTCCCCATAAAGACATTTGACCGTAAGGTAATACATATCCTAAGAAAGCAGTAGCCATCATTAAAACGAAGATAATTACACCAATTGACCAAGGTAATACTCTAGGTGATTTGTAGGAACCGTAGTATAAACCTCTTCCAATATGTAAATATACAAAAATAAAGAAGAATGAAGCAGTATTAGCATGTAAATATCTAATTAACCATCCGTAGTTAACATCTCTCATGATGTGTTCTACACTAATGAAAGCTAAATCTACATTTGGAGTATAATGCATTGCTAAAAAGATTCCAGTTACAATTTGAATTCCTAAACATGTGGCTAATAAAGAACCAAAATTCCACATATATGAAATATTTGAGGGTTGTGGAGAATCCACAACATATGAATTTACTAAACTTAGTAAAGAGTGACTTTTTAATAGTCTCATTTATTTATATTATTTTCTATAAATATAAGGCAAATAGATTATTTCTTATTATATTTAATTATATTTATTAAAATAGAAGAAAAATCTTCTTAAGGAAAGACCTTAAGCAAATTCACATTATATTTAACCTTATGGTTTAGGTACATCACCTAATTTTATTAATATTACTTCTCCTAGCCTAGCATTGCTGGCAAAAATATTGTTTTTTTGTTTTAAGCCTCCCTCCCCCTAGCTTCGCAACCCTTGTTACACAAGGGGAGGGGTAAAAGGTATTGCTTGCATGCGGAGCAAGCATTAGCTAGGGAAGAAAATATCTTAGTAGCATATATATTATATATATAAATTATATTATATAAAATAAAAATATGGTTTACTTATATATAAATTTTAATACTTTAGCATTAAACTAAAGATTTTTAAAAATCTCGCTTTTCTTATCACAACCTACTACCCCTTATTAAGGGAATGGGAGGAGGACCTAAAAATAAACGTTATTTAAAAAGGAGGGAAGAAAAGCGGTCCTTACTTACTTATAATTATATATTCTATTTTTTAAAATAGAAAAGAAAATTATAGGCATCGCTTTTCCTTCCCCTTGGCTTCGCAAGTAGCAGTTATACAAGGGGGAGGCAGCGCCTGCGCTTTGCGCAAGGGAAGGAAATAAATGGTATTAGTACAAATTAAGCTCAAGAAGATTCGAACTTCTACAGATTTCTCATCAAGAAATTATTCTACCCTTAAATTATGAGCTTTAAGTCAGTCAAGATAGTTGACTCTTTTAAGAATTATTATTCGAGTATAGTCTGATTATATAAAATCTAATTAGGGGAGAGAGTGCTTGCTCTTACTTGCTCTTACGGAGCAAGCAATAGCAAGAGTTGGAGGGAGGCGTAGCAGCCTTTTATTTGATAAATTCTAATCTGGCTAGAGAAGGAAGGGGGGTTAAATATTATATAATAATGTTGAAACTGATGTATGTAGAGTATCTAATATAATATTTGGGAAGATACCAAATAGTAAAGTACCAATTAATAGAGGTAATAATAAGTAGAATTCTCTTCGAGTAATATCTTTTGTAGGTGTTAAGTAAGGACTAAATTGACCATAAGAAATTCTATTATATAACCAGATACTATAGCAAGCAGATAATACAATACCTGTGGCACCAAATACTGCTATGATAGGAGATCGTTGGAAAGTACCAGATAAAGCTAGTAGTTCCCCAACCCAATTTAAAGATAAAGGAATAGCCGTATTAAAGATAGTAAATACAAAGAATAAGATTGTAAATACAGGCATAAATAAAGCCATACCTCTATAATAATTAATCACTCTAGTATGATATCTATTATATAGAATTCCACCTACACAAATAAATAGAGCTGGACTTACAAATCCGTGAGCAATACTTAATAAAATAGCTCCTTCAATACCTTGGATAGTATTAGAGAAGATACCTAATACAACTACAGCCATGTGAGCAATACTACTATAAGCAATATAAGCTTTTAAATCAACTTGTCTTAAAGTAGCTAATGAAGAATATACTAAAGTAATTACTGCAATAGTTTGAATTAAAGGAGAGAAGTAAGAAGTAGCATCAGGGAATATTGGTAATAAAATTCTTAAATAACCGTAAGTCGCTAATTTTAGAATAATAGCAGCCAATAAGATAGATCCAGCCAAAGGTGCTTCAGCATGAGCTCTAGGCAACCACATATGGAAAGGAACTAATGGTGTTTTTATTGCAAAACTTAAGAAGAATGCTAACCATAGTATTTTTTGACTATCTAAACTTATTTCATAAAGAGAGATAAGTTGTAAATCTGTTGTACCTACATTATAGTAGATTACCATAATAGCTAATAGCATAAATAATGATCCAAATAAAGTATACAGGAATAGTAAGAATGAAGCTCTAATTCTAGCTTCACTTGCTCCCCAAATACCTACCACTAAGAATAAAGGAATTAATACACTTTCGAAGAAAACATAGAATAATAATAAATCTAATACTACGAACACTGCAATTTGTAATGTTTCTAGTAATAAGAATGCAATTAAGAAATATTTTAGTCTTTTTGTAATATCACTCCAATTACTTAAAAGACAAATTGGTGTAATAAATGTTGTTAATAACACAAAGTATAAAGATATTCCATCTATACCTACATGTAAGTGGCAAAAACTTAATTGATTAAATTCTTGAACAAATTGGTATTGAGTTGTACTTGAGTCAAATTCTGCCCAAAGTACAAGTGAAACTAGGAAATTAATTAATGAAGCAGTTAATGCTATTTGTTTCATTCGAGAATTATTAATAGCTGTTCCTTCTGTAATAGGAACTAGTGCTAAACAACCTATTAAAGGTATAATAAGAAGAAGTAGGATCATTTTGAATTATAATAATATTACCTGTTAGATATAAATAAGACTAGATCTATATAATATAGAAAGTTATTTATATTCACGTTTTTCTTTGTTTCTTTAGTTATTAATTAAAGAAGAAAGTTTACGTAATTTTGTGCCTAATTATATTAAATTATGGCTAATTTACAATTAAACCTTTTCCTTTTCTTTGAGAGAAGAGAAAAGTTGTAAATTTTAGTATTTCATTTTCTTATAAAACTTATAGGCAATATAAGGTTAATGAAACAGCTTCCTTAAATTGAAAACTGATGTTCTTTTACCTAGCTCTTGCTTTAGCTACAGCGGAGCAAGAGCAAGCAAGTGCTAGGAAATGGGGGTTAAATTAAATCAATAAATTTACCATTAAAAAGAATGGAAAATTTGGATGGATTTGAAATTATGAGTAAAGTAATAAGAAAGCGATCATTAGAGCGAATAGCCCTGTTGCTTCACTTAGAGCGAACCCTAAGATTGCGTAGCTGAATAGTTGTGGTCTTAATGCAGGGTTTCTTGATGTAGCTGTAATTAATCCTGAGAAAACTACTCCGATTCCTACTCCAGCTCCTGCTAAACCAATTGTTGCTAAACCAGCTCCGATGTATTTTGCTGCTGCTAACATAAATTATGTTAAGTGGTATAAAATTACGTCCAATAAAAATATAGTTGTTAAAGTAATATTTACTTATTCTTATAATAAATGATTCTGCTTATTATAAAATTAATAAGAAAAACTTTCCTTTATTATTACTTACTAACTTCGTAAGTAAGTTAGTGCTTCGTCTCCTATAATAAAAATTATTAGCTAATAGCTAGGGAAGGGGGGTTAAATAAATAATATATTAAGGTCATCAAATTATGATCCCCACCAATATACAGCGATAAATAAGAATAACCAAACTACATCAACAAAGTGCCAATATAGGATAGCTGCTTCATATCCAACGTGGTGGTGGTCTGTTAATTGGTAAGTAACAATTCTATAGAATGCAGTAACAATAAAGATTGTCCCGATGATTACGTGGATTCCGTGTAGACCTGTTGATGCAAAGAATACTGTACCAAATACTGAATCTGCAATAGTAAATCCAGCATTAATATATTCAACATACTGTAAACCTGTGAATAATACAGCTAATACAATAGTTAATAATGTACCTAAGATAGCTCCGTATCTATTACCTTGGATTAATGAATGGTGTGCATAAGTTACTGTAGCACCACTTGATAATAATACAATTGTATTAAGTAGTGGAATTGCGAAAGGATCTAATGGTTCAATTCCTGTTGGAGGCCATGATGATCCAATTTCAACTGTAGGTGCTAAACTTGAGTGGAAGTATGCCCAGAATACAGAAAGGAAAGTAAATGCTTCCATGAAGATAAATAAACCGATACCGATTGTAATACCTTTTTGTACTTGTAGTGTATGGTCTCCTAAATAAGTACTTTCTGTAACAATATCTCTAAACCATAATGTCATAGCTCCAGCTACTAAGCAGAAACCTAAACTTAACATTGTTCCAGCATTATCGAAACCTTGGAAGTATAATACTGCTGAAATTGTTAAACATAATAATGCAAAACTAGTAATAATTGGCCAAGGAGAAGTTTCAACCATATGGTATGGGTAAAGTTGGTAATCTGTTCTTGTAATATTTTTCATATTTTAAACTAATTATATTTACACCAATAAGTATTTTATTATTTATTTATTACCTTTACCTTATTAAGGGCTTACAGCCAGATTTACATTAATGTAAATTAGCCAATAAAAATCATTATCTAAATATATTTACTCGCTCTGTTCTATATATAGAAGGATTATATTAAATAAGAAGATTATGAATAGGTTTTCTAAATATAGAAATGGTTATTTAATAATAAAAAGATTTAACCTTATTTAAGGTTATATTTGGTTGCTTAGAGTAGTAAAATAAATTTACTATACTTATATTAAGGGCTTGCAGCCAGATTTACATTAATGTAAATTAGCCTATAAAATGAATGCATAATTAAATATAAATAGGCATTATTAAAGTATAAATAAAGAAAGTAAATAATTACTATACGGACACGGTGAGATTTGAACTCACGACTTTTTATAGAAAAGTAATCGTTTTCAAAACGATCGTATTAAACCAGGCTCTACCACATGTCCTTTAAATTATTTAAATTATTAAAATAAGACCGGTGAGATTTGAACTCACTTTAACTCCATTATGAGCGAAGGGCATTAACCAGTTATGCTACAGTCTTTAAATGAAGACTTGGAGAATAATTAAAAAAGAATAAATTTTAACTCCTTTTTTTTTGCTATAGCTGTAACTTGAAGCAGGAGGGAGATAAATATAATCTCTGTCTTTAATATAACATTGAGCTGGAAAGGAATCGAACCTCTCCTGATAAATTATCAACTACTTTACAAATAGTCCCTATTACCATTCTGGCACCAGCTCTTTAATATAATCTTTTCCCTTACTATTAGAAGACTTAATTTTAAGTTTCTTTTTATTATTAAGGGCTAGCTAGCAAGCCAATAATGTATAGGGAGATGGTAAAATTATATAATATATTAATATGCCCCGAGAGAGAATCGAACGCCCGTAACTACTACTTCACAATAGTGCTTTAACCACTAAGCCATCGGGGCTTTAATAAAATATGGAGAAAAAGAGACTTGAACTCTTACTTTTGTGATGCAAACACAATTGACTACCAATTATCATATTTCCCCTTTATAATCCAGTCTCTTTTAGAGAACAGAAACAAAATATTTGATTTTCTTTTAAATAAAATTACTGGCTCCGCCCCTACTAGGAGAATTTAATTTTCTATATTAAATAGAGAGGGTTTGCGTAGTCTTGCTTCTTTCTTAGCTAGATTAGATTTTATAAAATAAGGCAACACTTGCTTGTTTTGCATAAGCAAGGGGAGGGTTTGCTGCTCTTACTTGCTCTTCCGCATAAGCGAGAGCAAGCAAATGCTAGGAGCAAGGAAGGGGTTAATAAATAAAAAATTAAACTAAAACAAAATTAAGCATTTTCTAACCATACTAAGAATTCTTCTTGAGATACAGCTTTAACTACTGATGGCATAAATCCGTGGTAAATTCCACAAATTTCTGAACATTGTCCGTAACTTGTCATTTCTCTATCTACAATTACAGATGTTTGATTTAATCTACCTGGAACTGCATCAATTTTTAATCCTAATGAAGGAGCTGAGAATGCGTGGATTACATCTGTACCTGTAACAATAAATCTTACATGAGTATCTACAGGGATGATTACTTTGTTATCTACTTCTAATAATCTTAATTGACCTAATTCTAAGTCACTTTCAGGAACCATATATGAATCAAATTCAATTGCTTCACCATCTTTTCCGATGAAATCAGAGTATTCGTATGACCAGTACCATTGGTGTCCAACTACTTTAATTGTCATAGCAGGTGAAATTACTTCATCTAGCATATATAATAATTTAAAGCTTGGGAAAGCAATAGCAATTAAAATTAATGCTGGAGTCATTGTCCATATTAATTCAATGATTGTACCGTGATTTGCATATTTATATACAATAGGTGTTTTTGTTGCATTGAAATTCATGATTACTGATGTTACCATCCATGTAATTAACCATGAGATAACAATCATGTAGAAGAAAATTGAATCATGTAGATCTACAATACCTTCAAATCCTGGAGAAGCTACATCTTGGAAGCTAATTTGCCATGGTTCAGGTGCATCATTATAGATTACACTATTATTAATAAAGTGATTTAATAACATTGTTATTATTTTTAATATCTTAAAGTATTAAGTGATATTTATTGATTTTGAGTATAATATTATATATTTTATAAATATTTAAATAATTATACTTAATTAAATTATTTACTTTCTTCTAATTTAAATAAATATTTAAATAGAATCTAAGGAGTAGAGTAATCGAAACTCTGTCTGTAAAGTGTAAATTTACTGCTAAACCACTCAGCTAACCCCTTTTTTATGATTTTATTCTTATAATCATATTTTTATATTTTCAAATATTTCTCTTATATTAATTAAGATTAAAAAAAGCTCCGCCTCCCTTATTTAATATAATGAAATAAGGGAAGAGGGGGTAAAATGAAAATTGATAATACAGCTGCACCTTCCGGTACAGCTACCTTGCTATGACTTATCAGATGTTACTCACACATACTGGTAACAGCTAAATTTAACCTAAATTAAACCTTTGCCACAACTTCCTATGTGTACAGCTTCTTCCAATTGACAGACAGTTAGTTCATCCTAAATTAATAATTCACCGTTGCGTCTACTGATCAACGATTACTCGAAATTCCTGCTTCATGTTGCCGAGTTACAGACAACAATTCGTGTATAACTTTCTTTAATGTTTAGCTCCTCCTTATCTATGTAATTCAAATTTCTTTTTAGTCCCCCCGCACTCGCTAATGCGGCCGAGGGGAAGGAAATGATCATAGTTAGTATTGCATCACTTTGTAAAAGTTCTTGTGGCACGTCTATAGCCCACTCCATAAGGGTCATGAGGGCTTGTCATAGTCCCAGTAGACCTCTTTTTTAGAGGATCAATTGTTAAGTATAAATTAACAATAGGGATTGCGTTCGTTAACGGAATTAACCTGACATCTTACGATACGAACTGACGACAGCCATGCAACGCCTGTAATATGAATAAGTTAAAATAATATATAAATATATTAAATAAGTATATTCCCTTTGCCGTCCTAAGAACCTGATAGATTCTTAGTAAACCTGAATTGCTTCAAGTTAAAAAGGTATTATTCAAGGAGTGGTAAGGTTTTACGCGGACTATCGTATTAAATAACATGCTTCACTTCGTTT
>Ga0307515_10012084_pt1 | contig 16288 bp, 13 predicted proteins | sample 17_EM_MG_FD_194513 | JGI IMG/M metagenome (GOLD analysis project Ga0307515, IMG submission 194513) | Populus trichocarpa ectomycorrhiza microbial communities from riparian zone in the Pacific Northwest, United States - 17_EM | ecosystem: Host-associated > Plants > Roots > Unclassified | place...
GATCGAGGATCTGCGCGAATCGATCGTCCGGTTCGAGACCGAGCTCGCGACCGCGCAGATCCTCGATCGCGCGGCCCAGGATCTGCGCTCGGCCGGCGCCCGCGGCGGCCCGGACGCGATCCTCGGCCAGCCGTTCTACATCGGCATCAACGACAACTTCGGCGACAGCCGGACCGGCGCGCCGTTCACCCCGATCGTGTTCACGATCTACAACGCGTGGACGGCCGCGACCGGCAGCTACGCCGACGCCCGCCGCGCCGTGGCCCGTGGCCAGCAGCTGTTCAACACCCGGCCGTTCACGATCTCCGGGGTGTCGGGGATCAATGACGAGGCGGCGTTCGGCCGCCCGCAGACCCTGGTCGGCACCTGCACGACGTGCCACGACACGCCCAACGGCGGCAACCACTCGGTGGTCGCGCCGCTCGACATCGGCCTGGTCGACGCGTCGTTCCGCACCCCCGACATGCCGCTGTACACGCTGCGCAACAAGACCACCGGCGAGCTCCGCCAGGTCACCGATCCGGGCCGGGCGCTGATCTCGGGCAAGTGGAGCCACATCGGCCGGTTCAAGGGCCCGATGCTCCGCGACCTCGCGGCGCGCGCGCCGTACTTCCACAACGGCTCCGCACCCGACCTCGGCACCGCGGTCGCGTTCTACGACACGCGGTTCAACATCGGCTTGTCGGCCCAGGACAAGTCGGACCTGGTCGCCTTCCTCCGCTCGCTGTGACCACGCGCGCGCAACCACACCAGCGATGACGCAGCGGCCGGAGCGACCTGGCCGCTTTCGCGCTCCGGGACACCAGCGACGGGCCAGGAGTCTGTAGGGCATGGCGCCCAGGAGCGGCGCAACGGCGGCGCCGTTACTTGCCGGGCTCGACGATCCGCGCGCCGGTGATCCCGGCGGCAATCTACGGATTGACCAGCTGATACCGCGCCGCGACCTCGCTGGTGAAACCCTGCAGGTTGGTGACCTGCACGGTCGTGGTGCAGATCCTCCCTGGCGTGTTCGGTAGCCTCCACGTGGTGGTGAACTGGGCCGGAATATGCGGCTGTGGCAGTGGCCCGCCGCAGTCGTCGGCGACGATCATCGATCCAGCGAGCCCATCCACGTAGTCGATGTTACCGGATAGCGTCAGCGGCCTGTCCGTGCGGACCTGCCCGCACTCCGCCGGCGCGACCGAGTCGGTGAGAACGCAGCCGACGTCGAGCGATGCCGAGATATGTGGAGGGTGGGCGATCGCTGGAGATCCCGGACGCGCGAGGATCGCAGCCGAGATCGTCCCGACGAGACCATCGCCGTTGACCGCGCGCCCCGTGATGATGCACAGGCCGCCGCCGACCGGTGGCAGCCAGTTACCCACCAGGTCATCGACTTCTCTCTGGCTGGTACCGAGCCGTCCTCCACAGTTGTCGGATAGCTCGAGGGTACCGGGGGGGCTCGTTCCCCAGTTGAAGACCGCCGCGTGATAGCCGGTGGTGACGGGCGAGCTGATCATGGCATGGCACGATGGATCCCGGTCCCCGAAGACGACGCAGTCCAGGCCGGAGAACACGAGCTCGAGCGCCGGCCGGGTCACGAACGTGCCGATCACATCCAGGGTGCCGGGCCCGGAGCCCGCAGGAAGCACGGCGATCACGAAGCTCCGCGCGACCGTATGGCCGTTGGACGCGACAGTCACGCTGATCGTGCACGCTCCTTCCGCAGCCTTGGACCAGCTCGTCGTCGCCGCGGTGGGCATCGAGAAGGTCGAGTCCTGGCAATCGGACGTCCAGTCATAGCTCACCGGATCGTTGCCCGGAGCGATGACGGAGATCGTGAATGTGGCCGAGGCCCCGGCCTCCGTGGTCGTGGGATACGACAGCGAGTCCACGAGCGGTCCGTAGCGCGGTGGGCCTTGATCCGTGAGATCGATGATCCGGATCGTGACCACTCCCGACTGCACGTCCACGGAGGTCGGCTGGCTCTGTCCGACCAGCGTGGTGTTCGAGAATGCGCGGGCGACCAGGATCTGGGGGCCAGCCGGCAGGACCAACGTTCCGTTGTACGTGCCGGTATCGAAATCGAGCACGAGATCCTGCGATTCCCCCGCGGCCTCGACGGTCACGCGCGTGATGCCGGCAGCGAGCAGCAGCGCGGCGTCGACTCGGATCTCGGCGAGGCCTTGCTGGCCGGTCGCGAGTGTACTTGGATTGTTCGTGGCACAGCCCACGGCCAGAACAGAGACGATCAGAATACCTGCGCGAGCTCGCATGACGTTCCCCCTTGGTAACTGGTGGCCGCCAGCGTTCGCTCGCTCCCCAGGAGTGAACGTGGCCCGCCTGGTACGGGGGTCGTGTGCAGTCATCCCCGTCGATCAATGGCAATATCCGATCCGATCTGCCAAATCGCGGCAAAACAGGTTCGTGATCGCGAGTTGATTCCGACCGAGCGCCGGATGATTGTCGCTCAGCCGCACGAACGGGCACACTCTGGCATATCGGTCGCGTCAACTACATCGAGCTCGAGGTCTGCCGATCCCGGCGACCGCCGAGTTCGAGCTGGTCGCGGTCGACGACCCGTACCACTTCGCCAGCTCGAGCGAGCTGTCGCTGTTCCGCCGGCCGCTGCCGACCGCCAATCTCGAGTTCGACAGCACCGTGATGTGGGACGGCCGCGAGGTCGTCCCCGGCGCGACCGTGGCGTCCGAGCTCGCGACCCAGGCCAACGACGCGACCATGGGCCACGCCCAGGGCCGCGCGACCACCCAGGCGCAGCGCGAATCGATCGTCCGGTTCGAGACCGAGCTCGCGACCGCGCAGATCCTCGATCGCGCGGCCCAGGATCTGCGCTCGGCCGGCGCCCGCGGCGGCCCGGACAACGGCTCCGCGCCCGACCTCAGCACTGCGGTCGAGTTCTACGACACGCGGTTCAATGTCGGCTTGTCGGCCCAGGACAAGTCGGACCTGGCGGCCTTCCTCCGCTCGCTGTGACCACCCGTCCCGGCCGTCCGGTCGGGTCGTGCAGCCGCGCGTGGCATGGTACCCGAGAATTTTTTGTGGTGTTCTCCGCGAGCTGCCGACCAGAGAGAACATGCCCCCACAACGACCGACGAGCTGGATCCTCGCGTTCTGCGCACCGCTGGTGGCGGGATCGACTGCGTGGGCCATACCGCCCTCCCTGCGCCCGGAGATCGAGCACGAGCTGGCGCAGCTGACGCCCCCGGGACCCGGGCTCGACCGAGCGCAGATCCGCGGCATCCCGTGGTGCAGCGGCGTGCGCGAGCGCAACCCGGACTGGGGTGCGTACGTCGCCAACGATCTCCGGCAGTATCGCACCAGCCGACACGCGGAGGACCGGCTGTTCCGGCTCGCCCGCGCGGTGTGCAGCGAACCGGAAGAGCCGCTGGCGCAGCGGATCGCGACCGAGGTCCTGCAGCTGTGGATCAACAAGACCGGGCTGACCGCGGCGGAGGCCGTCGAATCACTGACGCTGCGCGCAGACAAGGACGGATTCCAGGCCGAGCGAACCGCGCTGTGCGATGCGATCAAGCCCAGGGACAAAGACAAGCGCAAGGCCCTCGCCGCGGCGCGGTTCCAGCTGTTCGGCTGCTCGCGCGACGAGCCGCTGTGGATGCAGGCCGAGGAGGTCAAGAACCTGGGGCCGTTCATCGATCGCGGCGCGGTCGCGCGCGACGACCTCGCCCACCTGGCGTGGGTGCTGCACCGCCAGTTCCAGGACCTGGAGGAGGGCGTCGACGAAGCGCTCGCGGGATATGCGATCGATCAGTTCGATTTTCATGCGGTGTCCGCCGACGCCGCGCTCCACCAGCTCGACACCGCGCCGTTCCGCGGCAGCCGCTACGCCCGGGTGATGGTGGTGGAGTCGCTCGGCCGCGCGCGGTTGGTCACCGCGAAGATCGAGGCGCTGGTCGCCAAGCGGGCCAGCGACCCGGAGTGGAAGGAGCTGCTGATCACCGCGCCGGATCACGGCGCCGCGGCGTGGACCGCCGCCGCCGAGCGCCACAAGGCCGCGCTCGCTCGCTCCGACGAGTTCGACCGCAAGCTGCGAGAGGACAGCGACACCCACGGCTGCGAGGCCGCGCTGCGCCCCGACTTCCTGGCGATCTTGAAGACGCTCAAGCACGATGACCTCCCCACGCTGGAAGCGGCGATGTCGGACCACCCGCTCGCCGGGCTGCTGGCGGAGCGGCTCGCGTACTGCCTGATGGCCGATGGCGACCCGAACGCCAAGTTCGTCGGCTCCGTGCTGCTGCAAGAGGTGAGCTCGGCCATCCGGGTGATTCCCGGCCCGCGCACCGCAGCCTACTACGCGGTGCTCGACGCGAAGGCGGGACACCGTGACCGTGAGCGGGACGACGAGGACGGCGAGTCGAGGTCGAGTCACCACCGCGCGCCGCGGGCGCTGGGCTTCCCCGATCCCCAGAGCGGCGTGATCATGCGCGTGACCCGCGTGTTCCAGTTCGACGACCGGCGTGATGACGCCAACGACGGCGACTTCGTCAGCGGCGTGATCAAATCGGTCGGCAAGGGCAAGGCAGGCGTTCACGTGGTCTTCGCCAAGAAGAAGACGCAGTACAGGGACCAGGTCTGCCGCGAGACCAACCGGATCGACAGCCAGGATCCGCGCACCGGCAAGATCACCTACCGCCAGGTGTGTCACGACACCGGCACGAAATCGGCCGAGGTCGGGCCCGATCCAGTGGACGTGCCGGTCGAGTTGGCCGGCGGGCTCCAGCCCGGCCGCTACGCAAGGTTCAGCGGGATCCCCGTCCATGGCACCCTGCACCTGAACTCATCGACGAAGCTCCCGCTGGAGGTCTATCGCCAGGTACAGAAGAACAAGGACGATCACGAGTCCGGCAAGCACCTCATCGCGCTCTTCGGGTTCCCGCTGGAGTAGCTGCGGGCGAGAGCCGGCGGGTCGCCGGATCGTCAGTGGCGGAGGTCGTCGAGCGCGCGCGGCTGTGGCCCGCGGATCCGGCGGCGATCGGCGTGGTCTGCTGGATCGAATACGTCGCCTGGAAGTCCTCGGCGGCCGATTGAGCGGAGCTCACACGGTGTCGCCTGCGTGCGGCCCCTCCTCGAGAGGCCGACCGAGTTCGAACGGGACTGCGAATCAGCTGCCGCCGCTGAAATCGAACGCAAGCGGAATATCGACCGGATTGGGAAGATCGACTGCGATGTGCGCGGCCCGGATCGCGGCCACGATGCAGTCGTTGAAGTCCGGGTGCTCTCCCGACTGGAACTCGAGCGTCAGGAACCCGGCGCTGCCGCGGCTCACACGGACCTGAACCGGGTACGTGGGGGGCATCGTCGGCCGAAATTTCCGGATGCAAGGCTCGCCCGAGCCGATCATCGCCCGCATCACGTCGGCCGAGAGCGGACGTTTCGCCAGCTCCGAGGCCGGCGCGGGCGAAGGCGGCGACGATTTCTCGTTGCAACCTCCGGCCGCGAGCAGCCAGAGCGGGAGGATCAGGATGCGAACCACCACGCGACCTGCCTGTTACTGCTGCGTGATTTCGGTGCAGTTCTTCGCAACACCTCCGCCGAAGTCGCAGAGCTGCATCTTGTTCACCGTCCAGATGATGTAGCTCGTGAACTTGGTGACGAACACCTTGTTGTCGGGAGCCTGCGCGATGGCGGTGTACTGCGTGCAACCGACGGCACCGGCGGCGAGCGCGACGGGAAGCACGAGAGCGGCGAGTCTATAACGAAGCGTCATGTGTGTATCTCCTGTCTCGATGGACGCGGCACGCTATCCCTGCCGCATATCCGGGTCAAGACAACCTGCGCCAAACGAAGTGTCAACTCGCAAGGAAGTCGGCGGCAAACACCTCGGCGGGATCGTGCGCGGTAGTCGGAATACGCGTTCCGGGGGAGCAGCATATTGCTGCATACTGGTAAAAAACTGGAAAGCAGACCGACGCCACGCCCGATCGGTCGATATCGGATGTTAGAATCTTGTGCTGCGATACATCAAGTTCACCGTTCCCCGGGTTCAGGTGGGATTGCGGGGGACGCTACTACCAGCTCGCAGAGAACGTATGGAATGCGCTCACGATGACAGTGCTCCACGCACTCCAACAGCGCTCGCCACCGGGGCGGTTCTCGCTCAGTGCCAGAGCGCGCCGTTGATCAGCGCCTGGCCGTTGATGATCGCGTTGGCGCGCGAGGTCTCCCGGGCGACGTCGCGGGTGCGCGCGGCGGCGTCGGCGTTCGAGTACGACGCGGCTTGCTTGGCGGTCTCTCCCCACAGCCGCGCGTACAGCCGCGCCGGGAGCTCGACCTCGGGCATCCGGGCGACGTAGTCGCGGGCGACGCGACGGTCGTCGGGGTTGAGCCGCGGCCATTCGCGGACCAGGCCGGCCCAGAGCGCGGCGGCCTGGGGGATCATGTCCGGCAGGCGGGCAGCCTTTTGCGGGTCGCTGAGCATGGCGTTGAGCGCCGCGGTGATCTGGTCGACCTCGGCGCGGGTCGGCGGCCTCGCGCCGGGCTCGCTGGTTGTCGTCGCGAACTTCAACAGCTGCGCGAGCGCGGCGACCGCCGACTCGGACAACAGCTGCTTGTTGCGCGCGTCGACGATGCGCACGGGATCGGGCTCCTGCAACAGCCGCAGGGTCAGCGTGTTCCGCATGCTGGGCGTGAAGTAGTTGGCCACCAGCAGGCGGTGGCGCAGCAGCGCGGCCCGCGGACCCTTCGGATCGTCGCGAAACATCGGCGCGTACGAGGCGAACGCATCGGCGAGCTTGCGGATCTCGCGCAGCGCCATGCCCGGGCGCGGGGGGTAGCGCAGGAACTCGTCGGTCACCGTCGCGATCTCGGTGTCGGTCGCGGCTCGACCCAGATACGCGGGCACGAAGATCGCGACGTCGCGCGCGATCGCCGGATCGTACCTCAGGCGATCGGCGTGCGCGGTCGGCGCCACGAACGCCGCGAGGACCAGGAGCGCGGCGGCGCTGGTGCGCAGCCGACGACGGTGGCGCAGCGCGAGTGCCGTCGCGGCGCGATGCATGGACACCCCTTGTTTCGACACCAAGAGTTGTTCGTAGCGCACCGACGCGGCGATGGGGGGCATGGGAACGCCGTGCGTGACCTTTCGCACACGCCATCACGGCGAACTCGCCGGCGCGATGGAAGCCGCAGCTCGCTCGCGTCCCTGCGCTCGCTGTGACGTCAGCCCGCGCCGAGCGCGCGGAGTGTCTCCTCGGCGGCCGCCTTCGACGACGCCGGGTTCTGGCCGGTGATCAGCCGGCCGTCGCGCACGACGTGCGACTGCCACATCGCCGCGCGCTCGTAGTGGCCGCCCTGGGCCTTGAAGGTCGACTCGATGAGGAACGGCACGACCTGGGTCAGCCCGACCGCGGCCTCCTCCTCGTCGCTGAAGCTGGTGACCCGGCGGCCCTTGACCAGCGGGTCGCCGGAGCGGTCCACGACCTGCGCGAGCGCGGCCGGTCCGTGGCAGACCGCGGCCACGACCGCGCCGCGCGCGTGGTGGTCGCCGAGCAGCCTGGCGAGATCGGGGTCGCCGGTCAGATCCCACATGACGCCGTGGCCGCCGGCGACGAACACCGCGTCGTAGTGCTCGGTGATCTCGGACAGCTTGCGGGTGTCGCCGAGCTTGGCCTGGGCGTCGGCGTCGGCGGTGAACGCCTTGACCTCGGGCGACGCCGAGTCGGTGCTCTTGGGATCGGCCGGCGCCTTGCCGCCCTTGGGCGAGGCGATGTCGACGTGCGCGCCGCTGCCGGCGAACACCATGTAGGGCGCGGCGAGCTCCTCGAGCCAGAACCCGGTGAGCTTGCCGGTGGTGCCGAGGGCGGCGTGGCTGGTGACGACGATCAGGATCTTGTGCGGCATGGCGGACCTGCTGGTAGGCGCAGCCAGGATCGCGCCGGCCCCCGCGCTGCGTCCACGGGCCGCGAGCGAGCCGACCGTTAGATCTCGGTGTCGACGTGGCGGCCGAGGTAGCGCTCGACGTCGGGGCCGGCAGGGTTTGCCAGCACGTCGGCGAGCCAGGCGCGGCGCTCGAAGTCGACGATCTCGAGCTCCCAGACGCAGCCCGCGGCCTGGCCCTCGAACCGGGTCATCGCGCGTGGATCGTCCCTGGGACCGATGTGGATCTGGAGGTGGAGCTCGTTGAACGACTGCCACCAGTAGTAGAGCGCGATGCACGCGGTCGCCGCGTCGTGGGCGGTGACGAAGCCGACACCGTGGCGCACGTCGCCGGTGGCGCCGGGCCACGCGCCGAACACGTCGGGGGCGCGGCGCAGCGTCTCGTCGATGAACTCGGGCCGCGCGGTCTGGCCGTGGGTGGCGATGGTGTAGAGCTTGAGCCGCCAGCCGGCGATGCGCTCGGCACGCAGGAACCGGATCGGCCGGGTCCGGTGCGGGCCGGCGAGGCGGAGCGACTCGTGGATCGATCGGAGCTCGGCGTCGGTCATGTCCGACGATGGCATGGCGGTGCTGCGCCGGCTGCGCGGCCCGCCGGGATAGCTGGCAGCTGCTTGTCAGGATTGTTCCTGGGGCGCGGCTGCGACGCCGGCGCGGTCGCCCGGCGACGCCGACGGGTCAGCGGTTTCCCGGTGTCAGCGAATCGCCTGGCGCGGCGACGGGGTTGGCGGCGAAGATGGCAGGGTGGGTCGTCACGCGCAGCGGATCGTGATCGGGGCGCTCGGGCTGGTGGCAGCCGCCGGGTGCGGCGACAACATCTATGACCCGTTCACCGCGCTGGTCCGGGTCTCGGGGCAGAGCCCGTTCGGCACCGGCTGCGCCGGCGCGCAGCAGGGCGCGAGCTTCGTGGGCGTCGAGGTCGAGCCGTCGGTCGCGGTCGATCCGACGAACCGCTCGCACCTGGTCGGTGCGTGGCAGCAGGATCGCTGGTCGAACGGCGGCTCGAACGGGATCGGGACCGCGGTGTCGTTCGACGGCGGCGCGACCTGGCTCGCGGGCGCGCCGCGGTTCGCCCGCTGCGCCGGCGGCACCGCCGACAACCAGGCCGACTACCAGCGCGCGACCGATCCGTGGGTGACGTTCGCGGCCGACGGCACGGTGTTCCTGATCGCGCTGGTGTTCGACTCGACCTCGCCGCGCAACGCGATGGTCGCGAGCCGGTCGAGCGACGGCGGCGTGACCTGGAGCGAGCCCACGGTGCTGCGCGCCGACAACGATCCGGACGCGTTCAACGACAAGGACGCGATCACCGCCGATCCGACCGATCCGGGCCGGGTGTACGCGGTGTGGGACCGGCTGACCGGGCAGACCCAGCCAAACCAGCCGATCGGCCTGGGACCGACGTGGTTCGCGCGCACCACCGACGGCGTGTGGGAGCCCGCCCGCGCGATCTTCGATCCCGGGGTCGACGCGCAGACCATCGGCAACGTGATCGTCGTCCTGCCCGACGGCACCCTGGTCGACGTGCTCGACCTGATCACCCACCGGAGCAGCACCACCCCGGACTACAGGCTCGCGGTGATCCGGTCGACGGACCACGGCCTGACCTGGTCGGCGCCGACCGTGATCAGCCCGATGCGCGCGCTCGGCGTGTCGGACCCGAGCAACCACGTGTTCATCCGCTCGGGGACCAGCCTGCCGCAGATCGCGGTGGACCGCGCGAGCGGCGCGCTCTACGTCGCGTGGCAGGGCGTGCCGGACGGCGCCGCGGTCGACGCGGTGTTGCTGGCGCGCTCGACCGACGGCGGAGTCTCGTGGTCGGCGCCCGCGGTGGTCAACGGCGCGCCGAGCACCGCGGCGTTCACGCCGACCGTGGCGGTCGCGTCGGACGGGACCGTCGGCGTCATGTACTACGACCTGCGCGACGCGCGGCCCGGCGATCCGGACAGCTTCCGGGTCACGCCGTGGCTCGCGACCTCGCGCGACGGCGGCGCGACGTGGAGCGACGAGGCGCTGAGCCAGCCGTTCGACCTGCGGCCCGCGCTGCTGCAGAACACGTACTTCCTGGGCGACTACCAGGGCCTGGTCGCGGTGGACGACGCGTTCATCCCGTTCTTCGTCGCCGCCACCGCGAACGGCGACGACCGGACCAGCGTGTTCGTGCGGCTGCCGAAGTAGCGGGCGCCGCGCTACCTGCTCAGCTCGCGGCCTTGCTCTCGATCACGAGCTCGGGGCGGGCGCGGCGCTCGACCACCTCGCGGGTGACGACGCACTCCTTGACCCCGGTCAGCGACGGGATCTCGTACATCACGTCGAGCATGACCTCCTCGACGATCGCGCGCAGGCCGCGGGCGCCGGAGTTGCGGCGCGCGGCCTCCTCGGCGATCGCGGTCAGCGCGTCGGGCCGGAAGTTGAGCTTGACGCCCTCGAGCTCGAACAGCCGGTGGTACTGCTTGGCGAGCGCGTTCCTGGGCTTCCACAGCACCTCGGTCAGCGCCTCGACGTCGAGCGCGTCGCACGAGACGATCACCGGCAGCCGGCCCATGAACTCGGGGATCATGCCGAACTTGATCAGGTCCTCGGTGCGGGCCTGGCGGCGCAGCGCGTCCTTGTCGTCCTCGGCGGTCGACACCTGGGCGCCGAACCCCAGCCCGCGCTGGCCGGTGCGGCGGCGGACGATGTCCTCGAGGCCGTTGAACGCGCCGCAGCAGATGAACAGGATGTCCGTGGTGTCGATCTGGATCAGCTCCTGCTGCGGCCGGTTGCGCGCGCCGTCGGGCGTGATCGTGGCGGTCTTGCCCTCGAGGATCTTGAGCAGCGCCTGCTGGACGCCCTCGCCGGACACGTCGCGGGTCGGCGACGGCGTGCCGCCCTTGCGGGCGATCTTGTCGATCTCGTCGATGCAGATGATGCCGCGCGCGGTCTTCTCGACGTCGCCGCCGGCGGCGCGGAACAGCGCCTTGACCACGCTCTCGACGTCTTCACCGACGTAGCCGGCCTCGGTCAGCGTGGTGGCGTCCGCGATCGCAAATGGAACATCGAGCTTCTTGGCCAGGGTCTGGGCGAGCAGCGTCTTGCCCGAGCCGGTCGGCCCGATCAGCAGGATGTTGCCCTTCTGGAGCTCGACCTCGGTCTGCTTGCCGCGCAGGCCGATGCGCTTGTAGTGGTTGTAGACCGCGACCGAAAGCGCGCGCTTGGCGTCCTTCTGGCCGACCACGTAGCGATCGAGCTCTTCGACGATCGCGCGTGGCGGCGGATACTTGGGCCGTTCCGACGCCTCTTCCTTGGCCAGGATGTCGTTGCAAAGGGTCACGCACTGGTCGCAGATGAACACGCGGGGGCCGCTGATGAGCTTTCTCACTTCGCGCCGCTGCTTGCCGCAGAAGGAGCAGTGGAACTCTTCCATCCAGCTCCAATTCTTACATGTTTGGGGGCCCAGGCAATAGACCGGAGCAGGCTCAAAGGGGTGCGACCGTGAAGTACACCTCCGCTGTCACTTGACCCGGGAGCAGTGGCAGGGAGATCACTTCGACCGTGCGCGTTATTGTGATCTGTGCCGAGCCAGAACGCCCAGAGCGAGCCGAGCGACCCGAGCCCGTGGATGAATCCGGCACGGTCGCGACCTTGCTAGGGGAGCTTGGTTGCCGAGTCACGCTCGGCCGCTTCGACCTCGGCGGGCTCGACCTCGATGCCGTCGCCGCGCAGCCGCCGTCGGTGGTGATCGTCGAGGCCGGCGACGACGTCGGCCGCGCCCAGAAGTCGATCAAGCGGATGCGCGACGACGGCCCGCTGGTCGAGGTCCCGATCCTGATCGCGATCACGGTGGCGAGGCTGCCGTCGCTCGACTTCTCGATCGGGTTCGACGACTTCGTCCTCATGCCGCTGGTCCCGGCCGAGCTGTACGCCCGGTTGCGCCAGCTCGACTGGAAGACCGCGACGTTCGGCTCCGACGAGATCCTCAAGATCGACGACCTGGTGGTCGACATCGCCGGGTACGAGGCGCGGCTGGCCGGGCGGCGGATCGAGCTCACCCACCAGGAGTTCGAGCTGTTGCGGTTCCTGGGCCAGCACCGCGGCCGCGTGTTCACGCGCGAGGCGCTGCTCGAGCGGGCGTGGGGGTACCGCTACGCCGGGGGGACGCGCACCGTGGACATCCATGTCCGCCGGGTCCGCGCCAAGCTGGGCGACGCGGGATCGATAATCGAAACAGTACGCAACGTCGGCTACAAGATGCGCGGTTAAGGTGGTGTACAGTGGATCGGTGGCCGGGCGAGCCTCGATCGTCGGCGCTGCGGCGACCCATGTGGGGAAGGTGCGCGATCACAACGAGGACGCGCACTTTCTCGACGTGGATCTCGGGGTATTTCTCGTGTGCGATGGCATGGGCGGCCACGCCGCCGGCGAGGTAGCCAGCGAGCTGGCGATCGCGGCGCTGCGCACCGAGTGGGGTAGCACGGCGCTGCACGACGTCGCCGAGCGCTGGCTCGAGCGCGGCACCCCGGAGGCCAAGAAGCAGCTGCTCGACGCGATCCGCGCCGGCGTGGTCGCCGCGCACGACTCGATCCTCGCCGAGGCCGGCCGCGACGAGACCAAGAGCGGGATGGGGACCACCCTGGTCGGCGCGGTGATCGTGGGCGGCGAGCTGGTGTTCGCCCACGCCGGGGACTCGCGCGCCTACCTGGTGCGCGACGGGATCTCGATGCAGCTGACCGAGGACCACACGCTGCTCGCCCGGCTGCTCGCGGCCGGGATCGACGTCGACGTCTCGGGCGAGGGCTCGCGGTTCCGCAGCATGCTGACCAACGCGCTCGGGATCGGCGACGAGGTCAAGGTCTCGACCTTCGTGGTCCCGCTCGCCGACGGCGACCGCTTCCTGCTGTGCAGCGACGGGGTCAGCGAGTACGTGCCCGAGAACGAGGTCGGCGACGTCCTGACCAAGCAGTCGAGCCCGGCGCGCGCGGCGCAGCGGCTGATCGACCTCGCGCTCGAGCGCGGCGGCGGCGACAACGCGACCGCGGTCGTGGTGCGCGTGCTCGAGGCCGGCGAGACCCCGCTGCCCGCCGGGCAGCGCAAGAAGGACGACGCCGCGATCAACGCGTGCGCGCTGTGGGCCCGGCGGGTGACGCCGCAGCAGCGGCTGCGCGCGCTCCGGATCGCGATCCCGCGCGACCACAACTTCGGCGAGAAGCTGCCGCCGCACGCGCTGGGCGACCGCGTGGCGTGGATCATCCTCGAGGGCGACCTGGTGCAGGACGGCGAGCCGCTGGGGCCCGGCGCGCTGATCTACCCCGAGTCGCTGCTCGGCGCGCGAGAGACCCTGCCGCCGCCCGGCCGCGACGCGCTCGCGATCACCCGCAGCGACGTCCGCGCGCTGGCGATCCGCGCCGACGACTTCCGCGAGCTGTGCGACGACGACGGCGAGCTCGGCGAGGCGCTGCTCGACGCGCTCGCGGCGATGATCGCCCGGCGCAAGCCGCGCGCCGCCGCCTCGCCGGTCGATCCGCGCGGCAACACCGATCCGCACCTGCCGGCGGTGCTGCGCGCCGACGCCGACGAGGCCTACCGGCCGACCGATCCGAACATCTTCGAGTTCGACGACGACGAACCCGGGCATGGCCGCGATCGCGCCGAGACCATCCCCGACGAGCCGACCCAGCCCACGGTGCGGACGCGGCCGCCGCGCCCGCCGCCGGGCGAGAGCGCGGTCATCGCCCCGGCGCAGCCGCGATCCGCGGGGCAACCGCCGAGCCGACCGAGCCCGCCGCCGCCGCAGATGGTCAAGCGCGCGACGCCCCCGCCGCCGCCCCAGCCGAGCCGGTCGAGCGCGCCGCCGGGACAGCTCGCGCAGCCACCCGCGGCCCAGCCACCGAGCCGGCCGAGCCCGCTGCCGGCCCAGGTCGCCGCGCGCCCCGCGGGGCAGCCGCTGTCGCGGCCGAGCCCGCTGCCGGGGCAGCTCACCGCGCGGCCGGCGGCGCAACCGCCGGACCAGGCGCCATCGCGGCCGAGCCCACCGCCGGGCCAGACGACCGGCCAGGCGATGGGACAGTCACCGGCGCGAGCCGCAGGAGACGCGCCGTCGCGGCCGAGCCCGCCGCCGGGGCAACCGCCGTCGCGGCCGAGCCCGCCGCCGGGGAGCCGACCGGCGTCGACGACGGCGCCGGCGCACGCCGCCGCGTCGCCGCGCACCCCGACGCCGGGGCATGGCGTTCTGAAGTCGCCGGTCGCCGGCGGTTCGCCGCGATCGACGCCGGTGCGCGGCGTCTCGACCGTGCCGCGCAGCGAGCTGGCGGCGAAGGCTGCGAGCGCGGTGCCGACGGCGGTCCGCGACACGCCGTCGGGCGCCAAGCCCGCGGCGCCCGTCAGGACCTTGCCCGTGCGATCGGGCGCGGCGTGGGTGTCGCGCGAGCGCGGCGAATCGCCGTGGGACAGCCCCGGCGATGGCTCCGACGCCGCGCGCGCCGGCGAGGCCAGGCCCAGGGCCGTCGCGCGGACGTTGACGCCGCCCGCCGGGGCCAAGCTCCGGCGCGCCTCGACGCCGGTGCCGCTGCGGATCGACGGCGAGGACCTCCGCCGGCCGGGCGATCCCGAGATCGAGACCTACCTCGAGATCGAGGCCGACCTGCCGCCCGAGTCCGGCACCGATCTCGAGACCGAGCTCGCGCTCAGCCTCGCGCTCTCCGGCGATCACGGCGATGACCACGAGTCGGTGTCGATCACGATCGAGGAGGAGGGCCGGCGGGTGATCGAGACCACGACCGAGACCGACGCGCATACCCTGACCCTGACGGTGACCGAGCCGTTCGGCGACGCCGATCACGACGACCGGCAACGCGCGATCACCGCCGAGGACGGCACCGAGGTCTCAGGCACGATCTCGATCCCCGAGGACACGCCGCCGGCTTCGCCGCCGCGGCGGCGCGCCAGGCGCCAGAGCGATGGCTGGGAGTGACCGGCGCGGCGGGCGTCAGCGGCTGTACTCGGTCAGGTCCATCACGATGTCGCCGAGCTCGGTCTTCGCGGTGACCTTGAGCGGTACGCGATCGGCATCGTCGCTGAGCCACACCGTGAAGGTCCGCGACGGCCGGGCGGTCTCGGGCGTGAAGTCGCGCCGGGCGCGGTACGACTGACCGGTGTAGCGGATCGCGCGGCGGTTGCCGATCGCCGAGCCGATCGTGTCATGGCCGGCGTAGGTGACGTCGATCCGCCACAGCCGGCGGCCGCCGACGACGAACACGGTGCGGCTGGCCCCGGGCGTGGCGCGCCAGCCGCGGAGCTGGGCCATCGCGGAGTGCGCGTCGTGGACCGCGAGCCCCTGGGCCGCGCCGGCGCCGAAGTCGAGCCGGACGCTGTGCGGCTGGGGCGGCCGCTCGTCGGACCGCCGGTACGTGATGTCGGCGATGCGATCGGTGAACGTCGCGGTCGCCGTGGTCTTGCTGTCGCCTTGCTCGACCAGGGTCTCGAGCGCGAGCGGCCGGCCCGAGTCCATGTCGATCACCGTGGTCGCCTCGTCGACCACGTGCTTGATCAGCGCCGCGGCGCCGGCGGTGGCGGCCCGCGACTTGACGACCACGGCGCGGTGGCCCTCGTAGTCGCCGATCGCGCCGACCGCGAGCTGGGCCTCGCCGGCGACGATGCCGGCGAGCCGGACCTCGAACGCCATGGTCTCGCCCGGGTTGAGGCCGACGTCCACCGCGGCGGCGGCGGCGGGCCGGACCGGGGGTGTCGGCGGCGTGGGCGTGGCCTCGGCGCCGGCACAGCCGATGGCTCCCGCGGCGAGGGCGATCAAGCAGCGCACCGCTCATGCTTGAACGACGCGGGCGGCTCGCGCAAGCAGTGCTAGCGTACCGGACGGAAATGATCACCCGGCTTGGCATCACGCTCGGCGATCCGGCGGGCATCGGTCCGGAGATCGTCGCCGCGGCGCTCGCCGCCGCTCCCGAGGCCTGGCACGCGCGGCTGGTGGTGTACGGCGACCGCGCGGCGCTCGAGCGCGGCGCCCGCGCGATCGGCGTGGCGCTGCCGCGCGAGCTCGCCGTGATCGGCGACGGGCTGGGCGACGCGGTCGAGCTCGGCCGCCCCGACGAGCGCAGCGGCGCGGCCCAGGTCGGCTACCTCGAGGCCGCGGTCGCGGCGGCGGGGCGCGGCGAGCTCGCGGCGATCGTCACCGCGCCGATCTCGAAGACCTGGGCGCGGCGCGCCGGATTTGCGTTCCCCGGCCACACCGAGATGCTCGCCAGCCGGCTCGGCGTCCGCGACGTGGTGATGCTGTTCGCCGGGCCGCGGATGAAGGTCGCGCTCGCCACGGTGCACATCCCGCTCGCCGAGGTCCCGCGCGCGCTGACCACCGCGGGGCTGCGCACCACGCTCGCGATCGTGGCGCGCGCCCTGGTCGCCGAGT
>Ga0307515_10012085_pt1 | contig 16286 bp, 16 predicted proteins | sample 17_EM_MG_FD_194513 | JGI IMG/M metagenome (GOLD analysis project Ga0307515, IMG submission 194513) | Populus trichocarpa ectomycorrhiza microbial communities from riparian zone in the Pacific Northwest, United States - 17_EM | ecosystem: Host-associated > Plants > Roots > Unclassified | place...
GTCCTCATCTTCAGACGAAAGAAGCTCGTCGTATTCATCCTCGTCTTCATCATCTTGCAATTCATTTTCAACTTCCCTGTCCGAGGTGTCCATTTCTACGTCATGCAACGGCACTGGTAGATCGGCTTCAATTGATCCACGCTTGGTATTTTCAGGCCGAGAAACGGCACGCCGAGGTCGTCTTCGTCTGCTCTTCTTGGCTTTTGAGGCAAATTCAGATTCGACCTTGATTGGCGGGGCTTCATGGACCAGAATGCCGTCGTCATCGTCATCATCGTCTACGATGATATACTCCTGACCATCAATGACTTTGGTCAACCACCGTCTCGGCATAATGCTTGGTCGAGATGGCTGGGGCATAGGTGGCAATGGAGACGGGACGGGTACGCCAAGGTGGACGTCGACCTCTCTATCTTCGATCTTGGTCTCCTCGTTGCCCCTCTTGACACCCCGGTTGCCTTTCCTGCTGTCGCTAGCCGAGGTACCTCTTTGAATGCCGGTAGGGGGGATGGTAGTCCTCCCTTTCTCGCGTCCCTTCCCGTATCCTTTCACGTTCATCAAGCTTGTATAGTTGGCTGAGACTGTCATGTCCCCCCAAGCAGGGAACTCGCAGGTCATGGCTCTCCACCCACCCAGTGGGTCCGCATACTCGAGAATTGCCGACCCACTGGCACTGCCTGCATGTTCGACGTATACGAGAGCCCCAAATAGTTGGAACCAGGAGATAAGGGAACGAAGGTTGCAGCGTGCTGCCGGAATATTGTCAACGAGTAACAGTCGTGGGCTGAGTGCCGGGGAATGCTTATTCTGAAAGGTGCCTAATGTCCACTGGGGGTTTGGGCGCACGATAGTTTCTGGGTTTGAAGGGGATGGAGTCCAGAAGATTGGGTGCGGGAATTGTGCAGAAGACATTGGTTCAATAATGGGGGAGGGTGGCGCGGGCGGGGAGTTGAGGATTCTCCAGTTAAATGGCCGAATACACTACGGGCGGTATCAGAATTTGAGGTAAAATGCTGGAACATAGCTCCACCTTCCCAGGATATTCATTCCAGGGATGCTGATTAGCCTCGAGAAATGCCTACAAAGACAATTGACCACCAAAGCAGCTAGTTGTATGAAAGACGTACAGGAGCGAGGCCAAGAGGCAAATTTTTGGTAGTCTTCTGCTCTAACTTGATTTCCGCCCTCCAAGCCGCTTTGCGTTCTGCTTTCGTCATCCTGCGTTGAGGCTCTATATCTACAGGAACGACTGTGGTATGATCTGTCTCCTTCCTTTTACCCTTGTCTGCGTTGTTTGTGGCAATAACCATAATCTCAGATGCAGGACCATTGGTTTTCCTTTTCCTCCCTTTGTTCTTCTTATTACTACTTGACACTGCCTTGTTTACAACGGATGTGTGATCATTGACCGTAGTGATTGGAGCATTGGGCGGGGATTGATTGGCGACTGCGGTGGGGGTTACGGACTGACCCTGATTCAGCAGTGTTTGAACCATATTTTTTATGGTGCTGAGATCGCTTTCTGTTTCATTGATATGTTCTTTAAGACTCTTGAGGTGCCTTTCCTTATTTTCCAGTAGACGAAGGACTTCCGCAAGACTGGTGGCTTTTTCTGGATACGGCCGGTTCCTTGAACCATCACGATTTTGAGCTGAGATGGGTCCTTCCTGAGCAGAAGCAGCAGAGGGCTTCGGACGAGAATTTGAAACCATGGTGGCGCCGTCCATCTCCGTGTTCATCTGGTTAGGCGTGGGAGCGGAGACAAGGGTAAATAAAGGCCGAGGCGATGGCGTCGGAATCCCTATGACCGCCTCCGTGGCAAAGGGCCGTGTCGGTGAAGTGGGCGGTTGGTTGGCCGCTCCGACATCAGAATCAGCAATGGACAAGGAGCGTCTCAACATTTGCACGATGTCTGTCTTGTCTTCGGTGACAAGCCTCCTTGTTGGCACTGTCGGTGCTTTGGTGGACGTGGACATGTCATTGTCCTCCGCAATGGTTGGCATTGTTGCTGCATTGGGAAATCTGGAGCCTCGACGTGCGAGTGGAACCTGCGGAGGAGCTCGAGGGTCAAGTAAGAAAGTAGATGCGTTAAAGGATAAAGATTGGAGTTCGCGCAAAGAGGTGCATCCAGAAAACAATCAAGGCAACAAGATCTCCTTTGGAGGTAGAGCAATTTTGTGAACGTGATCCGGATACAGGATACATGCTCCATTCCAAAAGAAAGGCATATTCAAGTCCGTCCCAGGAATCGTAAGGTCCCGGTACAACATGCTCTACAAGGCAAAGTATTGACTAAATGAGACCCAAACCCCGACTCTAAAGAACTGATTGTTTCCTCACTTTGAAGAACGCGATATTCATGGTCGGCTGGGAGTACCTGGTTTACACCAAGTTGTGCTATCCCTTGATAAAGGGACAAAAATATGTTCAGACGTGCTTACCCAATGGATTGGCAGGATTCTCAAGCGCTGGATTCGCAGTTGCGGATAGTTGAGAGGTTCTTCCGATACCCTGTTGGTTCCTCAGATCGGGTGAGGGGCATTGGTGCAAATCACCGCGGTTTGATGAACTTTGCGGCCTCTGGGGAAGGACACCGAGTCCAAGAAGGACATCCATAACGGCCGCGGAGGACGGTTTCCCAGGAGTTGATGTGCGTGCCCCATTAGCCGGGACACCAGCACCTCCTGTGTACGCCGTCTGGTTCCCCGTGATGGTCTTCTCGACGCCTTGATCAGCGTCGAGCGCTATGTTGGTTGCCCTTCCTTTCCCTTTGGCTGCAGCGTCCAGCATCCCACGCCTGATATCACCATCCTCTTCTGAATCTGAGGACAGGTATATCGGGTCTGCGCTATCTCCCAAGGGCATTTTCGTGGCGGCGTCTAGATTCAAGATACAAAAGAAACACCAGTCTGCCACCTGCCATAATGACCTTTCCCAAGCCCAAGGACCGAACTTAGTTCTACTCATCTTCTCAGTTGTCAATGTACCGGTCCACCGGAGGTGGCTGTATTCTGGGATGCAGTTGTATGATTCGGTGACCACGAAGCGACTATAGACGGTTCTTGCAAGTTATGGTCCTATTATAGGCATAGCATTGGTCGGCTTGCCACGGTTCTAGGTGATGGGAACGAACGTCCTCGTTCTTTGCAACGGCGAAAGCGGTTGATAGGGAATCACGCCAATAGCCTCACAAAGTTATGTAGAAGCTTGAAGAGGGCCAGCCCATCCAAAATCGCGTTCCGGATGCCCCCATCAATAGCTGCATCGCTCCTCGATTCTTCTCTCCATAACAGCAGTCAAGGTCGGTACACTCAAACTTCGTGCTTTTGTGTCCCCCTCTCCTCCCTCGAGGCTATCTTACAATGGCCGAAATCGAATTGACGCCGGGTCTGACTGAGAGCCCTCCTATAGTTGACCTCCCATACAAAACGGACTCGGTTCACAGCTCGAATGACGAAAAACCCTCCCCGTCACACGAGCACGGTCACGAGCACACGTATAACAAGCCTTCTCCAGAGACTGAGGAGTTGAGCGATATATACGATCCCAACGTGTATGCAGGAGCTTCACACCTTAGCCCAACTCCCTAGTAACGTGAATTATTCAACCTCTAGATCAGACCCTTTCCCTGTCGATCCGAATGCACCTGAGGAGACCCACCAACTCACCGTTCGAGCTCTCGTCGTTGGTGGCATACTGGGCGCCATTGGTTAGCAGATTATACTTTATGGTAGTCCTCTCCTAACAGGATTCGCAGTTGGTGCCTCCAATATCTATCTCGGCCTGAAGGCTGGCTTCACCTTCGGAGCCCAACTTTTTGGAGTACGTATATTACACGCCACTGTACCCTGCATGGGCTGACATTACCGGGGAAGGGTATCTTTAGCTTCTCAATCATCACGGTCAGAAACCCCCTTCAGTTGTAGCTCGAGTGTTCCAGCCGGGCTCCGTCAGGGTCCTTTTTAATACTCACCATTAATTCCCATGTAGCCTCTGACCCATACCCTTCCCTCAACTGGTATTCTCGGTCGGATGTTTGGTGGACACTTCGGCCCCAAGGAAAACTGCACCGCACAGACGTCAGCAACAGCGGCAGGTGGTCTTGGTTTCCTTTTCGTAAGCTTGTGTGTGCCATTCTAAGTCAATATTGACACAAATCGACCTAGGTGTCCGCGGTTCCCGCCATGTATCGGTTGGGTCTACTTGGCACGCCATCGGGTGACTTTGGGAAACTCCTCGCGTTGACATTTGCATGCGGCTACTTCGGAGTCTTCTTCGTGATTCCGCTACGGAAGTACTTTATCCTGCGTCAGAAGCTCGTCTTCCCGACTCCGACCGCAACAGCATTCACGATTCGCTCGCTACATACCGGCCGGGCCGGGGCTCAAGCCGCGAAGAAGAAGGCGTGGTGCTTGCTAATCACTTTGATTATTTGTTTTTGCTACAAGACCCTCAATAGCTATATCCCAGGTATCTTCCTAGACTGGCACATAGGCTGGACGCTCTACCGTCTCGGCTGGACGGAAGCTATCAAGCTCGAGAACTGGGGGTGGATTCTCGAATTTACTCCTGCGTTCTTCGGTGCCGGTATGCTTTCTGGGCTTAATGCATCTTGGAGCTTCCGTACGTGCTCCCTGATTGTGGGAGTGACAGTGATTAACCATGTTTCCAGTTGGCGGTTCTGTTCTCGCATGGGGAATCAGTGAGCCACCAAACCACCTGCGCGACCTGATACTAACCACGCCAGTCGGTCCCGCCCTTGTCAAGTACGGCCTTGCTGTAGGTGTACCGATCGACCCAGACAATGCCCCTGGTGTGCGTGTATGTCCTCCCCTCCTGAAGTACCCTGGCTACCCTTTCACTCTAGTACCTGAGCTACCATGCCATGTCTTTCAAAAATAACGACGTACTCATTAAAAGTCCTTCGCCTCGGTATTGGCTCCTCTGGCCTGGCGTCTTGATGATGCTTGTGTACTCATTCCTTGAGATTGGCATGTCCAGTCGTCACATGTTCGTCAATCTCAGCAAGGATATCGGACCCGCGATCAAGCGTATATTCGCCAAAGATCCACAGTACACCCCCGAGGAGGATAATGACCCAGCACCGTATGAAGATCGTGTGAAGGATTGGTGGTGGCAACTTGGTGTCATTCTCTCGGTCATCATTTCGTGCGCTCTCCTGGCCACACAGTTCCAGATTGGGGTGTAAGTGGCCCTATTCCATGCGAGAGGACTCTTTGACCTGATTGGAGTGCTTAGTGGCGAAGGAATTTTGTCCTTCCTCCTCGCTTTCATCTTCTCGTTCATTGGTGTACAGTCCTCCGGTGATACCGACATAAACCCGATCTCTACAGTTGCCAAAGCCTCCCAAGTCATTTTCGGTGGTGTCTCCAAAGGCAGTGGCGTAAGCGAGGCAAATGGGCAGCTCGTAAACCTAGTCGCTGGTGCTGTTGCCGGGGGTGCCGCCGCGGAGGCAACTAACATGGTTGGTGATCTCAGGACTGGCCACCTACTTGGCGCCAAGCCCAAGGTTCAGTTCGCCGCTCAACTCTTCGGTGCCACAATTTCGCTGTTCTTGGCTCCCGGGCTTTTCGTCCTCTTTTCCTCAGCGTCGCCCTGCATCATCACCGGTGAAAACCATTGCACGTATAATGCACCTAATGCTGCTGCTTGGGCTGCTGTTGCCAAGGTTAGTATGAGTTGACGGCTGTCTTGGGCATTTCTCACTCAATACTGTTCCCAGGCCGTCACTTCCCCTGGACTTCCCGTCCCCCCTTCCTCTGGATACGCCGCCATCGGCATCTCAATATTCGTGGGCATTGCAGTTATTGCGAAGCACCTTTGGATCCCTAAGAAGTACTGGGTCTGGGTCCCCAACTGGAATGTCGTTGGACTTGTAAGCACACGGAATTGCTATTCAAGGAATGATATGGTATCTGACGCGGCCTGCCTCTGCCTCTACCTCTACCTCAGGGATTCATCATTCCCCAGGTCCAATATTCAATTGCCATGGGCATCGGCTCGATGTTTGCATACTCATGGTTGAAGAAGAACCCAAGGGTGAGTAACTCTCGGCATGTTCGGTCATGGACTGATCTGATTGGCAGTCATTTGACTTCTGGGCGTTCTCGCTCTCTGCTGGTCTTCTCGCTGGGGAGGGCCTCGGTGGTGTGTTCCAAGCGCTGCTCACTGTTCTCAAAGTGGGCGGTGGTGTCTACGGTATCACAGTCGGTTGCCCGCTCAACGAGTTCTGTGGCTAAGTGACGGAATAGTTCATATTGTACAGAGTGTAGATGTGGACACAACTTGATCATGTTGTCATGTTGTACTAAAGTGGGCTTGGGTTAATAATATAATATTCACCCTTTAACGGGATGTAGCCAAGCCAACCGGCAGGGAAGGGTTTTAGTGGGTAGGTCAGGCGGCAGATTGTCCAACGGGCGGAAGATCCCAACGGCAAGCCGTACTGGAGTCCCACACACGGCGCCTTTCCCCCGCAAAAAGATATTGCACCTTCGCGTCCGTCAACACTGTGAGCTGGCCTGCGCGTGTCACTCCTCATTCGACCACAAATTTGATGATCCAGCCCCTTGTAACAATGGCTTGCTGTTAGCCGCGTTCTCTGTAGCTGATGCTGCGCTCGTTGGACATGCTACATTCGAATGCGCTGGGCTGACCAAGCGGAGTTATAATATTCTCCAACAATGCAGTGTAAAAGCGTAACATGAACTAGTGTGCCGTGGGCAATTCTATCATTCGCCCGGCGAAATTGGACTCAGCACATATATCTCAGAGGAACCTTGCTCCCAGTCGAGTGCGAGTAGTTGAGGGTAAATGTGCTTGTGCTCAATCGCATTTCAACGGACGAGAATCGACAAAGCACAACTGAAGACACTGCGGTTGGTGTCCAGAGCGCGTGAAAACGGGAAAACAAAGGATACCACCTAATTCGATGCGTGTTTTCGAGGTGAGGTGAGCACAGGTGAATGCTGGGACACAGTGCCCTACTCGCATTGCCATTATACAGGCTCTTAACTAAAAGAAGATATTGTTGCTAACTGCACAGATTAGGCCCGCTCGCGACATGCTGTCCCCAGCACTTTCGACTGCCCTTTGTGGTTTTATCCACAACCGCAGGGAGTAAATATTCTGGGGGTAAATAAATCGGGAATAGGGTGCGGACTTACCATAACTACAGTACTACGAAGTTTTGGGAACTAAATTCAAGTTCCGTCCCAGGAGTCGTAAGGTCCCGGTACAACATGCTCTACAAGGCAAAGTATTGACTAAATGAGACCCAATCACCGATCCTAAAGAACTGACTGTTTCCTCACTTTTAAGAATACGATATTCATGGTCGGCTGGGAGCACTTGGTTTACACTAAGTTGTGCTATCCCTTGATAAAGGGACAAAATATGTTCAGACATGCTTACTCAATGGATTGGCAGGATTCTCAAGCGCAGGATTCGCAGCTGCGGATAGTTGAGACGTTCTTCCGATACCCCGTTGGTTCCTCAGATCGGGTGAGGCGCATTGGTGCAAATCATCACGGTTTGATGAACCTTGCGGCCTCTGGGGAAGGACATCCATAACGGCCGCGGAGGACGGTTTCCCAGGAGTTGACGTGCGTGCCCCATTAACCGGGACACCAGCACCTCCTGTGTACGCCGTCTGGTTCTCCGTAATGGTCTTCTCGACGCCTTGATCAGCGTCGAGCGCTATGTTGGTGCCCTTCCTTTCCCTTTGGCTGCAGCATTCAGTACCCCACGCCTGATATCACCACCCTCTTCCGAATCTGAGGACAGGTATATCGGGTCTGCGCTATCTCCCAAGGGCATTTTCGCGGCGGCGTCTAGATTCAAGATACAAAAGAACACCCGTCTGCCACCTGCCATAATGACCTTTCCCGAGCCCAAGGATCGAAGCACGCGGAACTAGTTTAGTCGTCTTCTCAGTTGTCAATGTACCGGTCCACCGGAGGTGGCCAAGGTCATCGAATCATACAACTGCATCCCAGAATACGAAACAACCATAGACGGGGTTCTCGCAAGTTATGGTCCTATTATAGGCATAGCATCGGTCGGCTTGTCAAGGTTCTAGGCGATGGGAACGGACTTCCTCGTTCTTTGCGACGGCGGAAGCGGTCGATTGAGAATTACGCCTATGGCCCCAACAGGGTTATGGCCATCACGAATCGCGTTCCGGATGCCTCCATATGGCAATGGCTCCATTGCTCGGTTCTTCTCTTCATATTCATAACAGGGGTCAAGGTAGGTACACTCAAACTTCGTGCTTTTGTGGCCCCATTTCCTCCCTCGAGGCTCTCTTACAATGGCCGAAATCGAAACGACGCTGGGTTTAACTGAGAAACCCACTGTGGTCGACCTCCACTACAAGACTGTCTCGGTTCACAGCTCGAATGACGAGAAACCCTCTACCTCCCACAACGACGATCACGAACACAGAGGTAACAATCCTTCTCCAGAGACCGAAGAGTTGAGCGATATATACGATCCCAACGTGTATGCAGGAGCCTCACGCCTTAGCCCAACTCCCTAGTAACGTGAATTATTCAACCTCTAGATCAGACCCTTTCCCTGTCGATCCGAATGCACCTGAGGAGACCCACCAGCTCACCGTCCGAGCCCTCGTCGTTGGTGGCATTCTAGGCGCCATTGGTTAGCAGGTCGCACTTTCATGGGAATTCCCTCCTAACAAGATTCGCAGTTGGTGCCTCCAACATCTATCTCGGCCTGAAGGCTGGCTTCACCTTCGGACCCCAACTTTTTGGAGTATGTATAATACACTCCGCCGTATCCTGCACGGGTTGACATTTTCCGGGAAGGCCATTTTCAGCTTCTCAATTATCAAGGTCAGAAGCGCCTTTCACCTGTAGCTCGAGTGTTCTAGCCGGGCTTCATCAGGAAACTCTTAATACTCACCATTAATGCCCATGTAGCCTCTGGCCCATGCGATCCCCTCAACTGGTATTCTGGGGCGAATGCTTGGTGGACACTTTGGCCCCAAAGAAAATTGCACCGCACAGACATCAGCAACAGCGGCCGGTGGTCTTGGTATTCTTTTCGTAAGCTTGCGTGTACGTTTCTAAGTCACGATTGATACAAATCGACCTAGGTGTCCGCGGTTCCCGCCATGTATCGGTTGGGTCTACTTGGCACGCCATCGGGTGACTTTGGGAAACTCCTCGCGTTGACATTTGCATGCGGCTACTTCGGGGTCTTCTTCGTGATTCCGCTACGGAAGTACTTCATCCTGCGCCAGAAGCTCGTCTTCCCGACTCCGATCGCAACGGCATTCACGATTCGCTCGCTACATGCCAGCCGGGCCGGGGCTCAAACCGCGAAGAAGAAGGCGTGGTGCTTGCTAATCACTCTGATTATTTGCTTTTGCTACAAGACCCTCAATGGCTATATCCCAGGTATCTTCCTAGACTGGCACATAGGCTGGGCGCTCTACCGTCTCGGCTGGACGGAAGCTATCAAGCTCGAGAACTGGGGGTGGATTCTCGAATTTACCCCTGCGTTCTTTGGTGCCGGTATGCTTTCTGGGCTTAATGCATCTTGGAGCTTCCGTACGTGCTCTCTGATTGTGGGAGCGACATTTATTAACCATGTTTCCAGTTGGTGGTTCTGTCCTCGCATGGGGAATCAGTGAGCCACCAAACCACCTGCGCGACGTGATACTGACCTATGCCAGTCGGTCCTGCCCTGGTCAAGAATGGTCTTGCTGTGGGAGTACCAATCGACCCAGATAATGCTCCTGGTGTGCGTGTGCATTCTCGCCTCCTGAAGCACCTTGGCTAACCTTCCACTTTAGTATATGAGCTACTATGCGATGTCTTTCAAAAACAACGACGTGATCATTAAAAGTCCTTCGCCCCGGTACTGGCTCCTTTGGCCTGGCGTCTTGATGATGCTTGTGTACTCATTCCTTGAGATTGGCATGTCCAGTCGTCACATGTTCGTCGATCTCAGCAAGGATATCGGACCCGCGATCAAGCGTATATTCGCCAAAGATCCACAGTACACCCCCGAGGAGGATAATGACCCAGCACCGTATGAAGATCGTGTGAAGGATTGGTGGTGGCAAGTTGGTGTCATTCTCTCGATCACCATTTCGTGCGCCCTCCTGGCCACATTGTTCCAGGTTGGAGTGTAAGTGGCCCTGTTCCATGCGAGAGGACTCTTTGACCTGATTCGAGTGCTTAGTGGCGAAGGGATTCTGTCCTTCCTCCTCGCTTTCATCTTCTCGTTCATTGGTGTACAATCCGCCGGTGATACCGACATAAACCCAGTCTCTACAGTTGCCAAAGCCTCACAAGTCATTTTCGGTGGTGTCTCCAAAGGTAGTGGCGTAAGCGAGGCGAATGGGCAGCGGATAAACCTAGTCGCTGGTGCTGTTGCTGGGGGTGCCGCGGCCCAGGCTACTGACATGACTGGTGACCTCAGGACTGGCCATCTACTTGGTGCCAAGCCTAAGGTTCAGTTCGCCGCTCAACTCTTCGGTGCCACAATCTCGCTGTTCTTGGCTCCCGGGCTTTTCGTCCTCTTTACCGCAGCCTCGCCTTGCATCATCACCGGTGAGGACCATTGCGCATATAGTGCTCCTAATGCTGCTGCTTGGGCTGCTGTTGCCAAGGTTAGTACGAGTTGAGGCTGTCTTGGGCATTTCTCACTCAAATCGAATATATGTTTTCCAGGCCGTCACTTCCCCTGGACTTCCCGTCCCCCCTTCCTCTGGATACGCCGCCATCGGCATCTCAATATTCGTGGGCATTGCAGTTATTGCGAAGCACCTTTGGATCCCTAAGAAGTACTGGGTCTGGGTCCCCAACTGGAATGTCGTTGGACTCGTAAGTGCACGTAATTGCCATATAAGGAATGGTATGGTATCTGACGCGGCCTGCCTCTGCCTTGCCTCTGCCTCAGGGATTCGTCATTCCCCAGGTCCAATATTCAATTGCCATGGGCATCGGCTCGATGTTTGCATACTCATGGTTGAAGAAGAACCCAAGGGTGAGTAACTCTCAGCATGTTCGGTCATGGACTGATCTGATTGGCAGTCATTTGACTTCTGGGCGTTCTCACTCTCTGCTGGTCTTCTCGCTGGGGAGGGCCTCGGTGGTGTGTTCCAAGCGCTGCTCACTGTTCTCAAGGTGGGCGGTGGTGTCTACGGTATCACCGTCGGTTGCCCGCTCAACGAGTTCTGTGGCTGAGTGACGGAATAGTTCATACTGTACGGAGTGGGTGTGGACGCAACTTGATCATGTTGTCATGTTGTACTAAAGTGGGCTTGGGTTAATGATATACAATTTCACCTTCGCGTTCGTCAACACCGTGAACTGGCCTGTCACTCCTCAATCGACCACAAATTTGATGATCCAGCCCCTTGTAAAAATGGCTTGCTGTTAGCCGCGTTCTCTGTAGTTGATGTTGCGTTCGTTGGGCCATGCCACATTCGAATGAGTCGGGCTGACCAAACTGAGTTTAATATTCTCCAACAATACAGTGTAAATGTAACATGAATTGGTGTGCCGTCGGCCCTTCTATCATTCGCCCGATCGACGAAAATTGGACTTAGCACATATATATATATATCTCAGAGGAACCTTGCTCCCAGTCGAGTGTGAGTACTTGGAGGTAAATGTGCTCCTGCTCAATCGTATTTCGACGGACAAGAATCGAGAAAGCACAACCAACGTCACTACGGTTGTAACGGAAACAAAGGAAACCCACCTTCGACGCATATTTTCGAGGTGAGGTCATCATAGGCGAATGCTGGGACACAGTGCCCCACTTCGCTTTGCCATCGGACCGGCTCTTGACTGAGGAATTAAGATATTGTTGCTAACTGCACAGATTAGGCCCGATCGTGACATGGCGTTTCGGGAGTAAATATTGCCGGGGTAAATAAATCTGGGATAGGGTGTGAACTTACCATGGCCAACTAGTGGATATACATATAAATAACTATGACTTTTCACCACCAACGAAATTTCGGCATTCCGTGTCACCCTGTGTTGGGGCTCTGTATCTACAGGAACGACTGTGGCATGATATATTTTTTTCCTTTTACCCTTGCCTGCGTTGGTTTGAGCAGAAATCTCATGTGCACAACCATTGGTTTTCTTTTCTTCCTTTTTTCCTTCTTATGACGACTTGACATTGCCTTGTTTACATCGGGTGTGTGATTATTGACCATGGTAATTGGAGCATTGTGTCTCAAAAGTGCCGAAACCCATGTTGGGCCTCGATACCCATAATGTAACCTGGTAAACCTAACCCAAGGTTATAATAAAGGGTATTTCACATAATAGGACTATAGAGGGGTTTACAATGGGTTTAATATAAAGGGTTATAGGGAAAGTGGGAAGGTTATAGAATTGGGTTATAACCTGATACTTAACCTTGGGTATGACCCTAGTTATTTTGAGTGCTACATTTGCCACACCTATCAAATGTTCGGGACGCACATAGAAATATCATCTGCCAACAGTGAAAAGGTTTGTGCTTACGGTTCTGGGACCTAACGAGTGGCATTGTCGGCCAATGGTCTGGAATGCAAAGCAGGAGCGAGGGACATACATTACCCACCTGGGATAAAGTCACAACGGCAGGGGTGGAGTGTCCCCTATACCACCCTGCGTCAAATGGGGGTTGTCTATTTTAAATAAAGATTTCAGAAAGAATTAGGAAGCGAATGTAGCACAGTGGAAGGCAAGTTACAGCACAGCAGAGACGACAGCCCACCAACTTCGATTAATTGACGGTCTCTGCCTCACACCTCAATACTTATGATGGGTCTAAAACAATTTCATATCAAGTGGTGCTTTGCAGTAAACCTATTGTAAACCCTGGACAAACTTTCGGGGTTTATAACCCACCAGGGGGTTTTGTGACATGGGCGAGGGTTGATTTAGCGACCGCTGTGGAGATTGTGGACTGTATAAACAACTGTATAGACATGGGACTGGAGCCCAGGAAACACAACGCAAGGAAATCATACAGTATTGAGCTGAAGGCGCGCATAAAGATAGTTATCATGTTCCTTGCGCATCACCACGCCGGGTCCCACTTCTGAATGCCAACCACAACTTGGGTCACCGTTGATTGTATACGGATATCTGCCCTGACCATCGAGGGCACACCAATCAAAGTCAACCAGCATCACACCCGAATCGTCAGCGGGCTTGACAATGTTATTGGAACGCAAATCCCCAAAAACAAACTGATTTTGATGGAGCAAGTCTTTCGCCTCCGAGACTCGGCGCAAGTCATCTTCCGTGAAGCGAACTCCAAACATATCCTCGCCTTCGATTTGATCCATCACAACCATGAAACACCCAGACCCGGCTACAGTTTCAGACCAATGCCGTAAGGTAGGTGCATACCCCTTCTCTGCAAGGAACCGATGAGCGGTTTCGTTGTAGCGGGAAGTGAACTTGATGAAAAGGGGTTTGCCTTCAGAATCTTCGGCGGCAAATATTGACGTCACTTTCCGCATGTCCGAGCAGTGTAGGCGTTTTTTGTATGTGAATTTCGTGGCATCCGCGTCCCCACCATAAGACGTGATGTAAGGAAAACATGGTGGCGACAGTCGTGGGGCCGATTCGAGCACCACATATCCGGTTTCAAGACCAACGAGCGCCATGCGTAAGGAGTAGAACAATCGTGATACGCACGCGACCTGATCATCTTGTTCGATGTCAGGACCAGTCCCAGTCCATACAAAGTCCGTAAGGGGCTGAACGATCCAGTCTTTGCCGAGGATAGCCCCATGTACAGAGACCCAGGGACCGGCGATCGAGAGGAGGAAACTAGCACAGAGGCCCTGTTTGGTATGCCATGCAAGTGGGCGCTAGTCCCGCATCAGCTCCAGTATGGTACGGGTACGGCAGACTACTCACATCATTTTCAGGCCACCAACGGGTGAATGAGAAAGCCGCCTGGATAGACCGGTCACACATCCCAGTGCCAATCTCATTCTTGAGTTGCCACAACTGACGGAAAATGAAACTCCCTTACTTCGTTATTCTATCTACTTCTACGGTAGGACTACTTATATAGTAATAACAGCCGAGCCACAACATGAAACCAGTATCAGAATACGCGGAAGCGGGTCGACAACCCTGTACATAACCGATATTAAAGAACCGTAATTAAACCCAAACTGTACCTACTATGACGAGAACATCAATATTCCAACAACAACATGAGCAAGGCATTTACCTTCGACTCCCCCAGCTGCACCTTGGCTGTGCAAATACCATCACTACTGCTTCCATCGTTCAGGGTGCCAGGGGTGATAGGCTGACCGAGCAACTCGTTCAAGATGGGGAGGAGCGCTTCCCGTCTCTCACGTTCGGTTGCGTAGAGATCACACGAGGTGACAAGGAAAGAGCTGACTGTCTTGAAGTAACCCGGTGGTATCTCGAGCTCTACACGGTTCTTCACGTTGCGTCGGAATTGAGCGAATGTTGGTTCATAAATGGTGACGGGCGGTCCACGAGTAGAATGGGGGCGAGCAATGATAAGAGGGTTATTCTGTTGCAGACGGATGAGGTTCGTGATAGCAGCTGCACTAGAGGGTGGTGGTTTCGCCTTGGCTATCTCAACCCCTGCGTCGTGATCTGTAAACCCCTGAATATCAGCACCAGACCCACATTTTCTTGCAATGAATGCCCAACGGACCTGCTTTCAGTCGCTTGGAAGGGCTACCACGCACTAGTGTTTCTGACGCTGGGCGTTTAGACTAACAATAGCGTCACACTCGCACCCATTCTATAGCCACATACATATACTACTTACTGCTTTTGGGGGTTGAACCAGGACGTGGGTGTTGGACGATAAGGGAGTGATTAGACGGAGTGATTAGAGGAGTGATTAGACGGGACGGGCGGGGCGATGGACAAACGGGGCGCGTCAGCACGGTCTCAAGGACGGCACCACAGACTGCTGTCTTTATTGACTCACCTTTTGGAGTCTGCACGATGGTATACGTCCCTTCAGAGATATTGCTGAAAATGCTCGACAACTTTTCTCCCACACCGAGCTTCCTGCACTCGCTCAAGTGCTGGGACCTCTGCTTAAGTTCGTTGATATGCTCCGCTTCATCCGGGTTATTGATTTCGGTGATGTATAATGTGAGGTTCATGGCGTCAACGTATTCCAGGCGCACTTTGTTCTGCTCTTTGATTGCGTTTTTCAAATTGCCCACCTTTATCGCCGGAATCGGTTTTGACCAAAAAGGTTATATCATCGCCAATAAAGAAGCAATTAAGGTTGGATGACATTTAGGTGGGGCAAGTTTAGCTTTCTTTGTTCTACAAAGCAGGCATAGAATGTGGCAATTGTGCCACTACCCCGTGCTCACTATCCGGCCCATTACTTGCGACGAATGCGTTGAGCAAAGTGTCCCACTCGCTTCACGGGGCCAAGAGTGACCACTGGAACACGGTCGTGGTCCGGCCTTCGCGAATCAACCCCGCAACCCGCTGAGTGCCGACGCGGACGACCTTATCCTTGTCAACTCAGTGGTGCTACCTCCCTCTCGCCCACTCGTTGTCCGCGTTGTCCGCACCCTCGAGCGCTGATGCTGGTGAGCTTCCTTCTCTCTGCGTCCCTCGCCCGCCCGCCCGTCCAAATGAAAGAGGTACCTATCTTCTTCATAAGACCCTGCGCGGAAATTAACATTAAGGTGGCGCTCTGACAATTTTTATTTTTATTTTTGTGTAGATTTGTGTTCGGATGTCGGTATCCGGTTCTATCCTCAAATGCAACTGTGAGTAAGATTTTCCTTGTCCTTATTGAACCCATCTTTTTTTTTTTGGGTAATGGAGGTATGGGGCAACAGCGCTCTTGGTGGGGTCAAATCGACCCGGCATTCCGGCTTCCGCAATGTCCCATACTTCTGGCACCTGTTATGGAACATTGTTTGAGTTAAAAGCCGCGTTGTGGGTCCTTTGTTTACACTTCTTCCCGCGAGTAACGGTTTGACAACGCAATCCTTAATTGGTCCACCGTACTGGGAATACATTAGAGATTGTCCATCTTCTGCATGTACTTCAGGGACGGTATTCTAGTTGCCGAAGGGCTTGAGCCCCACATCAAAATTTCGTTTTTCTGCTCTGGCATGAATACCTGTCAGTTACGTGTTTGGAGCAGTGGAATGTCCAGCACCTCTTGTATTCTCTCATGGGAATCCAATCTTACCGTATCAGGTGCGGTAAACTGTCGCTACAATGGTCGTCACTCAATGCCATTTT
>Ga0307515_10012086_pt1 | contig 16283 bp, 3 predicted proteins | sample 17_EM_MG_FD_194513 | JGI IMG/M metagenome (GOLD analysis project Ga0307515, IMG submission 194513) | Populus trichocarpa ectomycorrhiza microbial communities from riparian zone in the Pacific Northwest, United States - 17_EM | ecosystem: Host-associated > Plants > Roots > Unclassified | place...
TTCTCTTAGGCTAGGGCTTCTTTCTCTTTAATTATTTAATTAATTTCGTATAAGCTAGTTATAAAGGTAATAGTATTAGGCTAAACTAGGTTTTAGTAGAATCCTATAGCGCTAATATAGTAGATATTAACTAGTAGGAGGTCCGTAGGTTTTTTTATAGATATTTATTAGGCCGTATTTTACGGTATAAGGTTTATAGTCTTCCTTAGCTTACGTTCTATTTTCTATAAGTATAAGTTATCTTTTTAGTTTATTAGTTTAGTATATTATCTAATATCCTTAGCCTTTCTTTATAGCTGCATAGGGCCTAGGTTCTCTATTAGGGACTTAACTAGGCCACTATTAACTTCCTAAGTCTTTAGTGCGGGTAGTGTAATATAGGTAGTCTGGGGGCGGCGTAATATACAAATCCGTTGCGAATTAAGCTATATATCCTTCTTAAAAGCCTAGTCCCTACGCGTTGTATTAGCCTAGTAAATAGTGTCTATCTATAGCCGTATAAGGTTTTCTATTATAATACTAATCTCTTTTATAAAGAAAGGCGTTAAGGGTATAGTTTTAGGCTAGATAAGCTGCCTATTCTGTATATTAAGCTATAAGCCTAAATAGGCTAGCCATTTTCTCCCTAAGATTATATTATAGCTTCTAAGGTCTATAATAAGGAAGGGGATATTATACTACCTTTGTCTATTAACGCGGAGGTAGATTTGCAAGATAGTTATAATAGGTGGCCCTATTTATCCATTATAACCGCAAATAGGGATTAGTTTAGGCAGTTCTTTAAGGGGTATATTTAAAAAGTTAGCCAGTTTTACAGCGCACTTTATATTAATTAAGGTAAAGGTATTTACTCTTAAATTAGCTAAAGCAAAGGTTAAAACTTAATATTTATTATAAAATAAAGTATAAGGGATAGTGCAGCTTTTTCTACTAATTAGCCGACCTAAATTAATATGTAACATATTAATCCCTTTTAACCCTAAAGAGGAGTCTTCCTCTAGGGTTCCTCTTTTTCCGGCTCTATACTATCCTCCTAAATTAATAGGACCTCGTTTATCTTTGCCTTTATTAGGCAGTTCCTTATAGGGTAGCCTATTTAACTATATAAGAAGTAAGCTCCTTAATTACTAAGGGCCTATATATAGGGGTCGCTATATATAGGCTAGGTATATACTAGGCCCGTAGTAGGGGTAGCTGCGCGGCTAGCTACTAGGTTAACTATAGGGGTTATTAATTATGCTAGGGCACTATGGGCTATACTTATAGTACTTATAGCCTAGTTTATAAGGTTTCTAGTTTTTAGCTAATTAGTATATACCTTAATTTAACAGAGGCCTTAATTAATAGCTAGGTAATAGTCTATAAGTTTCTTTAACGTTTATACTATAGTATAAGCTAGTAATACAGCCCGCTATAGGTCTAGGGTAAGCTTATTAAAGAGGTCTGGTAGTAGGTCTTTCTAGGGGATCTAGGCCTATCTAGCTAGGTATAGAAAGCGGGTTTAGAAGGCTAAAAAGGTCTCTATTATTTTTATATTTAGGCTTTTATAGCTAAGGCAGGCGTTTTATACTTTAAAAGGGTCTTTATAAATAGAAGATAAGTATTTAATTATTTTTTCTTTAGATAAAGGGGTCTATTAAGTCTTTAGTGTATTATAGGCGTAAATACATCTAGGCGTCTCCGCCAATACGGCTAAAGATATAGGCTATTATAGCTCGGGCGCTAAGGAAATAGTCTATATTAACTTTAAGCTTATTCTATAATTAAAGCTTCTAATTATTAAATATAGGGTTAGTTCTGTCTATAAGTAGCGGGGGGTCTATAACCTTTACTAATCGCTTTAGTACTATATAGGCCTTAGTAAATCCACTAAGGCGCTAAAATAGGGCCTAAAGGACTATAGCAAGTCTTTAGTTGTTTAATAATGACTTATTATTAAATATAGGGGTATCTCTAGCTTTAAGCAGCTCTTATAGTTATTTAATTTTAGTATTAGCAGCCGTAAGCTCCGCCTAGGGGGTTAAAACGTTAATTATTTCTTTATCTAAAGTATTTAAGGGTCCTATAGCTGCTTTACCTACTACTATATTTCGTGGCATAGTAGTAGGGGTATTAGGTAATTTTAGGTAATTTCTTTAGGGGTTCTAGTCTATGTATGTCTTATAGGTCCTTTTCTTAGGGTTCTATTTTTTTCTTTTAGGTCCTGTCCTTATAGTCCTAGTAATATCCTTAAGGTCCTATTCTATATTCTTATCCTATTTATAGTCTTATAAATATATTTAAGTTCCTTCTTAGGAAGAAAGAGTAGAGTAAGCTTTAGATAATATTAGTAACTTAGTTAATTAAGGTATAGGCATAGTAAAGGGGACGCGCAAGCCTATATAATTAGATTGTCTATAAACGAGAATCTAAAGCTAGGGAAAGGAAAGGAGAAGAAAAGTAGCGCCATTTAGTGTTTTATAAGATCTTCGCGTTACGTAATCGCAATATGCGGCAATCTGTAGCAACTTGCCAGTATGAAGTTCTGCTAAGTTCTACTAAGTTCTGCCAAGTTCTGCTAGTGCCGTAACATTAATAAAGGGTTAGCGCTAAGCAGCTTTACTTAATAAGAACCCCTACTAAAGCAGTAATAATAAAAGCTATAATAATTAGACCTAAACTACTACTATAGTGTTTAATATATACTACCCTAATCCCCTAGTCTTTTAGGGAGACTATAAGGTATATAGCTACTAAAAGATATAAATCCGTAAGAAACTAACTTAAAGCGCCTATCTTTTTCCTATAGAAGATACTAAGATTAGCTATATTATTGGGCGAATAAAGAGTATACTATTTAATAGACTTTTCGCTTAATAGGAGACTAGTAGCCCTTAAAAGTAGTAGTTTTACTAAGAAGTCCTTAACGATCTTAACCTAATATACTATAACTATAACCTACTAGCTACTAACCGAGCTAAACTACGTGCCCTAAAGATAAGCTCTACTAAATTATTTAACGAGTTCTATATTAAATTCTAGAAATATACTAAAGCCCTTACTTAAGATAATACTAAAGACTAAGAGGATCTCCTTAAAAAAGTTACTTATTACCTTAGTTACGCAGCCGCTAGTTATAACTATAATAATGTCTATAAGATAGTAGCAGCCTTATTAAAAATTTAACAATAACTAAATTAGATTATTACTACTAACCCTTACCTAAAGATCTCTCTATAGAAGCCCTCTAGGCCTACTAAACCTATATATACTAAGCCATCGACACCTACTACCTTAAGTACTACTAGAGCCAATATTAATCTCTCTATACTAACCTTTCCGCAAAAACTCCTAGATAGAGAGCGCGAGCTACTCTAAAAACTAGGACACTATTATAAATACTATTAAAAAGACTATTATTATAATAACCTAAACTACCTAATAGCTAGGTTTAGTACTTACCGCCTAATACCTAACCTAATACCCTAAACACTAAATACGTTACTATACGCCACTACTATATAAGATAAAAACGTAGTAATAGTAGTAGAATTAGATACGGAAGCGGAAAATGCTAAGTCTTTACCCTAAGTTACGGGTTGGGACGCCCTAATAATAGAGGGATTTATATATTGTGTAAGGTGATAAGCTTCGCACTACTTAGCCACACAAACCTACAAAAGGTAAAAGAGTGACTGGCTTGATGCCAGATATAGCTGTGCGGAACAATACATATAGGCGAGGTGACTTTGTTACCTAATATATTGGCCTGCTTAATAAATAACTTAATAAAGATAAATAGACAGAAATAGATAGTTTTACCTATAATAGGAACTACTACTAAAAAATAATATAAAAGCTAATCTATAATTAACTACAGAGCTACTAATAAATTTATAGATACCTAATTTATGCGCACTTATAGCCTACCTACCTTACCCCTTACTAAAGCCTACGCCTTATAACTTACTAACAGTAGTTTTACCGCATAAAAGATTACCTATATAGTATAACTTTACTTAAATATAAACGGGCACTAGGAAGAGCTTTAGGCCTATATTATACTACTTGCTAACTACCCTATTATTTTTAAAATAAGCTAGCTTAAATAATATAACCCCGCTATTAACTAGGAAAAGAAAAAAGCAACCTTTAACTCTAAATACTATAAAGAGACTTGCCTAGGATATAGCCTAGCCGCCTCTATTTACTTACTAAAATATTAACCTAAGAAACCCCTTATTACCCTACTTATAACTAACTACTACTATATAAGTGCCGCGGCCTTCTACCATATAGTACGTAAGAAAGGCTAGACTATTGCTATAGCTTTTTAATTATAACTATATAAGCTTAATAAAGAATAAAACTACGTCCTTTATAGTAATAGGATAGATATAGTCGACCTTTTAGAAGATAACGCCCCTATAGAACTCTACGGACTTTTACCTTTAGACTTTAAAAAGTTTATAAAGCTTAAAAAAGGACTTACTAATAAGAAACTCTATAAACTCCTCCCTAAGAGGTACTATAACTTTATTAATATATGCTTATAAAAGAGTATAGATATACTCCTCCCATATTAACCTAATAACTATACTATTAATATTAAATAAGGAAAAATGCTACTTTATAAGAGACCCTACCTAATATCTAAAGATAAACTTCTAGTTATAAAAAAGTATATTAATAAACACCCTAATAAAGGATTTATCCGCCCTAGTATATCCCTAGCAGCCGCCCTTATCCTTTTTACTAAGAAGTTAAGAGGAGGTATTTAATTCTACGTTAACTATAGAGGATTTAACACTATTACAATTAAGAACTAATACCCTATACTACTTATACATAAAACTCTAAAGCGGCTTAGTTAAGCTAAAATTTTTACTAAGCTTAATATTATTGCCGCCTTTAACTATTTTTAAATACGGGAAGGTGACGAATAGAAAACTATATTTGTATTACGCTTTAGCTAATTTAAATATACCGTTATGCCCTTTAGCGTATATAACGGCCTAGGCACCTTCTAAAGCTATATTAATAACGCCTTATAGGACTACCTTAATAACTTCTGCTCTGCGTACCTAGATAATATACTTATCTATAATAATAACCCTTTTAAGTATACTAAGTATGTTTAAAAAGTCCTAGAGCGCCTTAGGGACGTAGGACTTTATATTAATTTAAAGAAGTATAAATTCTTAATTATAGAAGTAAAATACCTTAAACTAATTACTACTACTAAGGGTGTCTGTATAGACCCTAAGAAAGTATATATAATTACTGAATAGTAAGCCCCTAACTATATTAAGGACGTATAAGCCTTCCTTAGTTTCGCTAACTTCTATTAGAAATTTATATACAACTTCTTAGGTGTAGTAGTACTACTTATAGCAATAATATAAACGAAGGGCCTTTTTGCGAAAGAAAGAAAAACGCACCTATGTTTTACCTAAATGCCTAAATACGAGAAGGCGTTTTAAGACCTTAAAAACGCTTCTATTAAAGCATCTATCCTAGCTTACTTTATATTAGGATAACAACTCTACCTTAAAACTAACTTCTTAGACTACGTTAATATTATAAGGACGCGAAGAGACTTTAGGGAAGATTTGAAGGAATAATATAAATTCTATCTAAATCTAAGGGTATATAGCTCTTGCTAAGAACAAGACGTTGCGTAAAGAAGAGAAAGGAATAACAAGAGAATTATATAATTAAATAGTTAAGGGCTTAGTGGTCGATGCGTGCGCATATACACACGCGGTCTTTAACGGACTTTAGTAATTTAATTAATTTAGTAGATTTTAGTTAAAGCGTCGGAATTTATCCATTAAGTATTTTACTAAGACATTCCTACTATAACTGGGCTAGTCCTGTTATAGTACCCCCCCTTTTAGCCAAAGGTCTAAATAATTTAATTTTAGTTAAGACTTATAACTTATTGCGTATTATATTTTTACATTAGGTAGCGGTATAGGGTTTTATTAATTCTATTATTAAATGGACCAATTAGGATTTTCTATCCCTAAGATAGAAAATCGCTATTAGCTTAGTTAAGGCGGTAAGCAAAACTAATATCTTTATAGTGGGTCTTAGCAAGGCAGATCTAACTAATTAGATAACTTTAACCAGCGATTAAAGTTCCTTAATATCTTGCATATTATGTAATTATATTATAAACGTTATAACGTATTTTAAGTCTTTTTTAATTTTAAGCTTTCTGCTATTATGTTTCGTGTATTTATATTAGGTAGTAATTATTTACTTTTATATTATATCTATCTAGCTAAAGTAGGCTATAAAAGATAGTCCTTATAGAATTCATTTACTAGGGAAGGCGTATTAGTCTTAATCTAGTTATAGGTTTCCCAAGTTTATATTTTATATTCTTTCCATTTAATAAGAAGTTTAAATTGTTTAGATTATGTCTTTTATTATATATTATTAATTAAGTTAATAAAGTAAGAACCGTTACCGTTATTAACAATTATATAAGGTAGCGGTGGTACTTTATAAGTTATAGGTTTACCCTTTAAGGGTTATAGCAAGTTTACGTAAAACGTTAAATATATTTTTATCTTAGTTAGTAGTTTAAGTTTATAAGCGTATAGGCTTAGTTTTTTCTTAACTTAGTATGGGCCCGTAAACTTCTAGTCTGGTTTCTTTAAGGGTTATTAAGTCTTTAGGTTTTATATATTTAGGTAAACTATATCCCCTTCCTTAAAGTCCCACTCGGGAGCTTATCCTTTATTTATATGCTATTCCTATACTATTTAAGCGTACGCTAATTTACTTCGTAATAGTTCCATTAACTACTTTATTTAATTAGCAAAGTTATATACGTTAATTAGTTAAATCCTCTTAATTATAGGTCCTATTATATTAATTATAGGTTATAGTTTAAATCTAAGTTAAGGGTCTTATCTATAGGTTGCGTAGAACGGCGTTATGCCTATTAATTCGTTTCTTATATTATTCGCAGTAAACTTAGCTAATAATAGCCATTTTTCCTAGTTATCTTATAGGTAGGAGTAGTATATTTATAGGTATTATTTTATAATCGCGTTTATAATTTCGGTTTAACTATCTATCTCTAGATAAAATATAGTTTAGGGTTGTGTTTATATGCTTAATTATTTATATAGGGCTTACTAAAAGTCTAAAACAAACTGGCTTCTATAGTTAGATATTATTAAATTAGGAAGTCTATATAGCTTAAAGACGTACTTAATAAAACATTCGGCTACTAATATTATATTAATTAAGTCTATAGGAATTATATGTTGTATTTTTATAAGATGGTTAATAACTATTATAATATTCGTAAACCTATTACTATTAGGTAGGTTAACTATAAGGTTAATTAAAATATCTTGCTATCTTTATATTGGAATTAGTAATAGTTAAAGTACTTCTTACTTCTTTATGTAAGAGGTCTTCCTATATATACACATTCTGTATACTTAAACGTATTTTTATATATAGCTGTATATTATAGACTAGTAATATACTTATTAGATTATCTTATAGGTCTTTATATAGCTAGGATGCCCTATTATAGGGGAATTATATACAAATTTAAGTATCTTAAATTGTAAGGGTTTAGAATTTAGGACTACTATCTTTTGTTAATAGTATAACCGATTATTGCGAATTTCGTATTTAGCGAGTATAATATCCTTATATTACCGTTTCCTTATTTAAATTGCTTTTATTATATTTACTATTTAGGGGTCGTTTTTATATTTATGCTCTATTAATTTATTAATTTCTATATCCCACTTATTAATTTCTAATTTATTTCTATTAAGCTCTACATTTAGGAATATAGGGCGTAGTTTCTTAAAGCATTTAGGGGGTAGTAGAATTCGTAATTAATTTATAATCTATTTATTAGAGGCGTTTATAGGTAAGTCCTATAATTATTATATTAATAAGTTAGGCTTCTAATTAAGTTTACTAGGTTAGTATATAATTTTAAAGTTAAATTATAAAAGGTATTTGGCCTAATAAATTTAGCGCTATATTAATTGCTTTATAGTTATAAAGTACTATAGGTTTTTATAGTCCATTAATACGCGTATTAGAAATAATAATTCTTTAAGTTCTAGGCGCTATTATTTAAAGCATCTAATAATTATAAGTAGTTCCTTATTATATATCTTATAGTTTAATTTAATAGGGGTAAGTTTCTAGAAGAGGAAGGCTACTAGGCGCAGCTCGCCGTTCTTATTATATTATAATAATACTCCTCCTAGTATATAGTTAGATAAGTCTGTTTTAATAATATATTTAAGGTCTAGATTAAAGTAGGCGAGAATTAGAGTAGTTATAAAATAATATTTTAGGTCGTTAAAAGCTTATTTATATTTAATAGTCTATTTAAATCTTACATTCTTTCTTATTAAGTTTACTAATAGCTAAATAATTTTTAAGAGTAATTAATAAATCAATAGTAGAAATTTGCGAATTTTAGAAATCCTTGGATGTTTTATATACTACTAGGACTTTCCTAGTTTATAATTACAGCGATTTTTTTAGGGTCTATTTTAATTCCGTTATAGGATATAATTAGGCCTAAGTACGTAACTTTAAATATATAGAACTTGTATTTCTTAATATCGCATTATAAGCCCGCGTCTTATAGGCGTTTAAGGACTATTTAGATGTGCTTTTAATGCTTAAAAAGTAAAGATAAATAAATAAAGATATTATTAATATACGCGGTAATAAATATATTAAAGAATTCGCGAAGCGTATTATTAATATATTATTAAAACGTACCAGGACCTTTTTTTAATACTAAATAGCATTACTAGGTATTTAAAAAGTCCCTACTGTATACGGAAAGCTATATACTTTTTATCTCTATATAATTACAGCACCTATTATACTAACCGCGTGCTTACGCGTTTGGTATACCAGGTACGCGTTTACGCGTTTAGTGTACTAACCACTTACTTACGCGTCTGGTGCACTTATAAAGCACTAATTAATTAGGGGGGAGATGTATTAGTATATAGACCACATAGTCTACTTTATATAATTGATAGTTACCACCATCCAAAAGAGCATACGATACTATACGTATTTCGTGCCCCTGGATATAACTTACTTATATTATTAAATTAATATAAACACTAATTAGTAAGCGCGCATAAATCAGCAATTACTTAATACCTCCCCTTAAGCGATACTTAACAGCGACTACCTATTTAGACTCCTAGTACGACCTACTAGAAGGTTAGAAGTTGGGGATTACAGACTTATTACCAACTCTATACACTTATTTAAGTCTTAGTATAGTTTACTAGAAGTTTATAGACGCGAATATAGACCTTTACGAAACCTCTTACCCTCCTATAAACTACTACGGACCTACTAATTACCTTTACGGACCGTTATAAGACCTTATAGAAACCCCCTACCCTCCTACAAACCGTTACAGACCTATTAACCGCCTTTATAGACCACTACAAGACCTTTTCCACCCGCTATATACTATACTATATAGCATAGCAAACACAAGTAAGCAGATTAATAAAGGTTAAGAGAAATAAAGCCAAGGAGTCGACCTTACGTCTATAACTAATGTTAGTAACTGCATTAAATATAAAATCCTTAAATACGGATATTTTAAGCTTATAAATAACAACCTATAGGAGCAATATAAGAAAGACTTTACGGACTTTACGGAAGCTATTTTTAAGGCTTATAACCCTACTGCTATCCGTAACCTATAAACCCTTTTACGTCACTAAGGCGTATAGGTTAAATGGGATAAACGAGTTACTATTATACGGTCTCTATATAATATACTATATAAGGAGAACTAAACAGAATAGACTAAAGAGTAGATCTTAGATTATATCAAAACCAGCAACCTTTTTGCCTCCTTTAAACTTAACAGAATCTCTAGCCTTATAGCTAACCTATTTAACTAAATTCGTTCCACAAACCTAAGTAGTATTAGAATTAATCTTACTAGCTAAAGTATACCTAATACTTAAGTTACGGACCATAATACTACCGTAACCCAAATTACGGACTATAATACCCCTATAAACCAAAATACGGACCAAACCCCTTCTATTACTTAAGTTATAGATCCGTAAACTACCTAAGTAAAGACCTATGGTAAGGAGCTAGCTAACCTAGCTAAGCTCTACACTAACGAATCTAAGTATAGCGGTGAAAATAACAATTTTAACTTTAAACTAACTATCTTTACGGACCTTTACCAGAAGGCTAATATTCCTAAATAAGAGTTTAGCTAAGCCTACTCTACTATACTACGCGGCCTAGCACTTAACCACTACTACACTAACCTTAAGAGCAACCCCCTTAATATTCCCTTTAATAAGCTATATAAAGCTACCTATAACTACTTTAAAGGACTGGAATATACGTATAATATTCTTACCTAATGGAATGCAACTAAGCTACAGACCGTAATTAATAAGAATACTAAAAAATCAACTATAGAGTGCCTGTAAATTCTTATTAAAGACCTTTAGCACCTATAGTACGGCCTTAACACTAAGCTTTAAATAGACGACTTCCTATATAATAAACTTATTACGGCCTACTAGGAAGTAGAGCCCTATAAGTACGCCTACTATAAGCCTACAGATACCTTAGCTGGCCTTATTAATAATTTACGCTCCTCTATTATAATATATAAAGTCTTAAACCCACTAGGCAGCACTTAAGCCTTTATTACAGATATTTAATATCTATAAATAGATTTAAACGTCTACTTTACGGACCGCCGCTACCGCTAGCAGCACCCGTACCGACTAAGTCCTACCTATAACCCCCGCAGTAACCCCTGTATAAAAGTATACCCCTATAAACAAACTAACCAGAAGTGCTTTATATGCGGTAAGGAAGGATACTAGTTTATAAGGTATACCTAAAAAGAACATAATAAGTTTAAGAAGAGATTTAACAATCGGATTAACTAGTTTATCTTAGACTATAAAGGAAAGGAAGTAGAGGAGTCTCTTAATAAGTTAATAGAAGCCCTTATAATTAACTTTAACTTAGATATTTAGGAATAAGAGACCTTAAAGATATTCCTAACTACTTTTAGACCTTTTACGGACGGCTAAGCCTTTAATATTACGACTATATTAGCCAACCGCTCCTTTATACACTTAATTGCACCTAAAAACTAGCCTATAAGTATACCTGTTGGACCTATTATAAACATTACAGACTATAAACAGAACCTATTTGCATATATTACTACTAAACACTATACCCCTAAAGAATTCTACGGCGTTATAATTAATATAGGTACCTCTAAGAAGTCTACTATAGGTTACGGATAATACCTTATATATAAGACCACCACAAATAATAATACGGATATTAATATTACGCAAATTAGGGCTATAAACGTCTAATTTGGTATTGGCTTAACCGCATTAATTAAATCAGTTAAAGTTAAAACTTTAATTAGCCTAGTTAACTTCTATATGGTAAAAGCGGACACCTCCTTCCTACTCTATCTTGCAGATATAAATAGGTTATAGGTATACTATAATAATGTTACAGACACCCTAATTGGTTCTATAACTACCCTAGAAAGCGAGTATATTACCTTACTAATTATACAACAATTTGGACACCCGTTCCTTATATAGGGAGAGACTTTACGGACCTACATTTAGGAATCTTTTAACTATAACCCATGCTACCTTACCAGTACGGAAATCCACCGCTTATACCGCCGTTTCGGCTATCTATTAGCCGAAAAGCTGTATAGAGTCCTTAAACGCTCTGGATATGACAATATTAACAAAAAGGCAGTTAACTACCTAACTAAATACTACTCCTTCTGCTAGAAATACGGACGTTCCCCAGGCTAATTTAAGTTCACTCTTTATAAAGACCTTAATTTTAACCACTTAGTATACGTAGACATTATGTATATTAACGGCAGCCCAGTATTATATATAATTAACAAGGTAACCCACTATTAAGCCACCCGTTAGTTGCAAAATATATCTATAAAATATACTTAGGATATTTTATAGACCTGCTAGATTAACACATACGTTAGACCCCCTAAGTATATTACCCACGACGCCAGTAGGAACTTTATTAGTAAGGAATTCCAGCAGTATGCTACGGCTATGGCTATATTAACAAAAGCTGTCCCAGTTAAGGCATATTAGTCTATTAGGCTTATTAAGCGAGCTTATCTAGCCTTATAGAGAGCTTACTAGATTATTATAGACGAATGTAAGGATATCTAAAAGAAACTAGCTCTACAGATGGCTGTAAAAGCCATTAATAATACCGCTGGCCCTAACGGACTAGTACCTACCCTTTTAGTTTACGGAGCCTACCTAAGGATAAGTAACCTATACCCTCCTACCCCGTCTATTATAGAACGAGCAGCTATAATACGGAAGGCGATGGCTGAGATAGTTAAGCTACGGACCAAACAAACTATTAATAATGCCCTATACTACCATAACGGACCTAATACAACCTTAGTATATAACCTCCCGCTTAACTCTAAAGTCCTTATATAGTGTAAAAGCGGTAGCTCAAATAGACCCTATTTCCTACTAGCTATAGAAAACGAGACGTGCTATGTATAGCTTTCTAACGGGCTAACTAGCTTTAGAAGCACGTCCGTAAAACCCCACTTTCGGCCCGAAACTACCTATGACGTTAAGCTAAACAAACTAAAAGCAACCGCCAAACTAGACGAACTAGAAGCGACTGCTAAATTAGATAAACTGGAAGCACCCTTATCTACCCTAGAAGTCCCCTAGAAACCCACTAAACCTACTATAAAGCGTAATTAAGAACGCCCCTAAAAGCGCCCTATAACTAAGAACCCTATAATAAAGAATTACCTAACCCCCGCAGGAATATCCGTAAGGTAACCTCTGCCTACGGATATATTAGTTCTAGTATAGGAAACCCCGTTTACGGACTTACGACGTAAAGAGATTAACGGACTATTTAAAAAGGGTATCTTTGCGGTTATAATAGAGAGAGACGTTCTGTAAGGCGTCCGTATATTTAACTTACGCTTTATTAACGAAATTAAGCACCCTAGTACTAATAAAGCTTTTAAAAAATTAAGGCTTGTTATATAAGCCTATAACGACTAAGGAAAGGACTTAGTCCTTACGCAATCGCCTATAATTTAATAAGTTAGTTAACGGATTATACTTGCACTTATGCCTAAACTACAGCAAAGTAAACCCGTAACTCTTTACCTACGGGATATTTCGCAAGCCTATATGCAGTCTAATACCTACTTAAGTAGGGACATTTTTATACAGCTACCCCCCGAGCTTAACCTATAACTAGGAATAATCCTATAGGTTGTAAAACCTCTATACGGAGTACCGGAAGCTAGAAACCATTGGTTTAAGATATACTACTAGCACTATATTAGTAAACTTAAAATAGAACAGTTAACCTATAACCCCTGCCTCCTATACAGCCTATTAAACAGCCTTAGTATTATTGGACTTTAAATAGACGATACCCTATTCCTAGCAGACTAGACCTTTATAGATGCTAAAGAAACTAAACTATAAAAGGCTAAGTTCTTAGTAAAGCCGTAAGAGTAGTTAACTAAGCAGAATCTAATTAAGTTTAATAGAGGCCTAATTATATAAAAGGGCAACCTAATTAAGCTAACTTAGGAATGCCAAGCTTAAAACCTAAAGCCTATTATAGCAAAGCCTATAGACCTTACTAGCTCCCGCGGAGAGACCCGTAAGACTATAAATATAAAGGACTAATACGTTATATAGCGTGTAAGAGGCGCCCATATTGCTATAGTCTGCCAACCTAAATCTGCCTATAATTTATCCTTTGCGGCATAGGCAGTAGATCTATAAGAAAAAAATATTAAGCAGGTTAATAAGCGTATTTAGTGGCAAATTAACAATGCGGTAAGGGGACTTACTTTTATACCACTAGACCTAAGTTCCCTTAGCTTACTAATATTTATAGACGCCTCCTTTGCTAATAATAGAGACCTATTATTATAAATCGGCTTTATAATTATACTTATAGACTATAATTAAAACGCAAATATACTATATTAGTCTTTAATTAAGTGTAAATAAGTAACCCGCAGTGTACTAGCTTCTAAACTATATATACTAGCTTATAGCTTTAATATAGCAGCCGTAATTAAATTAACGGTCTAGAAGATTCTATAACTAGAGTAGTTACCCCTAGTTTTATGCACTAATTTAAAGTCCCTCTATAACTACCTAGTTAAACTAGGTATAATATAAGAGAAGAGGCTTATGGTTAATATAATGTGCTTATATTAGGCCTATAAACGACGTGAAATTACGGAGGTTAAATAGATTAGCGGCGGAAACAACCTAGTAGACGCCATAACTAAGGCAAAGCCGTGTTAAGCCCTTAAAACCCTAATTAACACAAATAAGCTTAATCTAAAAGTTATAGAGTAGGTGGAACGAGACTAATAAAGCACTTATGGTACGTCTATAGCCCGTTAGAAGGCCGTATGGTTTACTATACGGTCCATCCTACAGACCGTAAGCTATTAAATAATTAGCATAGGCAGATTGCCCTAAATTGCCGCAAAATTGCCCATGTTACGGTATAGGTGGAAAATAGTAGAAAAGCTGCGGTGGAACTTAGTGGACTTATATAACCTGCCGAATTCTATAGGGTGGTTAAATTAACCAATCACAATTTTCTATCCCCGGGATGGAAAATCGCCATTGGCTCGCTTAGCACTAGCGCCTTAGCGGCCCTTAAAATCTAACCTATGGCTCGTCTACGGCCCGTTAAAAGGCCGTACGGTTTATTTTACGAACCGTAAGTAGGACTTATAGCCAGCTTAGGGTACCGTTTGGAAGGCAGCCTAAAAGGCACCTCGGGAGATTTCCTATGTATTTTCCTTTATATTTTATAGTTTTATTAAAGCAATTACGGAGGCTATATATAGGTGGTTTTATTTTTCAAGTACCGCTAGTATATAATTACAGCACCTATTATACTAATCGCGTGCTTACGCGTTCGGTACACTAGGTACGCGTTTACGCGTTTAGTGCACTAACTACTCGCTTACGCGTCTAGTGCACTTATAAAGCACTAACTAATTAGGGGGGAGGTGCATCAGTATATAGACCACGTAGTCTGCTTTATATAATTAACAGTCACCACTATCTAAAAGAGTATACGATACTATACGTATTTCGTGCCCCTGGATATAACTTACTTATATTATTAAATTGATATAAACAATCTCCTTTATAAATACGGATTTAATTAAAGGCAGCGACTACGTTAAGCTTTATAAAGTATTATGCTTTCACTAAGTAGTTAAGCGTTTCTTAAAGTAGAGAAATTAGATATTAGTTTTAAATCGTAATCGCATTTAGGGCTTAATAATTAATATAGAATCTTAAGCCTCCTTTAGGCTTTTTAATAAATAGTATAAATAAAGTAAATAGTAATTAACTAGGGCGAATAAATCCTTTCTCTAGGTATTCTTTAAGGTATTATTATATTATAAGCAGCTCTTCTTATAATATACCGTATAACAGGCCGAACTTTGGCGTTATACTAGGTTTAAGTTCTATCTTAAAATTGTGCTTATCTTAATATAGGGGTAGTTAGTTTATAAATTGTTTCTTAAACATATTAATTAGATTATAATATTCTTTAGGTATAAGAGGTTAGGGGTTAATATATTACTTTAATTCTAACGCCTTCTTAATGTCTTCTAGTGTTATAGTAAAGATCTTATAGTTTTGTTTTCTTGCTAATAAATAAAAGAATACGGCTTGTACTATATAAATTTTAAAAGGTTTTAATATATTATCTTTACATTCTTTACCGCGATTAGTAGTCGTAACTTTATTATCTTAGTTTAAGGTTTATAGTAAGGGTAATTTATATTATATTAAATTTAAATAGTTGTATATATATTTATAGGGCAAGTAGTATTTTAAGTAATAACTTTAGTAGTAGGTTGTACGGAATTTTAGTGTTTCTTTAACCTAGCTAATTAAAGGGTTGTGTTATTTTAGCTATCTATATCTAAGTATTACTTTATAATACTTTAAGGGTATTATAAATAGGGAAACGTATTTAAGGTATTTGCTTATCCGCATCTTTATAAGAGCGTAGTGCGTTAATCCGCCGTATATTAAAGGCTTACTATTAAAGCCTTATAGGCCTTAAGGCTTATTAAGTTTCTTTAAATTTAAGCGTTAAGTTTTCGCGTAGTTTATATTAATAAAGCCTATACTAGTAGCTCCGCTATCTATAAG
>Ga0307515_10012088_pt1 | contig 16282 bp, 12 predicted proteins | sample 17_EM_MG_FD_194513 | JGI IMG/M metagenome (GOLD analysis project Ga0307515, IMG submission 194513) | Populus trichocarpa ectomycorrhiza microbial communities from riparian zone in the Pacific Northwest, United States - 17_EM | ecosystem: Host-associated > Plants > Roots > Unclassified | place...
CCTCAACCTTATCCGGACTCACGATGGCCACCCTCTACGGGCTGCCTCGCTCAAGACTTACACCACCTCCTGGGGCATCACCCGAGGGTGTAGTAGAGGTCAACAAATCGGCGCAGATCCATGTTCAGCCGATCATCCCCAGGCAGCTCGTTGCCTGAGTAGTAGATGGAGCAAATGTTTCCTGCCTCATAGAAGGCACTCAGATTTGTTGCGCCCCCTGCAGCCAAGTCAATTTCGCCAATGTGCAAGTCAGCTGTCAAGGAGCCCAGCCGAGCTAAGAAATCCGCAGCTCGCACCCGCAATGCGCTTTTTGCCTTTGTGCGGTACTGCTTTTGAGTACTGGTTATGCCTTGATTGAGAGACAGGTATACGCCGGCGAAGTCCTCCCGAACAAGATAAACAACGTAGTAACCGTCTTGAGCCGTGTCGGTTACGAAACGATCAAATACCGCTGCCCACGGCGCTTGCGCCCACGCACCTTGCCCTGGGCTGCCTCGCGTGACGTAGCGGGGATTGACGCCGATCGCATCGCGGAGCGCTTGAGGGATGTCTTTGCGAACGAACTCAGCGACAGGATCTCCAGCAAAGGTCCGCGTCATCGCCTTTGGGTATTCATCGAGCAATAGGCTCAGCGCCGCCTGGAGGCTCATTAGCTATCTCCGATCCTGAGAAGGGCGCGCCTTCGGCCCGTACTCCACCACCCTGCACCCCGCCCCCTGCGGGTTCTCGCAACACGCCGCGAGCTTCTTCAGGCTCTCGCTGAACTGCTCATCCCACTGCGCCTTGCTGTGCAGGTTGCCGGGACTCATCCAGTGCGACTGCGGGAACTTTTTCGACCACTCGTCGCCGCCCTCCTGGTGCCCGCGCCCGGTGGACTGGTCCATGGCGACGCGGCAGGAATTCATGTTGCCCATGCGGTGGCAGGCCGTGCAGGTGTTGCCGCGCGTCGTGATGCCAAAGGCGTTGAGACGCGCCCAGGCGCGCTTGAAGTCTTCGCCGATGGCCTTGGGCTGGTAGTAGCCAAAAGGGTCGCCGGGCAGCATGGTCGTCTGCGCGATGTAAGGCGAGTACATGAACGGCCCGCTGTCGTGGCAGTTGATGCACGCCGGCTGGCTCCAGGCGACCTGGTGGGGCGTCTGCCAGACCTTGTCGGCCGGCAGGGCCTGCACGCCGGCAGGGCTGGCCGGCTGCGGTTTGCGCGTGAGCGTGCTGGGCGAGGGCACCCAGCGGCCATCGATGCCGGCGGCTTCCGTCAGCGGCGCCTTGGCCTTGGCGGTGAACCAGCAGGTCTTGCCGTCCTTGAGGCTGTGGGAGATGACGTTGATCTCGTCGAACAGCGCGCTGCCCGCCGGCCTTGCGACCTGCTTGCGGCAGATGGCGCTGATCTGCGCGGTGGCGCCGTCGCGCAGCACGAGGGCGCGGCTGCCGGGCACGCATTGGCTCTGGGCGTCGGGCTGGTGCAGCAGCGAAGGCTTGTCGCAGCGCGCGGGCGCCTTGTCGGGCGGCACGGCTTTGCCGTCGACGGTGATAGGGATCTCCTGGCCGGCCATGCAGCTGAAGGCGGGGATCTCGCTGATCTGCGCGGCGCATTGGCGGCCATATTCGAAGAGCGTCTCGGCGTGGACGGGGCCCGTCGCGAGCAGCAGCAGGAGCAGTGCTTTCATCTTCATGCCGTCACCAGGCCCTTCTCCGCCAGCACGACGGCGCGGATGGCCTGGTGATAGCGGGCGTAGCCGGTGCAGCGGCAGATGTGCTGACCGACGGCGTCTTCAATCGCAGCGTCGAGCTGGTCGCGTTTGACGGGCTGGGCGCGCAGCCGGCCGAGCAGCATCTCGGTGGCCATGACGAAGCCGGGCGTGCAGTAGCCGCACTGGAAGGCAAAGTGATCAAGGAACGCCTGCTGGGTGGCGCTCGGCTTTTCCATGCTGCCGGTGCCTTCGATGGTGGTGATGGACTGGCCTTGCAGCAGGGCGACCGGGGTGGAGCAGGCAAGCATGGGCTGCGGCTGGCTTGTCGGCTGCCGACGGGCAGCGACGGTGCAGGCCTTGCAGACGCCGATGCCGCAGCAGAGGCGGGTGCCGGAGAGGCCGAGTTCTTCCTGGAGGAAGTCGACGAGGGGGAGGTCGGTGGGGACGGTCGTGTTGACGGGTTTGCCGTTGACGTGGAATTGGACGCGGACGAGGTCGGTCATCAGGAGGCCTCTCGTTGGAGTTGATTTGTAGCGAAGCCCATGCCGGGATTTCGTCCCGGCGGCCGACTCACTTTTTGGGCCGCCAAAAAGTAAGCAAAAAGCTCCCCCCTGACCGCCCCGCCCCTTCGGGGTCCCCTGCGCTGCTCAGTCCTTGAAGCCCCGCGCAGAACTCCCTTCGCTACGCTCCGGTCAGACAACCGCGCGGAGTCAGTTTTTGAGGCGCGCTTCGCGCGCGGCTTCAAGGCCTTCCGCTGCTCGGCGGGGCTAAAAGGGGGCATGCAGCAATACATCCACCGCCCGGACTTCGGGCTTGGCTGTTGGGCTGTTTTGGGGCCTCCCCTTCTAAACCGCCGAGAAGCGCAGAAGCCCAGGGCGCGTGCCAAGCACGCTTCAAGGACTGACTTCGCGACGCCTGTTTGAGCAGAGCGTAGCGACGCGAGTTCGGCGCGGCCCTGGGCTTCGAGCATCGCAGGGCAGCTCGAAGGGCCGGTTTTGCAGGGGAGAGCTTTTTGCCTACTTTTCGGCGGCGCAAAAAGTAGGTCGGCCGCCGGGACGAACCCCCGGCTGGGCCTGTGCACAAAGCCATTCATGCCAAAGCCCTCCCAATGTCGGCAGCCGTGATCGGCAGAGAACGAAACCGCCGCCCGGTTGCATGCGCAATCGCATTCCCAATCGCCGGCGCAATCGGACACAGCACCGCCTCGGCAATCCCCTTCGCCGTCGTCTCATCCGTCGGCAGAGTCGTCACATTCAGCCGCCCCAACGGCACATCGGACGACAGCGCCACCTGATACCGATCCAGGTTCCACCGCCCATCCCCAGCCCCCCCTGCCTCCAACGGCAAGTTCTCGAGGAGCGCATACCCAATCCCCATCGCCACCCCGCCCTGCGCCTGCCCCAGCAGCAGATCCCGCTGCAACACCTTGCCCGCGTCCACCATCAGCTCGACGGCCACAACACGCGGCTCATAGCTCCGAGGCGCGATCTCTACCGCCACCAGCACGCCGGACGGCGCATACAAGCTGCGGCCATACAAACCGGCCTCAGGCTTGGGCGGCACCACGTCCTGCCGCAGCACCGACGTCCACGTTGACTGACCGCCAGCCCGCAGCGACAACCCGTCGATGGGCAACTGCAGCGCGGGCCCCGCAGGCACGGCATACGTCGCCGACACCCAGGCCGCTTCGTACAGCCCATGCACCATGGCCGCCGCCGTCAGCCCGCCCTGATGCACCTTGGCCGCCAATGCCACCAACGGCAAGGCCGCAAGACCCGGCACCACCAGGCGCCCAGCCTCCCATTTCGTGCGCCCCTGCACCTGCGCCAACGGCACCCCCCAAAGCAAAGCCGCCGCCGGCAGCAGCCCGGCCTCGAACAGCACACGGCTGGCCTGCTCGGTCACATGCACCTGATGAAAGGCAGTGAGACACGCGCTGCTGGACATGGCAAAGCTGGCCGTCCAGCGCGGGTCGGCCCAAGTGCCCTTGGAATCGCTGTGCAGGTCCAGCGCGTTGAATGAGCCGACGTCGCCCATGACGACGTCGTGCGCGTTGTGCCCCAGCCAACCGGCCGTGCTGATGGCCAGCGTCGTTGCCGAGCCATTGCCCATGTCGACGCAGTTGCTGCGCACCGTCAGCCGCCCGTCCGGTGCAAGAGCCACCTCAGCCATGACGCCGTCCTTGCCCGTGCCATAGGCCTGGTTGGCCAGCGCAAATCCCACGCCGTAGCGAACCCCTTCGCGCGCTTTTCGTGACTTCACCGCCTCACGCTCACGCCACAGCGGGTGCTGGCGCGCAAGGCGGCAGATCTCGTGCAGCCGCATCTGCTGCGTCAGCGGCGCGCCGGTGATGGTGCGGTCGCCCTCGCGCAACGCGTTAATCTCGCGCAGCTCAATGGGGTCGCGCTTCAGCGCCACGGCCACCTCGTCCACCAGCGTCTCGACCGCAAAGCTCGCCTGCGGGCCTCCAAAGCCGCGCATGGAGCCGGCCACGACGCCGGTGCTCGGCTGGGCGATGGCGTCGACATACGCCTGCTTGATGTCGTAGCCGCTCAGGCCGCAGTAGGCGGCCAGCATGGCGACGAACTGGCTGTAGTTGTTCTGCCCGCCCGAGGGCAGCACCTGCTGGCTGCCGAACGCGAGGAACTTGCCGGTCTTGGCGTCCACCGCGATGCGCTGCGTGATGTTGCTGGCCAGCTGCTTGAGCCCGCCCTGGAACTGCTCGTAGCGGTCCTGGGCGATGCGCACCGGGCCATCGGCCAGCGCCGCCGTGACGGCCAGCAGCGGCGGGAAGGTGGACACGTCGCGCCCGCCGAAGCCGCCGCCGGGGTAGCAGGAGTTCAGCACCACGGTGCTGACCTTGATGGGGCAGTCCTTGCTGAACATCGTCCAGCTGTCGCTCGCGTCGCCATTGGTGGCCTGCGTGCCGAGCACGAGGTTGAGCGTGCCCTTGTCGGCGCGGTCCAGCCAGGCCAGGCCGGCCTCGGGCTCCATGAACATCGGGTCCAGCACCTGCGTGCTGTAGCTGCCGCCCAGCTGAAGCACGGCCGGGCTGGGCGCCTGCAACGTGGTGTTGATGCGCTGGCGCAGCGCACGGGCGGTGCTGTTGACGGGCTGGCTGGTGGAGTCGGGCTGGTAAGGGTCGGACGCATAGCCCGCCTGCACCTGCGAAAACGGCGGAACACGCGGCGCCACACCCGGCGCGTCATAACGCGTTAAGTAGTTGACCGGGCTGTAGGCCATCACCCAGGGCTGCTTCGGCGGCGGCGGCAGGCCACTGGCCTGCACGACGCCGGGCTGGAACTGCAGCGCGCGCTTGGCGCGGCGGTAGGCGTTGCCGTCGGCAAAGATCAGGATGGCCACCGGCTGGCCGTAGAACTGCGGCGCCGTGCCCACCGGCACCAGCAGCTGGTAGACGCCGTCGGCGCCCGCGCTGGAGAAGGGCAGGCTCAGGTTCAGCGAAGCCAGGTCGCGCTGCGGCCAGGTGAAGCCAGTGAGGGCGGTCTGCGTGATGGTCAGCAGCGGCACAGCGTCCACGCCAGCCAACGCGGCGAGGTCCAACCCCGTGAAGACCAGGCCGGGCTGCGTCGCGCGCAGGATCATGGCCATGCGCTCGGTGGCCGGCCAGCCCGGCATGTCGCTGGCGCGGAAGTCGCGGGCGTAGATCTTCTGGCCCGTCACCTTGGCCAGCCCGTCGATGCGGAATCTCGCCTTGCCGGGGCCACCGGACCAGTCGGGCGCGCCGGGCGGCGAGTGCGGCTGCACAGGCGTGCCCTCGGGCTGCGGGCGGGCACCGGGAAGACGCGGCGTGGGCGGCTTGAAGGCCAGTGCCAGCTCATGCACCAGCAGCGTCACGGCCGCCGCGCCGCTGCCAATGACGCGGCGCCGCGTCAGCTGGAATAGCCCGTTCGGGGTTTGCGGCACGCCTGTCTCCCATCCCTTGTGATGGGCGGCGAGTGTGTCACCGCAGCGCGATGGTGGTCAGGGGATCAAACCCGATTCGGGCCGCGAATCCTTCGCGATAGCCTGCGCGCATGCAACGCCGCCTCGTCCTCGCCCTGCCCCTCGTCGCCACGCTGCCCGCCGTGGCAGCGCCGTCCACCGCGCTGTCCAGCGTTCAGGTGCTGGAGCCGCCGGTGCCCATGCCGGGCCTCAACCGCAGCCGCACGCTGCGCTTGTGCCTGCCGCCCAGCTACGCCAGCGAGCCGAGCAAACGCTACCCGGTCATCTACATGCACGACGGCCAGAACCTGTTCGACGCAGCCACGGGCTTTGCCGGCGAATGGGGTGTGGACGAGACGATGGCGCAGCTGGCCAGGGACACCGGCTTCGAGGCCATCATCGTGGGCATAGACAACGGCGGCGACAAGCGCAACACCGAGATGGCGCCGTTCGACCACAAGGAGCTGGGCAAGGCCGAGGGCGCGGCCTATCTCGACTTCATCGTCAAGACGGTCAAGCCCTTCATCGACGCCGGCTGGCGCACGCGCCCCGAGCGCGAGCACACGGCCCTCATCGGCAGCTCGCTGGGTGCCCTCATCAGCCACGCGGCCATGCTGTGGCATGGCGAGGTGTTCAGCCGTTATGGCCTGTTCAGCCCGTCGTACTGGGCCGCGCCGCAGCTCTTCGAGGCTACGGCCAGGGCAGCGCTGCCGGCCGGCACGCGGGTGCAGCTCTACTGCGGCAACCGCGAAGGCGGCAGCATGGCCGGGCAGACGCGCCACATGCACCGGCAGTTCGCGCGGCAGTTGCGGCGGGAGCAACTGAACCTGCACATCGCCGCCGACGCCGAACACAACGAGGCCGCCTGGCGGGCTGCGCTGCCGTCGGCTTTGCGCTTTCTGTTCAGGCTGGACTGAGCACGTCGTCGTCGGCGCTGCGCGCCGTGATCAGCCGCGTCTCGGCCTGCCAGGCCTCCAGGCTGTCCGGCGCCTCGCGCGGCGACAAGCCATTGGCGCGGATGGCGCCCACATAGCCGTCGCGGCCCTGGGCCTTGGCGGCGTAGAGCGCCGAGTCGGCCAGGCCCAGGCAGGCGCGCCAGTCCCACAGGCGCGGGTGGCGCGGGTCCAGCGGGAAGGCGCAGAAGCCGATGGACACGGTGACCTGCACGGTCTCGCCGGGGCCGCCGGCACCGATCTGGAAGGGCCGGTCGCGCACCGCAGCGCAGACGCGCGCGGCCAGCTCTGCGGCGTCGCGCCGCTCGGTCTCGCGGGCCAGCACCAGCACCTCCTCGCCGCCCCAGCGCACCAGGGAGTCGGTCTCGCGGAAGACGCCGCGCAGCCGCTCGGCCAGCTGCACCAGCACCGCGTCGCCGGCGGCGTGGCCGTGCAGGTCGTTGATGCGCTTGAAGTGGTCCAGGTCGAGCAACAGCAGCAGCAGGTCGGCCTTGGCTCCGATGGCAGGCCCGAGTGCATTGGAGTCGGGCGTCTCGAAGCGGCGCAGGCACAGGGCCAGGTCGTCTTCCAGTCGCATCTCCAGGTAGCGGCGGTTGCGCAGGCCGGTCAGCGCGTCGGTCAGGCTGAGCTCGCGCAGCTCGGCGGTGCGCTCGTCCACCAGGGTGCGCAGTTCCACCTCGCGGCGGCGCAGCTGGCGGGTGCGCCAGCGCGTCCAGGCCCAGATGCCGGCGAGCACCGCGATGAGGCCGCCGGCGCGCGCCAGGTCGGTCTCCCACCAGGCGGGCTGAAGCTCGATGGGCAGGGCCAGCATCTCGCCGCCCCACAGCGCATGGTGGGCGGTGGCGCGCACCTGCAGCGTGTAGTGGCCGGGCTTGAGCGGGCCGAAGCTGGGGTTGCGGCCGGTGGCGTCCACACGCGTCCAGCCGTCTTCCAGGCCTTGCAGCCGGTACTCGTAGCGCAGGCGGGTGGGGTCGGCATAGTCCAGCGCCGCGAACTCGACGGACAGCGTGCGTTTGCCCGGCGGCAGCGTCAGTGCCTCGCCCGGCGTGCGCGGCTGCGCCCAGGGCTGGCCGTTCACACGCAGGCCGCTGATGACCAGCGGCGGGCTGCCGCGCTCGGCCTGCCAAGCGTCGGGCTGCACGCGCAGCAGGCCGCGGCTGCCGCCGAACAGCAGGCCGCCGCCGGGCAGCTCGGTGCTGGCAAAGAACCAGAAGCTGCCGAAGTTGGCGCCCTCGGCGGCGCCGAAGCTGTCCAGCCGGTCGGCCTTGGGGTCGTAGACGTAGAGCTGGCTCCAGATGCGGCCCTGCGCGTCTTCGTGCAGATGGCCGCCGAACACGCCCTCCACGCCGTGGCGCTCGCTGATGCGCTCGAAGCGCGCGCGGCCGTCGCCGTCCCAGCCCTTGAGGCGGTGCAGGCCGCTGGCGGGCGCGTCCACCCAGAGCTGGCCGTCGCGCGCCCACAGCAAGGCCATGACGGCGGGGCTGCCCAGCGCCTCATTGGCGGCCTGGGGCACGGGTTCCAAGCTGCCGCCAGGCTCGCGCTCGCGCAGCAGGCCTTGCTGGCCGCCCACCCACAGCCGCCCGTCGGGCGCCTGGCGCAGCACATAGATGCCGCCATGCAGCTTGGCACCACCTCGCGGATGCACGCGCTCAAGCGCCGGCGCGTCGACGCCGGCCAGGCGGTACAGCCCCTCCTGCATGCCCAGCCAGACGCTGCCGTCCGCGCGCAGCAGCAGTTGCTGGGCACGGCCGCCGTCCAGCGGCCAGTCGTGGAGCAGGCGGCCGTTCGCGGCGCGGTGCTCCAGGCGGCCGGCGGCCGCCATCCACAGGCTGCCGTCTACAGCCTCGGCCAGGTTCTCGACGACGCTGCGCCGCTCGCGCGGCCAGGTGCCCAGCGTGGCCAGGTCGCGGCCGGGGCGGCCGTCCAGGCGCACGAGCTGGCCGGTCTGCGTGGCGCTGAGCACCTCGCCGTTTTTCAGCGCCAGCACGGCGCGCACGTCGGCCTCGGCCAGCGGGGCGACTGGGTCGGCCGAATAGGCATCAGGACCGCGCACGGCCAGCGCCGGGTGGCTGAGGTGGCGCTGCAGACCGAGGCCGTAGCCGCTGACCCACATGGCGCCGCTGCGGTCACGCAGCAGGCCGCTGATGTCGTTGCCGGCCAGGCCCAGCGCGTGGCGCGGGTCGTGGCGCAGGCGCGCTTCGACGACGCCGCTGGCCGCGTCCACCCAGTAGATGCCGTTCTTGCTACCCACCCAGAGCCGGCCGGCGGCGTCCTCCGCCAGCGCCTGCACAGACATGCCCAGCGCCAGCACCCAGCGCACCCGGCCCTGTTCGACGACGCCCAGGTGCCCGTCCTGCGTGCCCAGCCACAGGCGACCGGCGCGGTCCTCGGCCAGGGTGAGCACGGGCACGCCCTGTGGATGCTCAGGCAGACCGGGCAGCGGCACGTCTTGCCAGGCGCCATTCACGCGCCGCGCCAGGCCGCGCCAGTGGCCGGCCCAGACCGTGCCGTCGCTGCCCGCGCGCAAGGCCAGCACGCGCGTCTCGGCCTCGCCCTGCCAGGTCAGCGTCTGCGGCTCAACCTTCTTCGTGCCCGGGTCGTAGCGGTACAGGCCGCGGCCGATGGTGCCCACCCAGACGGCGCCGTCGCGGCCTTCTGCCACCGCGCGGATTGGCGCCTGCGGGGCGCCCTCGGCGTGGCGCTCGACGCGGTCCTGCCCGGGGTCGTAGGCCACCAGGCCCAGGAATTCGGTGCCTATCCACATGCGCCCGTCGGTCGCCGGCGCCAGCGCCCGCACCCAGCCCAGGCTGGGCCGGGTGCCCGCCTCGCCGGCCAGCTCGATGGGCCGCAGCCGGTAGCCGTCATAGCGCGTCAGGCCCTTGCTGGTGGCGACCCACAGCAGGCCGGCGCGGTCCTGGGCGATGGCGGGCACGGAGTTCTGCGGCACGGCGACGCTGCGGAACTGCACCTCCAGCGGGCCCGCACCGGGGGCGTCAGCGTGGGCGGCGCCCAAGGCGAGCGCGGCGAGCAGGCCGGCAAGACTACGAACTAGGGGGTGCATGGGCGCGCATCCTAAGCGGCCGATGTGATGGAACGTGCCAGGTGAGTGTTGGCTCGCGCGCAGGGGCAGTTGCCAAGCAACCGCGCTAGGGCTGGCGCGGCGCCACGGCGCCGCCCTTGGGCCCGGTGTTGGAAAATTCTTTATGTGCTTGATGCAGCGCAGTCACCGAGTTGACCAAATATTGTTGATAGCTGACGAATCGATCGCATTCCGATTTGCTCGCGCCGCAGAGAACACTGTTCTTCATGAAGAGATTGCCATTTGACTCAAATGCCTTGAGCTTCATCACGGCGGGATGCGCCGGGTTTCTTGTGGTGGTGAATACCCACAAGACGCCGGTACCTATATCGGCGAATCCTTCAATATCCCCAATCTCCAACTTTTGGATATCGATTTTTCCGGAAATGGCCACATAGGCTTCCCTTGGACTTTTGTACTCCATGCCAAACAACTCGGGATTGTTCGGCTTGGCATAGTTATATTCAACAATGTCACCTGGCTTGGGTGCTCCACCTTGCGCAACAACGATGGATGAGGCAAACAAGCCCACGAGAAAAACGAACGTTGATTTCATTTAATTTCTAGTCCAGTGGATGGATTGGATTGAGCTGACGAATCATGGCCACAGCTTGGCTTCACGTAGCTCAAGAAATCGGAGTTCGTTTTCGTGCGTCGCTGCGGACTTCGCTTTGTTGATGTAGATGCGAGCCTGCTCATCATTACCAAGCAAGCGATAAAGACCCGCGATCTCGAGTAATGAGTCTTCTTCTGAGTGAAGCAGATTCCTAAGAACTTCCGCATGGGAACGACACCCATCAAGAAATGGAAGCGCTTGCTGGAGGATTGATTGCATCAGCAAAGGCTTGATGCTACCCATGTCTGACTCAGCTTTGATCGCCATTCCTTTAGCCGGCCACGTCCAGTCCGGGAGTCCGCGCAGTAACAGGCACTGCGTTCCCTCGGACGGGCCTTTGTAGGGCGACGGCGAGAACAACAGCTGGTGATATCGCTCGGAGAAGATTTGGACATCGATCCAGAACGATGCTTCAGCCACATTGCTGAAGCGGCGGCTTCTCAGGAAGAAGGTGTGCGCAACCTCATCACCTTCTCTGATCGACCACCGCCCTTTCTTGCGAAAGCCAGCGGCCTTGAGACATTCGCTGTGAAGTTCGGAAAAGAGTTCGTCGCGCAGCTTGATGGCATTCATGCGGTTCAACATTTCGTGGCCAAGGACGCCCGGGACGGCTCAATCTTTCAGCAGACAGCCCAGCACGCGTTGCGGATCGGCCATGAAATCCTTCATGACGCGGTAATGCGCGGTGTCCTCGTAGCCCACGCGGGTGATGCCGTCGGCGTCGAGGCGGTAGACCCAGGCATCGGGGTAGGCCATCAGCAGGGGCGAATGCGTGGCGATGACGAACTGCGAGCCCTGCCGCACCAGCTCGTGCAGTCGGGCCAGCGCGTCGAGCTGGCGCTGCGGCGACAGCGCGGCCTCGGGCTCGTCCAGGATGAACAGGCTGCGGCCGCCGAAGCGCTCGTTGAGCAGCTTCAGGAAGGACTCGCCGTGCGACTGCTCGTGCAGGGAATGGCCACCGTAGCTGTCGATGATGGGCGGCCCGAAGGCCGGTGCCTCGTCGAGCTTCTCGATCTCGGTCGCGACGTTGAAGAAGCTCTCGGCGCGCAGGAACCAGCCATCCTGCGGCCGCTTGTAGCCCTTGGCCACGCGCAGGTATTCATGCAGCTCGGAGTGCGAGACCCGCGTGTCGAAGCGGAAGTTCTTGCTGCCGCCCTCCGCGTTGAAGCCCATGGACACCGCCAACGCCTCCAGCAGGGTCGACTTGCCGGAGCCGTTCTCGCCGACAAGGAAGGTCACCTTGGGATGCATCTCCAGCTTGTCCAGCGTGCGCACGGCGGGCAGGTTGAAGGGGTAGCGGTCGAAGGACGCGACTTTGTCGCGTTGGAGGGTGAGGTGGAGGATGAATTGGGTCGTGAGCATGTCAGGCGCTCAGCTCGCCGCTACCGACTACCAAACTCGCGAATCACCTCAATGAGGCCAACGATGTTGGCGTTGAGTTCATCCAGTCGCTCGGCCGGCACCCACCACTCCGTGTGAAGTCCTCCACCCACCTGTTGAACCTCGAATTGCGCCATGAACGCTGACCGAACCTGAAAACGTGTGACGCAGCCATAACCGCTGGCGGGCACGTTCCAATCACGCGCAATCTGGACGGCATAGGCTTCGTTGGTGACCGGGTAGAAGATCGGCTGATCGGGCAGCCGAGGCGGCCAAGCCTTGGAGCCGGACTGCTCCACGAGGGCCAGCTCAAGTGGGCCGGTCGGGCGGTAGAGGGTGATGGTGCTGTCGTCCATCGGCAAAGTATGCCGAAGCGGTGCGAGGTGGCAGGAGTGGCGTCTTCGGCCGGGCCCATGCCGGGATTTGCCTTCGGCGAAACCTGCGGTTTTCGCCCCGGCGGGCGAGTCACTTTGGCTTCGCCGAAACCTTCGGTTTTCTGGGCCATCAGAAAGTAGGCAAAGAGTTCCCCCCGACCGCCCCGCCCTGCGCTGCGCTTCGGGTGCCCTGTGGTACTCAAGCCTTGAGGCCGCCCTGAACTCGCGCCGCTACGCTCTGCTCAAACTACCGTGCGGAGTCAGTCCTTGAAGTGCGCTTCGCGCACGGCCTCAAGTCTTTCCGTTCTTCGGCGGGGCCAAAAGGGGCATACGAAATACATCCGCCAGCCGGTTGTTGGGCTTGGCTGTTGGCTGTTTCAAGAAGTCCCCTTCTAAACCGCCGAGAAGCGCAGAAGCCCGGGGCGCGAGCGAAGCGAGCCTCAAGCTCTGACTTCGCACCCCTTTGTCTGAACGCAGCGTAGCGAAGTGAGTTGGGTGCGGCCCCGGGCTTCGAGCATCGCAGGGGACCCCGCAGGGGCGGTTTTGCAGGGGAGAGCTCTTTGCTTACTTTCTGGCGGCCCAGAAAGTGAGTCGCCTGCGGGGGCGAAATCCCCGCATGGGCCTCACGCATCAGCCCAGCCCCTCACCGGCGAACGCAAACCTTCAAGCCACCGCCGCCACCGCATCCACGACGACGCGCCCATCCAGCAACCGCAACGTCCTCGACGCCTGCGCCGCATGCTCCAGCGAGTGCGTCACCATCACGAGCGTCGTGCCGTCCGCATTCAGCTCACGCAGGATGCGCATCACCTCCGCCCCGTGGGCGCTGTCCAAATTCCCGGTCGGCTCGTCCGCCAGCAGCAACGCCGGCCGCGCCGCAATCGCCCGCGCGATGGCCACGCGCTGCTGCTGGCCGCCGCTCAGCTGGCTCGGCCGATGGCTGGCGCGATGCGACAACCCCAAACGCTCCATCACTTCAGCCACCCGCGCACGCCGCTCGCGCGCCGGCAGCTCGCCGTACTCCAGCGCCAGCGCGATGTTCTCGGCCACGCTCAGGTCGTCGATGAGGTTGAAGCTCTGGAAGACGAAGCCGATGCGGCCCCGGCGCAGCGTGTTGAGTTGCTTCTCGTTCCAGCCCGCGACGTTATGGCCGTCGAACCAGTACTCGCCGCCGCTCGGCGCGTCCAGCAGGCCCAGGATGCCCAGCAGCGTGGACTTGCCGCAGCCCGAGGGGCCGGTGATGGCGAGGTATTCGCCGGCCTCGATGTCGAGGTCGATGCGGTCCAGCGCGGTGGTCTCGATGTCGCCGGTGTGGAAGGTCTTGGTCAGATGTTTGAGCTTGAACATGGTCAATGGAGATCCAGAGCTGAAGCGCCGGTGAGGGCGCGATAAGGGGAGATGACGACCCGCTCGCCGGGCCGTAGGCCGCCCAGCACTTCGATGACGCCATCGGCGCGGCGGCCGAGTTGGAGGGCGCGCCGCTCGGCATGGCTGCCGCTGGCGTCCAGCACAAAGGCCCAGGCGCCACCGGTGTCGGCATAGAAGCCACCATCGGGCAGCAGCAGGGCGGGGCTGCTCTGGCCCAGCGTGAGGCGCACGTCCAGGCCCTGGCCGACCTGAAGCGCAGGCGGTTCGGCGTCGAAGGCCAGCTCGGCGGTGAAGCGGCCGTCCTTGACCTGCGGGTCGATGCGGGCGACATGCAGCGCGTGATCGCGGCCCTCGTGCGTGAGCAACGCGGCCAGGCCTTCGCGCACCCGGCCGAGGTGGAATTCGTCCAGTCGCAGGTCGAGCTTGAAGCGGCCCAGGCTGTCCAGCCGCGCAATGCGCGTGCCGCTGCGCACGCTCTCGCCCACCTGCAACGTCAGCCCCGTCACGCGGCCCGCCACCGGCGCGCGCACGGCCAGGCCTTCGCTGGCGGTGCGCATCGCGTCCAGCCGCTTGTTCAGGTCGGCCACGGCGCGCTGCATGGCCTGCACGGACTGCTCACGCACGGCCAGCTCCTCGCGGCCGTCGGCTTGCTGCTGGGTGAACAGGCGCTCGGCCATGGACAGCTTGTCGGCCGAGTCCTCCAGCGCCGACGGCGACACAAAGCCCGTGCCGGCCAGCTCGCGGTTGCGCTGATGCAGGCGGCGCACGCGCTCCAGTTCGAACTGGCCTTCCGTCAGCGTGCGGCGCTGAAGGGCCTGGGCCTGCATCCACGCGGCGCGCAGCGTCGAGAAGTTGGCGAGCTGCTGGGCCGCCTCGCTGGAGCGTGCCATCAGCTCCTGGGCGCGCTGGGTGCTGCTGAGCACGACGAGCAGCTGGCCGGCCTCGACACGGGCGCCGTCCTTCACCAGCACCTGCTCGACGCGGCCCTCCTCGGTCGCGTCCAGCAGCACGGACTGCAGCGGCTGCGCCGTGGCGCGGCCGACAACGACGTCGCGGAAGGCGCCGGGCTTGGCGGCGGCGATCTCCACATCGGCGCGCGCCACCGGCACGCCGCGCGGCCAGTAGCGCACCAGAAGCAAGGCCACGGCCAGCGCGGTCACGACGGCCAGTGCGATCAGGCCGTAGCGGCGCGGCAGCACCACGCGACGGTCCATCGCTGCGCCTGATGGCATCACGGCGCTCATCAGCCGCGCAGCGCCTGCAAGGGCCGCAATGCGAGCGCGGCATGAAGATGTCGAGCGACGGCCACGGCCGTCACGACAGCCAGCAGCGCGACGGCCGCCAGCAGCACCCACAGCGACCCCGGCCCCACCGGCGCGCGCTCGACAAAGCCGCTCAGGTAGAACTGCGTGACCCACGCCGCCACCGGCAACGCGACGACGCAGGCGGCGGCCAGCACACCCGCGAACTCCTTCACCAGCAGCCCCGCCACCGCGCCGGCCCCGGCGCCATGCAGCTTGCGCAGCACGATCTCGCGCTCACGGCGGCGCAGCGTGTAGGCGGCCAGCGCGTAGATACCCACGGCCGCCAGCAGCAGGGCCAGCGCGCCGGTGACGCCGATGAGCGTGCCGATGCGCGTGTCCTCGGCCATCGTGCGCGCCTGGTGCTCGCGCACCGGCAGCACCTGCGCCTGAGCGGCGGGAATCATGTCGTTGATGAGGGCGGCCAGCTTGCGGCGCGTCTCGGCGGGGTCGCGGCTGTGCACGCTGATGACGCCGGCGCCGTGCTCGACGACGGGCGTCAGGATGCTTGGCGAGCGCGGCAGGCGCGGGCGGTCGAAGCGCAGGTCGTCGACGACGGCGACGATGGTGACCGGCTGGGCGTTGCCATATGCCTTGTTCACGCCCACCGTCTGGCCGATGGCGGCCTCGGGACTGACAAAGCCCAGCGCCGCCGCCGCGCTGCGGTCCAGCACCGCGCCGTTCTGCGCCACCTCCGCGCGGTGATCGGCCGACAGCCGGCCGGCCAGCACGCGCACGCCGTACAGCGTCAGCCAGCCCGGCGTGAATCCCCCGGCGGCGCGCAGGTTGACGGGCTGGCCGTTGGGGCCGCTGAACTGGGAGAACCACTTGCTTTCGTCACGGCCCGGCACGTCGGGCGACGCCGCTGCCGCGACGACCTCGGGCCAGGTCTGGATGCGCGCCAGCAGCGCCTGCGTCTGCGCGGGCAGTGTTTCGGGCGGCAGGTCCACGGCCAGGCGGTTGGCTGTCTCGAAGCCGCGCGGCAGGTCGGCCACGTGCGTCGTCTGCCAAGCCACCGTGAGGGCCAGCGCGGCGAACAGAGCGGCGGCGGCGAACTGCACGGTCGTCATCACGCGGCGCAGCCAGCGGCTGGCCGCGCCCTCGCTGTGGCTGCGGCCGGCCAGCGATTCGGCAGGCCGCACGCGCAGCGCGATGCGCGTCAGCGGCAGCGCGCTCAAGGCCGCGACGGCCACGCACAACAACGCGGCCAGCGCCACCATGAGGGGCGACAGCACCGGCGTGTCGAAGCTGTGCTGCATCAGCACCGACACCGCCGGCGTGGCCCACCAGGCCAGCAGCAGGCCAGCCAAGCCGGCCAGGCCCGCCACAGCCAGCGCCTCGACGAAGAACTGCACGCCCAGCGCCGGCGCACTGGCGCCGAGGGATTTGCGCAGGCCGATCTCGCGCTGGCGCCTGAGCGTGCGCACGCTCCACAGGTTGACGAAGTTGATGACGGCCAGCGCCAGCACGCCCGCCGCCGCCGCGGCCAGGCTGCCCAGCCGCAGGCGGCGGTCCGGGCTGCCGGCGCCATGCAAGCCGATGTCCAGCACCGGCAGCGCGCGCAAGTAGGCCCAGGAGCCA
>Ga0307515_10012089_pt1 | contig 16278 bp, 2 predicted proteins | sample 17_EM_MG_FD_194513 | JGI IMG/M metagenome (GOLD analysis project Ga0307515, IMG submission 194513) | Populus trichocarpa ectomycorrhiza microbial communities from riparian zone in the Pacific Northwest, United States - 17_EM | ecosystem: Host-associated > Plants > Roots > Unclassified | place...
GCATCTATATTTGTATCCACCTTATAGGGCCTAAGCGTAATAATCTTATCTAGGAAGTCCTTTATAATCGGTAATTTAGTCTTCTTAATAGATAGGAATAGTAATATAGCCCCCACTAGGGCCCTCTTAATAGTATAGTCTTTAAAGGCAGTAATTAAGTGACCTAGATCTATATAATAAGATCGGATTATAGAGATATAATTAAAAAGGGTTTCTGGCTTAACCCTACCTATTAAAGGGGCGGCTGTACTAAACGCTTATTAAGCAATCCATTCCCCTAAGTCCATCTTCTTAGCCGGATACAGTAATAAACCGTTTAGGGCTAAGAAGGCCTCCCAGCTCTTAATAGCGGAGGAGTAGCCCTTCCTTATATTGGCTGCTAAGCCATGCTATATAAGTAGTAAAAAGTAATAAGACTCACTGATCTCGCTCTAGAAGGTTAGGGGAGGTTAATTAAACAACTCTGGGTTAACTATAAGAGTTAGTAGCCACCTAAAGAGGTATTATTTTTCTGGCAAGAAGCCGTCATTTATTTGCCACTTAGGGCATATTAATAATAATTTCTTATAATTAAATCGCGAGAGAATATTAGCAAGCCTATTTAGCGCTAGAGACCTATATAGTCGTTATTTATCTAGCAAAAAGCCGTTATTCATTTGCCACTCGGGGCACATTAATAATAATTTCTTACGGTTAAATTGTGAGAGAGTATTAGTAAGCCTATTGTTGGCGCTAAAGACCCATATAGTTGTTATAGTAATATCATTTGTTATTAAGGATATAAGTATCTCTTAGAGTAATCGGTTTTTAGAACCTTTTATAATATTATTCTAAATGCCGCTATAAGTAACTATATTGTCTGTATAAATACAGAGAAACCTATACCGCTATACTAATAACCACCTTTTAAATGCCTCTGCGATAGCATATATTTCTTTTAGGTTAATATAGTTATCCGCCTAGTCTAGCAGGGGGTAATAGCTAAAAGCCTAGGCCTAGGGTAGGGAAGCCACGTAATTAGGCTAATAGCTATTTTCTCCACTAAAGTAGAAGCCTCCATAGCCTTTAAGTGATAAAGCGTCGGTAAATAAGTGAAACTGTGGCCTCTCCTTATTATTAAAGAATAGTACACTGTTACTTAATATAAGAACCTTAAGCTAAAGGTTAAAGTCTTCCTTAAGCTCTAGGGGAAGGCGCTAGTGCGTATATCTTAATAGCCTAATAGGCCATTTTATTATAAAGTCCTATAAGGAGCGAGAGTACGAGCGCCTAAGGCGGATAACTTTTACACACTATGCTAGGCGGCCCGCCAGTTATTAGGCTTGCTATAATAATAGCCAGCCCATCTAAAGAGCTTTAGTTACCTAATTAATAGCTTTCTATTACTTAACTAGTAAGAGTTTTATCTCTATTGCCGCGGTGTTAATCGTGTAACCTAGTACTTTAGCCTCCATACCTTTAATATTTTTAGTATTATTTCGGGGTACCCCTAGCTGGTTAGTAACCAAGAGGTATACCTCCCTTAGTAATAGCAGTATAGTTAGACACTTAACCACAAATATAAAATCATTAAGGTAGTGCTTAATAACAGAGTCGATCTATTGTGCTAGGATCTAGTGGAGACCTTTAGTGAATAAGTTAAAGAGAAATGGGGCTGTTTATAAGCCAAATAGTAGACAGCATTTAATATATATAACTCCCTTCCAGATAAAGCCGAGTAGGTAACGCGACCGCACTAAGACAGGCACGATCCAGAAGGCATCTCTAATATCTCGTTTAACTAGGTAGTAGCCCCTACTAGCTATAATTATATATACTAGTATAGTCTCTCCCCGGGTATAGTATAGTATTGCCTAGGCTAGGTTAATAGAGTTATTAACTAAGGATCCCTTAGGTAAGGAGAGGTCGTAAATACGGCGGAAGCCGCTATCTGCCTTAGGCACTAGGCCTAGGGGTAAGGTAACTACAGAGTTAATGGCCTGTATACGGCCTAGGGCTAGGTTAATAACGATTTTTTTTAGAGATAAGGTCTTCATTATCATATAGGAGAGGTGGTTTTTGTAGACACTAGATAGTATAGGTAACAAGGTACCTATCTCTGCCCTATAGGTAAGGATACCTTATAAAATTGCTAGGAGATTTCTAGGGTACTTATAAAGAAGCGTGCTCTAAGCGAGAGGCCTTAAGGGTAATGGTAAGTCGGCCAGAAAAGTCGTTTGCAAGTAAGTTTTGAAAAAAGGTACTAAATTAGGCCTGCCTTAAAGCCTTAGCGCCTGTAGTAGGTCTATTTAGATGGTTAAACCTAGGAATATATCTTTATCTACCATCAAATCCTAGGTCTAACTACTTACGGCAGTAAGCTACCTAGGGTATGACTTTAATGGGTGGTCTTTATCGCATTTAGAGTATATATGGCGGTAACAATATAGATTATTTCTATAAGCCTGCTAATTGTTCTAGCTGTAACAGGGCTTATTAGAGGTAGGGGGAGGGGAGGTATTCTTTCGCGATCTCTTTAATGCCATACTACGGACTTTAAGCCCCTGGCTCCATACCTTTATATTAGCCGCCCGGCAGTATAAGGCCTTAAACTAGGTAGGCATGTCCTAGTTACTAGGCTTAAGCTGATTGCGATCTATAATATACCTATAGTAGTTAAATGCGAGGTCTAGGATAGAGGTCCAGTTATAGGTTATAGAGTAGTCGCGGATCTTGTTTATCTAGAGCAACATCCTTATATAGAGGTTGGTTGGGTATATATAGAGAGTGCTTATAATTACTATATAGTTTATAAACCCAGTAAACTAGACCTCCTTATTCTCGTAGACCTTATAGCTAGTAGTAGGTCTCTTTAAAACAAGTTTTCCGTTTTTAATAGTAGCCATATTAAAGAGGTCTGGGCGGCCAGAGTATACCTATAGACGTGCTAGATTCTCTAAGCGGAAGGATCCTTTTTATATATTATAGAGGTCTCTTCTAGCTAGGCTAGGGAGGTCAAGCTTAAGCGTACCTAAGCCTTCCGGCAGGTTATAGGACTTACCTAGTTTATCCGCCTTAGCGGTAGAGGGGTGCTCTAGTGGAGTAGGCTGCTTTAGAGCGGCTAGCCTTGCCTAGTAAAACTCCTCTTTCTATTCCATCTTTTGGATCCGTGCCTATTCCTCCTATTCCGTCTTTTAGATCTATACTTGTTCCTCCTACTCTCTCTTTTAAATCTCTAGGTTATGGAGTTATTAGGCCCTCTTGTTTTGTTTTCTAGCTCTTTCTTCTTCTAAAGATAAAACTATAGTGTATTTGGTAGATGGGATAGTAAATAAGGAGGTAGATGATAGGGTGGTCGAGCGAGGAGTTTTCGAGCAGGTACTATTGGCTGGAAAGTCGGTTATAGGCCTTAATAAATTATATAGGCCACTCAGAACACTAATCGCAAGCAATCTATAATGAAAAGAACGACCTATTGAGTGCAGTTGTAAGCAATGATGCTATTAACCGTGTTGAACATCTGGTTGAATACCTAAGTTGCAGGGTTTTTGGCCAAGCAATGTATAGACACGTGATATTTAAATATACCTTTATTAAATTCGTAACTTTTTATAGTAAAGGCTTACCGGTTGGCTGGAGTAGAGGAGCTAGAGGCGGTGGAGGTAGAGGAAGAGTACCTCTAGGTAGGAGGGCACCTCTAGGTGGAAAAGTACCTCTAGGTAGAAGAGTAGCGTTTTAGGGGTTTTATTCTGAATTAAAGTTACCTTTTAAAGAATATGGGTTAGTTTTAGGTTTCTATAATTAATATATAATCTTAGCTTTCGTCTATACTAGTTCTTTTATACTAGTAATAACGGCCTAAATATTACTAGTAATTGGGTTACTATTCTTAGTAATATATACCCCGTTCCTATAGAGAAAGTCTTAAAAATCCCAAATAATATTAATATTACTAAGTACCTAGGTGTTAGCGGTTTATTCTATAAAATCCTCCCTAAAATATTCCTATAGCTATAAATTAGCGTAGTATTTACTTTAGTAGAATATAATACGGTATAGGAGAAAGCTATTAACTTATTTTATGGTATAAGTTATTATATTAAAGGTAAATTCGTCCTAATTTTTATTAATAAGTTTCGCGTACGAAGCTACCCCTAGTAGTAAGGAGTCTTCCTAGTTATTTAAAGTAAGCGTAGCCATGTTTTTAGAGGGAGGGAAGTATTATTAGTATAGGGATTATTGTTTAGTACGCGTTCGTAATATATACTTATTATTTAGTACGCGTTCGTTATTTAGTATGCGTTTATAACATGTATTAGTGATTATAGGGCTTAGGACTAGTTCTAGCCTTAAATCGTAAAGACTTATAAAGTGTGTTATTCTGCGTAATAGACGTAAGAATCTATAATCTTAGAAAGGCTTAGGACTAGTTCTAGCCTTTAGATCCTTAAATTTGTAAAAGAGTTTTATTTAAGGTTTAGGACTAGTTTTGACCTTAAAAGATAGCTTCCTTTAGTATAAGTAGCACTAGTATAGTAGCTTGTCTCTTCTTAGTGGAATACCTAGCTGCTTTATAGTATAATAGTAAAGTTAACTACTAATTAGTGTTGGTTATATAAGGTAATATTATATAGCTACGGTTTGTAGATAGTATGATAATTGTTAATTCTATATTCTTAAGGGAGAGTGAGGAGCTTAAGGCTCCTCGCCACGCTAGTGCCGCGGCGACACGTGACGGCAATATACTTTATATGGTGACTACTTGCCTTTATTCCCAACACTTATCCTTTTATCTTTATTCTTTTATTAGTTCTTTTACTAGTTCTCTAAGCTTTAGAAGGGCTAATATTTACTTATATCCTCTACTTCTATTACCTTTATAGCCTAGAACTAAGTTAAGGCACCTAACCATACTGGCTATTTTATAGCCTCTTAGGCGCTTTTATTATTATTTAAAACTTCCTAAAGGTTTAGAAGTGCATTTTTCTATAAAATCCGCCCTTTAGTAGTTGTTATAAAGTATAAGCGATAATAATATATAGCAAAGTAAATATTATTAAGCTATATATATAAACTATGTAATAAGATTAAAAAGTTACGTAAAGAAAAAAGGTAGAAAAACGGGAAGAAAGGGCATATATTATTAAATTAGTTGCTTAGTTAATATATACACAAAGCAAAATAGGATTCGCGTAGTAGTCCTAGCAGAACTTAGTAGGATTTAGTGAAACTTAGCGGAATATAGCAGAATATAGCAGATTGCCATCAGATTGCCGCAAATTGCCATCTTATAGTCGGTCTTTAGTTGCTAAGTTAGTAGAAATAGGTGGACGTATATAAGGTATTACAGGGGTGTCCTATAATAGTACCCCTTTTAAACTTAAGCTTCTATAAGGTAGGACTATAGTAGTTCTAGGTAGGGTTTATAAAAGTCCCCTATAGCTTATATAAGTCCTATAGAGTTAACTAGTTCTTATAAGGGCTTAATAAAGCCTCTCCATTTTATAAGGTATATATATTAGCGTTTCCTTTTATTATACTTAATATTATTAATTCTTTTAATAAAGTACTTATTCTTACTATCTACTTTAACTAATAGGGGAGGGTTCTATATCTATTTAGGTAGGGTATTTAATATAGAGATAGTAGGGTAGAGGACTAACGTATAAAATATAGGGTGGATTTAAACCGTATTGGGGAGCTTTAGTTAGTAGGTGTAAGAGAAGATAACCTTTTTAACTTTATAAGGGCTAGCGTTTTTCTAATTAAGTTTCTTAATAGGTTATTTTGTGTTTAGATTTCTTATATTTAGTTAGATAAAGTTACTAATTTAGTAAACTAGTACTAGGGTTTATTTCTTATTTACTACGGCTTTATAGATAAATTAGGCCTATATTATTTTGTTACTAAGAAACTATTATAGTTCCTCTATCTTCTCTATAAATTTATTTACTTTTATAACTTATAAGGCGTAATGGGCGGGGTAAGGGATATTATTAAAGGGTTTAAAACCTATTTATAGATAATAGCCGTAGTTAGCTAAGAACAGGGAGACCTTTATAGTTTCTAAAACGGAGTTATTTATAGTAAACTTAGTAAATATAAGCTAGTAAATCCAGTTATCCTATAAATATAATACATATATCCAAATATACTATTCTATTATAGTATTTACACGTTCCATTTAGCTATCTATTTCTAAGTAGTATATAGTAGATAATAGTGCTTTAATATAGAGTTAAATAGTTAATTTTTTCTAAAATATAGAGATAAACTGGCTGCCTTTATTAGAGATAATCGTTTTAGAAAGTCTATAGAGTTTCTATATATAATCTAGGAATAGTTAAGCAATAGTAGGTATTAATATATTAGAGTAGGCAATTAAGTATCTTATCTTAGATAGTTAGTTTAGAACTACTATAATATTTATATAGTCTTTACTTACAGGGAGATCTATAATAAAGTTAATTAAAATATTCTTTTATCTTCGGTCTAAAATAGGTAATAGCTTTAAAAGGCCGTTATACGCCTTATGTAAAGCTTAAGCTCGTTAGCAGATATAATAGCTAAAGACGTATCTTTATATTATATCATATATATTCGGCTAGTAGTATTCTTATTAAAGCAATTTTAGAGTTTTTCCTTAGCCTAGGTGGCTAGCTACTAGTAAATTGTATATATGTTTAAGGAGCCTAAGCTTAAGTTTATTATAGTTAGGTATAACTAGGCGGTTTTAGTAGTATAAGCGGTCTTTATAAGCTTTATATTTACTTAGGGAGATCTTTTTAAAGCGTCTAACGCTATCTTAAATTAGCTTAAATGTCTCTTAGATAAACTCATTATTTAGGTATTTTAAGGATTGTATACTATAAGGTCTTTAGTAGGTGGATTAAATAGCTTAGGGCGAAGTAGGGTTTAGTTATAGTTAGGAGCGCGCTTTTTCTAGTGCTAGTACGTCCTGCGTGCGTTATATTAAGGCGTTACGCTTTTAACCTTAAGCGCCTAGTTAGTATATAATTAAGAATTGGAGGTAAAACAGATATTTTAACTAGCGGGCCTAGCGGTAGCTTAGCTATTTTATAGATGTAAAGTATTATAGATTCTTATAATCGCTAAGAACTTTAATTAGAATCTAGCACCTTTTAGTTCTGGTTACTATTGTTTAAAATATCTAATAATAGCTAGCAGTTTTTTATTATAGATCTTATAATTATATTTAGCTAGACTTAGTTATTTTAAGAAGTATACTATAGGGTATAACACTCCTTTATTATTATATTAAGATAAAATATCTCTAGTAACGTAGTTAGATAAGTTAGCTTTTATAATACTCTTCTAGTTTAAGTTAAAGTATAGGCGCGGTAGTAAATATAACCTTTAGGTAAATAAAGGTCTTCTTATATTTCTTATTAAAGACAAAGACTTAAATTTTTTGTATTAGGGCTATAAGGGGTAAAACTAAGGCGGAGAAGTTATTAATAAACTATTAGTAGAAATTGGCAAATCCTATAAAGGCTCTTACGTCCTTAACGTTCTTAGGTTCTTACTAGTTTATAATTACTTTAACTTTCTTTAGGTTTACTTATATACTATTTATAAAAATAAGAAGCTTAAGGTATAGGACTTCTATTTTATAGGATTTATATTTATCTATATCTAATTATAGGCTAGCTTCTTATAAGGCTTATAAAATGATATTAACGTATTTCTAGTATTTAGTTAGGTTATTACTATATATTAGGATATTGTTAATATAAGTAGTATAAAAAATATCTAGGTAGGGACGTAGGGTATTATTTATATAATATTAAAACAAGCTTAAAGCGTTTATAAGGCTAAATAATATTACTAAGTATTTAAATAATCTATACTGGGTACGGAAAGCGGTAAGCTATTTATCTCCATTTTTATTTATTTATATCCGTTGTATTATACTACGTATAATACTGCGCATGCAGCCTCTAGGCTATGGCGCTATAGTACTATATATATAAATCCTTTCTAGGCAGCTTAATATGTACTAGTAGCTATATCCTAATAGTTTATAAACCCCTAAGGGTTTATAGCTCCTTAGTAAGATACTAAGTTAGTACAACTACTAGGGAATGAGAAAACGGTAGGAAAAACCATAGGAAATCCTAACATCTATTCCTATCCTTTTACAATTTGCTTCTATCCCTTTGCTCTCTAATATTGTTTTATTAAAGGCCTAATAGGCTTCTAGGATCTTGTTTTTATTCTTCTATAGAATCTTCTAAGCTAGTATCTACTAGTTTAGCTGCTTTAAGAGTCTTGCAGTCTTTACTATTAGTAAAGTGTTTTCCCTTACAATTAATGCAAAGAGGGGTAGTGTGCTTGCAAGCCTTACCTATTATTAAACAGGTAGGACAGTAGTGGTCTTTAGATAAATGTGCAGTCGCACAAAATCTATAGGCTCTAGTAGAGCATCTATCTCCTATATGGCCAAATTTTTGGCAGCTAGTACACTGCGTAGTAGGAGAGACTTCTAGGTATTTTACTACCTTAGTAGCTATACCCGCAATTAGAATCTCTTTTTGTTTAAGGATTTCTTGTCTTTTCTCCTTATTCTCTATAGTAAAGACTATAGAGCCAAATCTGGTCTATAGATTATGTCTTTTTTTACTAGATAAGATCCATCTAGGTAGTCCTTATATCCCTATAGGATTAAAGGTCTCAATTTCTTCTTTTAGAAGCTTAGAGCCTCCTTCTCCTAAGAAAGGTAGGGTAGGAACCCTATAGGCTATAATTTAAACCTAAGGTTCTAGTTTTAGTTCTACTTACAGTTTTAATGCAAATAGTTAATTGACTTTGTTTTGTATAGAAAAGGTATTAGGGGTTAGTCCTTTTAGTCTATAATAAAGACTAGCTTCCTTTCTTATAGCTGCTTTTTCTTACTTCTAGTAGAAGTAGAAGGGGTAGGAGATAGTATTAGTAAGGAGGGCAGGGGGGATAAGGAAGGGAGGTTCTTCTTTAGTCTCTCTGCGTAGGTTTCCTTAGTAGGAGTTACCTCCTTACAGAGAGCTCTTACTTCTTCAACTAATCCTTATAGGATATCTTTTGCCTTTCTTTTCCTTTTATAAAGGGATTTTCTCCTACTAGAATACTCCGTGTATAGTCCTCTAGCTATTTAACTTATTCTTTTTCTTTTTCGTTTTCTTCTTCTTCTAGCCTTTTATAAGCCTGTATTAGGCTTTCTAGAGCCTTTTATAGGTGTTATTTAGGAGAAAGGAGAGGGAAAGATATACTAGGTATACCAGCCGTAAAAGTCATTAGTTTTTTTTTGTCTTTTTTACAGGTTTTTAGTTTTCTTTTTTAGTAGAAGACTAAGGATGTCCTCTTTTTTCTCCTGTCCCAAATAGGCTAGGAGAAGGAGAAGGGGCAGAAAAAGTGAATATAGTCGTGGACTTATTATCACTTATTTCTATAGAAGGTTTTTTTATACCTATTAGACTTTGGCATCTTATAGGGGGGTTTCCTAGTTTGTACAGTAGATAATAACCTCCTTAAATCTCTTATCGCTTAGTCCTAGGGGTAAAAAACTAGGCAAAAAGCCTTGCTAGTTTTTACTATCCTTCTACGCCCTTTCTCCTTACTAATCTTACTAGAAGATTTCTAGGGAGGTTAGGCTAAAAGGTAGTAAAAAAACCGGCTAAAAAAGACTAGTATAGTTATTTTCTTTTTCTATTAAAAGTAGAAAAAACTACTAAAAAAAGAACTTGTTAGGCTTTTACTAGCAGAAAAGCCCTAAAGGCAATCCTTCTCTTACTAAAGAAAATCTAACTAAATGAGATATAGAAAAGTACCTACCCCCTCTATTTTACTAGGCTTTTACTTTCTATAGAAGAAAAACCTAGGAAAAGTCTATATTTTGGTATTTTAGTATTCCTACCCTTGCCTTACTTACAAGCTAGGACCACCCCTTTAAAGAATTTCCTTTTAGAAAAGGGGGTAAAAAAGGTAAATGAATCCACCTTTAGCTCGCTAGGCAGTGGGAATTGGGTCTTAGAAGTTGGAAAATTAGTTATTTTTGGTGGTAAGATGGGTATTCGTAAGTTTTGAAGTGCGGCGCTACCTTTTAGTAAGGTTGCATGTGTGGTAAAAGGTGCCTTTTTTATCTCCATTTATAATACGGAGATAGTTAAATATAGAGATAATATTAAGCTTTATATAGAAGTAAGCCTTATTTAGTTAATTTAGCGTTTCTTATATTAACGGGATTAGATATTAGTTTTTAACGGTAGTAGTGTTAAGAGTTTAGTAGTCTATATAAAAGTATAGTCCGCTACTTAGTTTTTTAATAAAGATTACTAATACGGCTATAGGTAAAGAGCTTACTCTAATAAATCCTTTACTTAGGTTCTTATCTAGGTACTTTTATAGTATTTAGAGTTTATTTTAGAATATCCTATATAGGGGTCTAAATCTAGGCTGCTTTCTTTCTTTAAATATAATCTTATAATTATATAGTCGGTATTCTAGTAGCTTATTAGCTTCCTTTTATAAGAATACCTTTAAGTATTATAGTACTAGTAGAAACTGGTAGATTGTAGCTAATAGATATTAGTGGATTATAGCGGATAGTTATAAACAGTCGTAAATAGTTGTAGATAGTCGTAGATAGTTATAGACAGTTTTATATAGTTTTAGACAGTTGCCGTTACGTAACTAAAGGATTATATATAACGTTAAGCGGCGCTACCCTCTATCTTCTTTCCTTTCTTTAGCTTTAGATCTTCGTTTATAGACTACTAATTATATAGGCTTACGCGTCCCTCTTACTATACTTATGCCTTAATTAACTAAGTCGCTAATATTATCTAAAGCTTAACTACCTCTTCTTCCTAAGAAGGAACTTAAAAATATCTATAGACTATAAATAAGAATAAAATATAGAAGTAGACCTAAAGAATATTACTAGAACTTAAAGAATAAAATAGAATTAAAAGAATAGAAAAGAATAATAAGATTTATAAAACACGTATATACTAGAACCCCTGCAAAATTCTATTAAAAGTTACCCTAATAACTATACTACAATGCTAAGAAATATAGTAGCCGATAAAGCAGCTATAGGACCCTCGAATACCTCTAATGGTAAAATAGTAACTAACTTAAACTTTTAGGTGGAGCTTGTGGTAGCTAATGCCGAAATTAAATGACTTTAAGAGCTAGTTAAAGCTAGAGAACCCCCTATACCTAGTAAAGAGTTATTAGATACCTAGAGACTTGTTATAGTCCTTAAGGCTCTAGCCTAATATATAGTATTAGTATTATTGCGGTCCGTAAAGGTTGCGGACCCCCTATTGCTTATAGATAGAACCAACCCTATATTTAATAATTAGAAGCTTTAATTATAGGATAAGCTTAAAGTTAATATAGACTACTTTCCTATTACTTAGGCTAAAATAGCCTATGTCTTCGGCCGTACTAGTAGGGATGTATAGATATACCTATGTCCTTAATACGCATAGGACTTAGTAAATCCCTTCCTCTCTAAAGAAGAGATAATTATCTACCTATTTTCTATTTATAAGGACCCCTTTAAAGTATAAAACGCCTAACTTAATTATAAAAGCCTAAATATAAAAACGACAGAGACCTTCTTAGCCTTTTAGACCCGCTTTTTATACCTAGCTAGCTAGGCTTAAATTCCCTAAGAAGATTTAATGCCAGACCTATTTAATAAGCTTACCCTAGACCTATAGCGAGCTATACTACTAGTTTTTACTACTATATAGACGCTAAAGGAACTTATAAACTAGTGCTTAGCTATTAACTAAGGCCTTTACTAAATCAAGGTACGCGCCAAATGGTATAAAGCTAGAAACCCTTTAAATTAGACTATAAGCAATATAAGAACGGCCTATAATGCCCTAGCACAATTAGCAAACCCTATAGCACCGCCTATATAGTCCGCCGCTAATTTAACAGCTAGCTATATGGCTAGTCCTACTATAGGTCTAGTAAATACTCAGCCTATATATAGTAACCCCTATATATAGGCCCTTAGTAATTAGGGAGCTTGCTTTTCTTATAGTTAGAAAAGTTATTATATAAAGGATTGCTTAATAGGCGTAAAAGCGGATAAGGTTTTATTAATCTAGGAGGATAGCATAAAGTCGGAAAAAGAGGAACCCTAGAGGAAGACTCCTCTTTAGGGTTAAAAGGGGTTAATATATTAGATGTTAATCTAGGTTAGCTAGTTAGTAAAAAAAGCTACACTATCCCTTATACTTTATTCTATAATAAATACTAAGTTTTAACCTTTACTTTAGCTAACTCTAGAGTAAATGCCTTTACTTTAATAGATACCTAGTATACTATAAAGCTGGCTAACTTTCTAAATATACCTATTAAAGAACTACCTAAACTAATTTTTATCTACGAGTATAACGGGCAGATAGGGCTACCTATTATAACTATCTTGCGGATTTACCTTTATATTAACGGATAAAGGTAGTATAATATCCCCTTCCTTATTATAGACCTAGGTAGCTATAATATAATCTTAGGGTAAAAATAGCTAGCCTATTTAGGCTTATAGCTTAATATATAGAGTAGACGGCTTATCTAGCCCAAAATCCTACCTATAACCCCTTTCTTTATAAAAGAAATTAGTATTATAATAGAAAACCTTATACAGCCCTAGATTAATACTATTTACTAGGCTAATGCTATATATAGAGACTAGGCTTTTAAGAAAGATATATAGCTTAATTTGTAATGGATTTATATACTATATCGCCCCTAGACTACCTATATTACGCCACCCACATTAAAGACCTAGAAAGTTAGTAATAACCTAAAAAAGCCCCCTATAGAGAGCTTAGGCCCTATATAGCTACGAAGAACAGTAAAGGATATTAGATATTATACTAAACTAATAGATTAGAGGTATAATCTGCGGAAAATAGAATAGGAGCTAAGAAAGATTATAAACCCTAAACTGTAAAATACGGTCTAGAAAATGGCTATAAGGAAACTAGCAGACCTCCCACTAGTTAATATCTACTATATTAGTACTATAGGATTTTACCAGAACTTAGTTTAGCCTAATACCATTACCTTTATAATGAGCTTATACGAAATTAATTAAATAATTAAGGAAAAGGGAAGTAAGCTTAGTGGATAAGAAAGTAAGCTTATAGATAAGGAACTAGTAGAATAAAAGCTACCCTATTAATACTAGAAATTTAAGGATATATTCTCTAAAGTAGCGTCTAATATACTTCTACCTTACTAACCGTATAACTATAAGATTAAAATTAAGTAGGGTAAGGAAAATACCTTTAGCTTTAGCCCCCTTTACAAGTAGTTTACTACCGAATTATAGGCTATAAAGTAGTATCTTATTAATAACCTAAATAAGGGCTTTATTAAGCCTAGCTAAGCCCCTTTTACCTTACCTATTCTCTTTATTAAAAAGCTAAATAGAGGCCTCTACTTCTATATTAACTACTATAAGCTAAATAATATAACCCGCAAGGACCGCTATCCGCTGCCCCTACTTAATAAGACTTTGGCCCAAATAAGTAGAGCTAAGGTCTTTATAAAGCTTAATATCCGCTAGGCCTTCTACTAAATTAAAATAAACCCTAGGTTTAAAGATCTTATTATATTTTAAACCCATTACGGAACGTATAAATATAAGGTACTCCCTTTTAGACTAACTAATGGACTAGCTATATACTAGCGGTATATAAATAATATACTCTTTAACTACCTTAACGACTTTTATATAGCCTATTTAGATAATATTATAATCTACTTTAAGAATAAGCTAGAATATAAGAAGTATGTCTATAAAGTCCTATAACAGCTCCGCGAGGCTAGCTTCTAGGTTAATATTAAAAAGTTAAAGTTTAGTATTAAGCGTATAAAGTACCTAGGTTTTATTATTAGTATAAACGGAATTAAAACTAACCTAGAGAAGACGGCTATAATTAACTAGTAGGCACCCCTACGGACTATAAAGGAGGTATAATTATTTTTAGGTTTTTATAACTTTTACTAACGCTTTATTAAGAACTATAGTAGGATTGCCTGGCCTCTTAACCGTCTTACTAGAAAAGACTAGCCCTTTTACTTTAACGCTATATATAGGCAGGCCTTTAATAAGCTTAAGAAACGGCTAGTATTAGCTCCCTTACTTACCTATTTAAACCCAAAACGGCCCTTAATGCTAGAAACTAATGCCTTAAATAGCGTAATAGCTAGTATTTTTTCCTAGAAGCAACCGGACGGAGAGTAGCACCCTATTATATACTATTTAAAGACTATAATAGATGCTAAGCTAAACTACTATATCCATAATAAAGAAATACTAGCTATTATCTCTAGCTTTTAGTACTGGTATATATAGCTAGAGGGGACCCCTAAGCCGATTAAGGTAGTTTTAGATTATAAGGCCCTAGAATACTTTATAATAACTAAGGCCCTTATAGCCCGGTAGGTACGCTAGGTAAATACCCTATCTTAGTTTAACTTCTTAATTATATATAGACTAGGCGCTACGAACTATACGGACGCTCTTATAAGGTGTAAGTAAGATTTAGATAACTAGATAGCTATAAAGATTTTATTATAAACCTAGACGCTACTATAACTAAAATACCTTAACCCCTAAATATAGGCAGAACTAAGTACAGACTCCTTAGGCGCCGAGATATATCCTATTAACTCCTCTAAACTTAACCTTATTAATAAACTACTATAGGCTAACTAAATAACCCCCTCTCTATAGGAGTACCGTAAAAAGGTAAAGAACGTTACTAGCCTATAAACCCTTAAAAACGGACTACTTAAGTACTAGGAATGGCTAGTAGTAGCTAAAAAAATAGAACTTACGGACCTGGCTTATTGCTAAAGCTTATACCTAGGTTTCTACGGCCTACCCTAAAAAAAAAAGACTTGTAAGATTATTAGTGACCGCTACTACTAGCCCGGAATAGTTATAGATATTAACCGCTATATACAGAACTGTAACAACTACCGCAGATCTATAATTCCTTAAGATAAGACCCTAGGACTATTAAAACTGCTCCTAATACTAGAACGCCCCTAGTAGTATATCTTTATAGACTTTTATAAACTACCTACGGACCGTAACGGATACGATATAGTTATAATCCTAGTTAACCGCTTTAGTAAGCGCCCGTTTTTAATCCCCTATTATAAAAATATTAATGCTAAAGAGGTAGCCCAACTATATATCTACTACGTCTACCGAATTTATAGACTACTAGATACTATTATATCCGATTATAGGCCGCAATTTATTTTAGCTTTCTAGAACAAGTTTACCTAAATCTTAGGTATTAAGCTAAAGCTTTCTATAGCATACTACCCCCAAATAGATAGTTAGACAGAAATTGTAAATTAATACTTAGACTAGAGACTTCGGCCCTTTATTAACTACTTCTAAGATAACTAGGCTAAACTACTACCCCTAATAGACTACGCCTAAGCAACCCTACCTTATAACTTTATAGGATTTGCCCCTATCTAGCTAGAAATGGGCTACTTACCCCGTATAAGCTTTGACTAGAAAAGACTAGAAGGACCCTAGACTATACGCAAAAAACTATTTTATAAGGAAGCTTAGCAGTACGCTAAGCGCTTAGAAGAAGCCTAGATAGTAGCCCATATAAATCTAGAAAAGGCCTAGAAATTAATATAATAGTAGGCAAATAAGTATAGATAAGAGCCTAACTTTACCGTAGGAGATATAGACTAGGTTATAACAAAGAACTAAAAGACAGAACGACCTAGCCATAAGCTAAACCACCAGATAGTAGGACCGTATAAGATTCTTAAGAAAATAGGTAATATGTATAAAGTAAAGCTCCTAGATTTAATTAAAGTTTACCCTATTTTCTCTCTAGATAAACTATAGAAAGCTATAAACAACCTATTACCTAGATAAAAGAATAAACCTCCCCTACTAATTTAAGTTAATGGCGATAATAAATAGGAAATTAAAGAAATACTGGCCTATAAGCTTATAAGGGGAATATTAAAATATTGTGTTAGTTAAAAAGGGTACGACCTAGACCCCACTTAGTACCCTATATAGAACTTTATAGGTAGTCCCTATAAGCTTTAGGAATTTTATAGTTATTACCCTAATAAACCCGGACCCCTAAAGTACCTTAATAAGTAAATAAAGTGCTAGAATAGCGAAGATAATAAGCTGCCTATTAAGTATAAAGATAAGAATACCCTATAGACATAATATAGACATATAAAGCCTAAGGGCGGGCTTTTTTGGAGGGGGGG